>Ga0070681_10002265_pt1 | contig 17575 bp, 18 predicted proteins | sample KBSC83BmetaG_FD_65650 | JGI IMG/M metagenome (GOLD analysis project Ga0070681, IMG submission 65650) | Corn rhizosphere microbial communities from Kellogg Biological Station, Michigan, USA - KBS C8-3B metaG | ecosystem: Host-associated > Plants > Roots > Rhizosphere | place: USA: Michigan... | reverse complement strand
TAGCGCTGTTTGCCGTAAACCAATCGATACCATTGGCACACATTGGTTGGCGACGTTGGATCAAAGCTTGAAGGATAAAATGGATGAGGTGGAATTGATCTGAGTCGATTGTGGAATCCTGACCAGGGCCGACGCCGGAGAGGACAGGTGAATATGTATGGCTCCGACCAGTATCGTTCCTCGAAATAGTTCTTTGTACATCTTCGTACCTGCTCGAAACGGTACCCTTAGGTCTTCATATTTTTAACGAACGCATCGATTTGAGCAAAACAACGGCGCAATCTCCTGTTCATCGGCTTGCACCTGTGTAGCGTACTCCCGCATGTCATCTCCTAGACCGTTGACAATGGAAATGAATTCAGCCGCCCCAAGCCTGTATTCAAGTTTGGGTCTAAGTGTGGCTCGTACAGATCTGGACGCGAAAAGCTCAACCAGTGACGTTGCTGACCAGACTCGAGTGTAAAATAACAAGAAACGTCCACAACGGAACTGGCGCCCATACCCGTGTACTTGTGGAGTTGTGCGCAAACGCAGGCTACAAGTGGGAAGTCCGCGGCCTCCTTTCGTAAAATAGCAAACCATTCGGCGTTCCTTACACCTTAGTTACCCAGAACGACCACCTGAAGTGAGAGCTTGTGCGGCAGAATTAGGTGCCCGCTTCGTGGTAGTAACAGCACTTCGCCCCATTGATCAGTCTTAGTACCTCGTAGTTCAAAGAGACGCACGCAGCAAGTCAGGCGCTCCGGTCGGACTCATGGGGTGTGAAACCCTTCCCCGAAGTCGTCAAATACAAAGGGGTTCCAGCCGCGATTTGACAACGGCTGCACAGAAGCCTAGCCTTGTAATTGAGGTGGTTACCACCTTCTCCTCATTTCAGGTTCCCTGAACTAAGTCAGCCCATCTGAAGTAGTCTTTCTTAGCAACTCCAACCTTAGGAGGTTGCCTATGTTTGCACGCAATATCTCTATCCATCTGAAATCCAATATGCTTTCGGATTACACCCGTACCTTTGAGAACGATGTTCTTCCTTTACTTCGCAAGCAGAAGGGCTTCAAGGACGAAATCACATTGTCCAATCCCGGCAGTCTAGATGTGGTTGCGATCAGTCTCTGGGAGAACAAAGCTAGTGCAGAAGCTTACAACAACAATACTTACCCAGAGGTGTTGAAGACCTTCGCAAGAATGATCGACGGAACACCCAATGTCCAGACCTTTGAGTCCGTCACCTCCACCTTCCATAAGGTTGCCGTAGCAGCCTAAAAGACCTGTAACTGTGTCGCACGGGAAGGCGGTTAACTCCGCCTTTCCGCCTTAAAAGCGCCGAGCACGAATCGTATTAGACCGGAGACTCTGTCTTATGAAAATCCTTTTATTGGCCATTCTCTCTCTGTGCTTTTGCCTAACCGTCGCCGTCGCTCTCTCTCAGGACGCGCCCAATCAGGCACCGAAGACTCAGGCCGCCGCCGGAGGTCGATTAACAGCCATCATGGGCACAGTTGAGGAAGGTGGCGACAAATTGAGGTTCGTCACCGAACAAAGAGCTTGGAGAGTAGACAATCCGGAAATTCTTGAGGGTCATGAAGGACACTACGTGCACGCGAAGGCTTACGTCTACCCGGATAAGAATCTGATTCACATCACGGAAGTGAAGATACCCACTGCACGTGAGACCAGGGAAGCCGATATAAAGTGAGCGCAAGACCCTCCCGCTCCGCCCGGCGGCAGTGCCACCGTCGCCGTGATCACGCCCTGCGGATCGAACCCAGTGCTCAACCGTTCTACTGCCTTAAGACTTTCGAGCAGCAGTCCAGAGCACACCTGCAGAAACACCGCGACCGTGATCTCAGCGATCACCAGCGCCGAACGCATGCGATTGCTCGAGCGACTAGAAGTTCCCGAACGGCCGCCTTCCCGTAAAGACGAAATAAACTGCGAGCCGGCAACATACAGTGCCGGCACGGATCTGTCCCGCCCTATCTCAGCGGCAGGCCAATGAAGGCTTGCGGCATCATCGTTGCTCTGCTGTTATTGCTGTGCATTGGCCCAGGTCCTTACCGATCTTGTGGACCTCGAACGTTGGCTCGCCTGAGGCGTCCTTGGCCTTCTTGCCAAAAAGTTCCACCCGTTCTCCGGGCTTCAGCGACTGGTTTTGTCTGTTGGTGAGGTTGTAGGTCTGGCTGGTCTTTTCAGTGACAAGCTTGTCGCCCTCACCAGCCACACAGCCTTGCAGCTTGGTCCCATTGTGAAGCTTCCAATAGAGCAGCCCGGCACCAACTGCTGCGCCAGCAGCGACACCGCCGATTACAGCGCCCTTTGAGCCGTAGCTCGGGCGAGTACCTCCCGGGTAGTTACTTGTTCCGCCCGTGCCGCCAGGGTACTGAGCCATCGCAGTTCCAGAAATTGAAACCACCAGGGCAACGCCTGCGCAGATACGCTGCAACTCCCCAAGCCCGAATGTCTGCGACCGAATACCGTTCCTTCTTGCTTGATACAGATTCCTATTCATTGCAAGTTCTCCTTTTTGTGTTTTCGAGGATGCAAGTGCATGATCCTTCGAACTCGGCGAATCTCGTCGCCTTCAGCTCCATTTGCTTTCCAGTAACTGGTCGACACCGCGGTTCGGTTTGCAAAACGCGGTGTACTACTCAAAACAGTGCGTAGCGGGTCGTAAAGAACTTTCAAACAAGACCCAAGAGCGGCGGGCGTGCACGCGAGGGACACCAACACGGTTTACCTAGCGTGCATGACCCGAAACTTCGCCCAAGACGGATTGAAGCCATCAGTGGTCCGCTCGGAAGAAGAAGTAGTCGGCCGTGTAGGGCACGAGCTGAGTCTGACCCACGGAGCAGGCGCTGGTAGGAACAGCTCCGCCGTTGGTGTTCAGACGTTGGATGAAGGTCGTGTTAGCCAGGAGGTTACCGCCGGTAGGCCCCTTTTTATTCCCCACTGACTGCAACAAGAGGCATTGAATAGAGCCCGTATGCGAACAACCCTCGATTTCAGAGCTGGGGTCGATGCCGTTCACCTTTACCGCCCAGACCCTGCTGCTATCGAAGGAACTCTGCCACGTCGCATTCCCACTTAGCGGGACGGTAATGCCCGGTTTGGGGTTCACGTTGATGCTCTGGAAGTGAGTGATGATCTGAAATTGCTGCCCGAAGAGATCCGTAAAGAGCGTGGCTTCGGGGCGGGCGGTTGGACTCCAGGCGGTGCCACCGGTGCTAGTCGGCAGGCAAGTATAGCCCTGACTACCGAAGGCGTGGCCCACCAAAAACGGAGAGTTTCCCGCCTGTACGGCAATGGTGTCGGGAACGGATGGAGGCGTGACTTGCGCCATCGCGTGATTGACTGTGCCGAGGGCACATGCGAGCACGAGAGCGGCGAACACGTTCCGCACTCGCGCATTGGTTATTGTCTGGTTGTTCATTGTGTAGTCTCCATTTCTGATTTCGAATTGAGTGAAAGCTTGAGATTGCCGGGACACACAACTTCCCTAAGACCGATCCTGATTGCCCGGCAATCACAACGGTCTATGTGCAGTCCCTGTTCGTTCAGCGATTGATTGGGAGAGCCGTAACCGGCCTCATGAGATAAAACGAGATCCTGAAGGAATTTGCTTTTCGAGGATTCAGGGACGGTTTCCGGAGTCTTTCTTTTTCAGCGCAAGCACGCCATGCAATAGCACATATTGCCTGAGTCCGGCCTCCGCTCAAGGACAAAGTGAGGCTTTGTGCATGGAGCCGCCGCAAGCTTTCTGGCAAGAAAGCCCGGCCTCTTGCGAGGCCGGGTGAGGTCTAACGTGCTGTGAGCGATGACTGGTTGATCACGCCTCCAGCCACGGTTTGACCACCAAAAAGTTCACTTCTGCTCGTTTCTGTAGGAAGCAAAGAGAGCGCCTTCAGATCACTTTCCGAGTTTGCCCTTAACGCTTCCGATTCCGGTGCATGGATCCCAACCCAATTTGCCTATGAAGCCCGCTGTTGGGCCGCAGAAGTCCGTCTTGATGTCATTGAAATCCGTGGTAACCGCCATGTTGCTGTACATCAGACTCAGTTCTGCCTGGCTGGATGCGAGTTTGCTTCCTGCCGCGTTCACAATGCCGGCCAGTGAGGGTGCAGCCAAACTGGTTCCGCCGACGATGAACCATCCACTGCCCGCACCCTGAACCGGCGTGCTGTCAAAAACCCAAGCACCGGTTACCGGATTCGAATCGAAAGATATGTCGGGAACTCCTCTCGAATTTCCAACGAGGGTTTGAATTCCGTCTTGAAAAGTAGGGCGCGCTTCAAAGGCGCTCAGACCTCCGCCAGCAAGATCCCAGGGACGTTCAGTCAAGAAGTTTGCGCTAGTAGGATTGCGGGCAGTGGTGGTGCCCCCCGCGGCCACCACGTTCGGAGAGGCCGCCGGATACTGAACTCCCGGTTGATCCCCAGAAGAAAAGAAATAAACCACTCCCGGAGTCGTAAACGCCGAGTCGAAGGTAGTCTCCCCGGCGAACTCATCGCCGCCCCAGCTATTGGAAACTTCCCCGCCCCCGGCAGCCACCACGCGCTGGCTCGCGACCGCCTCGGCGGCTAGTAGGTTGTTCAAGCTGTCCGATGCCGCCTCTACCAAAATGAGCTTGGCATCAGGCGCCATAGCGTGGGCCCACTGCAGGTCGAGGGCTGCTTCCAGTTCCCACCCGCCAGTGGGATCCTGAGCCGGCCTGGTGCCACTGGCGAATACCACGCTCAGGTTTGGAGCCTTCAGTCCGAACTGGGTGGAAAAGGTTTTCAGATCCGCCAATGCGGTCGGATAATGGAAAGCATCAACGACAGCGATCGCGCCAAAACCTCCTGCGGGATTCGTCGTGAACAGGTTTGGATTACACGCCGATGCTTTGGGCACGAGGCTGTACACGCAGGCGAGCGATGCCGGCGTCTCAAAACCAAAGCCCGCGAATGGAGGTCCGGCGAAGGGCGTCACCGCCTCCTCGGGCACAAAGATCTGTAAATGCGTGTGGGCGCGAACACCCTTATCGCTCGCACGGGCGATACTGGATGCGGGCGTCATAACTCGTCCGTGCGGTAATCTCGATTGTGCCGTAGCCGCAGCATTTGCGTTGACCGCTTCCTGAGTCTGAGCAGGGCAGAGGGTTGATGAAACGAGTCCGAAAATGGCGACGAACGACACGAAGGTCGAGATTGGGTTGAGTCTTCGAAGGCGCATTGCTTTATTCCTCACGGGTTGAGATGGCACGGCCACATGCTCCGGCTAAGGCGTAAAAGGCCTCACTCGACATAACGAGGCCCGAGTGACGTTTGCTTTTTTGTTCAAGAAAGACTCTCCCGGGCTTGCTTGATCGAGAGAGCTATTGCCAGACGTGGGATTGAAAACTTTCTTGCTCGGGCAGTGGAGTCGGCGTGTGAGTCAAGTCGCGGTCGTGCATTGCGGAGTGGCAAACCATGCAGGATCGTTGCGTGCTATTTCCTTCCTTCGAAACCAGGGCGTAAGTCAGCCCATGCACTGACCAGGTGACCACCTTGTAGTCCTCGAGCGTGGCATAGTGAAAACTTACTTTCTTAAAATCAGCTACGACTCCTCCCGAAGCGACGGCCACCGAATCAGGTGCCACCACCAGGCTGACAGCGGCCTTCGGCATCTCGGCCATTGACATCTGGTACGCGATGAAGGCAGCGGTCTTGCCTCCTACTTGTACCAAGCGCGCCCCCTCCAGACGGTTCGGCTGCTCCTCTCCGGGCACCGCAGGGGACGCCGGCAGAACCAGGGAAAACTGCGCTTTCGTTTTAAACCATTCATTGAGCGCCTGCTGCGAATCTGTCCGAACGTCGAGCGCCAGATGTCCCAGGGCGCGCTGCTGGTGAGCGCGAACGGCGAACTCAGCAAACTGCAACCCAGTGAGTCGTCGCGGATTGGACGGCGACCTCGTGCCTAACACTGCGACCATGATCATCAGGGCTAACGCTGGTGCAAACACCTTCCACTGCAGGAACCACCGCCAAACGGGTGGACGCAAGGGATCGGACGGGATTAGTTTTCGCCCGACCTTCATCGCGGGCTGGGACGGGGCCTTCAGTACCGCAAGCAGTTTTTCTTCCTCGGGAGTCGCTTCGTCATCCAACGACGTAGCCGCGCGAAGCAGGGGGCCGCAGTGGTTGCAGAGCGCGGCATGCAGAATCAGTTGATTTGCCTTCGACTCGGGCCACAGTCCTGCCGCTACTTCATACCAGTCGACGTCTTCGTCTTGGGGGCAGTCCGGCCCCCGGGGGGCGGCTTGCGATACCACTCCATTCGAAAGCCGCTCCATCACCTTCCGGTACTCCGACACCTTTCTGGTGCACGCCTCGCAGACGTCGAGGTGACGCTCGGCCTCGTGAACGGCGTCCTCGGAAAGCCTGCTCAACTCCTCCCCAGCCTTCGAAAACAAAGGCACGAGAGCGTCAAGCTCTTGGACATCGATATGTCTATCGAACGGACGTCCCATAGTCTGGAGCCCCATACAAACCCATTACGAGTTCTCGAGGGAATTTGCTTTTGACATTATCCTCATCGCCCTTCGGATCCGATCCGGCCCCGACGATCTGTCCCCGAATACCACGCTTGAGCCGCTCGATGACGCTTCCAACCCCCTTGGTACCCAGACCAATGGTCGGCACAGAGGCAATTTCTTTCGTGCTCATTCCTTGCCGGAAATAGAGCCAGAAAATCATACGGTCGCGCTCCCGGTCGGGACCGGTCAAACTATGCTTCAGGTGTTCATCTATCTCGTTCAAAAAGATTCTGAAAGCGATTCTCTCCTCACTACCATCAATTTCCTTCCCCGCCTCCGGGTCAACATCGCTGGTGGAGACATGAAACTTATCGCCACCCGACGATTGAGTATGCCCGTGCTTGAAATAGTCGTGTGTGACGTTGGCGGCAGTTTTCTTTAAGTATCCCAGAATAGCCTCGGGATGCTGGATGGCAAAGTCCCGCAGGAGGCGGCAGCCATCTTCCCAGAGTTTGACGTAGGTTACTTGGACCAGATCCTCCACCACCGATTGGAAAGCTTGGCCCCATAGACGGGCCGTGCGCATAATCGTGAGGCTGATAGGCTTTCCGACACGCGAAACAAACTCCTCCCACGCTGCCTCGTCACAAGGTCCGGCACAGAGACAAACAACGTCTTTGAGGGACAGAGACGAATACCGCGTCGGTCTGGGAATGCTCGACATCCTGTTATTTCCTGTCCCAGCAGTGAACGCTATTGGCGTCGAACTGATGGTCGCCGAAATCGTAGACATAACCTGACACGTCAAATTCCCAAGGATGCGTTGTCATTGACTGTGCACTTGAAGCGCCAGTTGCGTAGACCTGGAAGTGGTGCCAGCGCAAAATGCGATTTTCTTGCGGATCTCAATCACGCACCCTTGGATATTTACACATTGGATGAAGATGAATATCCACTGCTTGTAAAATCCTTGTCATTGCTGTGTCCCCGCGCTGTACTTAAAGTTGCAAGACTGGCCTCGATCGCACTTTGCCTCCCGAGACCGCGACTTCTCATTCGTGCATGTTCCACGGGCATTCTCAGAATTCGCAGTCACGCCCTAGTATCAACAAGGCCCCGATTGCACTGCGAATGTGGCGGTAATGTTTTGGCAACTCGGGCTCACCGTTCAGATGTACTTTGGCCAAAGTTTTTTCAACAAGGCATGCCCCTTCGGCGACATCAACAGCAAGCCGCCTTCGCTTCGGTCTAAACATAAGAAACGACTTCACCCGTGCGGAATGTGATCTCTTCATCTGAGGTCCTCCTTCGACCGGGACCAGCCCTTATGCCGACACACCTTGCTGCTTCTCTAGGGCAAATTGCTGATCAAGGTCAACCCGAGCGAGTTTTCACTCGTCGCTACGGGGATCACCTGCCATGGTCAAAGTAGCAATATTGGGCAAGCGGCGTAACGAAAGAACACCAAAGAAACGCCGAAGAACTTAGCCGCCCAACTGGTAATGATCGTCGGTTAAGGTGACGGTTCGAGCTTTGTTTGCAGGATTCAGAAAGCGGAGTGAGCTTTCCGCTGGTCATGATGAGGGGAAAGAAAGAGCAGAATCGTCCGACGCGCGAGCGAAAGGGATCAGTGCTGCACAGCTTCCCGCGGATTGCTGCAATGATAGACGGCCTTGACCCTGTTTATCGGGTCCCCGAAAGCCGCCCGGTGTGGAAGACTCGACCCATTGCGCGGGGACTAACGTTGTTTCGCCGGATCTCTCTTACTCTGGTGGCCGTCGCATTGATGGTCGAGGGGACGCACCTTGGCACGTGGTTAACAGGCAGATTTGATCTCGATCCAGCCCTGATTGCCGTTTGGCGTTATCTCCGGTGGGGCATAGGTTTAGCCTCTGCAGTGCTCGCGGTAGAACTGCTGTATCATTTTGGGCCCGACTTGAAGCAGCGCTTTCGTCTAGCCTGCCCGGAGCCCTTGTGGCGTGGAGTACGAGGGCCCGGATCTTTTCCGGCTTCTTGTCGAGGGTATCGCAAAACGGAAGTACCACCCATTCCTTCAAAACCACGCCTCGTCTACCCCCGTTCCTACGTACAGAGTTCCATATCTTGAATTGTGAAATCTTCTGTTTATTGGAGTGAGTCCCTGCACGCGGCAGAATGCTTCGCGAGTCTTTGTACAGCTTTCAATGTTCATTCCTCGAAACAAAATCAACAGTGCAGCATGCAGCCACAAATTTTGTGATGTGTTGACATCTGAATTCTTGTGCGCGGGCAGGAGCAATAGTATGAACGTAATGAAGACGCACCTCTGGAAAAACCTCACAATTCCACATCGCCGGTCTGGCGTGCTTAGCCTCCCATAGGCAGCGCGCCCTTTTAGTCTCGTGCACTCCACCTGCTAGGGTTGGCAGGAACCAAGCCGTTCCCGGATAACAACATCTGCTAACAAACAGTCTCGCATAGTTTTGCTATCGAGCTTAGGCTTCAACAGCCTCGAAACGGCGGACTGAGCAGCTTTGGCGACTATCTTGCACCTTGTCACTCATCCGATCCTCACGAAGATAAACACGGGCTCGAGTACGCATACGCGCCTGAGTCCTCGTCATGTCAGGGTTTGCTTCCAGTGATACAGGTGTTAGCCTCGTACAACGGTTTAGCAATTCTCGACTCCGCCACCGTGCCGAGCAATCCCAACCACTTACAGTCGTGCTGAACCACAAAAGATCACCTGGTGTTACCTCCTTCGTCAGTTAGAGGACACCATTCGGGACAGTAAAAATCTTGCTGTAGCGCTTCGAGTGATCGGGCTTGTCAGATAGCGTCCCATTTCCGCCAAGGTAATCTTCAAGTCTACTTTTGGTCTACTTTTGCCGGCGCAATGGAAGGTCAAGCGCCGATTACCGCAGAGTTATTGCAGCTTCGCGTACTCGGCTTTGGCTTGCTTAAGGATGGGGATGTCGGGGTCGGCGTCTTTCCAGAGGGTGAGGAAGTCTTTGTAGGCGGCGAGCGCCCGGACGCGGGCGGCGTCGGCATCGGCACCCTGCGAGGTTCTCGACTGCAAAGCATTGGCACGAGCCAGGCCCAGATGCGCCAAGGCTCCTGTCCAGCAGTTCCAGACAGTACCGCTGTGATCGAGGATTTTCTGGAACTCGGCGGCGGCAGCGATGCCCTGTCCAGCGGCGACGTATGCTTCACCACGAATGTAGGTTGGGTAAAGACATGAAATGCTGACGGCGGACTGGACTAACCCGAACTCGATAGGCGGTGCAGCGGGCAGTAAGTGGTTGATCGCGGCGGTAGCGTCCTTACGATTTAGCGCCACCTGTGCGTGAATCGCAGGCAGCCAGAGCGCTTGCATCTGCGTATCCACCGGGTAACGCTTGTTCAGGTCTCCTGCCATTGATTCGGCTCCTGCTGTATCGCTTGCCATGGCAAATGCGAGGGCAGCTTCGACCGCAACACTCTGACTGGCGTTGAGTTTGAGGCCCTCAGCCGCAGATTGCTTCGCTTGGTTTCTATTGCCGAACGCGGCTTCGCTCAATGCGAAGTTTTCTAGCCGGGTCGCTGCCGTTTCCTTGGAGTCGCTGCGAATTGCAAAATCCACAAACCGCTTGCTGAGTTCCCGCGCCTTTGCCAGATGACCCGAATATGTCTCTGTTTCGGACGCCAAAGAAAGCCTGATGTTCTCTTCAGGTTTGCCCACAAACCACTGCTCTTGTTCCGCCATAGCTAAAGAGTCGCCACGAAGAAAAGCAAGAGCATAGAGTGCACTTCGAAGTCCTAAATTGTCCACTTTTCGGTTCTGTGCTTCTTGGATTACCTGCCGGGTTTCATCGAAACGCTGCAAAGCCAGAAGCGAGTTGGAAAGAACCCAGTAAGCAGAGTAGTCATCTCGACCAAGACGAAGGGTTTCCCGATATTCCGTCGCCGCCCTTTCGAAGAGTCCCATTTTGAAATACGCATTGCCGAGATAGATGTGGGCGTCAGCGTCTCGTGGGTAGTTTGCAATGACCTCCTCATAAATTTGAGCCGCTTTCTCCAGTTCTCCAGCTACAAGGTCGTAATACATTCCCGTGATCGCCAGCCGCTCGCGCTCACTGGCATGGTCTCGCAATTGAAATGCCTTACTGAAATACTCGCTAGCGCTGGTTAGCTCGCCCGTGGGTACGTAGACTCCTCCAACCGCCGAATATGCCAGCGCAAAGTCGGGGTCTAGTGCGATGGCGTGCTGATAGAAAGGCAGGGCGGCGGCTGGGCCTCTCTCCGCGTAAGCCTTTTCGCCAAGACTTAACGCCTTCAGAGCTTCAAGCGAAGTTGTGGTGGCTTCCTCAAGCGGAGTGTCCAGCTTCTGCACCGTCGCCAGCGACTCGCCCAACTCGCCCCGCAGCTTTGAGGCTGCCTTGCCCAGCGTATCCAGCACGTTCTCTTTCGCTGTGGCAGTAGCCTGTGTTTGGGCCAGCACGTCTCCGCTCTGGCAATTCACCACTTTCAATCCCAGCACGTACTGTCTGCCCAGACTGGCAATCGACCCGGCAATGTACGCCTTGCTGCCCGCACGCTGGCAAAGCTCGCGTGCCACGGCGGGGGTGAGCTTGGTATCCGGCGGCCTCTCCATCAGCTTCAGAGTCTTGGCGATATTGCTATAGGAGAGCACGTTTAGGAATGGCGACTGGCTGAGAGAAACGTTGAGCGCGGTTTTTAGCGTGTCATCGAATACCGGGTCGCCCGTGCTGTTATCGAAGTCGCCCAGAACAATGGAGTCCTTATCGGTGAGTGGTTTGGATCGTTGTGAACCGTAGTAGAAACCAGCGATCAATGCGATCACCACGAAGGCGGGAACCGCGACCTTCCAGAACTTACCTCTCTGGGCTACTCGAACCTCGTCGGTTTTCGCGCCGCTGGACGATGAACGTGTATCCAGCCGCACTGCTAGTGACTGATGCGGACGTGGTACCGCACCCGCAGGATGGCTTCCGCTTTCCTGTACGGCAGCGACACTTCCCGAGCTAGCCTCTCGCACGGGTCCCGTCTCAGTGCCCCGCTTCAGCCGTTGCAGATCGGTTCGCATCTCCGAGGCATGCTGATAGCGGAGATTGCGATCTTTCTCCAACGCCTTACTGATGATGTCCTCCAACTTGGGCGGAATCTCACGATTGAAGCGAATTGCGGATGGTGGTTCAGAGTGCAATATCGCGTCGAAGATTAGCGCAGAGGTTTCGCCGTGGAATGGCAACGCTCCAGTCGCCATTTCGTACAGCACCGCTCCGAAGGAAAACAGGTCGGTGCGTGAATCCAATTCCTTCCCTTTCGCCTGCTCCGGTGACATATACGCAAGGGTTCCGAGTGTGGAGCCGGGGCTAGTCAGATGCTCCTCATCGATGGTCTGCGTCTTAGCGGAAGCGATCTGGCTGGAAGTAGAAGCCGGAGCCGTGACCTTCGCCAGTCCAAAGTCGAGAATTTTTGCACGATCGCGCTTGGTTACGAAGATGTTCGCAGGCTTGATGTCGCGGTGGATGATCCCCTGGGCGTGGGCGGCGTCAAGTGCATCGAGCGCGTCACGAATTGCGAGGTTTTCTGGAAGGTACCCAATGCTTTCAGCGCCATCGCCGGCTCCATTGACCGAGGAAGTCCCGTAGTTCTGCAGGAGGGGTCTGAGATCAGCCGCTCGTATCGGGGCCTCGCGGCTACACTGTCGGCGGAAAGCGTTTCAAATCTGGAGCATCGTGCCACCGACGACCGCCCACAAGGCCCACAAGGGCGAGAGGGTTCCGAGCAAGAGAAAAGGAGCCACAGACATTTCGGCAGTGATAAGCACAATCCCAAAACGGGTGTAGACGCGGTAGGAATCGCCGTCTGAAAACCAAAATGCTCAAACTTGACAGTGGCTCCGACTGCTGCGCGTCTGGATGAACTGTTCGGTAGGAGGCCAGGGATGTGGGCTGAAGTAACCTTCAAGAAGCTCTTATGTCAGTTGATTCTGACTTGTGCGCTCGGTTGCACATTCTTGGGATATTTCACTTACCTTGTTCTGGATTGGTATTACTACAAGCTGCCCAACACTCGGCCGCCCGAGAATCCTGATTTCCCAAACCCGTACGTTTTCAGCGGGTTCGGACTTGCTTTTGGCCTGGCGCTAGGGTTAGGTTTCGCGTTGTATCTGGGGTTACGGCACTCCAGATGGCGAAGGTCGTCGGGCGTCCCCCTCCATGACGCGATGTGGAATCCACCGGTGCCACATTTCCCTGAAGAAAACTCCCCCTGTCTATTTCTTGGCGGCGATCCTTCAAGGCTTGCTGGTTTGACATATGTGAGTTTCTGGCCTCGCGCGGGGGCGCGGCTGATTGATGTGGTTGTTCACACCTTGATCTCGGGTCAGGCGACTGTGTTCCTCATCGCTTTGCTAGCAGCAACTTTCGGAGGGCATATACCTTCTGGGATGCTGATAACGCTCAAACGTCTCAGCTTCGGCGAGGCATATGTCATCTCCTTATTTGGTGTTCTCGCTTATCACTGGGTCAACGTGAGTGTATCCGGTAGCACAATGGGCAAGCATCTGCTGTCCATTGTCGTAATTCAGGAGGACGGTACTCCCTGTCGGGTCCGGTCAGCGATTAAGCGCGAACTCGGCTTTATTTTGGATAACATCGTTCCCGGCATTCCCGGCTATTTCATCATGAAAGAGAGCGTAAAAAAGCAGCGTTGGGGAGACGAGTGGGTGCATACCGTTGTTTGCAAGCGTTCCAGCGTGACATCTGAACGACTGCGCAGTGACGCCCGGTTCGCTCTAGGTATGACACTCGCACTGATGGCCGATACAGCGGTGCGCATGGCTGGATTGTTATTGCACATCCACAAGTAGACTTTTCGCAAAACGGATCCGAGACGACGAAGCCGACAATGTGTACGGATGATGGGAACGTAAGATCGAGGCTCAAGTGAATCCCGCTATTGCGGAGGGCGTCCTGGCAGCGGCACTGATCGCAGGCTGGATGGATCTTCGCAGTCGCCGAATCCCGAATTGGGTAACGTTTCCTTCTTTGGGGATGGGACTTGTTTCGAATACTTTTTTTTATCGCTGGGATGGATTTACGGCATCGCTGTTGGGAGCCCTTGTCGGCCTGGGTCTATTGCTGCCGTTCATTCTTATCCGCAGCTTGGGAACGGGTGATTGGAAACTCGCAGGCGCGCTGGGCGCTTTAACCGGCCCCGGATTGCTGATTGATCTCCTGTCTGTTTTTGTCGCAGGAGCGATGGCCATCATACTAATCATCCGTACCGGCAGAATGCGCGAGACGATGCGCAACATCGGCCACATCCTGGTCTCGCTCCTCAGATTCCAGTTGCCCGGCCATCGCGTGTCGCTGGATAATCCCGAGTCGCTGAAAGTTCCTTACGGTGTGGCACTAGCGTTCTCTGTGTTGTTGTATGGCGCGTCGCGGTGGCCTGCCCATGTCTTGATTATCGGGAGTTTAGCGGGCATATTGCTGATCGTCTTAGCGGCAAGTTTTCGCGCAGATGCGATGCGCCACAAGAGATGAGAGACAGTAACCGGTAGGGTTTGCCATGGATGAGCGAGACGATTTCAAGCTCTTGAAGCAGAGGCTTCACCGCAAGGTTCTCGATCGCCTGGACTTGGCGAAGCTCGGGCAAACGCGAAACGCCGCAGCACAAGAACAGGTACTGAACTTCATTCGTAATTTGATCTCTGACGAGGTGACGCCCCTCAGCACACCCGAAAGGGATCGGTTGGCGCGCGAGATTCTCGATGAAATATTCGGTTTGGGACCGTTGGAACAGCTACTGAAAGATCCAAGGATCTCCGATATTTTGGTAAACGGCTTCAACCGAATTTACATTGAACGCGCCGGCAAACTTGAATTTGTTCCGGACTTAGCGTTCAAGGACAACCAGCACCTGATGCAGATCATCGACCGCATTGTGTCGCCGCTGGGCCGGCGCGTGGACGAATCCTCGCCCATGGTCGACGCTCGCCTGCCCGATGGATCGCGCGTTCACGCAATCATCCCGCCCGTGGCGGTCGACGGCCCCTACCTTTCCATTCGGCGTTTCGGCCAAGAACCCGTCACGGCACGCAGCATGATCGAGAACCAGACGATGATGGCGCCCATGCTTGAGCTGCTCTCAGCCACCGTGCAGGGCCGATTGAACATTCTGATCTCCGGCGGAACCGGCGCTGGGAAGACGACGCTGCTCAACGTTCTTTCGGGTTATATTCCGAACACTGAGCGTGTGATCACCATTGAAGACGCGGCCGAGTTGCAACTGAAGAGGAACCACGTACTACGATTGGAAACCCGGCCTCCGAACATAGAAGGCAAAGGTGCTATTCGCCAACGAGACCTGGTAATAAACAGCCTCCGAATGCGACCCGACCGTATCGTGGTGGGCGAGGTGCGGGGGGAGGAAGCCTTCGACATGTTGCAGGCCATGAATACCGGCCACGAAGGCTCGCTGACGACGGTTCATGCCAACTCTCAACGCGATGCGCTCTCGCGTATCGAGAACATGGTGTCCATGGCTAATCTAAGCATCCCGGAGCGGGCCATCCGACGACAGATTGCATCTGCAATACACGCGGTAGTACAAGTGTCCCGCCTTTCCGATGGGACCCGCAGAATTATGACGATCTCCGAGGTAATGGGCATAGAAAGTGACGTGATTTCCATGCAAGACATTTTCGTTTTCGAACAACAAGGCATCGATGAAAGTGGACGAGTGCGGGGACTATTTCGCGGTACCGGCATTCGCCCACAGTTTGCTCAGCGACTGGCCAACGCCGGTTGCCAGCTTCCGCCCAGTTTGTTTGAGTCCAGGATGAAGGTGTGAGGAGTGACAAAAAACGTCATGGCGAATGCCGAGAGATTCTAGCTCCTGTGTACTCCGGGCCATATGACGAAGGGTGCATTGTCTGCGGTTGTTGGGCGTGTAGTTGCAAGTAGCGCGGCGCCCGGATGTTCGCTTTCGGAAAGTGGCTCTTTTAAAGCGAGCAATCACAGATACAGTGTCAGCTTTATTATCTTCAGAGTTGGGGGGATCCATGCAGGAGCTGCGTTTTGCACTTCGACAACTGGTGAAGTCGCCGGGATTCACGATTGCGGCGGTGATCACGCTGGCGCTGGGAATCGGCGCGAATGTTGCGGTGTTCAGTGTGATGAATGCCGTGCTGTTGAATCCGACGGGCATTCCGCATCCGGATGGTTTGGTGGCGTTACGCGCGAAGTACACGGCTATGGCCGACCTGCAGAACATCTCGGTTTCAGCGCCCGATTTTGAGGATTCGCTCGAAAGCCGGAAGGTATTTCAATCGGCCGCGGCGATGCAGCCGGGCAGCTTCAACTATACCGCGGAGAATGCGCGCCCAGAGCGGCTAGTGGGAGCGCTTGTGACCTCCGAGTGGTTTGACGTATTTCAAACTCGACCTATTCTTGGCCGCGCTTTCCGGCCGGAAGATGATTTGCCCAGCGCGAATAACGTCATTGTGCTGTCGAGCAAGACCTGGCAAACACGCTTCGGAGGGAACCCGGACATCATTGGCCGCAAGCTTGACCTGAATGGGCAGATGTTTGAGGTAATTGGCGTCATGTCAGCCGATTTCAACTGGCCGAACCAAGCCGAGTTATGGACGCCGCTGGCGCAACCTCCGGCGCGGTACCACGACGAAAATTACCGGTTCAATGAAAACCTGTTTGCCGTGGCACGGCTGAAGCCCGGAACAACGTTGGGGCAAGCGAATGCGTTTGAGGATTCACTTTCGCAAGCCGTAAAGGCGAAGGTCGGATTTGCGCGAAACGCGGGCTGGGGGATGTTTGCCGTGCCGCTGCACGAATTTATCTCGGGTAATTTGCGCAAGCCGCTCTCGATCTTGCTTTCCGCCGTACTGCTCGTTCTCATGATTGCCTGCGCCAACATTGCCGGGCTGCAACTGGCGCGTGCCACCGATCATCAGCATGAGAATTCGGTGCGCATGGCGCTGGGAGCTTCGCGCGCGCGACTAATGGTGCAACCGTTGTTGCAGAGCCTGCTGCTCGCGATAGTGGGGCTGGGTGTCGGAATTTTGTTTGCGCTGTTTTTCACTCCATCATTGCTCTATCTGGCTCCGGTGGCAATTGCAAGAAACATCGATGTTCACCTGAACCAGCAGATCCTTTTGTTTGCTTCAGCGATCAGCGTGATCGCGGTGCTGCTCTGCGGATCGGCGCCGGCACTGTATGTTGCCGGCTCGCAGTTTATTTCGTCCTTGCGTGAAGGCGGCCGTTCGGGAACTTCGAGCCGCTCGAGCAATCGCATGCGTTCGGCGCTGGTAATTGCTGAGATCACGGTCGCCGTGTTTCTGCTGGTGTGCTCTGGACTGCTACTCGAAAGTCTAAAGGCAGTAGAGCGATTGAGCACTGGGTTCGATGCGCAGGGCCTGATCACGGCGACGGTGGCATTGCCGCGAACGAACTACGACAAACCCGAGAAGCAGGTAGCGTTCTGGCAGGCAGCCGAACAGAACCTGAAGAACATTCCGGGCGTGACCACCGTTGGGCTCGTGAGCGATTTGCCGTTCGGCGGGAACCAAGGCTCGGCTTCGTTCTCAATCAAGGGCCAGGTGCTTGCGCCCAACAACCCCGGCCCGCATGGCCACATTTCGCTGATTTCGCCTGACTATTTCCAAGCAATGGGAATTCCCCTGCTGCGCGGGCGCGCGTTCACCGACAGCGACCGCATGAACACGCAGCAGGTCGCGATGATCGATGAGACGCTTGCTCGGCAGTACTGGCCTGACAAGGACGTACTCAACGAATACCTAAGCATTGACAACGGAAAGACGTGGCTGCCCATTGTAGGCGTGGTAAAGCACATCAAGATTTCGGCGCTCGACTCCGAAGCGAATGAAGGATTCTACTTCTTGCCTGTGGCGCAGCAGGCAAACGATGCGATGTCACTGGTGTTGAAGAGCAGGAGTTCGCATCCTGAGTCGCTGAAAACGGCAATGGAGGCCGCTATCGCGGCAGTCGATCCGCGGCAAGCGGTGTTTGACGTCAAGACAATGGAGGAGCGAGTCGAGGATTCGCTGGGAAGCCG
>Ga0070681_10002264_pt1 | contig 17579 bp, 17 predicted proteins | sample KBSC83BmetaG_FD_65650 | JGI IMG/M metagenome (GOLD analysis project Ga0070681, IMG submission 65650) | Corn rhizosphere microbial communities from Kellogg Biological Station, Michigan, USA - KBS C8-3B metaG | ecosystem: Host-associated > Plants > Roots > Rhizosphere | place: USA: Michigan... | reverse complement strand
AAGGCGATTGGAGCCGCTGCGCGATGTCGCCTGCCGGGATGCCGGTGCCGGGACAGCCGGTGGCGCCGGGCGCCGCGATACCGCGATAGCGGGGCGCGAGAGGCGGGCCGCGGGGCGCGTGTGCGTCATCCGCGCCAGTGTTCCGCTCAGAGTTAGCTTGTTCGCATGACTGCGACATCTCCGCTATTTGGAGTCGATTCGGCGAGCGTCACGCGCACCGTTCTGCCGAACGGACTCAAGGTCCTCATCAAGCCTGACTTCTCCGCGCCTGTCGTCGCGATCGTGACGTTCGTGAGCGCGGGCTACTTCGACGAGACCGACGACATCGTCGGCATCGCGCACGTCCTCGAGCACATGTACTTCAAGGGGACGCCGACGCGTGGTGTGGGAGAGATCGCGAAGCAGACGAAGGCCGTGGGCGGCTACCTCAACGCGGCGACGATCTACGATCACACGAGCTACTACACCGTGCTTCCGGCGTCAGGCTTTCGTCAGGGGCTCGAAGTGCAGGCGGACGCATACGCCAACTCGCTCATCGACTCCGAGGAGCTGGCGCGCGAGCTCGAGGTGATCATTCAGGAAGCGAAGCGAAAGGCGGACAACCCCGCCGCGGTCGCGACAGAGACCCTGTACGAGCTGTTGCACGACAGACATCGCATTCGCCGCTGGCGGATCGGGCGCGAGCCCGGCCTGCGGGCCCTGACGCGCGATGCGATGCTGCGCTTCTATCGCAACTTCTACCATCCCGGAAACACGGTCCTCTCGATCGTGGGCGCAGTCGACCCTGAAGAGGCGATGCGCGACGTCGAGCGACTGTATGGCGCGCTTCCGGGCGGAACACCGACGCGATCTCCCGGACCGAGCGAGGAGGGAACAGGCGGCTTCCGCTACCGTGAGCTCGCCGGTGACATCGGGCAGACGCAACTCACGATGGGATGGCGAACGCCGGGGACACTGCACGTCGACACGCCGGCGCTCGACCTCCTGGCAATGGTGCTCGGTGCCGGTCGCGCGTCGCGGCTGTATCGCGCCGTGCGGGAGCGCAAGCTCGCCGCCGCGGTGAGCGCCTACGACTACACCCCAACGGAGCTGGGCGTGTTCGTCGTGCATGCCGAGACGCAACCGCAAACAACGCGGGATGCGGCGATCGCGACGTGGGATCAGCTGCGGCGAGTTCGCGAAGAAGGAATCGGCGAGTACGAGCTGACGCGCGCGAAGCGACTCTACGAGTCGCGCTGGGTGCGTCGTTTCGAGGACATGGAAGGCCAGGCCAACTATCTCGCGGAGTGGGAGGCGCTCGGCGACTGGAAGCTGGGCGACTGGTACATCGAGCGCCTGGTGACGGCGACGAGCGAGCAGCTCCTCGACGTGGCGAATCGCTATCTCGCGCCCGAGCAGGCCGGGATCATCGTCTATCGGCCTAACGAGAGCGCGCAGGTGGCTCCCGACAGCGCGGCGATGCTGTCCTTGCTCGAGGAGCGGCGGGCCGAGGCGCTGCCGGTGAGCGCGCCGTATCAGCCGCCGGCATCACGGCCTAACGAGCCGGTGGTGCGGCGCGAGCGGGAGCAGGCGGGCGTGATCGTCTACCGGGCCGCGTCCGGCCTGCCGATTCTCGTCAGGCTGAAGGCCGGCGCGCCACTCGTCCACACAGGAGTGTTCGCGCTCGGCGGCGCGAGCGCGGAGACGGAGGCGAGCGCCGGACTCACGACGTTGATGGTGCGGACGGCGCAGAAGGGAACGACGACGCGCACGGCGCTTCAGATCGCCGAAGAGGCAGAGATGCTCGGTGGGAGCATCGGCGGATCGGTGGGCTCGGACAGCTTTGGGTGGAGCATCTCGGTGCCGACGAGCTACGCGAGCGCCGCGATGGCGCTCCTCGCGGACGTTGCGCAGCACCCGACGTTCGGGGTTGAGGCATTGGAAACGGAACGCGCGGTCGCGATCGCCGACGTCATCGCGTCGCGCGACGACATGTTTCGCTATCCGATGCGACTCGCGACGCAGGCGGCGTTTCGAGGCCACCCGTATGGCGTACCCGCGACTGGAACAGAGGAGTCGCTACGCGCGATCGAGCACACCCACGTGGCGGTGTGGCATCGAGAGCGGCTGCTTGGCCCCGAGGCGTCGCCGGTCGTAGTGATCGTCGGCGACGGTGATCCCGACGCTTTCGCCGCGCTCGCAGCACGCGAGTTCGCGGAGCTGGGACCCGCCGAGCCTTCGCGTCTGGTGACGCCCGAGTGGCCGGCGGGCGTCGTCACGGCGGCGGAGCGGCGTGACAAAGCGCAGACGGCAATGGGGCTGCTCTTCCCGGGGCCGACGCGGACAGATCCCGATCGCTTCGCCGCGTCGATGATCGCGAGCGTCGCAAGCGGACTGGGTGGCCGCTTCTTCGACGAGCTGCGCGACAAGCAGTCGTTATGCTACACCGTGACCGCGTTCAGCTCGACCCGCCGCGCCGCCGGTACGTTCGGCGCCTACATCGCGACGTCGCCGGAGAAGGAGGATGCGGCGCGCAATGGATTGCTCGCCGAGTTCGAGCGGCTGCGCAACGAGCCCGTGACGGCCGAGGAGCTGGAGCGGGCGCAGACGTACGCGGTCGGCGTGCACGCGATCCAGCAGCAGAGTGGGAGCGCGGTGTTAGGTGACGTGATCGACGCGTGGCTCTTCGGCGAGTTGAGCGACCTCGAAACATTCGAGCGGAGCGTACGGGCCGTCACCGCCGAGCGCATGCAGCGGTTGGCGCAGCGTTACTTCGATCCGAGTCGTCGCGTCGAGGGGATCGTTCGGGGGGTGGGGCGCGCTGTGTGAGGGAGGCGGGACGCGGGACCGGGGACGCGGGACCGCCACTTCTTAACTCCCCACTTCCCACTTCTACAGAGACATCTGTCGCTTTCGACAACGAGAGCTGTCAGTCAAGAGTGGGTAGTGGCGAGTGAGAAGTTGTATGATCCCGCGCCCCGCGCCCCGCGCCCCGCGCCCCGCGCTACGGCGTCGGAGTCGTGATGACGGCTTCGCGGAGGGCGCGCATGGCGCCCATGACGTAGATGGTCGCTTCGCGGAGGCGGCCGCTGGGGGAGCGGAGGCCGCGGGCCTGGCCGTAGTCGCCTGCCTCGTAGACCAATAGCCCTTTGATCGCGGGATGCGCGGTTGCCCAGGCGAGGATGTCCCAGATCGCTTGCGCCTGGCTCGCTTCGCCGTGCGCCAGCGGGTAGCCACCGGCGGCGAAGACCCAGTGCTGTTTCGCGGGAGGCACGACGGCCATCCAGCGATCCGCGGTGCGCGTGTAGGCGTCCAGCGCCTCGGCGCCGCGGCGATCGGGGTAGAAGGAGAAGCCGAGGATGTCGATCGGCGACGCGGGTCCGGCGGCCCAGGCGTAGAGGGCGCTGTCGCGCGAGTCGAATGCGGAGGCGGCGAGGCCGATGCGGATCCGCCGATCGACTGATTTCGCCGCCCGCGCGGCGTCGGTGAAGTATTCCTCCCATGCGGGCAACTGCAGCCGCCCGACGAGCCGCTCGCCGACGCCGTAGGGATCCTCGGCGGGGAGGAGAATGTCCGGGCGCAGGCGCCTAACGATTCGGCGGATCGCGGCGACGCGGGCGCGCGTGTCGAGCGGCACATGGCGCAACTCCGGCAGAAGCTTGCCCCGGTAGCCGAGGGTGACGATGAGAATCGTGCTGTCGCGCTGGAGCTGGTCGAGGGCACGCGCGAGCGAGTCGAGCACCTGGTTGGTAACGTCCGGTACGACGACGATGCCTACGACATCAGCCGTGAGCGTGTCGGCGAGGGCGAGATCACTCGCTACCGCCGGCGGTGGCGGCGGGCTGCCGACGTCGGGGAAGAGCTTGACGCCGATGGCGAAATCACCTTCGGGGCGTTCGGTGAGCCGGTCCGACGCGTGCGCGCGGTAGCTCCGAACAGCCTTGATGGCGACCGGCACCTGGAACGCGATCCCGACCGACCAGCCTAACGCGATGGCCGCAAGCAGCGCGCGAAAGCTCGCGGTGACTGCCCGCAGCGCGGGAAAGGCGGGCGCGATCATCGGCACGTTCAGGTAGAGCGGGTTCGCGATCGCCGCCTGCGTCGTCGCGAGCGAGAGGGCCGCGGTATGCGCGGTCAGCAGGAGGAGGAACGGATACGCCGGCTCGAGACCGCGCGAGGCCATGTAGCGCACGACGCCAGCAGCGGCGATGATGACGTCGTAAATCGCGATCGGAATTCCCCACGCCGGATTGACGACGCGGCGGACGAGCGCGTACACGGCCTGCGCCGCGAAGACGACGAGCAGGGCGGGCCAGATCCAATCCACGTAGAGAATCGCGCGTCCGGTGATCACCGTCGTCGACGCGAGGGCCACGACGAGAGCGGGCAGGATGAGCAGGCCGGCGAGGCCCGTCAGCGATGCGAATCCGCGCGGCGCCTGCGGCACCCGCGCGATGCGGCCGGCGAGGACGATGTCCCAGACGACGATGACGAGACAGAGCGCGAGGTGCGCGGGAGGAAGCCAGACGCTCGTCAGCAAACGATCGCCACCGAGTCGTTAGGCGCGGTCGCGGGCGTCGCGATGGACGTTGCGCGCGGTGAGGCGGCGCGCGAAGACGTCGACGGCGCGGGACGCGTCGATCGCGCGCGGCGCGAGCACGTCGACGAGCAGGAGCTCGCGTTCGGGAACGGCATGCACGGTTATGTGGCAATCGTCGTGCAACAGGGCCGCCGTCAGCCCGCCCGCCTTCCGCTCGCGCATCGTCGGTATGCCGCCCGCGTTCATCCCCGCCGCGCTCGCGGCAGCGACGACCAAGCCGCTGATGAGGGCGCGGTCGGCCAGCTGGTTCGCCGGGACGCCGAGGAAGTCAGCGGCGATGTGCTGATACTCGCGAGACAAGCGCGTCAGAGCACCGACGAAGGAGGGACGGACACCGTGTCGCTGCTCCCGAATTACCAGGAGGCATCGCCAAGCTAGACCGGACGCCGTGGCAGGGCAAGCAGCGGGGCGCGGGACGCGGGGCGCGGGACGCGTCACTAGCTTTCGCGCTCCATGCATTCCTCTTGCTGCGCAGTGCTTCGCATCCGTCGCGCGCGACTCACGTCGCTCCTTGCGCTACTCGGTTTCGCGCCCGCGCTGCCAGCACGGGCGCAACAATCCGCGCGGAGAGTGCTTCCACCGCTCGAGCTGCGCGCCGACGCGATCGATCTGCGCTCGACGAACGACGGTACGCTGCAGGCTGGACTCGGCGTCAACCTTCCACTCGGCTCGTACGCGCGCCTCGAGCTCGACGGCGCGGGCGGCGTCACGCGTCGCGCGGCGACGGACCATCATAGCGGCCGCGGAGACGCGATCGTGCGATTCCTGCTCGATCCATTCGCGGAATCGGCATGGGGGTTATCGATCGGTGGCGGGATGAGCGCGCTCTTCGCCGAAGGGGCGCGAACGCGGGAGTATCTCGTCGTCGTCGCCGACCTGGAAGCGCCGCGTGTCGGCGGAGTGGTGCCCGCGCTGCAAGTCGGTCTCGGCGGCGGTCTGCGCGTGGGCCTCGTGGCGCGCGGGTACCGGCCGGGCCGCCGTTAGGCGAGACGAAAAACGCCTCCACCGGTATGGTGGAGGCGTTTCCTGATTTCAACGTCAAGCCGCGGTGACGTCGGCGGCGTCGTGCTTCTTCGGCGGCTGGGCGAAGCGCTCTCCCAGCTTGCGCAGCTCGCCGAGCTGATCCGTACTGAGCTCGGGGAACCGCTCCGTCATGTACTGCATGGTCTCGCTGAACCACTCGACCTGATGCTCAGGGGCGGAGTCGACCACGCCGCACCGCATGATGTGTTGAAACAGCTCGTCCCGGGCCTCCTCGAACGGCGTCGGGGATGCTGGGGTCCTGCTCCGGCTCTTCTGTTTGGCCATGTACGAGTCTAGAGGGTGAAATGGCGAGAGAAACTTAACAAAGCTTGCCCTCATCCTACAGACGCGCTCGCACCACGATTCGTTGAGTCACCGTATGGGGCGAACGGTCGGACGAGTCAGCTGTGAGATCGCGAGGACATCATGACACGTTTGACACGTGCACGAGTCGTTCCGAAGGATTCGTTCTCAGAATGATAAACCAGCGTGAGGACAGAGGTTCACGAGCCCGGCACTTCTCGCGCGGCGCTCGCGCCGTCGAAGTCGAGGACGAGATTGATCAGCGTTTCGGGCGATTCTTCGGGGACTAAACGACCGACATTCGGCAGCCGCGCAATCCGACAGCCAGGTATTTCCTCCGCCAGTCGCTCCGGAGCCGCTCTGTCACGGCCGCGATGCGCGAGAAAGTGATCCTGCTCGCCCCAGACGATGAGCGTCGGCTGGTCGATCTGGGTAAGCTCGATCTCGTCGAGGTCCTCGCCGTCGATGGAGCGAGCGAGGATGAGAAGATGATTCAGCCCTTCGCTGCCGACGTAGGGCGCGAGGTAGCGCGCGACGAGCTTGTCGGGCATGTGCGCGGGATCGGCGACACTCTGTGTCAGGAGATCGCGCATGAGCGGCGCGGCGCCGAGAATGCCGCGCGAGATCCGCACTGCATAACGACCGGTGTTGCGCTGGAGATCCTTCACGTCCTTCGCGGGCACGTCATCGTAGGCAATCGGATTGACCAGGACCATGCGCTCGACGCGCTCGGGTCTGGTGGCCGCGAGTCGCAGTGCGATCGCCGCGCCAAGGTCGACGCCGACGACGGTGGCTCGAGCGACGCGCAAGGCCGTGAGCGCGTGATCGAGGTACTCGGCCTGCGCGGCGATGCCGAAGTCGGCATCGAAGGGCCGATCGGACTCACCGTGCCCGAAGAGATCGACGGCGAAGGCGGTTCGGTTCGCGAGCGCGAACTCGGGTGCCACGTTCCGCCAGAGAAAGCTGCAGGTGCCGAAGCCGTGTACGAGCAGAATGGCGGAGCCGCCATGGCCGTAGCGCTCCACGTGCATGGAGCCCGGTCCGACAGGTATGCGCAGCAGGTCGGCGTCGATGGGAGCCTCCGGAATAGAACAGGGTACAAGGACGTCACTTCGGCGCGGCCGATGCGTTCTCTTGACGGTGGTGAATCGTCCAGAGTACAGGTGTCGAGCCCGTCGCACGGCACAGCTATTCGTGAAGTGTGCCAGAAGCTAGCTTCCTTCCCTCATTGACGAGACGGCCCGGCGCCGATTGTCCCACGGTCGGAGCCTGGCAACATCGAGGCAGCACTCTGCATGGCGGACGAGTCGAATCAACCGGAACAGACGTACGATGAAGAGCGCGCGCGCAAGCTCGAGAACCTTCTGCGGTCACTCGCGTCGCGGATCATAGAGCTCGACGCGGACGGCCGGTTGCTGGAGCAGGCGGGCGAGCTGATGCGACTCATCGGCGACGCGAAGAGCGAGCTCTTTCACTACGAGGTCCGGGCGACGTACGATACGCCGGAGATCGCCGAAAGCCGGCGGATCGTGCAGGACGCGCAGGATCCCGACACCGACAAATCGAAATGGGACAGAACCGAGTGGAAGCCGGGCGAGGACGAGGAGCCGGAGTGGTAAAGCAGACTCCCTCCAAGGGAAGGGGCCGCACGGCGCCGGTGCGGACGAAGAACTCGACCCGGATCTTCTATCTCGCGCTCGCGGTGATCGCGGTCGCGGGCATCGGCGCGCTGAGCTGGATGTCGCGACGGCCGGCGGATCGACTGGTGAGTCCGATCGACAGCACGCTTCCCAAGGTCCAATCGAACGGCTACGTCGTGGGGTCGGCCAACGCGCCGATCGAGGTCATCGAGTACGGCGACTTCGAGTGTCCCTCGTGCGCGCGATTCGCGACGCTCACCGAGCCGGACGTGCGCAGCCGGCTGGTCGACAAGGGAATCATTCGCTTCCGCTGGATCGATTTCCCGCTCTCGATGCACCGCAATACGTGGCCGGCGTCGCGCGCGGCGGCGTGTGCTGACGAGCAGGGGAAGTTCTGGGAGATGCACGACGCGCTCTTTCAGGCGCAGGATCAGTGGAACGGGGAGTCGACGAACAATCCGAACCCAATGTTCAAGCAGATGGCGGGGCAGCTCGGGCTGAATCAGCAGCAGTTCGATCAGTGCGTCGACACGAAGAAGTACCAGGCGAAGATCCAGGCGCACGAGCAGCTCGCGGAGCAGCAGCACATCGGCGCAACGCCGAGCTTCATCATCGGCGGAAAGATCATCGAGGGGCCGCGGCCGTACGACGAGTTCAAGTCGATCGTGGACCAGGCGCTCGCGAAGTCGGGCTCTCCGATCGCAACGCCGTCTGATACAGGAGCGGCGAAGACGACCCGGCCGGCGAAGGCGAGCACACCCCGCTGAGGTTGGCGTGAGCAGGCGCATGCTGATGGCGCTGATCGCGTTGATCGGCGTCTTCGTCTCGCTGTATCTCACCCTGTACAAGCTGGGTTACATCGGCACGCTCGCCTGCGGCACGGGCGGCTGCGAGACGGTGCAGCTGAGCAAGTGGGGCGATTTCCTCGGCGTGCCGGTGGCGGGGTGGGGCGTCGTCTACTACGTGGCGGTCCTGGGCCTCGCCATCGCCAGCGTGCAGGAGCGCTTCGCGGACTCGCGTCGCCTAACGGTCGTGCTGCTCTTCGTCACTGGCTGGGGTTTGCTGTTCACGCTCTGGCTCACCTATCTCGAGCTGTTCGTGATCCATGCGATCTGCCGCTGGTGCGTCGGCTCGGGGGCGATGACGGTGGCGCTTTTTGCTCTGGCGTGGTGGGATTGGCGGGTGGCTGGTGGCGAGTGAAAACGGAAAGCCCCGGCAGAGCCGGGGCTTCTTCATTCTTCCCGCCACACTTCACTAACTAGTCGTTGCTAAGCGCGCTTGATCGATCGCTCGCGCCCCTCGGACGCTTCGCCGAGGCGAAGTTTGGGGCGCTCGGATTCATCCGACTCCTGCGCCCGCCGCCGATAGGGCACGAGGTCCTGGCCGAGGACCACGAGGGTGCGAGTAGCGACGGTACTCGCGAGGGGCTCCGGGATGGACATCTCGCGAATGTAGGTATCGATCGCGCGGTCGAAGGAGAGATCCTCGGCGAGCGTATCGACGAACATCAGCGCGTTGTCGACGTGGGCGCGGATGATCGATTCTTCGGCCCGGGCCTGGGCGAGGCGTAGCCGTCGCTCGGCGGCGGGCTCGAGCTTGCGCGCGAAGATCGTTTCTGGGAACAGCCGACGAAGGAAGCCGCTCATGACGCTCTGGAAAGTACCCTGCCTAATAGGGCAGTGTCCATGCCAGCCGGCGTTGCCCTGCGGGCAACGCCGGCTGACATGGACGCCTGGCTCGCTCGCTGTCGCTCGTTCGCCAGAAGCTTATTTGGAGTCGCGCGCGCTTTGCGCGCGCTCCCTATCTCGGCACCCGGCGGCCGACGCATGCTCGAAACGAACCGCGGGCTAGGGCGTAGAGTGTGGACTTCCGACCTAAGCTCGGAGCAGCGCGGAAGCATGCCCATACACTGTCCTCGTTATCATAACGCATGACCGATTCTCTTCTGGAACGCGTGTCCGCCGCGCTCGGGGGGCAGTATGACATCGAGGGCGAGATCGGGCGGGGTGGGATGTCGGTGGTCTATCGCGCGCGGGACCGGCGACTGAATCGGCCGGTCGCGATCAAGGTCCTGCCGCCGGAGCTCGCGCATGATGCGGCCATCCGGACGCGGTTCACGCGTGAGGCGCAGATGGCCGCGCAGCTCACGCATCCGCACATCGTGCCGATCTACGACGTCGGGGAGCAGGATGGACTCGCCTACTTCGTGATGGCCATCGTGCATGGTGGGAATCTGGCGACGCTGCTGACGCGGGAGCCACGACAGCCGATCGAGGAGGCGCGGCGGCTTCTGGCGGAGATCGCGGACGCGCTGGCCTACGCGCATCTGCGCGGCGTCATTCATCGCGACATCAAGCCGGACAACATCCTGCTCGACGAGAGCAGCGGGCGCGCGATGGTGACGGACTTCGGGATCGCGCGCGCGATGGAGGGGAGCAGCCGACTCACGGCTACAGGAATCGCCGTCGGAACGCCGGCCTACATGTCGCCCGAGCAGGCGTTAGGCGACCGTGAGGTCGACGGCCGGAGCGACATCTACTCGCTCGGCGTGCTCGGCTACCAGATGCTGACGGGTCGACTGCCTTTCAGCGCCGGAAACTCGATGGCGCTGCTCCTCAAGCACGTATCGGAGACACCGCGTCCCATCGGTGAGCTGCGCTCAGACGCGCCGAAATCAATTCGGGAGGCGCTGGAGCGCGCTCTCATGAAGTCCCCCGAAGACCGGTGGCCGACGGCGGTGTCGATGCGGGAGGCGTTGCTCTCGGATCGCGGCGGCCCGGCATGGCGCGCCGAGCAGCGTGAGCCGGTGCGGTACACGTCGCCGCGGCCGGATGGATCGCGCCCGGAGCTGCGCGCGGTGTCCCCCCGACGCGGCGTGGTCGCCCCGGACGCGAAGCATGGGGCCGCAGCGCCGAGCAAGCTGCCTAACGAGATCGTGATGGAGCCAGAGCACCTCGCGTCGCTGACGCCGCCGCAGCGGGAGGATCTCCGGCTCTGGCACGGCCGAGTGAATCTTCTCGATCGCATCAAGGCAATGCGCGGGTACGCGGTGCTCACACTCGGCGCGGCGGTGCTGTCGATCGTCGGCGTGGTGCTGGGCGCGGAGGAGGGCGTGCCGCCGCTCATCGCCGCGCCGATCGTTCCGCTCTACATGGGATTGAAGCTCTGGCGACGCGGACGATCGCTCCGGGAGAGCGGACTGCGACTGCGGCGGGTGCTCCTCATGCCCCGCGCGCGTCGTGTGATTCCCACGGTGACGCCATCGCCGACCGACCGAGCGCTGGCCAAGCTGGCATCGCGTGAGGTGCTCGATGGAGCGCATGGCTCGGCAATTCGCCGCGCGGTGGAGGACAGGGCGGCGATAATCGAGATCTGGAAGAAGCTCTCGAAGGAGGAACGCGCGCAGCTGCCGGAGCTCGAGGCAACGGTCAACGCACTCGTCGAGCGTATGGCGAGCCTGGCGCAGATGGCGCTGCGCGTCGAGCAGAGCGTGGAACCGGAACTCGTCGAGGAGATCGACGCGCGCATTGCGGCGACGACGTCGGAGGTCGCGACGCCGGAGGTCGAGCGGCGATTGTCGCTCCTGAAGCGTCAGCGCGCGACGTTCAACGAGATCGTGCAGCGCCGGACGACGCTCGCCCAGCAGATCGACAACGTGGGGCTCGCGCTGAGCAGCCTGCGGCTCGATCTGATCAACCTGCGGTCGTCGGGGCTGCAATCGGCGCTGGCCGACGTCTCGACGGCCACGCAAGAGGCACGTGCGCTCTCCCGCGAGATCAGCGCGGCGCTCGAAGCCGCTGAAGAAGTCAAGAAACTCTGATAGCTGCCGTTACTCCCTCTCCTCGTACTGCTCTTTGAGCGACGCGACGACGTTCGGGTCTGCGAGCGTGGTGGTGTCGCCGAGAGCGCGGCCTTCGGCGATATCGCGGAGGAGGCGCCGCATGATCTTTCCTGAGCGCGTCTTCGGGAGATCGGCGCTGAAGAGGATGTCGTCGGGGCGCGCGATCGCGCCAATCTTCTCGGCGACGAAGTTGCGCAGCTCTTCACGCAGATCGTGGCTGTGCTTGAATCCTTCGCGGAGCGTGACGAAGGCGGCGAGCGCCTGACCCTTGAGGTCGTGCGTACGGCCAACAACCGCGGCTTCGGCGACCGCGGGATGCTCGACGAGGGCGGACTCCACCTCCATCGTGCCGATGCGGTGACCGGCGACGTTGAGCACATCATCAACTCGGCCGAGGATCCAGTAGTAGCCGTCGTCGTCGCGTTTGGCGCCATCGCCGGGGAAATAGAGATCCGGCCGTCCCGGCCACTTCGAGAAATAGGTCTGCACGTATCGCTCGTCGTCGCCCCAGATCGTTCGCAGCATGGATGGCCAGGGCTTCGTGAGAGCCAGCAGTCCGCCGCCGACGGGAATCACGTCGCCCTTGGCGTCGAGCAGCTCGGCGGTGAAGCCGGGCACGGGGATCGTCGCGCTGCCTGGCTTCGTCTCGGTGATCCCAGGGAGCGGCGAGATCGCGATCGCGCCGGTCTCCGTCTGCCACCAGGTGTCGACGATGGGGCAGCGACCGCCGCCGATGTGCTCCTGGTACCACATCCACGCCTCCGGATTGATCGGCTCACCGACTGACCCGAGCAGTCGCAGGCGCGAGAGATCGTGCTTCGCCGGCCATTGATCGCCCCACTTCATGAATGCGCGGATCGCCGTCGGCGCAGTGTAGAGGATCGTGACGCCATAGCGCTCGCAGAGATCCCAGAAGCGATCCTTCTCCGGCCAATCCGGTGCACCCTCGTACATGAGGACCGTCGCGCCGTTCGCGAGCGGACCGTAAACGACGTACGAATGGCCGGTGACCCAGCCGATGTCCGCAGTGCACCAGAAGACGTCCTCTTCTTTGAGATCGAAGACGATCTTCGTCGTCGTCGCGCAGCCGACGAGATAACCACCGGTGGTGTGGACGATCCCCTTCGGCTTTCCTGTCGTGCCGGAAGTATAGAGGATGTATAACACGTCCTCGGCATCCATCTTCGCCGGCTCGCATTTGGCCTTGGCATCGGCCATGAGACGATGCCACCAGTGGTCGCGTCCCTCGCGCATCGTCGCGAACGCCTCGTCACCGACCGAGCCGGGCCGGCGCTGCACGACGACCACGTGCTCGATCGAGGGACACTCCTCGAGCGCGCGATCCGCGTTTCGCTTGAGGGGAACGATCTGGCCGCGACGATACCCGCCGTCGGCAGTTATGAGCACCTTTGCTTCCGCGTCGTTGATACGATCGCGGAGCGATTCGGGAGAGAAGCCACCGAAGACGACGGAGTGAATCGCGCCGATGCGAGTGCAGGCGAGCATCGCGATCGCGGCTTCGGGGATGAGCGGCATGTAGATCGCGACGCGATCACCGCGACGAACGCCCAGCTTCGTCAGCACGTTGGCGAACTTCTGCACCTCGACGTAGAGATCCCAGTACGTGAGGGTCCGACGATCTCCAGGCTCGCCCTCCCAAATGAGTGCAGCCTTGTTGCGGCGCGGCGTGTCGATGTGCCGGTCGATGCAGTTGTAGGAGATGTTGATCTTGCCACCGACGAACCACTTCGCGCGGGGCGGGTTCCAGTCGAGGACCTTGTTCCACTTCTGAAACCAGTGGAGCGACTCGGCCTGCTTAGCCCAATAGCCTTCCGGGTTGCGGGCGGCGGCTTCGTAGATCGAGGGGTCGGAGAGGAGCGCTTCGCGGCGGAACTCATCGCTCGGCGCGAATTTCCGGTTTTCCTGCAGCAGGACGTCGATGTCGGACACGGGACGGTGGTCGGTTGGCGGTGGACGGTTGGCGGTGGGCGGTTAACGGTGGACGGTTAACGGTGGACGGTTCTCCGTTCACAGTCTACCGTCAACCGTCAACCGTCAACCGTCTGTATCTTAGGGCCATGATCCCTCGCTCGTTCATCCGGGAGCGATGACGCACGTCCTCGAGGCCGATGGCCTGACGCGGTCATTCGGCGGACGGCGCGCGGTCCACGGCGTCAGCCTCCAGCTCGACGCGGGCGAATGCCTCGCGCTCTTCGGACCGAATGGCGCGGGAAAAACGACGTTGCTGCGGTTGCTGGCGGGGCTGCTCAAGCCCACCGCTGGTACCGCTCGCGTCAACGGCCAGCTCCTGCGTGGGGACGCATCGGCGCGAGGACAGGTGGGGTTCATTTCCCACCAAAGCATGCTCTACGGTCCGCTCACCGTACGAGAGAACGTCGAGCTCGCGGCGCGGCTTTACGCCGTGAGCGAGCCTCGAGCCGCCGCGGCACAGGCACTCGGCGAGATGCGCGTGACGGAACGGGCCGAGTCGCCGGTCCGGTCGCTGAGCCGAGGACTGCAGCAGCGGGTGTCGATTGCCCGCGCGATGGTCCATCGGCCGCGGGTGCTGCTCCTCGACGAGCCATACACCGGCCTGGACGCCCTGGGCGCGGCGACGCTCACGGAGATGCTGGAGCGGCTGCGCGGCGACGGCGCGACGCTGGTGCTCGTGACGCACAACATCGCCGAAGGGCTCGAGGTGGCGACACAGGCCGCGGTGATGCACCGCGGCCGCGTTGTGCGGAGGGAACGACGAGAGGAGCTCGACGCCGACAGCTACGCCGACGCGTACCGCGAGCTCGTCGGAGGCGCGACATGAGGCCATCGCTGCTCGTGACGGCATGGGTCATCGCGCGGAAGGATCTGGCGATCGAGTTTCGCACGCGAACCGCGTTTCTGGCCGTGCTGGTCTTTGCCGTGCTCGGAATCGCGACGTTCTACTTCGCATGGGACGCGACCGCCGTCGCGGCGATCGACCTCGCGCCTGGCGTGCTCTGGGTGATCTTCACCTTCTCCGGCCTTCTCAGCCTGCAGCGCTCGTTCGGCGTCGAGCTTGCGGACCGGGCGATGGACGCGCTGTTGCTCGCCCCGATCGATCGCGAGGCAATCTTTCTCGGCAAGGCGCTGGCGAACCTGCTCTTCGTCGCGGGGATTCTCGTCGTCACGGTGCCGAGCGTGGCGCTGCTCTACAACCTTCCCCTCGGACGTACGCTCCCGATACTCTTCGCTATCGCGTTGATCGCCGCGATTGGACTCGTCGCGGTCGGCACGCTGTTCAGCGCGATGGCGGCGAACACGCGTCTGGCCGAGCTGCTGCTGCCAATGTTGAGCCTCCCGTTTTTCGTGCCCATCGTGTACGGCGCGGCGCAGACGACGTCGATGCTGCTCGCGGGACGGCCGCTCGGCGAGGCTTGGCCATTCATGAAGATTCTCATCGCGTTCGATCTCGTCTTTCTCACCGCATGCACTCTCACCTTTCCGTACATTCTCGAGGAATGACGTCCCGCGCGCTGCCTGACGACGCGGGCGCCGCGTCGCCCGTGATTGCTGATGTGGAGACGCGGCCGCTCTTCGACTGGCTCTTCGGAGTCGCGGTAGTGGCGATGGTGGCGGCGTACGTCCGGGCGGTCTTCTTCACGCCGGTCGAAGCGCTGCAGGGTGCGGCGCAGAAGATCTATTACGTGCACGTGCCGGCGGCGCTGAGCGCGTATCTCGCGCTGGGGATCGTGGCGCTGATGTCGATCGTGTACCTCTGGCTGCGCGACGAACGCGCCGATCGACTGGCAGAGAGCTCCGGCGAGGTGGCGCTCGTGTTCCTCACCGCGGTGCTCACCACCGGTCCACTGTGGGGGAAGCCAATCTGGGGAACGTGGTGGACGTGGGACGCGCGTTTGACGCTGACGTTGTTTCTCTGGTTCCTGACGGCCGGGTATCTCGTGCTCCGCGGTGCGGTCGACGACGCGGGGATGCGCGCCCGCTACTCGGCCGTGATCGGCATTCTGGCGGCGCTCCTGATCCCGTTCATCCATCTGAGCGTCTACCTGTTCAACACGCTGCACCCGAAGCCGATCCTGCTGAAGCCAGACAAGCCGTCGATGCCTAACGAGATGGTGGTGACGTTCTTCGGGTTCTTCATCGCCTGTGCCTTGCTCTGTGTCGCGCTGATTCGGGCGCGGTATCGCTACGGCGTTGCGCGCGATGCGCTCAGGGCAATGGACTTGGCGGAGGAGGGCGAGTGATGCTGCAGGGTGGTGGGCCGCCCGATACCAGCTCGTACTATCGCGTGGCCTACGTCTGGGCAGCGGTACTCTACGCCGGCTACAGCATTATTCTCTGGGCGCGCTCACGGCGGCTGCGAAGGATCATCGAGGCGCGCGGACCGGTGCGGCGGGTTCGTGACGGCTGACGGCACGGCGAACGACGCCGGGATCGTCTATCTCGTCGGTGCGGGACCGGGCGACCCGGGCCTTATCACCGTGCGCGGCAGAGAGCTCATCGCGTCGTGCGACGCGGTGGTCTATGACGCACTCGCCAATCCCGCCCTCTACGCCGACACGCGCGCGACGCTACACGACGTCGGCAAGCGTGGCGGCAGCACGGATTCGACGCGGCAGGATGAGATCAATGGCCTGCTCGTCAGGTTGGCGCGTGCGGGGAAGCGCATCGTGCGCCTCAAGGGCGGCGATCCGTTCGTCTTCGGCCGGGGAAGCGAAGAGGCGCAGGCCCTCGCCGCAGCGGGAGTCCCGTTCGAGGTCGTCCCAGGAGTGACGGCCGGGATCGCCGCACCGGCGTACGCGGGAATCCCGGTGACGCACCGTGGCGTGGCGACATCGGTGACGTTCGTGACGGGGCACGAAGACCCGGCGAAGGGCGCCCCCACTGTGGATTGGAGCGCGCTCGCGCGCGCCGGTGGCACCCTCGTACTCTATATGGGTGTTCGCTCGTTAGGCCGCATCGTCGCCACGCTGCGGGGCGCGGGAATGCCGCCCGACACGCCGGCCGCCGCCGTCCAGTGGGGGACGCGCGCAGACCAGCGAACGCTCGTAGCGACGCTGTCGACGCTGGAGGACCGGGTCGAGAAAGCCGGCCTGGAGGCGCCCGTCATCTTCGTCATCGGCCGCGTCGTCGCGTTGCGCGACGAGATCTTGTGGCTCGAGCGGCGGCCGCTCTTCGGGTGGCGCGTGCTCGTCACCCGCGCGCAGTCGCCGCGCTCATCGCTGGCGCAGGCGCTGACGGAGGCCGGCGCGGAAGTCGTGGAGGCGCCGGCGACGCGCATCGAACCGCTCGATCCTGGTTGCGTGCGGGGAACGATCGCGCATCTCGACGCGTACGACTGGATCGTCTTCACGAGCCAGAACGGCGTGGAGCTCTTCTGGGCAGCGCTGCGCGACGGAGGACTCGATGCGCGCGCGCTCGCTGCCTTACGAGTGGCCGCGGTGGGGCCAGCAACGGCCTCGTCGCTGCTCGATCGCGGGATCGCGGTCGACGTGACGCCGGAACGGTTCGTCGCCGAGGGCGTGCTGGAGGCGCTCGCCGAGCGTGACGACGTCTCGGGACGCCGCGTGTTGTACGTCGCTGCTGAAGGGGCACGGGACGTGCTGCCTAACGGCTTGACGGCGATGGGTGCGCGGGTGGACGTCGCGCCGCTTTATCGGTCGGTCCCAGATGAGTCTGGAGCGGAAGCCATCAGGGCGTTCGCGGCCGGGGCTACGGAGCGCACGCTGGCGGCATTCACGTCGGCTTCCGCCGTGCGCGCATTCGCCGGAGCCGCGGGGGAGGCGAAGAGCAGAATCGCGGCGGCGTCGATCGGACCGGCGACGACGGCCGCGGCGCGCGAGGCAGGATTAACTGTGCGCGTCGAGGCCGCACAATCGACGATCCCGTCACTGGTCGAGGCGATCGTCGCCTATGGAATGTCCCGAACGAACGAGCATGCGCGATGACGGATACGAACAGGGAAGCGATTGCCATCGTCGACAATCCCGAGGAGACCCGATTCGAGGCGGACGTGGATGGGCACACCGCGTTCGTGTCGTATCTCCGGCGGAACGATACGATCTTTTTCACGCACACCGAGGTGCCGAGGGAGCTCGAGGGCCGTGGACTGGGGAGCGCGCTCGCCAAGGCGGTGCTGGATCGCGCCCGTGCCGAGCATTTGAAGGTGGTCGCGCGCTGCCCGTTCATCGCGAAGTAC
>Ga0070681_10002262_pt1 | contig 17580 bp, 16 predicted proteins | sample KBSC83BmetaG_FD_65650 | JGI IMG/M metagenome (GOLD analysis project Ga0070681, IMG submission 65650) | Corn rhizosphere microbial communities from Kellogg Biological Station, Michigan, USA - KBS C8-3B metaG | ecosystem: Host-associated > Plants > Roots > Rhizosphere | place: USA: Michigan... | reverse complement strand
GCTGTCTGCCCCGAGGTTGATCTCCCAGCGGAAATCGGCCGGGCGGCGTTGAGCCGCCGCCAACGTGATGCCGTGTCGAATGACGTTCCGGTCGATGGCGATGGCGAGCCCGTGCCGTTCGCCTACCGGCAGGAACTGATCCGGAGCGATGAGCTGGTCCCCGTCACGCATCCGCATGAGCAGTTCGGCTCCGCTGATCGCACCCGTGCGAATGTCGAGGATTGGTTGGGCATGCAGGACGAACAAATCCTGGTCGAGCGCATGCCGGATGAGTTCCAGCCAGCGCAGCTGGGCCCGCGCTGCCCTGGTGTGGGGACCGCGCGGGTCATAGACCACCAGCGTGTTGCGGCCGGAGTCCTTGCCTGCGTAGAGCGCCAGGTCCGCGTTCGCGAGCGCCTGGTCGGCGTCGGCTGTTCCCAATTGGGCGATACCGACGCTTGCTGTGCTGCGGACCCGCTGACCTTGATGGGTGACCTCGGCGGATCGAACCGCGTCGAGTAAAGAATCGGCAACCGCCGCTGCGTCCCGTTCGGTCGCGTCCGGGAGCAGCACTCCGAACTCGTCTCCGCCGAGGCGCCCGATCACGTCGCTGTCCCGCAACCGGTCGCGCAACGCGATGCCGATCACCTGCAGCAGTTTGTCGCCGGTGGCATGCCCGAGGGTGTCGTTGATGAGTTTGAACCCGTCAAGGTCGATCAGCAGCAACATGCTGGTCCGGCCGTAGCGGCGGTGGGTCGCGACCTGCCGTACCAGCTCCTCGTGGAAGCGACGCCGGTTGAACAGTCCTGTCAGCGCGTCGTGGTCGGCGAGGTGTCGCAGCCGCTGTTCATACGCCCTGCGGTCGTGGATGTCCTCGACATGCGCAACCACACATGCCCCGTTATGGCCGTCGACGTGGGCGACGCTGATAGACACCCAGCGGATCTGACCGTCCGCAGTCACCAACCGACGTTCTCGGCCGTAGGCGTCCGCACCCTCCGCGATTAGTTGATTAAGGTCTGCCCGGATCCGGGGAAGGTCGCGCGGATCACCGAGCGCCGTCATGGGCATGCCAACAAGGCTCTCCGCCCGGTAGCCAGCGAACGCGGTGAACGCGGCGTTTGTCCGGATGATCCTCCCGTCGTGGTCGACGAGCAGCATCCCTACGGGGGCGTGCTCGAATGCGGCACCGAACTGGGCCCCGGCCTCCTGCTCAGCCGCCACAGCCTGCTCGTACGCTCGCTCCCGACGCTCCCGAACAACGGAAACCCCGACCGCGATCGCGCCGATGATCGCGACGTCAACGACACGTACCCACTGCTCGACGCTGCCCCAGGCATCGTTCCAACTCGCCGAGACGACGGTAAGCGAGACAGAGCCCGCGGCGATGCCCGCTGTAGCCGAGGGTGGGACCACCGCCGACGCGATCAACGGGCCCACCGCGAACAGCACGATGACCACGATCGTTGGATTCAGAAGCAGATCCGCGACCAGCGTCGTAGCGATCCAGGTCGCGGCCAGCATGCCCCCGACCAGCCTGGCGCGGTGCTTCTCCTTGCTCATACTTACTCCGCACAAGCGCAGGTGCTCGAACACATTCAAGCCCACACCGCGACGCACTTCTCAAGCGGCTCCGATCGGACGAGGTGCCTCCGACGGTCAGCCGGGCGACGACGTCGACTGCCTCGGTGGGCTCGGGAAGCGGAGCCCGACGTCAGCGCGGAATGCGTGCGGTACACCTGCGTTGATGCGGCCTGTACACCAACGAATATCGCGCCGAGACCTAGAGCCATGACAACCAAGCCGGGCAAGATGTTGGTGACGTAGTGCCATGCACCGGGATCTGCGAGAGCAGGAACACGCCGGCGGCACCGGTCAGTGCCCCGGCGACGATAACCGGCCGCGACGGGGGCCTACCCCAGCCCGCCGATCCCGACATAAGTGAGTTCCGCGATGACGGTTGCAATCAGAAGCCGAGCCGCGACCATGTCATCCAGTGCCGCTTCCCGGTCTTCGCGAGCTCCATCAATCGCAGCGGTTAAGGACGCGTGGGCGCGATCGAGCATCGACCGAATCTTGTCACTCAAGTCCTCGTCCTAACGACGTCGTCAGGCGTCTCGGCTTATAACCCTAGCGGCTCTGGACCTGCGGACGCGCCGCGCTCGAAACGTCCCGGCGGCGTTCGCGGACAGCGGACTGGGTCGGCCTTCCCTCCGACGAGACCCTGGTCATCAGCGTCAACGCAACGGGGTTCTTCACTCCGCGCCACTAATGACTTCAGCGGCTATCGGGTCCGTTCGCGTCGTGGATCGGCTGGGGTGAGCGTGGCGTCGGAACATTCGTGCTCGACTTCAGGAAACGGTCCTGGCCGCCACGGCGCGGCCCGTCTACTGAGTCGACCCGCGCCCCAAGCCGGACGGCGTGCGCGTTAACCGTGATGAGGCTCGCTAGCAGGCCCCTGCCGCTCTACGCCCGTCACCCGAGCCATCGAGATCATCGAGCGCCATCAGGAGCTGACGGCACTCCACCGCCAGTTTCCGTGAGCGACTCACCGTAACTGCATCAAGCGGGGTCTCCGTTGGATTGACATGGCTATGCAATCCTCCGTCGAGGATGTCAGCGATCGCTTCTTCGGCAATGGCAACCGCAGCCGTCAGGCGACGCAAGCGATGCCGGGCTTCGCTCGCGTCACAGAGCAAGCGCCGTAGATCTGGCATCTGTTCAGAATCGGGCAAAGTCCCTCCCTGATTTGGCGCGGTCGGAAGGACCCGGCGGCGCTCCATTACGTGCGAAGTGACTCAGCCGCTTCGCACGACGCACGTGACCGTCTCGCCGCCCCTTGGTTAGGGGCCTCGTATGTCGACTCCGAGGCGTACGGCGACCGCAACGGCATCGTCGCGCGCGACGGTCGCGTCTCAGCCGCGCGCTGCCGACCGGTCGCGGACGAACTAGCTCGGCGATAACCACCGGCATGTGTGGCACTCGCAAGGCGGCGCCTGCAAGAGCCGCCGTGATCCCTGTTGGGATCAACCAGGCCGGTCCTTCGGCGAGGGCCAGGGACGGACTGTCTGGGTCCACCGGAAAGGCATCAACGACAGAAGCAGCTCCAACTGCTACGAGCACGAGCGAAACGACGTAGAACGCCAAGTTCCCGCGCGCTAGCAGATCCCACTGCATTCCGTAGGGTAGCGACAGCGACAACGCGGACGTCAATGCAGGTCAAAAGCAGTGGTGCTTCGAAGGAATGCGCCGGATCACGACAGGTGCAAGGGTCGCCTCGCAGGCAGCGCCTCGGATGTCCTCAATGGCACACATGGCCTAGCTGCGCGCGACACGGTCGGCCAGTCGTAAAGGTCGGTCACGAGGACCACGGCCGCAGCCACGAGAAGCCGGGCGCTCAGGACGTCGTCGAGTACACCGTCGCTTTCTGCCAAGCCGTCCACGGCGGCGTCAAGCGCCGCGTGTGCCTGCTCCAACGTCTGCGTGAGTCGACTGCTCATATCCCTCACACCTAGCTCGAGTGCCTGGAAGCTGTTGGAGTCGCACACGGTGACCTCCGGCCGGCTTGCCCGTGAAGGGTGCATGGGGGTGGAACCCGTTGGGGCTCGTTCAGCACTGCTTGCCGGCGTCTGCCGCCGGGGCAAGGGCCGGGCCCCAGGCGGCGACTCCAGCGGCCCGCCGGGGGAGCAGGTTCCGCTGGGCCAATCACACCGGCCGCAACGCTGCGCGTCGACCCGGCCACCGCCAAAGCGCTAGCCATGCCAGTGGCAGGTCGGCGTACCTGCCACCTGGAATCAGGCGACTATTGGGCGTCCAAGAATGTCAGCACCGCCAAAACCCGTCGATGATCGTCGGGAGTCTCTGGCAGCTCCAATTTCGACAACACCCTGCGTACGTGCTTTTCGACCGTGCCTTCGGTCACCCACAACTGGTGCGCGATGCCCGCGTTCGACCGTCCCTCCGCCATCAGCGCCAACACCTCGCGCTCGCGCTCGCTGAGCACCGCCAGCGGGTCATGGACACGACGAGTGGCTACCAGCTCCTGCACAAGCGCCGGGTCCACGACACATCCGCCACGGACGACCCGCCGCAGCGTTTCCACGAAGTCCTCAACATCGGTGATTCGACTCTTGAGGAGGTACCCGGTGCGCTCACCGCTTTGCAGGAGGTCCATCGCCTGATCCACCTCAGCATGTGCGGACAGGACGAGCACACCTGTTGCGGGGAATTCATCCCTGATCACGCGGGCGGCCTCGAGCCCCTCCGTCGTGTGCGTGGGTGGCATCCGGATGTCAACGACTACGAGGTCTGGCGGCTGCTCTCTGACGGCGTGCAATAGCTCGACCGGATTGCCGAACTGACCGACCGGCTCGAAGTCGAAGCGCTCGAGCAAGCTGGCGATCCCCTCGCGCAAGAGCACGTCATCGTCGGCGATGATCACGCTCGGGCGGCTCACGACCACTCGCCGCTGCTAAGGAGGACCACAGCGGTAGTCACGCGGCCGAACTCGAAGCCACCATCACCAATTACGTTAACGTCCGCGCACGGGATTCCGCCGGTGGATGCCGAGGCGCCCCCGGCACGCCACGGGGGTAGCGCACCGGGGGCGCTACCTAATGAGTGTGGGGTTCACGCGGGTACCTTGTCGTCCCAGCGAGCAGCCAACGGGGTTACCGGCTAACGGGAATTCGAGGAAAGCTGCCGCCTTTTCCGGCTAGCAGGTGCGCCAGCGGTAGCGCTTGACGTCATTCTGAGCCAGTGTCGATGCGCTGTCTGATCGTCGACGACAGCCGTACCTTCCTCACAGCCGCACGATCTCTGCTGGAGATGGAAGGGATCGCGGTCGTCGCAGCATGCACGACCGCGGCTGAGGCTCTCATGCGGGTTACGGAAGCCCCCGTTGATGTCGCCGTCGTCGACGTGATGCTCGGCAGCGACAGCAGCGTCGAGCTGGCGCAGCAGCTTCGTGCAGTCGGCTGCCGTGTCGTGATGACCTCGACTCACGAGCGGGCCGATATCGAAGACCTACTCAGCGAATCCTTGGCGGTGGGCTTCCTACCCAAGACAGAGTTGTGCGCGGAGACGCTGCGTCGCACCATCGACCGCCCGCCGCCGGCTGCCGGCGGGTAGCAACCGGCGAGGCCGGGACCACATGGGTTGCCCGCTCCGCGCCAGGCTGTCAGCATCGCTGGCACGGCGGCTGCGCCGGCGTCGGAAGGAGCGCTGAGGGTCGCGATGGTTCTCGCCACCAGGGGAAGCAGCGCGGTGCAAGGCGTGCTCATCGGCATCGCCTGCATCGCAGCGGCGACGGCGGCGATAGCTGGGTTACAGCATTTTGCGCCGGCGTCGAGCTTCGGCGGTCTCTACGCCCTGGCGATTCTTCCGCTCGCGCTGACTTGGGGTTTCCGTGCCGCCCTGGCCGGCGCTATCGGGTCGGCGGTTGTCTTCGACTACTTCTTCTTCGATCCGACGTTCGCGTTACCGATCGAGGACACAGACGATGCCGTCATCGTCAGCACATCTGGCGCGATTGCGTACGTGGTAAGTGCGCTCGCTAGCAGAGTCCGTCAGCGAGCCGAGGATGCCGCTGCGCTCGCAAGAGAGCAGAGCGCGCTTCGAAGTGTGGCAACGGAAGTCGCGCGCGGCGGGCCGGCCGAGGAGGTATTCGCACGCGTCACCGCGGAAGCAGGCCGGCTGCTCCGCTGTGACATGACCGCCATGTGCAGGTACGACGACACTGCTGAGATGACTGTCGTCGGACTGTGGACCGCACCCACCCAGCCGGCGTCCGTCTCGGTGGGCGACGAGATCTCGCCGCATCCGGCCAGCGCAGCCGCGCTGGTTCGCGAGGGCGGACACTCTGCGCGCCTCGATCGACAGGGCACCGACGGATTACAAGACGCGAGCGGCCTCGATGCCGGCGATGTCCGATCCGCAGTTGGCGCCCCCATCAGCCTTGAAGGGCGGCTATGGGGAGCCATGATCGCTGTAGCGCGCAACACATCGCTCCCCCCAGACACCGAGACACGCGTGACCGGCTTCACCGAGCTGATCGCGACCGCCGTCGCGAACGCGGAGGCGCAGACGCAACTGGCAGTGTCCCGCGCCCGAGTCGTCGCGACCGCCGATGCCACTCGCCGCCACATCGAACGGAACCTCCACGACGGTGCCCAGCAACGCCTGGTCTCATGCGCGTTGCAGTTGCGGGCGGCGCAAGCTGCCGCCCCACCCGACGCCGGCGATCTCAGGGAACGACTGAACGTCGTCGCCGACGAACTGACCAGCGCGATTGATGATCTGCGCGAGATCGCCCGCGGCATCCATCCAGCAGTGCTCGCCGAAGGTGGATTGCGACCGGCACTCAAGGCACTGTCGCGCCGTTCGCCAATACCCGTACGGCTGGACGTCCACGTCGACAGCAGGCTGCCCGAACACATCGAGGTTGCCGCCTACTACGTCGTCGCGGAGTCGCTCACCAACGCCGCGAAGCACGCACACGCATCGATCGTCGACGTTGACGCGCGGACAGCGAATCGAGTGCTAACCGTGCAAGTGCGTGACGACGGCCGCGGCGGCGCCACTCTGACAGGAGGTTCGGGGCTGCTCGGCCTGAAAGACCGCATCGAGGCACTCGGCGGTCGCTTCTCACTGCACAGTCCGCAAGGCGAAGGCACCCGCATCGACGTGGCACTACCAACTGACGCAACTAACGGCTGAAGCAAATGATTAGCGGCCGGCTGCCGCGAGACACGGCAGCCGACTCGCAAGGTGAGCGTTCAGCCGATGCAGCTGAGAACGAGCCCCGCACCGACTCCGAGGACGCCAAGCACACCGGCGAGCGTGGCCAGCCAGTCGCGGCGGAACGGCCGGCGGTCACGAGCGTCGATGGCGAGCGTGGCGGCGGCAACGCCGAAGATCGGCGGGACGGCGAGCCAAAACGCGACGCTGGACAGCAGCGCCAGCACGGCGAGCACGAGTGCGGCGCGAGTTGAGGATTTTGGTGACTGCTTGGCGAGGATCCGGCGTACGACGACGCCGAAGACGATCGCGGTCACTCCCGCGATGGCGACTGCGACGATCAGGCTGACCCGCCATGCGGGTCCGTCGTTCGTGTTTCGGATGAGCAGCACGATGAGGCTGGCAGCACTTACCGCGACGGCGATGGTGGCTGCCCTGCGGGTCTCGGACGCGTGCGTGGCAGCAGGGCGCGGGGTGGTGAGCACGGAGTCGGTCATGTAGGTCCTCCAAGCAGAATCTGTGTTGATCGGACGGCTCGACTCTGCCGCCGGCGCAGGTCCAGTGCATGAGCCTCGCGACCCGGCCGACCCGGGAGAAAATCCCGGCCGGGTCAGGACTGCGAACCCCTGACAACTGCCAGACCAAACCAGACACTTGGTGTCGTGAAGGCCCCGCACACCGATTCCGAGCAGGAGCGAGCCGACCGTCGGCCCGGCCTGCGCGTCGCCGCGGTGTCAGTAGCCGGCCTCTTGGTGACGGCAATTGCCGCGACGCCCTTCGTCGGGCACGGCCTGGCGCGGCTGCCCGGTGTCAGCGGCAGCTACGTGCCCGTCGGCGACCTCATCGTCGACGCGTGCATCATCGCCATCGCGCTGGTGGTCACGACCGCGCGGCCCCAAAACGTAATCGGCTGGCTGCTGCTGGCGTTCGGCGGCCTTGGCGCGGTGCAGAACTTCACCGAGGCGTACGGAGTGCGGGCGCAAGCGCTGCCGGAGGGGCATCTTCCGTTGGGGCGGCTCGCGCTCTCGCTCGACACAAGCCTGTGGATCCCGGCCTTCGTCGTGCCTGCCGTGCTGCTGCTCAACGTGTACCCCTCCGGCCGACCCGCCGGCCGGTGGACCCGACGGGTCAATGTGGTCGCGATCGTTGCGAGCGTTCTGGCCGTCGTCGCCGTGGGAACCAGCCGGTCGAACGCGACCGGCGACTACCGCGGCGCCCACGATGTGATCGAGCTGCCCGATTGGGTCGGCACCGGCGTCGGCGTGCCGGTCACGCTGGTGCTCCTCGCCTGCATCGTCATCAGCGTCGTCGCCGCTGTCCGGCGCACCGCCCGGGCGCGCGCCCCCGAGCGCCAGCAGCTGCTGCTCCTTCTCACTAGCGCCGCGCTACTCATCCCGCTCGGTGTCGTTGGCAGCGTGCCGCGCGCGGTCGGGCTTGTGCTCGTGCCGCTGGCGGTCGCGGCCGGCGTGCTGCGGTTCCGGCAGCTCGGCATCGACGTCGTCGTCCGCCGCACGCTGGTCTACGCCGTCCTCACCGGACTGGTCGTGGCGGTCTACGCGGCGACCACCGCAGTCATCTCGGCCGTCACACCTTCCGCGAGCACGCGCACTGTGGTCGCTGCCGCGCTGGTCGCGGTGTTGCTGGTCCCACTGCGCGATCGGCTTCGGGGCATGGTCGACCGCGTGGTGTACGGCGCCCGCCGCGACCCGCTCGTCGCCGTCCGCCAGGTCGGGTCATCCATATCCGTAGCCTCGAGCGACCCGCTACCGGCAGTGGTGCAGGCGCTCGCCGGCGCGGTTCGCGCCAGCCGCGTCGCCGTCGTCGCGTGTGACGGGGAGATCCTCGCCATGACGGGAGGGCCAGGCAACGAGCGGAGCATCGCGTATCCGTTGCGGGCAGCGGGCGACCACCTCGCCGACGTGCAGATCACGCCCGCTGCGGGCGAGGCTGCGTTGGACCCCGCGGACGTCCGCGTTGTGGAGGCGCTTACGGTGCCGCTGGCCGCCATCGTCCATGCTGCCGGACTGAGCCGGCGGCTGACAGCGGCGTCCGAGAGGGCACTTACTGCTACCGAGTTGGAGCGGGCGCGGATCCGCCGAGACCTGCACGACGGGCTGGGGCCGTCGCTGTCGGGAGCCGCATTGGGCCTCGAGGCGATCGAGGCCGCGCTGCCGGCCGATCCGCAGCTCGCGATCGCAATGACGTCTCGCGTGCATGGCGAGGTGCGGGCCGCCGTCGAGGAGATTCGGCGCATCATCGAGGCGCTACGCCCTGGTGCTCTTGATCGTGACGGCCTGGTGACGGCGTTGCGCAATCGGGCGGACGCGGTCACCGCACGCTCGTCCGACCTGCTAGTAACGGTCGAGGCGCCCGATGAGCTGCCTGCCATGTCACCGGAAGTCGAACAGGCGGCGTTCCGCATCACCGACGAAGCGATCACCAACGTCATCCGCCACGCCAGTGCGTCACGATGCACGGTGCGGATCACCGGCGGCGAAACGCTCGTAGTCGCCGTAACGGACAACGGCACTGGCATGCCGCCTCAGCCACGCGAAGCGGGGGTCGGGCTTACGTCGATGCGCTTGCGCGCGACAGATCTCGGCGGCGAGCTCGCCATCACCGGAGGACCTGGCGACGGCACGACCGTGGAAGTCCGCATCCCCCTTGTCGATGCCGTGATGGCTTCATGACCGGCACAGCGGCAGTGCGCGTGGTGATCGCCGACGACCACCCGATGTTCCGCTACGGCGTCGCTGCCGTGCTTGCCTCGGCGCCCGAGATTGAATTGGTCGGTGAAGCAGCCGACGGCGGGGAGCTGCTCGCGCTCGTCGAACGCGAGCAGCCGGACGTGGTGCTGACCGACCTGGCGATGCCCGGCATGGACGGTGCTGCAGCGTGTCGCCGCCTCGCTGCTTCGCGCCCCGACCTCGGCGTACTCGTCCTCACGATGCATGCCGACGAGGACTCGATCCTGGCGGCGATGCGTGCCGGCGCTCGCGGCTACGTGCTCAAAGGCGCGGACAAGGCAGAGCTGGTGCGGTCCATCCTCGCGGTCGCTGACGGGCAGGCCGTCTATGGCGCGCCGGTCGCGCAGCGCATCGCGACCATCTTTCGCGATGGCGGGCAGACGGCACAGCCCACGGAGCCGTTTCCCGAGCTCACCGCGCGCGAGCGACAGGTGCTCACCCTGCTCGCCGAGGGTGCCCGTAATTCCGAGATCGCCCGCCAGCTCGGCATGTCCGAGAAGACAGTCCGCAACCACGTGTCCGCGATTCTCAGCAAACTAGGAGTGCCCGATCGCACCGCAGCGGCCATCAAAGCGAGCGAGACATGGCGCCGGAGCGGGCCACAAGCAACTGCATAGCGCCCACCACAAGCATCCGCACATCGGCATGTCCGTGAGACCGGCAGGGCTGACGCCATGCAGTCGTCACGCCACTTACACGGGCTGGCGCGAATCTGTCACCGCCCAGATCAGGTCGTCGTGCATGGCTGTTTACCCCCGTGGATAACTCACCCGGGACGGTACGCAGCACCACCGACAAAAACTCGTGCGAAGACCTCCCGCACCTCACCGGTGAACAGTCGCCATGCCGCCTCGCGATCGAGAGCAACGCGCGTGAAAGTGCGCGATCCGACGGCATCGATGAAGGACCGACAGCGCCTGGACATGTTCAGGGCCGCGATACAACCGCGATACAAACGATCTTGAACGAGAATCGTCGCCGGCAAAAACAGCGTCTGACCTGGGCCAGCGCGACTCGCACTGGATGTGCACGCAGCCGCGCCCGCCATGAGGACAGCGATCGAGGCCCATCGCATGCCATGGGACCGTGGTCACCTTCGACGCGCGGTCTGTGTCAGTGGTGGATAGGCCGCTGACGAGCCCCGATTTCGCCGACGCGTCGCGCGCTGTCTGCACGGACGTCGACGACGTCGGGTTGTGGCCGCTTCACAAATTCGAGCGCTGTCTCTGCGACCTCGCGCCAGCCGTGGTCGATCGTGAGCGAGTGGCCCCGGTTGGGCATCTTCACGATCTCTGTTACGGCGGGGTTGCGCCTCTGTCGCTTGTAGGCGGCGTTCGCGATCGCCCACGGCACGGTGTGGTCCTTCTCACCGTCGATGATCAATAGGGGACCGCGGTCGTGGTACTTGGTGTTCACCTTCGCCTGCGTCCACGGGTTGAGGTTCGCATTGCCCATCTGCACAAGAGCGATCCCGGAGCCGGCGACGTGGAATGTTTCGTAGAGTTCCTTGCGCTCCTTTTCGTCGTCGATCGCGTTCACCCAGCCATACTTGAACTGATCGAACGTGAGGGTGATCGCGCGGCCGCGCGTTAGAGGGTTGACCAGGAACGGGCCAATCCCCTTGAGCACGGATGCTGGCAGAGGTAGAACGCCCCGAAAGACCCCCGGGTCGATGGCCACCGTGACGGAGGCGAGGCCACGGCCCGCGAGCATCTGGGCCAGCAAGCCCCCGGTCGAGTGGCCCATTACCACTGGCTTCTTCTCCAGGGCACTGATGATCTCGGTGGTGTGATCGGCGATCTGCCCCAACGTCTTCTTAGCGAGGACATCCGGGTTGGCCCGTGCTTCTTCAACCGTCTCCGGATCATCCGGCCAATCGGGCGTCAGCGGCGCATAGCCGGACTGCTTGAAGTAGTCCGCCCAGTTGGCCCAACTGCTCGGCAGGAGCCAGAGGCCATGGATGAAGACGACAGGAGTGTTGCCAGAGGCGTTGGCCGCCTCGATCTCGCGGTTCTCCCGCTCGGACATTGACGCCATGACGAACTCCCTTCAGTGGGTAACGTCGATTTGACCTATCGAAATGATGATCGGGACGGGTCCGACTCCCCGTGCGCGTTACCGATTCCGGTGTCGCTGCGCATCGCGCACAGCGCGGGCATAGTGGTAGAGATCGATCATGCCGACGAGGGTGTGAGCATCGTCGACGACGGGCAGTTGCGGGTAGCCGCTATCGAGCATCAGGTCGACAGCTTCCGTCACCGTGGTCTGAGGCCGAACGGACAGCGGATCTGGCGTCTCCCAGGCAGCGACTGTTTCGTCAGCTGCGTTGATCCCATGAGCCACTGCGCGCACGATGTCGCGTCCTGTGATGAGGGCCACCGGCTTGCGAGAGTCATTGTCGATGACTATTAGCGCTGGGGTGTGCAAGTTCTGCATGAGGTACGCGGCCGCAGCCAAATGCGCGGGTCGTTCAACCACAGTGACCGCCTCGAACATGACGTCCGCAACGGTTAACTCCGTCTCGACGGCTGGGTTCCGGCTCTTCGTCATCGCTACTCCCGAAGATGCGCCGATAACGTGACTGTTGCACCACGGCGCGGCGAGTGACAGCCCCAAAACGGATTAGGCAGCGATAAGAGCGCGGACAACGAAGCACCAACCGTTATCGATTCGAACCAGGACGGAACCCCGCTGCGGCCCGAGTTCGCACCGGGACCACCTCTGTGAGCTAAGGCACGCCAACCCTCGCGATCGTGCTCAAACTCACCCGCGCCGCCCGCTACCCTCGTCCCCGCGCTGCATCCCCGCGCGATGATTTTCGCTGCGACAACGGTTGTGGGTTGCTCCGCGCGGGCGCACTTTTCCACCTGAGATTCGCGTCGTGTCCGGTCGCGCGACTCGGTCAGCTCGTCGCCAGCGACCGACGCCAGCTGCCAGACGTCGCGGCGGCAACGGTCAACCGACGATCAGAGTTGCAGACTGCTTTCGCGACCACTCGGCACGGCATTATCGGAAAGCGCGTCTGCTAGTAGGTCGCGAACGCGAAACCTCGTTGCATTGTGCAGCGAGGGTTTTGTTTTAGGGACTTCGCCGATGTCTGCACATCTGACCCGGCACGTCCGTGACCACTTCGCGTCCGTCCGCCGCGTGGTCGCGCGCGTGCACGGGCTCAAGACAACTATCGATGAACCTTCATGTGCGCGGGACCAATCCGTGTCTTCACCTTGCGGATCGACGGCAGACCGGGTGGTGGATGTCGACGTGCGCGAGAACGCCGAGTTCGCGGCACTGGCGCATCTCGAGCGTCGCCTGCCGACGCGCTATGTGGTCGACCGACGTGCGGCCGGCGTCAACTGGACAAGCCACACCGTCGCCGAGTAACTTACGCTACAACTTGTAGCGGAGGGTAGCGGATGCTTGGACGGCCACGTGACATCGATCTCGACAAACGCTTGCTGGCCGCCGGGTGGTCGCTGCTGCAAAGCGAGGGCTACGCCGCACTGACGCTGACGACGGTTGCCTCACGCGCCGTGGCTCACCGCACTGACGTCTATCGCCGCTGGCGGACGAAGGCGCGCCTTGTGGTCGACGTGCTCGACTCGCATCTACCGCCGATCTCGGAGGTCGATACGGGGGAACTCGGTTCGGACCTGCGGGCGATCCTCGCGGATTTTGCTGCATCCTGGTCATCTTCGTGGATCGACGGCCTTGTCGGCCTGACTGCCGATCTGCAACGCGACCCTGATGCGGAGCTCGCTTTCCGAGCGATGGCAGAGCGTCGAGGCACACCGCTGCACAACGCCATCGTCCGGGCGGTGTCGCGCGGCGAGATTGCGGAGAATCCCAACATTTCACTCGTCGCTGACGCCATCGAAGGCCCGCTGATGCACCGACGGATGATCGGTCGGCAGCCGCTCACGCCGGAGTATCTGGACGCGATCGCGCTAGTGGCCTACCGGGCTCTGACGACCGCCGCGGTGACTCCGTGAGCGATCTGCACGAGATGTCGGCGACGGACCAGGTTCGTGCACTGCACGACGGCGAGGTCAGCTCGCGGGATCTGACCACGCATTATCTGGATCGAATCGACCGGCTCGATGCTGAGTTCGGTGCGTTCATTACCGTTACTCCCGAGCGCGCGCTCGATGAAGCTGATCGCGCTGACCAGCGCCGCGCACAGGGCGAACGACTGCCGTTGCTGGGTCTGCCTCTGGGCATCAAGGACTTGCATCTAACCGCCGGCGTGCGCACGACATTCGGGTGCGCCGCACTCGCGGACCACGTACCGACGCAGGATGGTTGGACCGCCGCGCTGCTCCGCCAAGCAGGCGCTGTCCTTGTCGGGAAGACCAACGCGCCAGAGTTCGGCCCGACCTGTTACACACACAACGAGGTGACGTCACAGCCCGCCGTCACTCCCTATGACCCGACGCGTTACGCCAGTGGGTCCAGCGGTGGTGCCGCTGCGGCTGTCGCTGCGGGACTTCTCCCGGTCGCGCACGCCAGTGACGGCGCCGGATCGACGCGCACACCTGCCGCGACCTGCCACCTCGTCGGTGTCAAGCCGAGCCGCGGCTTGGTGAGTCTGTCCGTACCGCCGACCGCGCTGTCAACGACGACGATCGAAGGCCCGATCGCCAGAACCGTCGAGGACGCCGCGTTGCTCCTGGACGTGATGGCGCGACCCTGGAGCGGCGACCTGTACGGCTGGCGTCCAAACGCGAGGTTCGTCGATGTCATCAACCGCCCGCCGTCTCGACCACTCGACGTCGCGATGTGGACCTCGACCGGACTCGACGAATCCCATCCGCACCCGCAGGCCGTCGATGCCGCGCAGCGCACCGCAACGCTGCTCGAGGAAATGGGACACCATGTGCACGAGTTGACGATCCCCGCGGCCTACGACCGCGCGGTGCGTGACGCACTACGCGCCTGGTTTGCCGCCTCAGTCCATGCGTCGGTCTCTCCCCTGGTGCCCGCCGAACGGCGGGACCTGCTGTTGCCCTACACGCGCCATCTCGTCGACACGGGCGAGACGCTGTCCGCCTATGACCTTTTGCTGGCCCAAGGAGTTCTCGCCCGGTATGCGAGCGCCCACCGGCTAGCGCTTGAAGGATTCGACCTCGCGGTCACGCCGACGACAAGTGGTCCGCCCGTTCCGATCGGACACTTCCTCGTCGACGGCGTCGACGGTGTCGCCGACTCGATGCTGGCCTGGTCCTGCTACACGCCGTGGGCCAACTTCACCGGGCAGCCGGCCGTCTCGTTGCCGTCTCACCTCGACGGCGACGGCCTGCCGTACGGCGTGCAGCTCGTGGGACGCGAGCGCGGCGACGCCGACCTGCTCGCCATCTGCGCTGAGCTTGAACGCGCAGGTCTGTGGAGTCAGGTCCATCCACCCTGCTGGAATCAGTGAGAGGCGAGCCTGTTGCCATCCGTGGAATCCACCACCACTCAGCTAGTGCCGCATCTGGATCCGGGTCACGGTCTGACCGAGCGGATCGTCACGCTGCCCGACGGCCGGCGGCTGCGCGCGATCACCACCGGCGAGCGCGACAACCTCCCACTCGTCGTTTTCGAAGCGGGAATGAGCGCCCCGGCTGCATCCTGGGTTCACACCCAACGCGATATCAGCGCACGCACTCGCACCTTGTCCTACGATCGAGCCGGATACGGCGGCAGCGACCCGGACCCACAGGAGCGGACGCTCGAACGACTTGCCGACGACCTCGAAGCCCTACTGGATGGCCTCGGCGAAACCCGGCCCGTCGTCCTCGTAGGTCACAGCTGGGGCGGCCCAATCATTCGGTTGTTCGCCGAGCGGCACCCCGACCGCGTCGCCGGCCTTGTGTTCGTTGATGCGACTCTCGCCGAAGTCATGCCGGCACGCAACGCCCGCGTCATCGCAACCTCGTTCGCTGTGATGTCGATGCTCGCGCGCGTCGGCGGCGGGAGCCTGATCCGCAGGATCACGTTGTCACACGGCATGTCGCCTGAGATCACTGCCGCCGACGTGGACATCATGCTGCGCGACTACGTGTGCTCGCAGGCGATGCGAGCAGGTCGGCGTGAAGCGCGGCACATCGTTGCCGCGCTGCCGGTCTTACGGCGTCTGCAAGCGGCCGGAACTCCGGACGTCCCCACGGTCTGTGTTCAGGGCGGGCGCGTCGACCGCGGGATGAAGACGGCGCGTCCGCTGTTCAACCGCACCGCGACGGATCTCATGTCGGCCGCGCCGGATGGCCGGACGATCGTCGTCGAGGCTGCCGGGCACCTGATTCCGCAGGAGCAACCCGCTGCAGTGCGGGACGCCATCCTCACCATCGTCGACACTGCGGCGGGCCGCTGATGTCCGTCCGACTGACTATCGCCGCGGTCGCCAGTGTCGCCGTACTCACCGGGTGCGGCAGCACCGTCGCGACGGTTGCGGGGGCGCCGGGATCAGACGGATCGATGGCACAGTCCGGCAACGGGCTCAGCGGACCAACACAGAACGGTCCCGCCAGCGCCGCCACCTCGTTGGTCCGCGCGGGCTCCAGGCCGCAGTCCTTACCCAGCACCAACGGCAGCCAAGGCGGCGCCGTAACAGGACCGGCGACTTCCGCGCCTTTGTCGAGACAAACAGGGGGAGCCAACTCGAGCGGCGCAGTGCGAGGACCGCTAACGGTCGGTTTCCTCTACCCCGACAACGGCGCCGCGAACGCCGCGCTAGGGGTGGCCACGAGCGCGTCCAGCAACCCGAAAACAATGATGACCGCACTCGTAACCGCTCTCAATCGCAGCGGTGGGCTCGCGGGTCGCCACCTGACGATCAACTTCTACGCGGTCGATTCCACATCTTCGGACTACAGCACGCAAGCGAACGCCGCCTGCACACACTTCACCCAGGACAATCCAGTACCGGTGGTTCTCGACCTCGCATTCGGAACCCGCTTTGGGATGGCCGGCTGCCTAGCGAAACGTGGCGTGGCCGACATCGGCTTCGGGACGTCCGACACTGTCGGTGACAACGCCGCCGGGCTGTTCGCCGCCCCCGACTGGATGACCAGCACCCGTCGCTACCCCGCCGTACTGGCTGGGCTGCACGCCACCGGATACCTGACGCCGAAGAACAAAATCGGTGTGCTGCTCGAGAACTGCCCGTATCTCCAACGCGCCTATAAGCAAGCGGTCCTGCCCGAGATCTCACGGCTCGGACTGAACCTGGTGGATACCGAGCAGCTTGACTGCACGACCGGTTTCTCCTCAGCCGGCCCCGCGTCAGCATCCGTGCAATCGGCTGTCCTGCGTTTCCGTAGCCATGGAGTTGATCGGCTGCTTATGGTCAGCGACTACGAGCAAGTCACGTTGCTGCTCATCGCCAACGATGCGGAATCTCAGGGTTGGCGTCCGGGCTACATGCTCAGCAGCACCGCGCAGACCGAGGTGATGCGCCCCAACATCCCGTCCGCGCAATGGCCGCAACTGCACGGCACCGGTTGGTCTCCCGGAATGGACATCGACGACCCTTACCAGCCGTTGCCAGCCGCGGACCGCCGATGCATCGACCTCATCAAGACCGGCGGCGTCGCCGTCACGGGATGGCAGAACCTCTACGTGGCAACTACCGAATGCAGCGAAGTCTTCCTCGTCGACGCCGCCATGCAACACAGCGGTGGAAATGCACAAGGCAGCGCTCTCATGACAGCGATCGAGGCGCTAGGCACGAGCTTCGTCTCCCCCGGCATCCTCGACGGACGGACGTCGTTCGGACCGAGCCGTCGAGATGGAGCGACAGCCGTCGCGCCCTTCGGCTACGACGCGACCTGCCGCTGCCTGAAGTACACCGGCCGTCCGTTCCTTGCCCCCTAGTACCTGTGACCGGTGTCGAGTACCCGAACCCGCGTGGAGAGCTTCGCTGGCACGTCGATGACACGCTCGCTATCAGCGAACATTCGCTGAGCGAGTTGCCGGCCGGCGCCGCGCGCGCCTACCACGGCCCATCGCCGGCTCGGCCAACGTTTCGCGAACTGCCGCAGCTCTCGATATCCATCCGTGCTGTTGTTCACCCGCAACGTGGCGAGCAACCGCTCCATTGCGTCCAACACCGGATACGTCTAGGCCAGTGCCGCCTGTG
>Ga0070681_10002261_pt1 | contig 17589 bp, 15 predicted proteins | sample KBSC83BmetaG_FD_65650 | JGI IMG/M metagenome (GOLD analysis project Ga0070681, IMG submission 65650) | Corn rhizosphere microbial communities from Kellogg Biological Station, Michigan, USA - KBS C8-3B metaG | ecosystem: Host-associated > Plants > Roots > Rhizosphere | place: USA: Michigan... | reverse complement strand
GTTCTGCGCGTAAGGGTCGAACGTCAGGATGTCGCCCTGGCTCGCCCAGCGCAACGTCTTTGCGTGGATCGGCAGCGCGACGGCCAGCGCGCCGAGCACCGCCACGCAGATCGTGGATCGTGAAAGCATTTCTCCTCCTTTGAACCGGGGCAACCGGGCGAGCATGATGGGCGAACATGGTACGGCGCGTCAATCCGGCGCCGTGTAAGCCGCCGCCTCGTTGCGTGCGCGCTCGACGCGGGCGGTCACCCGCTCGGCCGCGTCGGCTGCGAAGCCATCGATCGATTCCGCCTCCATCGCGCGAAGCCAGGTGAGCTGCCGCCGCGCGAGCTGGCGCGTCGCCGCGACTCCGCGCTCGCGCAGCGACGCGCGATCGATTCGCCCCTCGAGGTAATCGAAGACCTGTCGATACCCGACGCTGCGCATCGATGGCATGTCGGCGCGAAGCGGCAGCCGGCGCCGGAGCTCGCGCACCTCGTCGACGAGGCCGGCGGCGAGCATCGCGTCGAAGCGGCGTGCGATCGCCGCGTGCAGCCGCGCGCGGTCCGCCGTCAGCAGCGCGACGACGACCGCCGTCCCGATGCCTCGTTGCGCCTCGCGCGCGCCCTGCAGTGCCGAAAGCGGCTGCCCGGTCAGCGCATGCACCTCGAGCGCGCGCTGGATCCGCTGCGCATCGGTCGGCGCGAGCCGCGTCGCGGTCGCCGGGTCGACGCGCGCCAATCCTGCGTGCATCGCGGGCCAGCCGATCGATGCCGCGCGGGCCTCGAGCGACGCGCGGAGCGCGGCGTCGGCCGCCGGCAATGCGCTCAGTCCCTCGCGCAGTGCCTTCACGTACAGCATGGTGCCGCCGACGACGATCGGCATCCGACCCCGCGCGCGGATCGCGTCGATCGCCGCGATCGCGTCGCTGCGAAAGCGTGCGGCCGAGTACGCGTCGGTCGGCTCGATCAGGTCGAGCAGGTGATGCGGGATCGCGGCGCGCGTTGCCGCGTCGGGCTTCGCCGTGCCGATGTCCATTCCGCGGTAGACCTGCGTCGAATCGGCGCTGACGATCTCGCCGCTGACGCGACGCGCGAGCGTCAGCGCGAGGGCCGACTTGCCGACGGCCGTCGGGCCGACCAGCACGACGCAGGGGATCATGTGAACACCGAAGTAGGGTCAGAGACCCTAGCGGCCCCGCATGAACAGCCGGTCGAGGTCGGCGAGCGAGAGGTGAAACCACGTCGGGCGGCCGTGATTGCACTGGCCCGCGCGCTCGGTCGCCTCCATCTCGCGCAACAGCGCATTCATTTCGGCGAGCGTCAGGCTGCGATTCGCGCGCACGGCGGCGTGGCACGCCATCGTCGCGAGCAATTCGTCGCGGCGCGCGTCGAGCGCGCGCGAGCCGCCGAACTCGCGAATCTCGTGCAGCACGGCGCGCGCCAGCGCGGCGGCGTCGGCGTCCTTCAGCGGCGCCGGGATGCCACGCACGGCGAGCGTCGCCGGGCCGAGCGCCGACACGTCGAAGCCGAGCGCGTCGAGCGCGTCGCGATGCTCGTTCGCGGCCGCGACTTCGAGCGCCTCGGCGGCGAAGGTCGCCGGAACGAGCAGCGGCTGGACGGGAACCCGCTCGTCGAACGCCTTCTTCAGGCGCTCGTAGACGATCCGCTCGTGCGCCGCGTGCATGTCGACGAGCACGAGCCCGGTACGGTTTTGCGCAAGCACGTAGACGCCGTGCAATTGCGCGATCGCGAAGCCGAGCGGATGCGGATCGTCGTCGGGCAGCACGGCCGGCGCCGACGCGCGCTCGCCGAAGAGGCGACGGTAGAACGCGGCCGGCTCGTTCACGTCGAGCGACATCGCGGTCTGAGTGGCGCCACCGGGCCGGGACGCATCGCCGGAAACTCCCGATTCACGCGCAAGCGCGGCGCTCGCCGGCACGCGCGGCGGCAAGTGCGCGGCCGCGAGCCCTAGACGCTCCGCGGCGGACGCCGCCGGCTGCTCGGCGGCCGTCGTCGCGAGCGCGCGCTCGACGGCGTGGCGAACGAACTGGTGGATGGCGCCGGCGTCGCGAAAGCGCACTTCGGTCTTTTGCGGATGCACGTTGACGTCCACGCGCCGGGGGTCGACCGAGAGCCACAACGCATAGGCCGGCAGCCGCTCGTGATGCAGGATGTCGCGATACGCGTCGCGCAGCGCGTGCGCGAGCATCCGGTCGCGCACGTGCCGCCCGTTGACGAACACGTACTGCGTGGACGGCGCGTCCGCCGCGTACGCGGGACGCACGGCGAAGCCGGCGAGACGGACTTCGCCGGCGACTGCGTCGACGCCCGTCGCATGCAGCACGAACGCGTCGCCGAGCAGCGCCTCGACGCGCGCACGCCGTCCGCCGGGGACGAGGCGATGCTGCGCGCGCCCGTTGTGCGTCAGCGTGAAGGCGACGTCGTCGTGCGCGAGCGCGATCCGGCGAAACGCCTCGTCGCAATGCGCCCACTCGGTGGCCTCGGTGCGCAGGAACTTCCGCCGTGCGGGCGTGTTGAAGTACAGCTCCTCGACGGTGACGGTCGTGCCGCTCGCGAGCGCCGCCGGCGCGAGCGGACCGACGGTGCCCCCCTCGACCTCGATGCGCCACGCATGCGGCCGATCCTTCGCGCGCGACGCGATCGCGAGTCGCGACACGGCGGCGATCGACGCGAGCGCCTCGCCGCGGAAGCCGAGCGTCGCGATCGCTTCGAGATCGACGATCGTCGCGATCTTCGACGTCGCATGACGCGAGACGGCGAGCGCCAGATCCTCGCGCTCGATGCCGTCGCCGTTGTCCGCAACGCGCAGGCGCTTGATGCCGCCGCCGGCGACGTCGACGTCGATCGACGTCGCACCGGCATCGAGCGCGTTCTCGAGCAGTTCCTTGAGCGCCGCGGCCGGGCGTTCGACGACCTCGCCGGCGGCGATCTGGTTGATCAGCAGGTCGGGCAGCGCGCGGATCGCACCCATCAGCGTCGAAGATTCTGCGCCCAGCGCGCGTAGATGCCGTTCGCCGTCGTCTGCAACGCGATCAGCCGGGCGTCGAGGTCGCGCAGGATCTCGTTACGCGACTGCCGCGCGTCGGTCCCCGGTGCGGCGATCTCGCCGGCGCCGGTGCGGCACCACGTCTCGACCAGGTCCCTGGTCATCTCGATGTGGCACTGGAAGCCGATGTGACGATCGCCGATCACGTACGCCTGATTCGGATTGAACCGATTCGTGAGCACGCGCGTCGCGCCGGCGGGGACGTCGAATGCGTCGTAATGCCACTGAAACGCGGTGAACGCGCGCTTGCCGCCGAACCAGGCGTCGCTCGCCGCCGTGTCGGTCGACTCGACGTCGATCCAGCCGATCTCCGGGACATCCGTCCGGCGCACGCGCGCGCCGAGCGCCTGCGCGAGCAACTGGCCGCCGAGGCAATGGCCGATGACCGGCACGTCGCGCGCGACCGCGTCGCGCAGAAGCCGCGACAGCGGATCGATCCACGCGAGCGCGTCCGTGACGCTCATCGGCCCGCCCATCATGCCGATGCCGGCGAAGTGGCGCGCATCGGAAGGAACCGGTTGCCCTTCGTCGATCGCGACAAGCCGCCACGGCAGACCGGCCGCATCGAGCCATTGCGCGAAATGCGCCGGACCTTCGGTCGGACTGAAGCGAAAGACGGCGATCGGGCGCATTGAGAGATCGGCGATGCGCGCCACGGCGCGGCAGGGCGAACGCCTCGGATGTTACCAGCGGACACCGCCGGGACACTCACCGCGGCAGCGGTCGGATGACGCCGCGCCCCGATCAGATCTCGACGCGCGTCCCCAGCTCGACGACGCGATTCGCCGGAATGTTGAAATAGTCGCTGATGCTTCCGGCATTGCGCGCCATCGCCGCGAAGATCCGGTCGCGCCAGCGCGCCATTCCCTTGCCCCGTTCGCCGGGCACCACCTTCTCGCGCGACAGGAAATACGACACTTCCATTTCGTCGAGCGCGAGGCCCTGGGCGCGACAGCGCTCGAGGGCACGACGAATGTCCGGCAGATCCATGAAGCCGCAGCTCATCGTCACCCGCCAGCAGCCGTGACCGAGATCCTCGCATTGGACGCAATCGTCGCGGCCGACTACCCACGGCCGGTCCTGGAAATCGACCGTCAGGAAAACGTTGCGATCGTGCAGCACCTTGTAGTGCTTGAGGCTGTGCAGCAGCGCGACCGGCGTCGCATCCGGCGTCGAGGTCGGGAAGACGGCGGTGCCGGGCACGCGCGGCGGCGGTTCGAGCAGCAACGACTCGAGGAACGGCATGAGCGGCACCGAGGTATCGCGCAGTTCCTCCAGCAGCAACAGCCGGCCGCGGCGCCACGTGACCATGATCGAGAAGACGATCGTCGCGAGCGCGAGCGGCAGCCAGCCGCCTTCGAGCAGCTTGTGCAACGCGGCCGCGAGGAACGTGAAATCGACGACCGCGAAAAAGACCGTCACCGCGACGCACAGCAGCAGCGGGTAGCCCCAGCCGTAGCGGATCACGAAGAAGGTGAGGATCGTCGTCACGAGCATCGTTCCCATCACAGCGACGCCATACGCGCTCGCGAGCCGCGACGAGGAACCGAAGCCGACGACGGCGACCAGCACGACGACGAGCAGCGTCCAGTTCACGACGGGCACATAGATCTGGCCGATGGTGCTCGCCGACGTGTGCCGGATCGCCATTCGAGGCAGGTAACCGAGCTGGACCGCCTGCTGCGTCATCGAGTAGGCGCCGGAGATCGTCGCCTGCGATGCGATCACCGTGGCGGCCGTCGCGAGTCCGATCATCGGATACAGCGCCCACGACGGATAGGCGAGGAAAAACGGGTTCTGCACCGCGGCAGGCGTCATGATCAAAAGCGCGCCCTGGCCGAAATAGTTCAGCACGAGCGACGGCGCCACGAGGCCGAACCAGGCGATGCGAATCGCGCGCTTGCCGAAATGGCCCATGTCCGCGTAAAGCGCCTCGGCACCGGTGATCGCGAGCAGAACCGAACCGAGGACGAGGAACGACGCGACGCCATGCGCGGTCACGAAATGAACGGCGTTCAGCGGGTCGAGCGCGGCGAGGATCACCGGGGCCTTGACGATGTTCCATGCGCCGACGAGCGCAAGCGAGACGAACCACAGCGCGCAAATCGGTCCGAACAGCAGGCCGACGGCGCCGGTGCCATGCCGCTGGATCGCGAACAGCCCGAACAGGATGCCGCACGCGATCGGCACGATGTACGGCGTGAACGCCGTCGTGCCGACCTCGAGTCCCTCGACGGCGGACAGCACCGAAATCGCCGGTGTCAGCACCGCATCGCCGTAGAAAAGCGCGGCACCGAAGACGCCGATCGTCCGCAGCAGCGTCACGAGCGTCGGCCGCGCGCGAACCGAGCGGATCGCGAGCGCGAGCAACGCCATGATTCCGCCCTCGCCCCGGTTGTCCGCGCGTAGCACGAGCGTCACGTACTTGAGCGAGACGACGATCATCAGCGTCCAGAAGATCGCGGAGACGCCGCCGATGACGTTCGCAGCGGTGAATGGAATGCCGTGATCGGGATTGAACGTTTCCTTCGCCGCGTACAGCGGACTCGTTCCAATGTCGCCGTAGACGACACCCAGCGCAAGGAGCGCCATGCCCCACGTGGCGCGTTGCGGCGGCGCGTCCGCGTGCGATCCGCTGGACGCGGTGATCGCTGTTCCCGAACCGGTCGTACGCATCGCCAGAGTCAATCCGCTTATCGCTGTTGGCGGTAGTACGATTCTAACGGCGGATACCGATCCCCACCGGCCAAGCGCCCGATCCAACGCATGTTTTTATGCGGCGTTTATGCCGCCGGTCTCGCGTTCGATAAACTGCGCGGATGATCCGTCCCGCTCGCGCGCGGCCCAACGTGGCGGCGCTGCAATGCGTCGAATGCCCGCTGTCCCGCCCCGATGGTTGCGCTGTTTCATAACGCCGGGGAGGCGCCGCGTCTTCGCATCGTGCGGCAGCTCCCGCTGTTCGCGACGCTTTCGCGCCGCGAATTGCGCGTCGTCGACAGCCTGCTTCACGAGCGGCGATACCTGAAGGGCGAGATCGTTTTCGACGCGGGCGAGCACGGGCAGGCGCTCTACGTGATCGTCGCCGGCCGCGTGCTGATCTGCCGCCAGGGAGAGCCGGACACCGGACGGATCGCCGAGCTCGACGCCGGCGTCGTCTTCGGCGAGCTCGCGCTGCTCGACAACGCGCCGCGGGCGGCGCAGGCGCGTGCGGCGGAAGACTGCGTTCTCGCATCGCTCTCCCGAGCCGATTTCGAAAGCCTCCTCGATACGCACGCGATCGCCGCATCGAAGATCGCGCTGCAGCTCGCGCGCCAGCTCGGACGGCAACTGCGCGAGCAGAACGCCGCACGGCCGGAAGGCTGATCCCGATGACGTCGAACGCCGACGACGATGGCTCGAGTCGGTACGTGTCGACCGGCCCGTTCGTCTGGGTGGCAACGCTGGCCGTCACGACGCTGCTGCTCGTGCTGTTGAAGCAGGCGCTGTGGCTCGTCGTCCCGTTCCTGGTTGCCGTCGTCGTCTATTACGCGCTCTTCCCGCCCGTGCACCGGCTGATGCTCGCGGGCGTGCCGCGATCGACGGCCGCATCACTCGTCGCCGGCGCGTTCGTCGTCGTCGCCCTCCTCGCGCTGGTGCCCGCCGTGTCGTGGACGGCCGCGCACGCGGTGTCGGGGCAGGAGGCGTTCTACCGCTATCTCGACGCCGGTCGTGTCTTGATCGACAAGACGCTCGCGATGCTGGAAGCACGCTTCGGCTTCCTCGAGCGAATGCATTTCCACGAGCAGGTCGGACGCCGGATGGCGGAGTTCGGCGAAACGAACCTGCAGAAACAACTCACCGCCGCGTTGCTCGGCGCCGCGGCGTGGCTGCCTTCGCTGCTGCTGGCGCCGTTCTTTGCGTTCTTCTTCTTGCGCGACGGGCAGCGCTTCCTGAAATTTCTCGGCGCGGCGGTCCCGAACGCCTATTTCGAGCGCACGCTCTACATGCTCGAGCGCTTCGACACCACGGCGCGCGCGTATTTCCACGGCCTCCTCAAGCTGACGGCAATCGATACCGTCTGCATGAGCGTCGGCTTGTGGGTGATCGGCGTGCCCGGTGCGGCGGTCCTCGGGCTCGCCACCGCCGTGCTTTCATGGGTGCCGGTCGTCGGGCCCATCGTCGGCGGGATCCTGGTGATATTGGTCACGGCGACCGACTTCCCGGACCAGCCGCAGCTCGTCTACGCGGCGATCGCGCTCCTCGCCGCCATGCGCCTGCTCGACGATTTCGTATTCCTGCCGCTCACGGTTGGACGGAGTCTGCGCATGCACCCGCTGCCGACCGTGCTTTTGATTTTCGTCGGCGGCGCCGTTGCCGGCGTACCCGGACTCATTCTCGCGCTGCCGCTCGCCGGCCTCGTCATGGTGATTGCCGGCACGATCGGCGGCATTCTCGACGATCCGCGGCTGCGAGCGCGGCATGCATTCGCGAAGCGCCTGCGCGCCGAGCGGATTACGGCCGACCTCGGTGCGAATGATTGACGGTCGTGACGATCATCGGCGGGACCCCTGCGCGGTGCTTTCTCGCGACGAGAAGGAAGGCACTCGTGCAGCGCGGGGCCGGCTCAGGATCTTCTTCGGCGCCGCGCCCGGCGTCGGCAAGACGGACGCGATGCTCGCGGAGGCGCAGCGGCTGCGGCAGAGCGGATGCGATGTCGTCGTCGGCATCGTGGAGACACACGGCCGCAGCGACACGATGCGCCTCGCCGAAGGGCTCGACGTGCTGCCGCGCACGCGGGTCGAATACGAGGGCCGCATAAGGGACGAGTTCGACATCGATCGCGCGCTCGCGCGCCGGCCGACGGTCCTGCTCGTCGACGAGTTCGCGCACGCGAACGCCGTCGGCTCGCGGCATCGAAAGCGCTGGCAGGACGTCGCCGAGTTGCTGGACGCCGGCATCGACGTCTACACGACGCTCGATGTCCAGCATCTCGACAGTGTGAACGGCATCGTCGCCGGCATCACCGGCGTCAAGCTGCGCGAGACGTTGCCCGATCGCCTCTTCGACGAGAGCGACGAAGTGGTTCTCGTCGATCGGACGCCGGACGACCTGCTGCAGCGCTTCAAGGAAGGGAAGGTCTGCTTCCCCGAACAGTCACAAAGCGCCGTCGAGAAATTCTTTCGCAAGGGCAACCTGCTGGCGCTGCGCGAGCTCGCGTTGCGGCGCACGGCGGATCGCGCCGATACGCAGTTGCGCACGTACCGGATCGAGCACGTCGCCGGTGCGCCGGCGCCGAAGACGCGCGACGCACGCGCTGACGCTGCGGCGCCTCGCACGAGCCACGGGCACGCACCGCGGGGCGGCCCCGACATCCGCGGCTACGCCGGCGCGATCGCACTCTGCATGGTCGCGACAGTCGGCGCGTTCCCGCTGCACGGCTTTTTCGCGCTCTCCAACATCGTGATGCTGTTCCTGCTGGCGGTGGTAGGCGTCGCAGTCCTGTTCGGTCGCGGGCCGGCCGTGCTCGCCGCTTTCGCCAACGTGCTGGCGTTCGACTTCTTCTTCGTGCCGCCGCGATTCACGCTCGCCATCGCCGACGCCCAGGACCTGTTCACGTTCGTCGTCATGCTGATCGTCGGCCTCGTCGTCGGTCAGCTCACCGCGCGCCTGCGATACCAGGCGCGGGTCGCGTCGCTCGGCGAGGAACGCGCGCGCCGCCTCTTCGCGATGGCGCGCGATCTGTCGGCGGCGCTTGCGCGCGAGCAGGTGACCGAGGTCGGTGAGCGCAACGTGATCGCGATGATGCCGGGCGACGCCCACGTGCTCACGCTCGCAGCGGACGAAACGTTGCGCGTACCGGGGACTGACGACAACCGAGCCGATGCCGACATGGCGATCGCGCGCTGGGTCGTCGATCACAGCGAGCCCGCGGGCGCGGGCACCGACACGCTGCCGGCGGCGGGCAGGCTGTATCTGCCGCTCAAGGCGCCGGTGCGCACGCGCGGCGTCCTCGTCGTCGCGCCAACTGATCCGGATACGCTGATGGTTCCCGAGCAACGGCGCCTGCTCGACACCTGCGCCGCGCTGATCGCCATTGCGATCGAGCGCGTGCATTTCGTCACCGTCGCGCAGGACACGCTGGTCGAAATGGAATCGGAGCGGCTGCGCAACTCGGTGTTGTCGGCACTCTCGCACGATCTGCGCACGCCGCTCACGTCGCTCGTCGGGCTCGCCGATCGCCTGTCGCACGAGCTCGCGTCCGATCCTGCCGGGCCGCAGGCGGCCGCCATTCGCGACCAGGCGCGGCGCACCGCCGAGCTCGTCGATCAGCTCCTGGAGATGGCGCAGCTCGAGACCCGCCGCACCGAATTGCGCAAGGACTGGCAGTCCATCGAGGAGCTCGCGGGCGCCGCGCTCGCCGAGCTCGATGCGCAGCTTGGCGGCCGCGATATCGACATCGCGCTCGACCCGGAACTGCCGCTCGTGCAATGCGACGGCGTCCTGGTCACGCGCGTGCTCGTGAACCTGCTCGGAAACGCCGCCAAGTACACGCCACCGCGGAGCGAGATCCGCATCGCCGCACAGCTCGCGAACGGCGTCGTCGAGATCGCGGTCGAGGACCGCGGGCCGGGACTGCCGTACGGCAAGGAGCGGTCGATCTTCGACAAGTTCATTCGTGGCCGACAGGAATCGGCGATTCCCGGCGTCGGTTTAGGCCTTGCGATCTGCCGCGCCATCGTCGCTGCGCACGGAGGCTCGATTCACGCGGAGAATCGCGACGGCGGCGGCGCGCGCTTCGTCTTCACGCTGCCTGCGCAATCGCCGCCGCCGCCGGTCGAGCCCGAGAACGCGACCGACGACGTCACATCGGCACGTGACCGATGAGCCCGGCGCCGCAGGTGATCATCGTCGAAGACGACGCGCAGATCCGGCGCTTCGTGCGCGCCTCGCTCGAAGCGGAATCGTATCGGGTCGCAGAGGCCGAGACGCGACGGCGCGGCGCGATCGAGGCGGGCACGCGCAAGCCGGATCTCGTGATCGTCGACCTGGGGCTGCCCGACGGCAGCGGCATCGACGTGATCCGCGACGTGCGCGCGTGGAGCAACGTACCGATCCTCGTGCTGTCCGCGCGCGTCGACGAGCGCGACAAGATCGACGCGCTCGATGCGGGCGCCGACGACTACCTGACGAAGCCGTTCGGGACCGGCGAACTGCTCGCGCGCGTGCGCGCGATGCTGAGGCGAAGCGCCCGCGCGCCCGACGGCTCGATCGGCGTGGTCGCTTTCGGCGGCGTACGCGTCGATCTGGCGGCACGCACGGTCGTGCGCAACGACTCGCGCGTGCACGTGACGCCGGTCGAGTTCCGGCTGCTCGCGCACCTCGTCTCGCATCCGGGACAGGTGCTGACGCACCGGCAGCTTCTGCGCGAGATCTGGGGTCCTTCGCACGCCGACGACAGCCACTACCTGCGCATCTATATGGGCCGGTTGCGCCAGAAGCTCGAGCGCGAGCCCGCGCGGCCACGGCACTTCATCACCGAAACCGGGGTCGGCTACCGGTTCGTTCCGGACTGACCGTTACGCGCCGTCACCAGCCGCGCGCGATGCGCGCGTACGCCGAATGGTTGTGGATCGACTCGAAATTCTCGGCTTCGACGGTGAACGCGGCGAAGCGGTCGTCGTCCGACAGCCGCGACGCGACGCCGCGCACGAGATCCTCGACGAAGCGCGGATTGTCGTAGGCACGCTCGGTGACGTATTTCTCGTCGGCGCGCTTCAGGATTCCATAGAGCTCGCACGACGCCTCGTCCTCGGCGATGCGCAACAGCTCGGCCACGCGCACCGGCACCCGCGGCCCGACGGTGATCGTCACCAGCGAGCGCTGATTGTGCGCGCCATACGCGGAGATTTCCTTCGAGCACGGGCAGAGCGAGGTGACCGGCGCGGACACGCAGATCGTGCTCGCGTAGTCGCCGTGCGCGAGCTTCGCGGTGAGCCGCACGTCGTAGTCGAGCAGGCTCGCGACGCCCGATACCGGCGCCGTCTTGCGCACGAAGAACGGGAATGCGATCTCGACGCTGCCGCCCGGCGCGCCGAGTCGCAGCACGAGCTCCTCGACGAAACAGCGTAGTCCCGCGACGGACAGCGGCTCGGCATCGGGCGCCGCGCGCTCCTCGAGCAGTGCGACGAGCCGCGACATGTGCGTGCCCTTCTGCTCCTCCGGCAGCTCGACGTAGACGGCACACGTCGCGATCGTCCGATGGACCTGGTCCCCGTCGGCGAACGACAACGGATAGCGCAATCCCTTGATGCCGACGCGGTCGATCGCGAGCCTCCGCTCGTCGCGGCTCGACTGCACGTCGGGAATGCTCAGCAGGTGATTCGGCGTTTCGGGTCTGTTCATGATCCCTTCAAGTGTGCCACAAGGGCCTCGCGGCGCCGTGCGCGCCGCAACGACCCATTGGATGCGGGCCGCGCCGTCCGCGTTTCACGCGGCCGGCTTCGCCCAGCTTTCCGGCGTGCGCTGCGCGAAGCGCGCGTGAATCGACGCCGCGATGCCCTTCGCGTCGAGCCCGACGTGCGCGAGCAGGAACGCGGGGTCGCCGTGATCGATGAAGCGGTCGGGAAGACCGAGATGCAGGATCGGCAGCGCGATCTTCTCCGCGGCGAGGAACTCCGCGACGCCGCTGCCAGCACCGCCAGCGACGACGTTCTCTTCGATCGTCACGAACGCATCGTGCTCGCGCGCGAGCGCCCGGATCAGCTCGCCGTCGAGCGGCTTCACGAAGCGCATGTTCGCGACCGTGCAGTCGAGTTCCTCGGCGGCCGCGAGCGCCGGGTAGAGAAGCTGTCCGAACGCGAGGATCGCGATCCGGTTGCTCCGCCGCTTCGCCGCGCGGCGGATCTCGCCCTTGCCCACGGGCAGCGTCGTCAACGCGGGTTCGATGCGCACGCCCGGACCGCTGCCGCGCGGATAGCGGACCGCGCTCGGCGTGTTCAGGTGGAACGCCGTCGTCAGCAGTTGCCGGCACTCGTTCTCGTCGGCGGGCGCCATCACCGTCGTGTTCGGCAGACAGCGCAGATACGTGAGGTCGAACGCGCCGATGTGCGTGGGTCCGTCGGCGCCGACGATGCCCGCGCGATCGATCGCGAACATGACCGGCAGATTCTGCAGCACGACGTCGTGGATCAACTGGTCGTACGCGCGTTGCAGGAACGTCGAGTAGATCGCGACGACCGGCTTCATCCCTTCGCAGGCGAGACCGGCGGCGAACGTCACCGCATGCTGCTCGGCGATGCCGACGTCGTAATAGCGCTCGGGAAATCGATGCGAGAACTCGACGAGGCCCGAGCCTTCGCGCATCGCCGGGGTGATGCCGACGAGGCGCCGGTCGCTCTTCGCCATGTCGCATAGCCACTCGCCGAAAACCTGCGTGTACGTCGGCTTGCCGCCGCTCTTCGGCACGATGCCGACGGCGGGATCGAACTTCGTCACGCCGTGATAGAGGATCGGATCCTCTTCGGCGCGCGCATACCCGTAGCCCTTGCGCGTGACGACGTGCAGGAACTGCGGGCCGTCGAGCTTCCGCAGGTTGGCGAGCGTCTTCACGAGCAGGTCGACGTCGTGACCGTCGATCGGCCCGATGTAGTTGAAGCCGAATTCCTCGAACAGCGTACCCGGCAGCACCATCCCCTTGACGTGCTCCTCGGCGCGGCGCGCGAGCTCGTGGACCGGCGGCAGCCTCGACAGCACTTCCTTGCCGCCGCGACGAACGCTGTTGTAGAAGCGCGACGCGAGCACCTTCGCGAGGTAATGATTGAACGCGCCGACCGGCTCCGAGATCGACATGTCGTTGTCGTTCAGGATCACGAGCAGGTTCGCGTCCTGCGCGTTGTTGAGCGCCTCGAACGCCATGCCGGCGCTCATCGCGCCGTCGCCGATCACCGCGACGATCTTGCGCCGATCGCCGTTGAGCTTCGCCGCGGCCGCCATGCCGAGCGCTGCCGAGATCGACGTCGACGAGTGGGCGGTGCCGAACGTGTCGTACTCGCTCTCGTCGCGGCGCGGAAAGCCGGACGGGCCGCCCCATTGCCGCAGCTTGTCCATCTGCCCGCGGCGTCCGGTGAGGCACTTGTGGCCATACGTCTGGTGGCCGACGTCCCAGACGATCCGGTCGCGCGGCGCGTCGAATACGTAGTGCAGCGCGACCGTGAGCTCGACGGTACCGAGATTCGACGACAGGTGACCACCGGTTTGCGAGACCGAGCGCAGCAGGAATGCACGGAGCTCGCGCGCAAGCTGCGGCAGCTCTGCGCGATCGAGCTTGCGCAGATCCGCCGGCGATTGAATGCGATCGAGAAGGGGATAGCTGTCCATCAGTCGAGAAGGGCCGCCCCGAGCGACTGATCAGCTCCCCGGAGGGCAGCGAGCGGAGCGAGCGTGGGGGGATCTTCCATCAGTCGCGAAGGGCCGCCCCGAGCGACTGATCAGCTCCCCGGAGGGCAGCGAGCGGAGCGAGCGTGGGGGGATCTTCCATCGTCAGCGGTTGCGCAGCACCAGAAAGTCGGCGAGCTCGGAAAGGCGCCGCGCATCGGCGCCGAGCGGCGCCAGCGCCGCGTGCGCCTCTTCGCGAAGCTCCGCGGCGCGCGCCTTTGCGCCGGCAAGACCGAGCAGCACGACGAAGGTCGCCTTGTGCTGCGCGGCGTCCTTGCCGGCGGTCTTGCCAAGCGATGCGCTCGAGCCTTCGACGTCGAGAATGTCGTCGACGACCTGGAACGCGAGACCGGCGGCGCGCGCGTAGCGATCGAGCGCCTGCGTCTCGTGGTCGCTCATCGCGCGGCCGCAACGGGCGCCGAGCCGGACGGACGCGCGGATCAGGGCGCCGGTCTTCATCATGTGCAGTTGGGCAAGCGAATCGGCTCCGAGTGCCGTCCCCGCTGCATCGAGATCGAGCTGCTGGCCGCCTGCCATGCCCGCGACGCCCACGGACTCGGCGAGGACGCCGCATGCGTCGGCGTCGTCGGGCAGGCCACGCGCGAGGACCGCGAATGCAAGCGATTGCAGCGCGTCGCCGGCGAGGAGCGCCGTCGCGACGTCGAACGCGATGTGGCAGGTCGGCTTGCCCCGGCGCAGCGAGTCGTCGTCCATGCACGGAAGGTCGTCATGAATCAGCGAATACGCGTGGATCAGCTCGACCGCCGCGGCGCAGGCGTCGGCGCGCTCGGGCGCAGCCTGCCCGGCCTCCGAGGCGGCGTAGACGAGGAGCGGCCGCACGCGCTTGCCGCCGCCGAGCGTCGCGTAACGCATCGCGGCCGCAAGCCGCGTGGCCGTCGCATCGTCGCCGGGCAGCACGCGCTCGAGGACGTGTTCGATCCGCTGCTGACGCTCGCGCGCCCACGCCGCGAACGGCATGGTCAGCGGCGCCCGGCCGCCCGAAGCCACTGACCCGCCCCCTTCGGTGGGAGCGAGCGTGGGGGGCGGTTCATCCTAGGCATCGTCCGGCTCGTCGGCCGCGAATGGCTGCAGCACGCCCTTCTCGAGCACCTGCACCTGCTGGCGGGCCTCCTTCAGCGCCGCCTGGCAATGCGCGAGCAGCTCGGCGCCGCGCTTGTACGCCGCGAGCGACTCGGCGAGCGGAAGCTCGCCGCTTTCCATGCGCGTGACGAGCGCCTCGAGCTCGGCGAGCGCGGCTTCGAAACTAGGAGGAAACTCGGCTGTCTCGGACATGGGCTTGGCATGCAATGCGGGTCCAACCTTGACCCATGGCCGGCTGGCCCAATATACTAGCACGTTTTGACGACGCGGCCTGTCTTAAGACGTCGAATCAACGTCTTACGCGATCCTTTCGCGCGGTCGACTTAGCAAAGCGGTCCGGCGCTTCGTGACGTGAAGCAAGCGGCGAAGCAAGCGGAAACGCCCCGGGTTGTTGGGTTGGGTTTGATTTACGCATGAAAGGGTGATCGATGTCCGATCTCGCCACCGCCGAGCGGCTGCGACAAGCCACGTCGCAGCTCCCCGCCAACTGGTATTGCGATCCCAAGGTCTTCGCAGCCGAGCGCAGGCACCTGCTTGCGCGCGCGCCGGGCTACGTCGGCCACGCGCTGATGACGCCGGAGCCGGGTGACTATCACGTGCTCGCCGCACGCGACAACGCGCAGGCGCTCGTCCACGGACCGCACGGCGTCGAGCTCCTGTCGAACATCTGTCGCCACCGGCAGGCGATCATGCTCACCGGAAAGGGCCACGCGAAGAACATCGTCTGCCCGATCCACCGCTGGACGTACGACCTGTCGGGCAAGCTCCTCGGCGCGCCGCATTTCGACGATCAGCCGTGTGCGCACCTCGGCCGCACGGCGCTTTCGAACTGGCGCGGCATGCTGTTCGACGGCCCGCGCGACGTCGCGCGCGACCTCGCCGTCCTCGCGCTCGACGAGATCGACTTCGACGGCTACGTGCTGAACCGTGTCGACCTGCATCACTGCCACTACAACTGGAAGACGTTCATCGAGGTCTACCTCGAGGACTATCACGTCGGGCCGTTCCATCCAGGCCTCGGCCAGTTCGTCACGTGCGACGATCTGCGCTGGCAGTTTGCGCCGTGGGCGTCGGTGCAGTCGGTCGGCGTCAACAGTGCACTCGCCAAGCCGGGCACACGCACGTACGAGCGCTGGCACAAGGCGGTGCTCGCCTACTACCGCGGACAACAGCCTCCGCACGGCGCGATCTGGCTCACGTACTACCCGAACGTGATGGTCGAATGGTATCCGCACGTGCTCGTCATCAGCACGCTGATCCCGCAGGCCGTCGATCGCACGCTGAACGTCGTCGAGTTCTACTACCCCGAGGACATCGCGCTCTTCGAGCCCGAGTTCGTCGAGGCCGAGCAGGCGGCCTATCACGAGACGGCGAAGGAGGACGACGAGATCGCCGAGCGGATGGACGCCGGCCGCAAGGCGCTCTACGCGCAGGGCCGCAGCGAGGTCGGGCCGTACCAGTCACCGATGGAAGACGGGATGCAGCACTTTCACGAGTTCTACCGGCGGGAGATGGAAGCGCATCTCGCCGGCGTCTGACGCTCGATGCCGCGTCCCGCTCGCCCTTCGCGCGCCGCGAGCGCGCCCGCCCCGTCGGCCGACGCCCGCTACGGCGCGCTGATCGGCACCGCCGATCTCGCGCGTCATCTCGGCGATCCCGCGTTCGTGATCGTCGACGTGCGGCACGACCTCGCGAAGCCCGAGCGCTTCGGCGAAGACGCGTACGCGCAGTCGCACGTGCCGGGCGCCGTGTTCGCGCACGTCGACCGCGATCTGTCGGCGCCAACGACGGGCCGCAACGGCCGGCACCCATTGCCGACACCGGAGGGAGCCTCGGCGGTGTTCGGCCGCCTCGGGATCGACGCGACGAAGCAGGTCGTCGTCTACGATCAAGGCAGCGGCATTTATGCGTCGCGGCTGTGGTGGATGCTGCGCTGGCTCGGCCACGACAACGTCGCCGTTCTCGACGGCGGCTTCGCCAGGTGGACGCGCGAGGGACGTGCGGTCGAGCGCGAGGCGCGGGTCGCGACGCCGGCGAAATTCGTGGCGAGGCGCGTACGTCCGACCGTCAATGCGACCGGCATCGCGGCGAGCCTGCCGCGACACGCATTGGTGCTGCTCGACGCGCGCGCCGCCGAGCGCTATCGCGGCGACGCCGAGCCGCTCGATCCGGTCGCCGGGCACATTCCCGGCGCGCTCAATCGTCCGTACAGCCGCAACGTCGCGGCCGACGGAACGTTTCGTCCGGCAGCCGAGTTGCGCGCCGAGTTCGACGCGATGCTGCACGGCCGCGCGCCTGCCGACGTCGTTCACTATTGCGGCTCCGGCGTCACCGCGTGTCACAACGTGCTCGCGATGACGATCGCCGGCTACCCGCTCACGCGTCTTTATCCAGGCTCGTGGAGCGAGTGGTGCGCCGATCCGAAGCGGCCGGTCGCGCGCGGACAGGTCTGACCGGCATTATCCGAGCGGCCATTCGGCGAGCTCGCGGTAACGAGCACCTTCGGCGCGCATCTCCGATTGCATCAGCGAAAAGCGGTCAACGTCGAACGCGACCGGCGGCGTCGCGCCCTGCGGATACGGTCCGCGACAGTGGCGCGCGAGCGTTACGTGCGGTCGATACGGCTGCAGGTCGTCGAAAGCGATGCCGCCGCTTCGCAACGCCGCGGCGAGGGAAAACTGCAACCGGACCAACGCGTCAGGCGGAGACGACGAGCCGATCCACGCGACGCCGGCACGGCGAAACGTGCCGAGATCGTCGAGCACGATCCGCATCGATTCGCCGGCGACGTCGTGCGCGGCATCCATCAGCATCGGCATGCGCGCGATCGGCCATGCGCCGATGAACGCCAGCGTGACGTGCGTGTTCTCCGCCGGAACCGGACGGCCGTGCGCACGACGCGCGGTCTCGCGCGCGAGATCGCCGAGCGCGCGCTGCGCCGCCGGTGGCGGCAGCAGCGCGAAGAAGACGCGAGCGGTGGGTTCGGCAGAACGGGGCATGCGGGAATGCGTTCATTCTGCAGCACCT
>Ga0070681_10002260_pt1 | contig 17591 bp, 19 predicted proteins | sample KBSC83BmetaG_FD_65650 | JGI IMG/M metagenome (GOLD analysis project Ga0070681, IMG submission 65650) | Corn rhizosphere microbial communities from Kellogg Biological Station, Michigan, USA - KBS C8-3B metaG | ecosystem: Host-associated > Plants > Roots > Rhizosphere | place: USA: Michigan... | reverse complement strand
ACAGCTCTTCCAATGAACTCGCGGCATCGATCTTGACGTCGCTGAGGCAGCCGCAACGAGACCGTCTGGTTACCGCGATGGTCGCCGTTGAAAGGCTCATCCTCGCGTCGCAAGTTCAGGTTGAGATCATCGACCCGGGTGACGTCGACGCCCGATATTGCCTGCGGTCGTACGTCGAGGAGCTTGGCCAACGGTTCGATACGGGTTTCGATCCTGCGCAGAGCATCTCCGCGAGCGATGAGGAGATGACGTTGCCGAATGGGCTGCTACTGGTCGCAAACCTACTGGGAGAAGCCGTGGGATGCGGCGCGCTCAAGCTTCATATTGACACACAGATTGCCGAGGTAAAGCGGATGTGGGTGGCTGCTGACGTGCGCGGCCTTGGATTGGGGCGACGTTTGCTAGAACGACTGTCGGCGGAAGCCGCATCGCGAGGAATGCTGATCCTGCGATTGGAGACCAACCGCGCGCTCGTTGAAGCAAAGCGTCTCTACCAGAGAGCTGGGTTCGTCGAGGTAGAGCCATTCAACAATGAACCGTATGCTCACCATTGGTTCCAGAAAGATCTTCGACAGGAGTGATGGCGACGCCTATGCAGCCTGAACTCCAACCAACAGGAATTCGAATTGAAGCCCACACCGGATCTTAAAGGTCTGAACGGCGTCCTGTATCGGCCTTTTGCAGATCGGCTCCCGCGGAATAGGTTCGGTCCGGATTCGCGTGGCGGCATCTTTCTACGGTGGCGGCGTCGTCGTCGTGGTGGGGTCGCTGCTTTGTGCTTCGGATCGCGGATTCCCGCGTACCTTTCTGCCAACGCTGCTCTCCTCCTGCGCCTGCGGGAGCTGCTGGTTAAGCAAGATGAGGCCGCTTGCGGCGGCGCCGGCCCTCTCCTGCCTCTCTACGTTGGATGAACGCCCGGTGGGCGCGGCGGCAGACGCTGCGTTGCTGCGGATGCGAATTGCAAACCGCTTCCTCGGCGCGGACTACCGTCGGATCAGATCGTCAATGAATTGGCGGTTGCCGTCGACGGCGGCTTATACGGAGTTGCGAGCGGTCGATTTTTTCGTGTGGGCGGTTGGCGGCTCTCTTCCGGCCGATGTCAAGAGTGAAACTTTCTGGAAGCAGATCCCGGAGCTCTTCGTACCGAGAGTAGGCCCTTATTGGTGTCCTTCGTGCGATGCGTCGGAGCTGTCTCTAAAGCTGGACAGGTCGCTGGGCTTTTCAGGTCGTCGACAGAGGTCGTGTCTCACGCGAAAGGTCATGAGCAACAGCCCCCACCGCGCGCACGCCGGCTTCAGCGCGTTTGGTCCAGACGCCGCCCCAGCCGAGTCTGATGTAGTTGGTATACGCGCCCGACGGCGAGAACATTCGACCGGATGCGAGGCTGATATCCTGCTCGCGCGCCATCAGGCGCAAACGGTCGCTGTCCACCCCGGGAGGTAGCCCAATCCAGGCACACATGCCTCCGAAGGGCCGGTGACTGACGGTACCAGGCGGAAAGCACTCGTCGACGCAACGAAGCATTTGACCCATGGTTGTCGCGAGGACGCGGCGTGCTTGAAGCAATCCACGCTTGAAACTGCCTTCAGAGATGAAGCGGTCGATCACCATCTGCTGCAGCACTGGAGTCCCCAGGCTGACTCCATATTTGAGCTCCATGGCCTTTTTCGCGAAGCGACCGGGAACAATCCAACCTACCCTGAAGGCGGGCGCCACTGTCTTCGAGAAAGATGAGCAAAAAAGGACCAGATCGCTTTGATCGTAGCGCTTCAACGCAGGCAAAGGCGATGCCCCGTAGTAGAGATCGCCGTTGGCGCTATCCTCTATGATAGGCACATCATGCCTCGCGGCGAGCTCGCAGAGCTGTTGCTTGGTATCTTCCGAATAGACCCGGCCGGTCGGATTGGCGCAATTGGGCATTACGTAGCAGGCGGCAATCTTGTGCTTGCGCAACGCGCTCTCGAGCGCTTCCAGATCCAGTCCCGAGGGCATGCTCGGAATCTCCACAGCCTTAAGGCCCATTAACTGCATGATCTTGATCGCGCCGGGGTAGCTGGGCGACTCCATCGCGACCGCATCGCCTGGCTTGCATAGACTCTGCAGAGCGATCCACAGAGCCTCCTGACATCCGGAGGTGACGATCGCATCGCTAGCTGCTACGGCAACGCCACGATCCATCATGAGGGCGCCGATGCGCTTCCTGAGAGACGGCAGCCCCATCGGATCGGCGTATTCAAATGCCTGAGCGCCCGTGGTCCTCAGGATGCGTCGGGTGAGTCGCGCGAGCGACTCCCGAGGTAGGAGGTTTTTCTCGATTGACGCCACACCCAGGCGCAGGACGCGGTTGCCTTGATCCGTCTCCGCCAATAGATCCGGCATCAGATCGCGGTATTTCTCCAGCTGCATCGGCGCGCGGCTCAGCCGACGCCTAGGTCCCCGCGACGGCAATGCGGCAAATTTCACGTAGTAGCCAGAGCGCGGCCGCGCCTCGATCAGATCGGTCGCCTCGAGCTCCCGATACGCGGCGACCACGGTCGTCATGCTGAGCCGGCGCGCCCGCGCAGTGAGCCGCACTGAGGGCAGTTTCTCCCCATAACGCAGCTCTCCCGTCTCAATCCTCCGGCGCATCTCGCCCGAAAGCGCGGCGAATTTGTTCATGAGTGGTGTGCCCATCTGTACTGGTCGATTCGCGATATCACTGTGCCTGTACTGTATCGCTTACAGGCCTAAAATCCAGCGCGATTGGCATCGCGGTAATTGACGGCTCGGAGGAGGAGATGAGCGAAGATCGGCGCTCTGGGATGTCGGCGGCGACGCTGGCCGCACGTACCTATCTCGACGGTGCACGAAAGAACCGCCCACTGACCTCGTCGATCATTCGGGGAACGATCTACACCGCGCCCTCCGCGGAAGAGCACGCGCGCTTGTATCAGGAAGGTGCGAAGACCTTCTATCAGCGGTTTGGACATCCGAGCGAAGAGGATCTAGCAGGGAAAGTCGCAGCTCTTGAGAGTGCCGCGTCCGCGCTCGTGTTCGCCAGCGGCATGGCGGCGATCAGCAGCGCGCTGCTGGCTCACTTGCCCCCGGGGTCTCACGTGATCGCGGGGGAACAGATTTTTGCCCAGACGGACGAAGTATTGCGCTGGCTGGCGTCCGGCCGCGGTGTCGAGGTCACGTTTCTCGACACGCGTGATCTGCGAGCTGTCGCCTCGGCGCTGCGCCAGAACACTCGACTGATCTATCTCGAGACGCCGTCTAACCCGACGCTGAGGGTGTCCGACATCGCCGCCGTGTCCGCCCTGGCCCGCGAGAGCGGCGTGATGGTGTTCGTGGACAGCACGTTCGCAACGCCGATGAGCCAGAAGCCGTTGAGCCTGGGAGCCTCGCTGGTCCTGCACTCCGCAACCAAGCTCCTTGGCGGCCATATGGATGTCATGGGCGGCGTCGTGGCGGGGGCAACGGAAGTGTTGAAGCCCATTGCCGAGATGAAGCGCCTTCTGGGCGGTGTTCTGGACCCGCAGGCATCGTGGCTGCTGCTGCGCGGAATCAAGACGCTCGCGGTCAGGACTGAGCGGGTCTTCGCCTCTGCCCGGGCGCTCGCCGAAATGTTGCAGCGCTTGCCTCTCGTCGAGTCGCTCTACTATCCGCTCCTGTGCACCCACCCCGATTTTGAAGTCGCGTCCCGCCAAATGTCGGCCGGGGGAGGGGTGATATCGTTTTCGCTGAAGGGCGGCCCCGCGCAGGCACGCAGGCTCCTCAATTCCCTCCGGCTCATTCAGATCGCGAGCAGCCTGGGCGGTGTCGAGACGGTCATCGAGCTGCCGTACGACCTGGACTGGTACGGCAAGGACCATCTTGTGGTCGGGGCGGTCGACCCGGGATTGATCCGACTATCGGTGGGGCTCGAGGATATTCATGAGCTCACCGCTGATCTGTCTCAGGCTCTACGGATGTGTGAGTAACCTCGTTAAAGGCGGGCAGAGCTGCCGCAACCGAAATGATCGACCATTGAGACCATTGGCAATACTCCGAAGTGAAATGAAATCAGTCGGCCTTCATATCAACCGCAGGTGAACAGACAATGCTTAAGACCATCATGATCCTATCCATGTGCCTCGCGGCTTCCTCACTTTCGCTGGTTGCGCGTGCTCAGGATACCGAGGGCGCCTACACCGAGGGCCCGGTCGTGCAAGTGACCTACATACACGTTGAGTACGGGAAACTTGCAGAGTACGTCGATTGGCTAAATTCGACCTGGAAGCCGACGCTCGAAGCCATGAGGAAAGCTGGACTGGTCATCGACTACAAGGTCTTCAGGGGCAGTCCGAAAACACTCGATCAGCCCAATATATTCATAATGATCACTTTCAAGAACATGGCGGCTTTGGATCGGCGCACTGAGTTTGAAGCGGTGGCCAACAAAGTAATCGGCAGCACCGAGGTCCAGAACAACGCCAGAGTGGCCCGGACTGACTATAGGAAGCATCTGGGCAGTGAATTGATTCGTGAACTTATCCTAAAGTGAATCCCTTTTGACGCGCAGAACCATTGTTCGAAGGCCCGGGTTCTGGAACCGTCACCGGCGCAAAGGATCACCCGATCCCAACGAGGAGAACACCGACATGAAGACACTGATACCTGCCGTGGTCGCGACGGCAGCGCTCGCGACGTCGCTGTTGTCAGCCGGCCAAGGCGCGCCACCGAAAGCGGCAGCCCCTGGCGGTTCTGAGGCCGAACGGAGACCGATGGAAACGTCCGCCGCCGAACGAAGGTGACAAAGCTGGATATCAAAGGACCAGATGGCCGGTCAGAGACGCGGACCGTTACGGAGACGCTGGAGCGGCGACTCATGCCGCGACCCGACTGATTAGCCTCGGACAAGCTGTGACTGAATGCGCTGGTCGGTCGGGTGGTCTCTGGCCGGCCAAGAGCAGGTAGTCGACCCAGTAAGATCTCCGCCGTGAAGCGGACATTTGAGATCGAAGAAAGATGGTAGCTTTGATATTTCTCGGCAACCTCAATAGGAGGAACCATAGGGCGGCGCCATGAACATTCGCAATCGTACAACCGAATTTTGCGACAGATTTGGTCTGCGCGTGCCGATACTTTTGGCTCCCATGGCCGGGGCCAGCGCTCCTGCTCTGTCAATTGCCGTTGCAAACGCAGGTGGCCTGGGCGCCTGTGGCGCGCTCTTAATGGCGCGTTCCGAAATTGTTGCCTGGGCCGATGAGGTGCGAGCCGCGAGCAATGGCAGATTTCAACTCAATCTCTGGATTCCCGACCCTTCCCCGGTCCGCAATGCGGCCCACGAAAAACGCGTGCGCGAGTTTCTTGCGAAGTGGGGGCCGGTGGTCGCAGAAGATGCGGGTGATGCCAGGCCACCAGACTTCACCGCGCAATGCGAGGCGCTGCTCGAGGCCCGCCCACCCATAGTCTCCTCGGTAATGGGACTCTACCCATCCGAATTCGTGAATCGGCTTAAGTCCCTTGGCATCGCGTGGTTCGCCAATACGTCGACCGTCGCTGAATCAAAGGCAGCAGAGGCGGCTGGCGCAGACGTGGTTGTGGTTCAAGGAATGGAAGCCGGCGGGCACCGTGGCTGCTTTGATTCCAATAAGGCCGAGCGCGAAATGGTGGGATTGGCTTCCCTTGTTCCGGCAGTCGTCGACGCTGTTAGGATTCCGGTCGTCGCTACCGGAGGCATTGCCGACGGCCGAGGCGTCGCGGCCGCGCTTGCATTGGGTGCGAGTGCAGCGCAGGTCGGCACAGGATTCCTGCGCGCACCGGAAGCGGGCATTCATCCGGCCTGGGCGGAGGCGCTCGCGAAGGCGGCGCCGGAAGTCACCGTCGTTAGCAGGGCTTTCAGTGGGCGCGCCGGCCGCAGTCTGTCAACCGATTACGTACGTGCCGCCATTTCCGACGATGCACCGCAACCTGCGCCCTATCCAGTTCAGCGCGGTCTCACCGCTGCGATGAGAGTCGCCGCAGTGAAAGCGGGAGACGTGAGTCGCATGCAGGCGTGGGCAGGACAATCCGCGGGCCTCGCGCGCGCGGAGCCGGCCCGAAAAATCTTAGAGCGCCTTTATGACGACGCAATCGCGATTCTCCGTTACTGACTACTGGGGGAAGATTTCGGACAATCGAATTTCCGGCAGGGCGCGCCAAGTCGTGCCGAGAAGCGACGCGACGTACAGCGTCACCACCAAGCGCACAAAAGCCCGTATCCACCTCGCGCGGGACTGGCGCTGAAGACCCGCGTAAATCGTCGAGCAAGGGGTCTCCTAAAGCGTTCTCCCGACAGAAAATAACATCGTGCGGCAATGGCACTACAATAGTGATAATAATGCACTTTGCGAATTATCGACGGTGCATCAAACTATCAGGAGCTGGATGCTGCAGGCCATGACCAGGCGGATAGACATTCTCGCGGTTTCGTGCGTTCTGTGCGCTTGGATGATCACTTTGCCGCCAGCGCGGGCGCAAACGCCTGCCCCCGGAGCGTCGTTCCGTGACTGTTCGAATGGTTGCCCCGAAATGGTGGTCGTGCAGCAGGGCAGGTTCACTATGGGGGCGCCGGCGGGGGAAGAAGCGCGCGAGAATCTACCCAATCAATTTCGCGGACGCTCGATACCGCAGCATTTGATCAAGATCCGACACAAGCTCGCAATTGCCAAAGTTGCCGTGACGCGAGATGAGTACGCTCAGTTTGTGGCGGAGACAACTCGGCCGGACCCCGATAGCTGCGTTACGCTTAATGCGTCCGGAGACTTCATTGCTACGAACGGTAATTGGCATTCTCCAGGGTTTCCGCAGACCGGAAGAGACCCCGTCGTCTGTGTGAGTTGGGACGATGCTCAGGCCTATGTGGCTTGGCTGAGCGCCAAGGCAGGGCGTGTCTACCGCTTACCAACGGAGGCTGAGTGGGAATACGCGGCGCGCGCGGGAACGACGACGGCGCGTTACGATAGTGATAATCCGGCGGAGCTCTGCCGCTACACCAATGTTGGTGATCTGGATTATAGTGAGCAGCATCCTGGCGATAGCCGGGTGAATCGAGCGTGCCGCGACGGGTATGCATTCACGTCGCCGGTTGGAAGTTTTCCGCCGAACCAATTCGGCCTCTACGATATGCTTGGCAATGTCATGGATTGGACTGAAGATTGCTGGAACGCTAACTATAGCGGCGCGCCTATTGATGGCACGGCGTGGCAGTCTGGAGACTGTGGTCGGCGCGTTGTGCGTGGCGGTTCCTGGGACGCCGATCTCAGCGTCGTCCGCTCGGCTAACCGCCGCGGGATCCCCACGTCCTATCGGAACACCACCCTTGGGTTCCGCGTGGCCAGAACACTCTAGTTACATCTTGGACCTTTAGCCCTTTGCCTCGTTGGGGTTCCAGAATTACTAACCGCGGACTCAAACTCCGGACGGTACTAAATGAGTGTCACCTCAAATTCGCCCACGCTACGGGCAGGTCAATCGAGAGAAATTAGCTCAAGAATGCTTTATAAGTGGTTGAAAGGCATGCTCGGGGGAGGACTCTAACTCGCACTTTTTCTGTAAGCGATTCAGTAACTTGGGCAAACCCGGTCAGAATCACCCGCCAAATTGTCCGCTATGAGCTCGGCGCTTGAATGCAGGTTTTGCCCAGTCCTTAGCGGGTAAGTCGCCTATACAAGTACTTGTATGACGATCCAAGAATCTGTATAAATACTGTGTGCCGGTTACGCGCAAGCCGTTGCATTTCCTAGGGTCGAGCCTCGACGACTTGCGAGCTTTTCCGGACGATGCGCGTCGTGATGCCGGATTCAATCCGGACTTCGTGCAACGCGGCATGGACCCGTTGGATTCGAAGCCGATGCGAACTGTCGGACCGGGCGCTAGGGAAATCCGCGTGCGTGATGCTGCGAGTGCTTTTCGGGTGATTTATCTGGCGACGAGACCAGAAGGTGTCTATGTCCTTCACTGTTTCCAGAAGAAGACCCAGAGGACGCCTAAGGCTGACATCGACCTGGCGGCTAACCGCTTACGATTGATAGGAGGCTAAGGTGCGCAAGAGCGTGATTCGACATACGACTCCGGCCAATCGCAGTGTTTTTCGCGACCTGGGATTCGATGAGGCTGAGGCGAAGGTGCTGGAGATGCGCGCAGAATTGATGGCGGCGCTTCGTGAGCACATCAAAGAGCGCGGTTGGACGCAGAGCAGGGCGGCAAAGGAGCTCGGCATCACACAACCGCGAGTCTCGGCGCTCGTCAAAGGAGTCTGGCGGGACTTCAGTGCAGATATGCTATTGGTGCTCGCCGCACGAGCGGGTCTTCGGCCCACGCTGCGGCTTGCCGCTTGAGCCCGCTCCGTAGTGCCCCGACCGTCCTAGAGTCGCAGACTTTTCTAGCCCAAGCACGCGGCCGCTTCTATGTCGTTTCAGGCCTCGGACCGCCCAGGAAATGGGGCAGCGTCACTTTTTCACCCAGGTTCAGTGGTGATAGTGGCTGTTCACGGAGGTCATCTCAAAGGCGCTCTCTGTACACCCCATGTGCCTGTGTGACTGGCGATTCTGCGGTTCTGATAGGTGCCGCTGATAGAGGTCCCATCGAGCGATAGTTTTGCGGGGTAATCACCCAACTGCCCAGTGATCACGAGAGTTCCGGTTGAGTTAATGTTCGAGGAACAGGTTGCCGGGTCTTGTGTTATATCCCAGCAGAAGAAGCCAGTGATATTTGATCCCTCCTGCGTTTGAACGACAAAGGACTCAGTACCCTTTGTGATGTTGTTTGCGTTCTTCCATGTCCCAGTCCACGTTCCGAGAATCGACAAGATTTTGCTGCTCGTACCGCCTGACCCAACCGCGCTATGGAGGACGACTGGCATCAGCGCTGTGGCCAGGAAAGCTATCAGCCCCGGTAGCCGAACTCTGTATGCCGTGAACATGCCGAGCCCTAGAGTACGCGCCACTATGTTTACGCGACAGGGCCGTCTTACGGATCCGTACGGACCTTCGCACTCGGTTGTATTACATGAAGCCGCATCCCCTCTCAGGCATCCACGCTATGACCGGCCGTCCGCTAAGGAGAAATTCATCCCATTGGTGCAATCGGCCGCTTCTGGCCGGCGGTAGTCGTAGGGCCTTCTACCTACTCGATCTTTGTCCTATGATCCAGAAAGTCACCGCCGATGCTTGCCGTAAAACCCTCCGCCCCGTAGCTGACCTCAACCCCTTCGCCGGGTGGCGAAAAGTTGAATCGCCCGTCTTTTGAAGTGACAAGCGAACAGTGATTGCCGACCGGCGGTGCTTCGTTAGTGACACCGGCCTTATCGAGATCTTTTCTGATCGTATAAATGATCCATTCGCAGTATTTGTCGGCACTAAACGTGAAGCGCCCGACGGTCGATTCGGACGCGATCGTCCCGTCATCCTTTTTAATGAATACGTTCAGGTTGAAATGCCCGACCGCCTGCGTGTACAGGATCGTGTCCCCGGACGTGGTGTACGAGTCGTGATGTCTGGTTCGATTGGACTCGTGCTCAGCGGGCCACAGCGGACAGCCGAGCGGGTTGATTGTCGGTCAGTGTCTGTAAGCCTTCAAGCTGCATGTAGCGCCGCTGCAGGGCCCACTCATCGCTCTGCTCCAGGAGCAACGCGGAGCACGGTTGCCGCAAGTCACAGCACCGACACGCAAAAGCAGTTGACTCCTCAAGAGATCAGCCGAATTCGAGACCTGCTGACCAATCGACACCGTATGCCGAGAACAATCGGTAGCAATCGCTAGATTCGATCAGATACGAGAGCGCCGCCTTCAGCTGGCGTTTTCGTATCCGGCGCGCGAACCAGCCGGTCCTCTTCAGCGCAAGCAATTGCCTGCCCTGACGCAGCGGGGCCCTACGGACCGATGTTACGAATGGCCGTACGGAAAGTTACGAGTCGGGAGCGACTGCCCGGTTATGGCCGCCAGCAGTCGTTTGGTCAGGAACAAGGCGGAGGCTGGATTCGCCACGTTCGCGGCGAAATTGTCCGCGCTAGGAAGGCCCTAAAGAGCCCCTTTCTCCGGTATGCGGCAGGGAGCGCAACGAGTATATAAACGCAAGACGGGAATTGGCCCTAGCTTTCTCGTCCCAGCTCTCGTTGCAGCGCTTCTTCGCGCGCATCCTCAACGGCCAGCAAGACCGTATCGGGGTTCACAAGCGTCTCGTCGCGCGCGAAAACACCCGTGAGCTTGCTGTCCACAGTCAATTCACCCTGCTCGAACTGCGCCCACATCTCGCGCGCGAACTCCGTCTCGAGCAGCTCCGGGGCGTAGCGCCCGAGGGTGCCGCGGATGTTGTTGACGTCCCGCTCGAGCATCGCGAACGCGCCGTTGTCGTTTCTGTTTGGCGCCGGTACCCCAGTCGTCAAGGTGCTGCTGGGAACGCCCGTCCGTTCTCGCAACCTGACCAACCATGAGGGATTCGGACATCGCTTGACTCCGTACCCGAGTACGGGGCGTATGCTAGGCCAATGCAGACTCCAGGCTCAATGACGTCACCGCGCTGGGCGCTCCTGGCCAGCATTGCCGGTGCACTTGGCGCCTCATTGTGCTGCGCCGTGCCGTTGCTCCTCGTGTCACTTGGCGTCGGCGGGACATGGCTCGCGAGTCTGACCGCCCTGGAGCCCTATCGGCCGTTGTTCGTCGTGCTAACGATTGGCGCTCTTGCCACCGCCGGCTGGCGGCTTTACGGTCCAGCCAGCCGCTGTGAGGACGGCCGGGTCTGCGCGAATCCGAAAATCCTGCGGCGCCGCCGCCGGCTGATGTGGGTCGTCGTCGTGGCAGTTTTGCCGTTGCTGCTCTTCCCTTACTACGTGTCCTGGTTTGCCTAGGAGTCCGTCATGTTGAAACCGGCGTTCGCTGCACTTCTACTGCTGGTTGGATCGGCCCTGGCCGCCGAGCCCCGTACCGTCACACTGGCGGTCGATCAAATGACCTGCGCTGCGTGCCCGATTACGGTTCATAAAGCCTTGTCACACGTCGCCGGTGTCGCGCAGGCGACCGTCGATATGGAAACGCACACCGCCACCGTGACGTTTGATCCCGCCAGAACAACCGCCGAAGCGCTGGCCACCGCCGTTACGAACGCTGGCTACCCCGCGAAAGTCCTCAAGAATGGCGGCTGAGGTCGTTTTGACGAGCGAGTTGACCTGTCCACACTGCGGATTTCGGCAGATGGCGACCATGCCGACGGATGCCTGCCAGTTCTTTTACGACTGCATTAACTGCGGGCTGCTGCTCAGGCCGAAAGCAGGTGACTGCTGTGTATTTTGCTCGTACGGGTCGGTCGCTTGCCCACCGGTGCAGGCGGCGCAACTCTGCTGCCGGGCGCCGGCGTAGTACCCCCTCGCAGCCGGTACGCACGCGTCTCAGCCACGCGGTTCTGCCGCTGGCTCCGCAGGCCGCGTTGCAGCTCCGGCCATAACAGAGCTCTTTGCATCCGATACAGCGGGTAAATCAGAGTCTTCCTAAATGAAATCGGCGACACACGAGGATCACGCACACCCGTCCGACCCGCACGCCAGTCACAAGATGACGGACGATCAGGGCAGCCACGATCGACACGTCGGCCACTCCGTTGCGATGTTTCGGGACAAATTCTGGCTGAGTTTTGCGCTGACGATTCCCGTCGTAATTTGGTCGAGCGACGTTCAACACTGGTTTGGATACACAGCGCCTTCCTTCCCCGGCTCGAAGCTAATTCCGGCGGTTCTCGGAACACTGGTCTTCGTCTATGGGGGCCTGGTCTTCATCCGCGGGGCTCGGCGCGAACTGGCGGATCACAAGCCCGGCATGATGACCCTCATCAGCCTGGCGATCATTGTCGCGTTCGGAACTTCGCTTGCTGCGGCATTTGGCCTCTTCGAGATCGACGTTTGGTGGGAACTCGCCTCGCTGATTACGATCATGGTCCTTGGGCACTGGCTGGAAATGCGGGCCATTTCCCAGGCTCGTGGCGCGCTCAATGCACTCGCGGCCCTGCTCCCGGACACCGCTGAGCGCGTGACTGGCGCGGATACTCAGTCAGTTCCGCTGTCTGAGTTGAGACCCGGCGACATCCTTCTCGTCCGGCCCGGGGCCCGGGTTCCGGCAGATGGCACTGTCATCGAGGGCGCTGCCGAAGTTGACGAGTCCATGATCACCGGCGAGTCTAAAACCGTGCCGAAGGGCGCGGGTGCCCGAGTCATTGCGGGAACAGTTGCCAGTGGCGGCAGCCTTCGTGTGCGAGTGACCGCGATCGGGGACCAAACCGCTCTCTCCGGAATCATGCGGCTGGTTGCGGCTGCGCAGACGTCCGGTTCTCGCACTCAAGCTCTTGCCGATCGGGCAGCGGCGATCCTGTTCTACGTGGCAGTCGTATCAGGCGCTGTGACGTTCACCTATTGGTGGCTTTCCGGCGACACCGGACATGCCCTGATTCGAACGGCAACGGTCCTCGTCATCGCTTGCCCGCATGCGCTTGGACTCGCGATTCCGCTCGTGATCGCCATCGCGACGTCATTAGCGGCCCGGAATGGGCTCCTTGTTAAGGACAGACTGGCGCTCGAACGCGCCCGAAATCTGGACATGGTCATTTTCGACAAGACCGGAACTCTGACGCGCGGCGCTCCTGCAGTCTCGGACGTCGCCGCTGCACCTGGCATCACGGAAGGCGATCTGATTGGCCAGGCCGCCGCTGTCGAATCCAATTCCGAACATCCGCTCGCCAAAGCAATCGTCGCCGAAGCGAAGCGCCGCGGCGTGACCCAATCGCTAGGTACGGATTTCAAGGCGCTGCCCGGGCGAGGGGCAGAGGCGCTCGTGCAAGGTAGGAGAGTCGTAGTCGGTGGGCCACGTCTGTTGACCGAGGCCAACGTTTCGGTACCGGCAGAACTCGAAAAACGCACTGCCGCATGGAGTTCAGATGGGAAGACGGTTCTCTATGCCGTTGCGCAAGGAGGGCTGCTCGGAGCATTCACAGTGGAAGATGAGATCCGCCCCGAATCTGCTGAAGCCGTCACCGAACTCCACGCCCTTGGTATCCGGGTCGCGATGATCACGGGAGATTCGCAGGCGGTTGCCGATTCAGTCGCCCGGCGTCTCGGAATCGATGAAGTCGCAGCCGAGGTACTCCCCGCTGACAAGGCTTCGGCAGTAAAGCGGTTTCAAGCTGGTGGCAACAAGGTCGCGATGGTCGGCGACGGCGTGAACGACGCGCCGGCCCTGGCCACCGCCAATGTAGGAATCGCGATCGGTGCGGGAACGGACGTCGCGATTGAATCCGCGGGAATCGTACTCGTGCGTAGCGATCCTCGCGACGTTGTCGGGGCAATCGAGCTGTCACGCGCAACCTACAGGAAGATGGTGCAAAATCTCGTTTGGGCGAGCGCTTATAACCTCGTTTCCATTCCGATCGCGGGGGGTCTGCTGGTTCGCTGGGGGTTTGATCTCCCCATGAGTGTCGGCGCAGTGGCGATGAGCGCGTCGACCATCATCGTGGCTGCGAACGCGCAACTGCTTCGCCGAGTGAAGCTGCGGCGCGCGAGCCGCTGATCGTCAAATCGGAGCGGAGTGTTGCTATAGAAGCAGGCATGCCTCGTCGAACTCGAGTCGCGGCTGCGGGGAAAGAGCTTGGCACGATCGCCGTAGCCGAGATTGCAGGGAGGGATGTTCGGCTGGGGACTGGATAAGGAGGTCCTTCAAGCCTACGAGTGGCTGAGCGAGACGTACGAACCGGATGACCGTATCTAGATCTTCGGCTTCAGCCGAGGAGCCTTCACAGCACGAAGCCTTGCAGGATTTGTTTTCAAGTGCTATGCAATGGCGCCGCCACCCTCGCTGCTTGCGCAGCGTTCTGGGCGAGTACGGCATCGACATCTGCCACAAACGCGGGAATGAAACCTAGACTCTTGGCACTGCGCCACCATGCGTCGCCACCCGGTGTCATGAGCACGGTGCGCAGGTATGCCCCGCTGGTGAGTTCGAAGGTGCCCTTTGGAAAGATGCCGCGCTGCGTTCTGTCCCAGATGTGGAAGGAGGCCCACGTTAGTTCCTGCAGATACTGCTCTAGACGCAGCTGTTCTGCGGCGCTCAGTGCACGTTCGCCGTGTAGTCCGGCAGTCATCAACTCCGCAACCTCGCGACTGTTGACGATTCCCATACGGAGCACAGTCCATTGCGCCATGGTGTTATTGTGTTCGTGGCGCTGCAGCTGCTTGGTATTGTCTTTGATCTGCCAGCCTACAAAGACCAGCGACGCGACGACGGCCACGGCTCCAATAGTTTGCGAGAGAAAGAACACCTGTTCGAGTGTCATGGATTACCGCCTTTGCGCGAGCAATACGACGGGCGGCGAAGTGCTCACTTCGTCCGCTGCGCCGCTATCCGCCAATTATGTCTTGGGGGAGGATCGTTCGCACCGTCGTCCGCTCTTGGCCGAACGCCGGCGCCCGCGTGGAGGGGACCGAACGTGGCGGCCGCTTTCGACCCCAAGCGACCTGTGGCCTCTCCTCCAAAGCGGCCGGTCGGAATCAGCTAAGCTGCCATCTTTACCACTGTGGTGAATGCAGTGAGACCCGGGGTTCGAATCCTGATTACGGCGCTCACCGTGTGCGCGGTGGGCGCATGCACGCCGGAGAGTGGGCCCATGAATGACTCCTCACGATTGGCTGACTTTGCAACGCGCTACACAGCTGCGTGGTGTAGCCACAGCGCGTCAGGTGTCGCTGCGTTCTACTCGGAGTCAGGCTCACTGACGATCAACGATGGGTCGCCTGCGGTCGGTCGGAAGGGGGTGGAGGGTGCTGCACAGAGTTTCATGACGGCGTATCCCGACCTTGTCGTGAAGTTTGATCGCCTTGAACCGAAGGGCGATCGAGTCTTGTATCACTGGACGTTTACCGGGACTAATACCGGCCCAGACGGTACGGGCAATCAGGTCCGGATCAGCGGATATGAGAATTGGAAGATCGGGTCCGACGGACTGATCGCAGACTCAAAGGGGCGCTACGACGCGCAGGACTGGGATCGACAAGTGAACCGGCGTTGATGGCTCGAATGGCGCGCTGGGCCGAAGCCGGCCCTGAGCGGTCGGTTCGCGTTCTCCAGAGTGGTCATTCAGTTCGTCTATGAAGTACGTCGCACCACACGGTACAGTATGGACGGCCCTGTCATATGGCCCTCGATTTCACCGTTAGCCCCGTGATGGGCAAGTCATCGCTGAGAGACTGACATCAATCCTGTTATCACACTACCGGGGGAGAACAACATGCCGATCACAACGTTTAGCAGCGTGGATGATGGCCTCGATGCGAATCGACGTAATCGCGGCCACTTCATTACGAACATCGACGTTGACGACAAACGTCTCTGGGTGCCCTATGCGGAAGGCGTGTGGTTTCAACCTTGTTGCTTCAACGTGACCTCAGGGGGATTCAGCGTACTTCTAAAGGGTTTGCCTGGCGCGAAGCTTGGCGTTCACTACCACGTGGGCACGGTTCGCGGTTACACGATGCGCGGCCATTGGAGATATCTCGAGCATGACTGGGTTGCGAAGCCAGGAACGTTCATCTACGAACCCGCGGGTGAAGCTCACACCCTGGTCGTCACCGACGATTCGCCTGAGCCCGCTCAGATTGTATTTATGGTCGAAGCTGGCCTGATTTACCTAGACAAGCCGACGAACGGCGGCATGGCGGCATACGAGGACGGCTTCAGTCTTCTCGAGCTGTGTCGGAAGTACTACCGAGAGGCCGACCTTGATGTGCGCCGACTGGACCTGCTGATTCGGTAGATGGGAGGACGTTCAACAATCATTTGAGGGCTGTGACGCGCCGGTGGCTCCGGCGATGCCGGCGTGCAGGCCCAACGGCGGCTTTCGGGAAAGCGCTATTGGAAGTTCCGGTGCCCGCTCTTGGCCGGACCCGGCCTGTCGAAGTGAACTGCCGGTGAGCCGTTGGCGTCCTTTGGTGTGGCTGTCGGCGTCCCCACTTTTGAATAGCACTCCGGCTCAGAGTCAGCGAGCGAGTGTCCAGTTTGGATCACAGCGCTCTCCGGAGGGGATATCGCCAACAAGGTGCAGCGCTGTCGGTAAGAGTTCATAAGGACATTCGGTCCTCGGCTGCACGATAATGACGGGTGCATCGGCGCGACGCACTCTTTAGCCAGCATCGCGCACACGCGATTTGCAGGTCGGGAAAAGTAGCCTGGGCCATGTGGACCAGGGAGTCGCCGGCCTGAGTCAAGAGAGACGCTCTGATGAGCCTGTATGGCATCGCGGTCATTCCCGTTCTTATATGGGTGTATCTCTTGCTGGGTCGGGGCCGGTTTTGGCACGTTGCCGCTCACCGCGCGGCGGTCCTCCCTCCGGCCGCCGCGCGCCGTGTCGTCGTAGTGATACCGGCGAGGAACGAGGCAGCGGTGATAGGGACTGCAGTGGCTTCGCTCGCGCGCCAGACATTCAAGGGTCCTATCCATCTCATCGTCATCGACGACGGCAGCACCGACGGCACCGCGGCGGCGGCTCTGACCGCTGCCCGCGCCGCCGGAGCACTACCACGCTTTGAGCTGCTCCGTGGCGCTGCGCTACCCAGCGGCTGGACCGGGAAATTGTGGGCCCTTTCGCAGGGAGTAACGGCGGCCGCAGAACTCAGTGCCGATTACCTCCTTTTCTCGGATGCCGATACTTGCCATGGTCCCACGAGCGTCGCCTCACTCGTCGCAGACGCGGAGGCAAATGACCGTGACCTCGTTTCGCATATGGTGAAGCTGTCTGCGGCCACGCTCGCGGAAAGGCTCCTGATTCCCGCCTTCGTATTTTTCTTCTTCAAGCTTTATCCACCGGCCTGGATCGCCGATCCACAGCGCAGGCTGGCCGCGGCGGCTGGCGGTTGCATACTGATGCGCCCAGAAGCGCTGGCGCGTGCCGGGGGACTGCAAGCGATCCGCTCGCATATCATCGATGACTGCGCGCTGGCCCGGGTGGTCAAGCACTCCGGTGGTCGCATATCGCTGCAACTTGCCGAAGAAACACGAAGCCTTCGAAGCTACGCCTCGTTCACGGAGATCGGCGCGATGATCTCCCGCACGGCCTTTGCGCAGTTACGCCATTCGTACCTGACGCTCGCGGCAACGCTTGTGGGCCTGTTCCTGACCTACCTGCTTCCGGCAGTTTTGCTCTTCATCGGTGATCCGCCGGGGGTTTGCCTGGGCCTGGCCGCACTGTTTCTGATGAGCCTTTGCTATCTGCCGATGGTGCGCTTCTACGGTCTGTCTCCGCTCTGGAGTCTGTGTTTGCCGGTGATTGCTATCTTCTATACGGGTGCCGTGATCCATTCCGCCGTGCAATATGCTCGCGGTAGCGGGGGCATGTGGAAGGGGCGCGCGCAAGATGAGTGAGATATGTCGCGATTTATCCCGACACTTCGGCCGCCTACATTGAGTTGGTGTGACGGCAAGAGCACCGTGCGAAACCAGAGTCAACAGTCCAATCTGGCGATAGTGGTGTTATTTGCGGGGGACCCGGACTCCGAAATTTCTGCTACAACGAAGCCGCAACGCGCCGTTCAAGCTAGCTTGGAACGGACGCGTGTGCG
>Ga0070681_10002259_pt1 | contig 17595 bp, 17 predicted proteins | sample KBSC83BmetaG_FD_65650 | JGI IMG/M metagenome (GOLD analysis project Ga0070681, IMG submission 65650) | Corn rhizosphere microbial communities from Kellogg Biological Station, Michigan, USA - KBS C8-3B metaG | ecosystem: Host-associated > Plants > Roots > Rhizosphere | place: USA: Michigan... | reverse complement strand
CCTAGTTTAGCGCAACCTCGCAGTGAATCCCAATGCCCTCAACGACGAGCTCTCAATACGAACGACGGTGCGTGGTCCGGCCGAGTCGATATCGTCCCGACCGGCAGCACGGGGCGCTCCCCCACCAAGACAATCGTGAATCTGCGTACGAGGCTCGCGATCCCCAGAATCGACTCGGACATCGCCAGCTGGGCGCCGATACACACATGACGCCCGATACCGAACGGCAGGAAGGTGAAGCGATCGGGCTCGTCGCCCGTCAGGAAGCGCGATGGATCAAACGCCGCCGGCTTCGACCACCACCGCGGACTGCGGTGGAGCAGCCAGTAAGGTAGCAGGACGATCGAACCCTCGGGTACGGTGGTCCCACAGACATCGTGCGAACGTAGCGCGAGCCGTCCCGTCATGAACGCGGGAGAATAGAGACGCAGCGTCTCCTGCACGACAGCTCGTGTCACCGTGAGCTTCTGCAAGCTGTCGGCAGCGCCGCCAGCGGACAGGTCCACCTGCGAGGCTTCGTCGGCGATAGCCGTCTGCCACTGAGGTGCATGCGCGAGCAGCACGCTCGCCCAGAACAAAGTCAGCGCGGTAGTTTCGTGCCCGGCGACAATCATGGTCGACACTTCGTCGAGCAGCAAGTCCTCGCGGTCGGCACCGTGCGCTTCGGACAGCAGATCGAAGAGATCGCGAGCCGCATTCACCGGACCGGCTGCGCGGCGCATCTCGACGACGGAGCGCATGAGGCGCGTCCAGCGACGCCGGAAAAGTAGACGACGAAAACGATTGAAAGTCGGTACACCCGTGGGAAGCACCACGTCGCTCAGGTAGAGCCGCCCAATGGTCCGCATGTACTGCGACAACATCCGCTGCAGCTGAGGACCGAACGTCGACGCCTCCAGAGAAAACAGCGACGTGGTCGCGATCTCCAAACTCAGCTTCTGCATCTCCCGCAGCAGGTCTATCGGGCTCCCAGATAACGGCTCCAAGTGCTGGCAAGTCGCTTCGGTGCACCGAGCGATGTGCTGGGTGAGGATCGGAACATGACGAGGAGTGAAGGCCGGAGCCATTGCGCGACGCTGCTCGCGCCACGTGGGCCCTTCGCTCACCAGCAGTCCTCTGCCCACGATCGGGCCCAGGACACGGCGGCCGAAGGGAAGGCGAACGTAGTCTTCCGCGTGAGTGATCATGATGTGCCTGATCGCATCAGGCCACGCAGTCAGAACCAAGTTGCGGCGACCGAGACGGAAACTGACGACAGGCTCATCGAGACAGCGCGTGGGGAACGCACCGTAGCCATTGCGTCGCAAACCGAGCAGCACCTGCAGGCCGCCGATACGGTCGGAGGCCATCGGGGGCATGGGAAGCATGACGGCTGTCGAGCTCATGGCGAGCGGCAGCGTACGCGATCTCAGAGCTCAAGCGAATGCGAGCGCTCCGGAAGACCGTGCCCGACGGCACGGGACATCACTCGTAGATGGCCTTGCTCATCAGGCGTTCGATGGCCGAGAGGTCGGGGCCCTGGTCGCCAATGTCTCCAATCACTCTGCCGGACGGTAAGCGCAACCACTTGCGCGAGCCGTCCTTGCGCATGATGGGCACGACGGTTCCAGTGTCGGCCGCGATATCGTGCACGGGATCGAATTCATGCACTTTGCCCGTGCATTCATCGAGGATGAACGACGGCACCCGATAGAAGAACGCGGAGACGAGATCCTGCGGCGAATAGTACTGCGAGAAGTAGGTTTCCGACTTGCACGGGTGCGTGTGGTACAGGCCGACCAGCACATCGCCGGGAGCGCGCACCTTATCGGCGTCCATCTCGACGGCGTCGACCTTCTGCAGAGTTCTCGGAGCGGGCGAGTAGCGCAGCTCTCCGTCGTGCGTGACCAGAATGCCGCTATATTCCCAGCGATATCCGTTAGGAGCGTAGAACGCCCAACGCAGCGCGCGCGTTGCCATTGTCTGCAGCAAAGCTTCATCGGCGAACGGCGGCGGATCCGCTGCAACCGAAGGCAAGGGCACTAACGACGCCACCACCAGCGCGATGGCAATTCTGATGCTCACACGACCCCCCCAACCGCTACGCGGCCACGCTCGGCGTCGTTAAGGTGGCTCGGCCGAGCGCGCTATTCACTCTGCTCGATTGTTACCGGCAGGCGGGGGCTCGGCCGTGAAGTCCATCCCCTATCCGTGGTAGGACCCGCTACGGATTTCTCAGTTCCGATACGATTTCCGCTTGACCTTGCGGTGCGCGATCTCCAGGGGATAAATCGGGCAGTGGGCCAGGATCTGTTCCGCCTTGGCACGCGCGGGCGGCGGGGTCTCATCCGGCACGGACGCCAGGAACGCGTCGAAGCGTTCCTGCATGCCGTCCTTGAATTCCGGGTGGCTGAAGATGAACAAGTCATTGTTGCGCACGCCATTGAGCACCCGCTCGCCGGCTTCCAGCGCCTCCATCATGACGGACGGACCCCGACCGGCCGGCGGCGGCGGACGCTCCTGAGGCGGGCGGTTGTCCGTGATCACACCTCCGGGGCAGAAAGCGGAGGTGCCGATGTTGGTTCCTTCGAGCTCTACACGCAGCGCTTCCATCAAGCCGACCGCGGCAATCTTCGTCGCCGTGTAGACACCGGCCAGTACGCCAGGGACGACGCCGCTCATGGAGGCAGTCGTGACGATATGGGCGCCCTCGCCGTGCGCTTTGAAATGCGGCAGGCACGCCAACACACCGTTGTAGATCGCGGTGAAATTCACGGCGACCGCGTTGTCCCAATCCTCGGCCTTGGCCTGGCTCGCCTGCGCGAGGGTTTTCGCACCTGCGTTGTTGACCAGCAGGTGCAGGTTGCCGAACTTGCCTTTGATCTCATCGAGCAGCTTCGTCCATCCGTCGCGATCGGTCACGTCGTGCTTGATGGCATGAACGCCGGCATTGCCGGGCTTGAAATAAGGCATCGCCTTGGCGAGCCTGTCCTCATTGCGATAGCCGATCACCACTTTCATGCCGGCGTTCGAGCAAGCACGCGCGATCCCAAGACCGATACCGTCGGAGGATGCAGTGATGTAGGCGGTCTTGCCGGCCACCTCTTTCAGGGGCGGAGGCTGAGCAACCGTCGGAGCCGGGGGCATCCGCGGCTGAGCCCGCGCGCCCCTCGTTCCTGCCAGCACGGCCAGGGCGCCAGCGCTGAGCGCCATCCCTTCCAGGAAGCGCCGTCGATCCGGGGCAATCGCTTCAGTTTCTTCAGGGCGCGAGGACTTCTTGTTCGATCCGGACATGTGCGACCACCCCTCAAAAGCTCTTGCGTATGGAAAACAGATACTCGCGGGGTCGTCCCGGCTGACCCGCGACCACGTCGTAGGTCGACAGCAGATTCGTTTCCGTCAGATAGTACCGCTTGTCCGTCACATTGGAGACGAGCACGGAAGCCTGCCAGCCGCCGTGCGCGGACTGCCACGTCAGGTGCGCATTGAGAATGCCGTAACCGGCCTGCCGCGAGATCGGCTCATTCTGCGCATCGTTGAACACCTGGCTCTGGTGCGTGTAGTCGGTGCGAGGCGTGAGAGTGCCCCAGTCTCCCAGACTCACCGCGTACTCGATGCCCAGGCTCCCCTTCCATTTCGGCGTCAGCGGAGGCACGTTGTGCACGGTAGGGCCACCCGGATTGGCGACCGGATCGTAGGCCGCGCGCCCGAGGCTGCGCGCGTCGAAATTCAGGAAGCCGAGCGAGCCGTCGATCGTGAAGCCGCGCACGGGCCGCGCGACCAGCTCCATCTCGACTCCCGAGATGCGTACGGAGCCGACGCTCTGGGTGAGGAATGCGGGCAAGCCCGTTCCGGGATCGACCGTGGCCACCGGAAGCTGCAGGTCCTTGTAGTCGCTCACGAACGCGGCGAAGTTTGCGCGCAACCGGTGCTCGAACCACTCGCTCTTCAAGCCCAGCTCATAGGCCGTGACCTTCTCTGGACCGAAGCTCGTGACCTGGGTGCGAGTCAACGGCCGAGGATTGAAGCCACCCGACTTGTAGCCCGTGGAGAACTGCAGGTAGCTCATGATGTCGGTCGACCACTGGTAGGAAATCCCGACCTTCGGATCGAAGCGTGAGATGCTCACGTTCCCCTCCGGATACGGCGGCGCAAACCCAGCGAGGAAATTGCCGTTGTTGGTCGGGAACAGGCCCGCTGCGACGACGCCCTTCAAGTTGGGCTCGTAGCGATAGAATGTGTAGTGCTTGGTCTCGTGCGAGTAGCGGCCGCCGAGCTCGAGCCCCCAGCGGCTGGAGATGTGGTAGTTGGCGTGCAGAAATCCCGACTCGTCCTTCGAGCCCGCCGGATCGTTGGTCAGGAAGAGGATACCGCGCCCGCCGACGTTGCTCGGCTGGTCGACGATGCCGCTGTTCAGGTCCTCGCTGTCGAGGTAGTACATCCCGAGGGTCCAATCGAGCGCGTCCTGAAGCGCCCGGCCGCTCACCTGCAGCTCCTCGCTGAACTGGTGGTGGTTCAGGAAGTTGATCGGGATGTTGCCCGTGATCGGCGCACCCGATGTGTCCTGGGCGAACTGGGCATGATAACGCCTGTACGCCGAGATGGATTTGACGTGCACGCCGGTCAACGGTGTGTCCCAATCGATCGTGCCCGCGACTCCCCATGAATACAGCGTGCTCGTGTCCGGCCCCACGATTCCGGTGACCGGATCGGTGAAGGTGTTGTAGGTTGTGAACGGGCTCGGGGTGATAAATCTCCCATCGAGCGGGACGCCGAACTGCGGCACCGAGGTGTTGAGACTGAACAGCGCCAGCGTGTTGGAAATCTGCGATCCGGGGATGCCCGGGGTTCCCGACGGATTCGGCGGCAGCGCGATGGCGATGATCTTGTTGGCCGGCGCCTCGCCGTGATCGTCCATCAGGTCGCCGGCAAGATTGATCTCCAGACCCTCGGCCGCCAGCCAGCGCAGCGCGACCCGGCCCACCTGCACATCGTCTCCGCCATAGGTGCCGAGCTTGCAATCGCCGGTGTAGGTCGCGGGCTTGAGTCTGCCCGCCAGCGAGGGATTCGCGCAGGCGAAATCGTAGACATCCATGTAGCCGGTGCTGCGGTTGGACCCGGCCGAGACACGCAGGAACAGCCGGTCCGGCACGATCGACACATCCAACGCACCCTTGAAGTGCTGGCGTGAGAAGTCGCCGAAGCCGGCCTCCACGTACCCGGAACCGTCGCCCATCGGTTTCTTGGTCAGCAGTCGGACCGCGCCGCCCTCCGTGTTCTTGCCGAACAGCGTTCCCTGGGGACCCCGCAGCACCTCGACGCTGTCCACGTCGGTAAGGTCGAAGATCGAGCCGAACGCGGTGCCGAAGTAGACATCGTCTATATAGAAGGCGACGCCGGGCTCGAAGGTGTACTTGAAGTCACCCTGGCCGATACCGCGGATGGTCACCACAGCGAGCTTGCCGAACCCCGACCCGGCCTGCTCGAGATTGACGTTAGGCGCAACGCCCGCCAGTTGTGTGATGTTGACGTAGCCGCGCGCTTCGAGTTGATCCCCGGTGACGGCCGTGATCGCTATGGGAGCCGTCTGCAGGCTCTCGCTCTTGAATCGGGCAGTCACCAGCACTTCGGCCAGCCCGCCGTTGTCCTCCGGCGCGTTCTGGGCAGCCAGCGCCGCTGCCGCTCCAGCTGGAGGGTCGGTCTGGGCCGCGTCCGCGGCCAGCGCTGCACTAGAGCCCCCCATTTCCAGGCCGACGAGGGCCCAGAGACCGATTACGAGACGGAATGTACGCATGCCGCCTTCCTCCCCGGCGCGCCCGTCAGGCGCAAGAGGTTACGATACCGCAGCGGGCGACCCGACACACCGTTGCGGAATCAACAATCGCGCGGGTGTCCATCTAACGAATGCGCCACGCACGGGGGAACGATGCGATCGATCTGGATGCTGGCGGCCGCTGCCGCCGGGTTGCATAGCGCGGCCGTTGCCGACGACTTCGAATCTGCTCCGGAGGAAGCGCCTGGCCTGAGTCTACCTGCGACTGAAGTCGCAGGAGCGGACTTCCACGTTCACGACCCGGTGACCAGCGACGGGCTGATGCATCACTACGTGATCGAGAGTCGGTTCGGCACCTTCCGTGCCTACGGTCACGGCGCGTTGACGGTGCGGCTGCGCGAGGTCGCTGCACTGGAAACGATTGCAAAGACGTCGCAAGCCGAAGTCGCCCTGGAGTCGGTGGGCCGCGGGATACAGGAGGATGTGGGCTCCATGATGAAGATGGCCACGAACCCGGTGGCCGTGGTCACTGGGATTCCGAGAGGCATCGGGCATCTGCTCGGAGGCTACCGGGCACAGGCGCAGGAGATCTCCAAGCAGGCGAGCCAGACCCTTCACAGCGACAGCCCATCCAAGTCAGACGGCGCGCATGGCGAAGTCGGCAACCGGTTGGCTTCGCAAACCGAGCACTATGCCAAGAGCGCGGCGGATCGCTATCTGGGCCTGACCGCTGCAGAGCGACGCTGGTACGCGAAGCTCGGCGTCGACCCTTACACGGACAATGACGTGCTGCACAACGCGGTGAAGCGACTCGCCAAGGTGGACGCTGCGGCGACGTTCGGCATGCGCTTCGCACCGGTGGGAATCCCCTTTGCCGGCGAGGTGAACCGCGCACTCGATGTCATCTATAACGAGGATCCGGCCGTGCTGCGTAAGCGTCGCCACCAGGAGCTGGCAGCGGACGGCCTGACCGAGACTGAAGTCGCGGTGTTCGAAAAATCAACCCTGCTGAATCCGACGCGCCAGACGCTGCTCGTCGATGTGGTCAAAGCTCTCGGCGGTGTCAACGACCGAGCCGAGCTTCTACGGCACGCCATCGCGGTGACCACTGAAGACGAAATGCAGGTCTTTCTGGCAAGCCTTTCGCAGCTCGTCAGATTCCACGCCCGTCAGGCGGTCGCGCAAATCATTGGGGGTGTACGGATCCCATCTGCCACGCTTGCCGACGGTCGAGTGGTCGTCTTCGGGGCCTTCGACGCTGTGTACTGGACGCGCGAAGTAGCCGGTTACGAGGGAGCGCTTCGCGAGGCGCTCGCGCCGAACACCAAGGGCCGCGATGTGTACTTCACGGGTTCGGTGTCAACGCGAGCGCGCGCGGAGTTGGAACGCTTGGGATGGGGTGTCCATGATCATACGGACGCCGAACTATCTCGCAGCTAGACCGTCTCGCAGCGCATGGGGCAGCGCGGGGTCAGCGCTTCGTCACTGCGTCATGAAATGCGGCGCTCGCCAGCAGATTGTGAGCCGCCGACTGCACCATGTTCGAGATCGTCTCGTAGTAGTTGTCGGCCTTGTAGGAGCGGCCGAAGTTCTCCGCGGCACCGGTGATCACACCGCTCCAGACCTCCTTGCCCTTCACCTTCACGTGCACGAGCATCGAGAGATTGCCGTGGTATTGATTGGTCTCGGCGACGAAAAACTCGCTGATCTCGCCGCTGACGCTGACATCGCCGCCGTCCTCGACGACATTCACGCCGGCACCGTGCACCGTATCCTTCAGGTGCAGGGTGACGAAGTCGGCCACGTTCTGATTCGTCGTCACGGGACGCGGTTGGGCCTTCTCCCGGTTCTCGGCAATCAGGTAGGGATTCTGGCGCGTGTCGCTGAAGGGCTCGAAGTGGATCTTGGCGGTCAGCAGGGGACCGCTGACATCGACCGGGCCGAGCTCCGCGAAGCCCTGGGTCGGCGACCATTTCAACGGGATGTTCTCGAGCAGCTTCGGAGCTGCGAGCGCCGCAGCGCACACGAACGCGCCGACCAAGGTCAGAAAACGATGTTTCATGAGACCTCCCTCACCCTCAGGGCGCCGCCCGGTAGGCGACGCGATCCCCACGGAATGTACCGAACCAGAGCGTGTTACCCGCCTGCACCGCACTGGTGGCGTCGTCGAATTCGGCCAGCCCCGCCTCCTTCACAACGGGGGTCACCGTCATCGTCTGCGGATCCAGGCGCACGGTGGCCCACCCATGGCGGACGGCCGAGCCCGGCGGGGCCTGCGGATTGATGAACTGACCGGTCACGAACAGCTTCCCGTCCGGCGCCCAACGCAGGTTGTCAGGATTGAAGTCGACCTTCACGCTCGAGCGCTCACCCTTGCCGGACAGCGCCACGCGATAGACCTCTTTCGACCCATAGGCGTTGACGTAGAGCCACTTGCCGTCGAGAGAGGCGGCAATGCCGTTGTCACCGGAGAGCTTCGTTCCCTGGATCTCGCTGAACCCCTTGCCACCCGGAGTCCATAGATACACGACGCCGTTGACCTCCCCCGCCATGATGTGTTGAAAGGCCTGCTTGTCGCCAGTGTCCAGGAACTTGGTGACCGCAAAGGCCCCTTTGGGCAGATGCACGATGGAGTTGCCGCTGGTGCCGGCCGGCAAGATCGCGCAGCCGATCCACTCGGCCGTACCCTTGGCGGGCTGTAGATGGAACACCTCCACCGATTCACGTCCGCCGTGGTTGACGGCCCACACCGTGGTCACCCCATGACCCTCGGAGACGTCCAGTCCGTGCGTGGTCAGATTTTTAAGGTCGGGCGCGGCGCATCCGGCGTACAACTTGTCGGGCTTGGCCGCGATCGATAACTCCACCGCTTCGGCGGTTTTGGCGGCCGTATCGATCAAATAGAGCCCGGCTCCCCCTCCGCCGGTCTTGTAGGAGCCGCCGACCAGCCAGCGTCCGCCCTCGATGGGGAGAAAGTCTTCTACATTGGTCAGACCGCAGACGAAGCTGAGGTCACCCACGGGCGAGCAGGATGCCGCCGGCGCCTGAGCCGCCTGGGCATTCGCGGTCTGCAGTAGCGCCAGCAATGCGCCGAGGATGGGCGTGGTTACAAGGGCGGTGAAGAGCTTCATCGAGAGGACTCCCCTTATTGGACCGGCGCGCTACGTTAGCGCAGCGCGCAACATCGAGGAAGCACCATTGGCATCCCGCTACCGGGCACCCTTGCGCCGGAGGGCTGCAATGATTGCAGTCTCGTTACCGGCGGTTGCCACCTGAAGCGGCGTCAAACCCTGACTATCCGCTGCGTTGGGATCTGCACCGTGATCCAGCAGCATGCCGACGGCATCGATCCGCCCACGCAGCGTCGCCAGCATCAAAGCCGTCCTGCCCCTGCCGTCGCGTGAGTCGACGTCGAATGGGCCATCGAGAAGCCTTTGGAGTTCCGGCACGTCTCCCGACTCCGCCGCCCGCCGCAACGCAGCCTCGCCAGATGCAGTGCCACCGCCGGCCGATGAACGGCGCATTGCGAGGTCGCGAGGCGCAGCGCTTCGCGCTTCCGCCGTGGGCGCAGCATCCGCAGCGACGCCCAGCTCCGGCGCCGCGCCCGCAGCGATGCCCTGCGCGGGTTCCGACGCGTGTGGCGGTGCGCGCGCGGATTCCTGCGCGCGCGTCGGTGCGTCCACGCCTTCGGCCGCGCCCGGGTGATCGGCGGCGGGCGCTTGTTCAGCCTTCGCGACTGCGGGCGCTTGTTCAGCCTTCGCGGCTGCGATGTCTGCAGGGGGTGATACGGCGATGCGCGCTCTGGGTTTCGCCGTTTCCGCCGACGGAGCACGCTTCTCCTCACGCGGCGCGGTGGGCGGCGGTGCAGGCACGGCGTCGCGTTGTGGTGGTTTCAATGCATCCTGCGCCACTTCCGGGGTCGGCGTGGACAACATCCGCGGCAAGATCATCAGTCCGGCCAACGCAGCGGCTGCAAGAGTTCCGAAAACTGCAGGCCACCACCGTGTTGGATTCGCGCGGCGTCGCACAGTTTCGCCCGCGGGCGCCCCGCCCGTGCGCGCCCCGGCCGCGGCCGCCGCAGCGACACGCTCAGCATGAGCCAACACCGCCTTACGCACCGCCTCGGTGGGCCGGCTGTTGTCCGAAGTCGACGCGCGTCGGTAGAGCTCGTCGACGTCGTCAGCCGGATCCCGGTCTGGTGGCTGCTCGCTCATGGATTCTCGCTAAGCAGCTCACGCAGCTTGGTGCGCGCGTAGCGCAGGCGGCTCTTGGTAGTCTCGAAGCTGCTCTTCGTGATGGCCGCAATCTCCTCGACGCTCAGGTCGCCTTCGGCTTGTAACAGGAAGGCTTCCCTCTGCTCGCCGGGCAGTTGAGCGAGGGCCCGCCTCAGAGCACCGGCCAGATCGCGTGCTTCCACCGCTGCGAGCGGCCCGGCGCCGGGTTCCGTAGTCAGCTGCTCGATGACGGGTGGCGCTTCGTAGCCGAGCGTCTCCAGACTCACTTGCGGTCGATTCGCCCGAATCGAATCGATCATGCGATGGTGGGCAATCGTGAACAGCCACGTCGTGAAGCGTGCGGTGGGCCCATAACGCGAGGCGTCCCGGGCGACCGCGAACCAAACCTCTTGCATCAACTCGTTCGCGGTCTCCCGGTTGGCGACATTGCGCTCCAGGTAGCGCCACACACGCATCTCGTGCCGTCTATAAAGGAGAGTGAACGCCGCCGCGTCGCCACGCGCGTAGCGGTCCATGAGCGCTTCGTCACTCTCCCCCGCTTCCGACATTCAAGCGATTATGGCAGCTCCGTCCTCCTTTATCCCGGCGGGTCCGGCACATACTGGCGGTCGGAGGCTGGGAACGGGTCCGCTCCCACGGGCGCCAGCCGCGGCCGCCGGACAATGCCCATTGCCATCAGGTTCTGAAGGCTGTCATAGCGAATGCGGATGACCTCGTTTGGCTCGGAAGACAATCTGTCGAAGTCCGTGCGGCTCACATACGAGTATTCGCGCTCACCGTGGCCTGTACCGAGCCGCTGCTCGCGTTTGAGGGTGGAGTCCGCGAGCGCTTTGGCCGATGCCGAGTCTCGCGGAGCGGCGCGGCCCGCGCCGGGAGCCGCTGGCTCCGCGGGTGAGGACGCCCCGGCCCGGCTCGGCGGCACCGCACCTGCGGCTGCCACGGGTGCCTCCTCGACAACGGGCGGCAACGGAGTCCGCTCGCTAAACAACGCCACGCCGATCACCCCAACGTTGGCCGGGCGTCCGGTCAACGCCGCGTAGGAGTTGGGTAACGCAGTGAAAGTGAATGCCGCGATTTGCTCGTCACTCTTGCGCCACCCGGTGATCTGATAGTCCTGCCAGGGAGAGAACACGTAGCCAGTCTGATCCCAGCCGGCCGTCTGCCCCGAGATGACGTTGACACCGTCGACGGCCGTCACCGCCAGCAGGCGTCCACCGGCATGGCTGTGAATCTCGATCGCGTAGCGCGCTCCTGGCGTGCCCGCGACCCAGTATTCGCCGTGGAAATAGTGAGGAGTGAGGGCGACGCCGGTGTCGCGGTCGACGACCGTGACGTCGGCGAGACGCCCCACGGCGAGCGCGGGGCCACTCCCCACCAGTGCGGCGCACAATGGCAACCACCTGACATATCTCATTGGCAGCTCCAGGTTTCAGGGACTCCCTCACTGAAGCGGAGCAGCCGCCACAATGGGGTTAACCGGAGCGTCGGGCGGCGGTGGCCGAGCGACGACTGGCCCAGAAGGCCAGGGTCGGGGCGACCAGGTGATCGTAGACGAGCACCGAGAGCGGCCGGAGCACCGGCCAATTGAACACCCGGGAGAGCACCCGATATCCGGGGACTTTGTCCCACAGCGCCGTGATGGCCGGCATTCCACTGAGGATGCGCCCGCTCGCATCTCGCAAGTAGACCCGCCGCGCCAAATGCTCGAGCCGCAGGCCGCACTGGGCGAAGTCGTTCGGCCGCCCCACCGAATCGATAAAGTGCAGACCAGGCTGAGCGCCCGCACACCGCTCGGCATAGTGCGTCATCTCGGTTCTGCACACCGGGCAGTCGCCATTGAAGTAGACGTCCGCCGTCGTCGCATCGATCTGCGGCCTCCCCTTCGCGAGCAGACTCGCAAGCGCCTCCTCGACCCTGGAGTAGTCAAACTCAAAACCCAGCGTTACGGCCCGATTCGGCACCACGCGCTGACCGTCGATGAGCAGTTGCGCCATCTCCCCGAGGCCTGCGCGCACCGCGAAGGCAGGCACGCGCAGCCACAGAGGACGGTGCAGAACGCGCGCGATTGCCCGCTGCATCTGCAGATGAGTTACAGGATTCGGCGACACAGCGTTTACCGCTCCCCGTATCAAGGGCGTGTCGAGTGCAAACTCGAACAGACGTATCAGGTCGACGATATGGATCCAAGACATCCACTGCGTGCCGGAACCCAACACCGCGCCCAGACCGAGACGATGAGGGCGCGCAAGCTGCGGAAGCGCGCCGCCGTCGCGACCCAGGACGAGGCCGATGCGGAGCTTGACTACACGCATGCCCATGTCCCCTCCGGAATCGGCTGCCGCTTCCCACTGCTGGCACAGTCTCGACTGAAAGACGGCACTGGGCTCCGCCTCCTCATCAAGCGGCTCACTACCGTGAACTCCGTAGTACCCGATAGCGCTCGCGCTGATGAGGCTGCGTGGCGGCCGACTCAACCGGCCCGCGAGCTCCAGCAGCGCACGAGTCGTCCCAACGCGGCTGTCGATCAACTGCGCGCGCCGCCGTCGTGTCCACGGGATTCCGAGAATGGTAGCGCCGGCCAGATTCACTATCGCATCGATGTCCGTTGCGGAGTCCACATCTCCCAGGCGCGTCACGATGCGCACATGCGGGCCGAAGCGGTTCAACGCTTTGTCGGCATCTCTCGTGAGCACGATGACCCGGTCACCGCGCTCGACTAGCCGTCGCACCAAGTGACCGCCGATGAACCCTGTGGCGCCGCTGACCAACACTGTGCGTGGCCTTGCGCTTACTCCGGGTGCAATGGGGTTACATACCCACTCCGGCGGTCGCCGTAGCGACAAGACCGCCGCTGTATTGCGGACGGACCACGCGAAAACACCCACGCCAAAGACGCTCAGGATCCACGAGAACGTCGCGCTCGGTGCAAAGATCACGGCGGTCGGCATTGACCACCACTGGAAGAGCACAGGCGACAGCACGGTCAGAACGGCGCCAAAATTCATCGCCAGCACCGTGTGCAGTATCCGCTCGAAAGGCGGTAAGCGCCGCGTGCGGTCCTCCACCACGAAGTCCGCAAGTGTAATCACGACTTCCACGACAAAGATGGCAGCGAGCAGTACCGTCCAAATGCCCTGCCAGCGAAACCAGGCGAGGCCGAGGAACACGAACGCGTAGAGGAGCTCTCGAACGGCATGCAGCGAGAGCTCGCGAGCCGCGGTACGCCTGTTGGGAAGTCGCTCCGTGATTTCGTGATGCCACAGATTGTCGAGTCCACCGAGCAGACCCTGCATCGTCATGAGTGAGAAAACCCAGGTCATATCAGCCTCCTGCCGCGCGGAAGCGGCCCGTCTGATAGAAGAGCTCCCCGAACAGCGGATGCGTCACGGTCATGGTGAAGCGAAACCACCCGGCAGGCTCGTCGATGTGCTCGACGTGAGTGGTCCCGGGAGATAGCCACGCAGGCAGCGGCACTTTGATGCGCCCGAAGTCGAAGTAGTAGCCGCGGCTCACGAAGTGCAGGGTGCCGGTCCGCTCGAAGACATCGAGGGGCATGCACAACCTCGCAGGAAGCTCCTCGACGAGCGTGCCATCGGCGTGAATGACTTTGATCGAGCGCACCAGGCAGCGCGAGCTGTCGGGCCATCGATACTCGCGATTCCAGGCGACACCCCGCTCCGTCGGACCCACCCTGACGACGGCAGGGATCGCGCGGCCCGTGCGCGGGACGACGGGCGTTCCTATCAACTGACACACCCAGGCGAGCAGGCGGCCCAGGAGGCTCGCCCTGACGGTCTCGAACTCACCCACGTAGTCCACAGCGAGCACGGGTTCGCCGAATCGCACCCGCACGGTCTGTGGAAGGCGTTGCCATGCCCGCTCGCCGAGCAGCTGTTGAAGACCGTGTGCCCTGTCAGAGTGCCGAGCGAGCCGTCGAACGTCGATCGTCTGCGCGCCCATGAGGCTTCCTCTTTAGTCCCCGATCACCTTGGCGATTTTCTGGCCCATGCGCATCATCTTGAGCAGGGTCCGGCGCGGCATGCCTTTCACGGAGTCGTACCAGCCGGTGAGGGTCTCGATGAATTCCAGTTGGCCGAGAATCCTTTCCCGGACCAGCTGCGGAGTCTCGGTCTCGCGATCGAGCTCATCCGCACACCCCTTCAAGAACGTCAGGGTCGGATCCATCTCGCGGCGCTTGCGCCCCTCGATGATCGCCCGGATCACTTCCCAGGGATCGTGCTGCGCGGTGAAGAAGTCGCGCCGGTCCCCGAGGGTGTGTGTCACGTGCACGAGGTCCCAGGCGAGCAGTTCCTTGAGACCCACGCTGACGTTGGAACGGGCGATGCCGAGGGTGTCGGCGATCTCGTCCGCATTCAGAGCCTCGGGAGACAGGTAGAGCAACGCGTGAATCTGCGCCACGGAGCGGTTCAGCCCCCAACGGCTCCCCATCTCCCCCCAGTGAACGATGTAGCGGTGCATGACCGACGTGAGTTTCATGACACTTCCGATATTTCTGTCTTTTCTGAAATTCTAGTCGACAGAGGACGGAAGTCAAGGACTCAAGGGCGTTTTCAGGTATCCCAGCCGAGATACAGCAGCGTCAGGGAACAGGTATCGATCAGGCCGTGCGCGAGCACTGTCGTCCACAGGTTGCGACCGGAGATTATGTAAGCAGCGCCCAGGATGAGGCCGGCCATGCCCGAGTCCAGGATGCCGGCGGGCCCCTTGTAGTAGTGTCCGTAGCCGAACAGCACCGCGGTAACGATCACCGCGACCCAATATGCGGAGGACGTACCGCCCGCACCGTCAGCGGCACGATTGAGCAGGTAGCCGCGATAGCCGATCTCCTCTCCGAATGCCGCGAACCCCCAGACGATGGGTAGGTACAGCAGCGCGAGGCGGAGGTTGCCGGTGACCTCGTCCGCGCCAGCAGGGGCTTTGGCGGAAGGCCAGAAGTGCGACGTCACCGGGTCGATAAGGTAGGCGCCGAGCAGCAGCCGCAGCGCTGCGGCACCTACTGCGATGAGCACAAGTAGCTTCCACGATGCGGGCCGTTTGAATCCCAGCGAGCTCCAGTCCCACCGTCCTCTGCGCAGGCGCATCGACATGATCGCCAGCACGACCAGGATCGGTACCTCGTTGGGAACGACGCGAAAAACGTTGTGCCCGATCACGAGCGCGCTCCCGATCAGGAGCTCGAGCGCACTGAGCCACCGCGCACGCGGCGCCAGCAACTGTTGACTGGAGACACTCAATTGGACCCCCGCCCGTCACCGCCTGACGCGGATACTGGCCGAATCGCCGGAAACAGGTGAAACTAATCGACCATGAAATGTTCGTTTTGTTACAGCCGTCTCGCCAGATCAGCATGAGCGCTACCGCGCTCGACCGGCTGGATCGGCGCCTGCTGCATCTGCTGCAGCAGAACAACCGTCGACGCTTGCGGGATCTCGCCGAGGAGCTCTCGATCTCGGCACCGACCTGTCTGCGGCGCATGCGCAGATTGGAAACCCTTGGAGTGATCCGCGCGCACGCGGCATTACTCGACCCGAGACGCATGGGTTTCGGTGTCGTGGCCTTCGTCGAAGTGTCGCTGGCCCATTCCTCCGGATCCGAGATGACGGCCTTCGAACGGCGCATGCAGCGTTGTCTGGAAGTCATCCAGTGCTCGGAGCTCGCTGGCGAGGTCGACTACCTGGTCACCGTGATGGTGCGAGACATGCCTGAATTCGCGGAATTCACGCGGCGGCAGTTCGCCGATGACCGGCGCGTGCGCTCCTACCGATCGTTGCTCGTGATGCGCCAGACGAAGAACGAACACGTGCTGCCGATTTGAACCGCCGCGGCGGCGCGGGCGGCCGCTACGCCACCCGCTTCTTTGCGCCGCCGCGCACAGCATGCCGCACGAGCATGTCATATAGCGCCTGCGCCGCCGGAGAAAGCTGTGCGTTTCGCGCAGAGATCACAACAAGCGATCTCGATACCACGGGCGCCACGAGAGCGACGACACGAATCCGCGGGTACGCGTCCCTCTGCACCGCCAGGCTCGGGACTACCGCCGCGCCCACTCCCTCAGCCACGAGTCCGAACGCCGTCGAGCTGCGCTGCACTTCATAGTAGGCCCGCAGTTTGGGGCTGTCCGCGGCCAGTGCCAGATCCAGCAACGGTCGGTTTCCACTGACGTGTCCCGCGAAGATCAGAGGATGCGGTTCGAGCTGGCTCCACGGGACTCGCTTATGGTGTGCCAGCGCGTGATCGTCGCGGCAGATCAGTACGAACCGGTCTCGCACCAGGGGCACGCTCACGAGCCCGGCGTCATGGGAACCGGCGACGTTGATGCCGAACTCGGCCTCGCGGCGCAGAACCGCGTCCGCGACTCCGAACGAGGAATGATCCAGGATTTTGATTCTGTTATCGGGATACCGAGCGGAGTACTCGTGTATGACCCGCGGCAGATAACGCACCCCGATGGTCGGCACGCAGGCGATCGAGACATCGCCGCGCAGCGCCTTTCCCGTCTCCCGAATCTCCGTCAGTGCGGTCTCCAACTCGCCGAGCAATCGCTGCCCCCGTGGCAGGAATTCCCGCCCGACACGGGTCAGCTCGACCGAGCGCGTCGTGCGCTCGATCAACTTCACGCCGAGGTACTCCTCGAGCGTCTGCAGGCGTCGTGACAACGCGGCTTGAGTGATGTGCAGCTCGGCTGCGGCGCGCCCGAAGTTGCGCCGGTTGGCCACGGCGACGAAAGCCTGGAGCCCGGGAGCGTCTATTCTCATTAATGCACGCTGCGCATCAATAGCAGTAATAAATGCATTATGCGGCGAAGAGGACCCGGGAGCAAACTCACGCCATCGACTTGAACCGAGGCGCTCCAACGTGACGACCATCGAATCGACACCCGAGATGGCCGCCAACATCTATCGCAACACGGAGCGCAATCTGCGCATCGTTCGCCGGCGGCTGTGCAGACCGCTGACGCTGTCCGAAAAGACCCTGCTGGGTCACCTGGACGACCCCGACCGGCAGGAGCTCATTCCCGGCCGGAGCTACCTGCTCCTGCGCCCGGACCGGGTCGTGTTCCAGGACGTGCTCGGGCAGACCGGCATGCTGCAGTTCATGCAGAGCCGGCGCGAGCGCGTCGCCGTGCCGACGACGATTCATTGCGATCACCTCATTCAAGCCCGCCGCGAAGGACAGCAGGACCTGCGCGAGTCGCTGGATGAAAATGCCGAGGTCTACTCCTTCCTGCGCCGAGCGGCAGCGAAATTCCACGCGGGGTTCTGGGGCCCGGGCGCCGGAATCATTCACCAGGTCGTCCTCGAGAACTACGCGTTTCCCGGTGAGCTGATCATCGGTACCGACTCACATACACCCAATGCCGGCGGCCTGGGAGCCTGCGCGGTTGGCGTCGGGGGTGCGGACGCAGTGGAGGTGATTGCGGGACTGAGCTGGGAACTGCTGTATCCGAAGCGGATCGCGGTCTATCTCACCGGTCGCCTCAACGGGTGGACGGCACCCAAGGATGTGATCCTGGCTGTCGCAGGATCGCTGACGGTCGCGGGCGCCACCAACGCCATCGTCGAGTACATCGGCCCGGGTGCACGCAGC
>Ga0070681_10002258_pt1 | contig 17597 bp, 13 predicted proteins | sample KBSC83BmetaG_FD_65650 | JGI IMG/M metagenome (GOLD analysis project Ga0070681, IMG submission 65650) | Corn rhizosphere microbial communities from Kellogg Biological Station, Michigan, USA - KBS C8-3B metaG | ecosystem: Host-associated > Plants > Roots > Rhizosphere | place: USA: Michigan... | reverse complement strand
GGCGACCGGCGACCGGCGCGAAGAAAGCGTGGGAGCGCAACTCACGACAAGAAGGCGAATGCGGGTCGGGCGTACGGGTCTCCCCTTTCGTTCCCCGCTTCCCGCTTCGCTTCTCGCGGATTATCGCTTCTGCTTATCCAGAAACGCGATGACGATGGAATCCGTCAGGTGCGCCTGCTCGAGAATCGGAAGGTGTGCCGCACCGTCGATCGGGTGAAATTCGGCTGACGGAATCGCAGCGCGAACCGTCGCATTGCGCTCGAAGGGGACGGTCTTGTCTGACGTGCCCCAGATCAGCAACACGGGCACGGACGTCGTGGCGACTCGCCGATACACCGTGTCGAGCGACAAGCCGAGGGAGAGACGACGATGCGACAGGAGCGCGCGGCCGAATCCCTTGTAGCTGACCTGCTCCCGATACCGAGACGCCCAATCCGGAAAACGTGAAGCGTCGACGAAATCGCTCGCTTGTCCCGCGGCCATCGTGGGAACTGCCAGAGTCTGCCACAGGTATGGTCCCAACACCGGCCAGCCCATGATGCCCTGCGACGGCGGGTTCGTTCCCGCGACGGGATCCACCAGCGTGAGCGACCGAACGCGATCCGGGTGGCGCCCCGCGAACGTGCCGGTGACGAACCCGCCCATCGAAACACCGGCGAGATCGATTCGCTCGGTCACGTGGAGCGAGTCGAGCAGCTGCATCAGCTGTCGGTCATACAAATCGGCCGAATAGTCGACGTCCGGGCGATCGGACAATCCGCGTCCATACTCGTCGTATCGAACGACCTTGTAGCCGGCTCCGGCGAGCGCACTCGCTGTCGAATCCCAGATATAGTACGGCACGGAAAAACCGTGGACCAACACGATGGGCCGCCCGTTCTCGGGGCCTGACACGTCGTAGTGCGTCACCCCGTCAGCGAGATGAACGAACTTGCCGGGAGCACCGCGGCGCGCGGCATCGTCGAGCGTGCGACGCTCGGGATTTCTCGCGATGTAAAATCCCAACGCGATGCATCCGACGAGCGCGATGACGATACCCACCGTGGCGAGTCGTTTCACGTGACGCCTCCGATCATCGTTGCGCGGGCTCCATCGTGAGTCCCCGTTCGACGAGCAACGGCTCGACGCTCGGGTCCCGCCCGCGGAAGTTGCGATACATCGCGGCGACATCCTGCGTTCCGCCGCGCGACAGAATCAGATCGCGAAAACGCTGGCCATTCGCGCGCGTGAGACCGCCGTTCTCCATGAACCACGCATACGCGTCGTGGTCCAACACCTCGGCCCAAAGGTACGCGAAATATCCGGCTTGGTAGCCGCCATCCCAAATGTGCGCGAAATACGACGTGTTGTAACGGGGCGGGACTTCACGAACGTTCGCGTGAAACCGCTCGAGCGCCTTGTTCTCGAAGGCGCTGACATCGCCGACGAATGCGTCCGCGGGCAACGTGTGCCATGCCATGTCGACGAGGGCAGCCGCGATGTACTCCGTCATCGCAAAGCCCTGATTGAATGTGCGCGCTCGCTTGATGCGCGCGGCAAGCTCGGACGGCATCGGTTCACCGGTCCGATGATGCTTCGCGTAATGCGCGAACACGCTGGGCTCGAGGGCCCAGTGCTCGTTGAACTGCGACGGGAACTCCACGAAGTCGCGCGGCACGTTCGTACCCGTCAACAGCGGATACTCCACGTTCGATAGCATGCCGTGCAGGGCATGGCCGAATTCGTGGAACATCGTGTTGACGTCGTCGAAGCTGAGAAGCGCAGGCTGTCCGGGAGCGGGCTTGGTGAAGTTCGCGACATTGAACACGACTGGCTTGGCGGCAAGCAGTCGTGATTGATCGACGAAGCTGTCCATCCACGCGCCGCCGCTCTTGTTGTCGCGCTTGAAAAAGTCGGCGTAGAAGAGCGCCATGGACTCGCCGTTCGCGTCGAACACCTCGAAGACGCGCACGTCGGGATGGTAGACGGGAATGTCCTTTCGCTCTTGGAAGGTGATGCCGAAGAGCTGCGTCGCCGAGTAGAAAATGCCGTCGTTGAGGACGCGATCCAGCTCGAAATACGGCTTGATCTGCGCCTCGTCGAGATCGTATTCGGCCTTTCGAACACGCTCGGCGTAGATCTGCCAGTCCCAGGGCTCGAGCGCAAAGCCGCCCTTCTCGGCGTCGATGAGCGCCTGCATCTTGCGCCCTTCATTGCGGGCTTTCTCGATTGCCGGCATTCCGATTTCAGTGAGCAGCTTGATGGCCGCCGCCGGCGTCTTCGCCATCTGATCTTCGAGGATGTAGTCCGCGGCGGTGGCGTATCCCAGAAGCTTTGCGCGCTCAGCGCGCAACACCGCGAGGCGCTGGATGATTCCGCGCGTATCGTTGGAATCGCCGCGCTCGGCCCGATGCGTCGACGCCTCGAAGAGTTGCCGGCGAACCTCCCGCCGCCTGAGCGATTCCTGCGGGGGCTGCTGCGTCGTGTTCTGGAGCGTGATGACCCACTTTCCCGAGAGGCCGCGTTCCTTCGCCGTTTCGGCCGCGGCGGCGATATCGGCCGCGCTCAGACCTTCGAGCCGAGTGCTGTCATCGATGACGAGCGCACCGGCTTTGGTGGCGTTGAGCAGCTTGTTCTGGAAATCGGTCGTGAGCGTGGACTCTTCCTGGTTCAGCGCGCGCAGGCGAGCCTTGTCCTTCTCCGACAATCGCGCGCCGGCGCGCACGAAATCCAGGTGATAGCGCTCGATGAGATACTTCTGCTCGGGCGTGAGCTTCACCTGGTTTCGCTGATCGAAGAGTGCTTGCACGCGCTGGAAGAGCTTTTCGTTCAGGTAGATCGCGTCAGTATGCGCCGCGAGCTTCGGGGCTTCGTCGCTCTGAACCTGCTGCAACACGTCGTTCGTGTTCGCGCCGGTCACGCCGCCGAACGTTTTCAGCACGCGCGTGAGCATCTCGCCTGACCGCTCGAGCGCGACGATCGTGTTCTCGAACGTTGGTGGAGCGGTCTGATCGGCGATCGCGTCGACTTCGGTCAGGTGCCGGCGCATGCCCTCTTCAATCGCCGGCTGATAGTCCGCGTCGTGAATCTTGTCGAAGGGTGGAGCGCCGAATGGCAGTGTGCTGGGCTCGGCGAACGGATTGTCGTTGGTGAACGGAGCGATCTGTGCGGTCACGGATGTTGTCGGCGAGCTCGCTCGAGTGTCGGATCGCCCGCATGCCGCCAGACAACCCGCACCGCGACGACGAGCATCGCGAATGGGCGCATTTAGTGTTGCGATCCTCCGGCTACGTCGCCGGGCTCGAACGGACGGAAGCTCAGGTCCCAAGCGAGCCACAGCGTCCGTGAAAACGGAAAAAAGAGAAATGGCAAACCGATCGCCAAGGCTACTGCGACGATCTCGATTTTCGTCCACGGCGGGTTGGGCCACGTCGCCACGACCCACAAGATTGGAATGCCGAACGCGATGACCTCGCCAAAGGCGAGGTTGAACACGTACGCGCCAATCCAGAAGTCCGACGACTCTCCGCGCTCGAGCATCAGCCCGCAATGCGGACACTGGTCGCGCATGTGCAACCAGCCGCGCATGATTCCGCGGTCGCCGCAGCGCGGACACCGAAGCAGCAGCGCTCGACTGAACTTTGTCGCAACCGTCGAGGACGGTACCGCTGGTGTGTCGACGGAGCCCCTCGCCATCACACGGGCTGTGCGCCGCCTCTCGCGAGAGCGAGCAGCTGCTTCGCAAGCACGATGTGCAGGCCGATGAGCGCGAGCAGCACGAGCCCGACGGAAATCCACGTGATGGCGGAGAGCACCGGCATCATCCCTCCGGTTGACGTGTGGCGGCTGATGTAGGCCACGTACACGTAGAGCGCGATGAAACCGGCGCACGCGCCGAGCGCGCCAAGACCGGCGAGACGAGCAATCTTCGGGGGCATTGATGGTCGATGAAGGTGACCCAGAAAGTTCTTTCGGAGATCTCGATGGCGCAACCGGAAACGACGGGCACTACGAAAAAGAGAAAACACGTCGTTCCTACTCGGGAGCGTACCGCTCCGAACCATGCGCCGTTACGCGATGCGATACCAATGGCAACGGCGGCTCGGACTCGTCGGCGATGACGATCGCTGAGCGGAGGGCATGACGACCGGTGCCGACACCAGCGCGATCGCGCGCGAAGATCGTCGCCATCGGCTCGCCGGTTTCGACCCAATCGCCGGGGCGCGCCGTGATGACGAACCCCACCGCGGGATCAGCCTTGTCGTCGACCAGCGTGCGTCCGCCCATCTCGATGATGCCGCGGCCGATTGCTTTCGGCTCGATGCGCGCGACGAAGCCGCGGCGCGGCGCCGTGAAGATCTCGCACTCTGCCGCTTGTGGCAGAATTGACGGATCTTCGACCACTGCCGGGTTGCCGCCCTGTGCTTCAACGACACGCTGGAAGCGCTCGGCCGCGCGGCCAGTCGAAATTGCCTTCTCGAGCTCATGCCGTGCCGCGTCGGTTTCCTCGGTGACTCCCGCGAGCACGAGCATCTCCGCGCCGAGGGCGTACGTCACCTCCATCAGATCGGGCGGTCCTTCGCCTCGCAGCGCGGCGATCGCCTCCTCGACTTCGAGCGCGTTTCCGCACGCACGTCCGAGCGGCCTGTCCATCGCCGTGACCAGCGCCACACAGCGACACCCGTGATCCGCGCCGAGCTTGATCATCACTTCCGCCAGCTCCAGCACGCGATCGAGATCTGGAATGAGCGCGCCGGACCCGCGCTTCATGTCGAGCACCAGTCCGTTGAGGTCTTCCGCGAGCTTCTTGCTCATGATGCTCGCGGCGATGAGCGGAATGGATTCGACGGTCGCCGTCGCGTCGCGCAACGCGTACATCTTCTTGTCCGCCGGCGCGATCTCCGGCGTCTGTCCGATCATCGCGCAGCCGTGCTTCTCGATCTGCGCTTGCGCTTCCGCGAGCGACAGGTTGGTTCGAAAGCCGGGAATCGACTCGAGCTTGTCGAGCGTACCGCCCGTGTGGCCGAGCGAGCGGCCGGACATCATCGGCACTGCGGCGCCGACGGAGGCAACGAGCGGCGCGAGAATCAGAGAGACCTTGTCGCCGACGCCGCCGGTCGAGTGCTTGTCGACCCGCGGGCGGCCGATGTGTGAGAGATCGAGCCGGTCACCGCTCAAGAGCATCGCTTCGGTGAGCGCCGCGGTTTCAGCGCGATCGAGCCCGCGGAGAAAGCACGCCATTAAAAGGGCGGCCATCTGATAGTCGGGCACGTGCCCCTTGGCGTACGCCAGAGCAAGCGCACGCCATTCGCCGGGATCGATCCGGCCTCCGTCTCGTTTCCGCTCGATCAGGCGATGGGCGAGCATTGACCGGTGTTCGGGGTATGTCTACGTTGGCCGCGGAGCGAGAACTCGGAGTGTGTCATGAAGAGAACCATCATAGTCGTCGCCGCGTTGTTGTGCGGAACCCGTCTCGCGTTGGGCCAACAGAGCGCCGCCGAGCATATCGCGCTCGGCGACAAGGAGCATGCGTCCAACAACATCGCGCGGGCGCTAGCCCACTATCAAGCCGCAATCAAGGTCGATTCGAACAACGTGAGCGCGCTGACCAAGGCGGCGTATGATGCCGTGGACCTTGGCGAATTCGATCCGAGCGAGCAGCGGCGCGACACGCTGTATCGCGAGGCAGAAGCGTACTCGCGCCGCGCAATCGCGCTCGATTCAACGAACGCCGAAACGCATTTCCAACTGGCGCGCGCCGTGGGGCGACGAGCGCTGACGATGGGAAAGCGTGATCAGGTGAAGTTCGCGAGCGAGGTGTACAACGAGGCGCAGACTGCGCTCAAGCTCAACCCGAAGCATTCGGGCGCGCTGCACGTGATGGGCGTGTGGAACGAGCACATCATGCAGCTCAACGGGTTCACGCGGATGCTCGCCAAGACCCTGTTGGGCGGCAAGGTGTTCGGCGAGGCGAGCTGGGACAAGGCGCAAGCGGATCTCGAGCAAGCGGTCGCGCTCGACCCAAATCGAATTACGCATCGCCTCGATCTCGGAATGGTCTACGCGGACCGCGACATGAAGGAGAAGGCGAAGGAACAGTTCGAGTGGATCGCGCGCGCGCCCGCGACGGACTACAACGACATCAAGTACAAGGAGCTTGCCGCTCGTCGTCTGAAGGAGCTCGAGTGAGCTTGCGTCGCCGCGCGGCCCGCTTGAGCTCATAGCGGAGGTCGTCCCAAGCGTCGCGGCCGCGGTGGGCGAGGCGCTTCCCCCGCCTGCCAATCGCCCGGCGCGTATCGGAGCCGGCCTTCGGCGCGAAGAGGAGAGCGACCCCGGCACCGACCGCCAAGCCGAGGAACACGCCGGCCGCGAACACGACGCCGCTCGTTTGCCGTTGCCGCCGCAGAACGCCAGCCTTATAGGGACCTGCGACGGCGACTGGGCGTACCGATCCTGGCTGGGCGGCCGACGGGCGCCCTCGGGAGGCAACGGGGCCGGCGTAAGACATCGGTCAAAACTCCTGAGGTCCGTGGTAAGGAAATTGCGGCGTGGCCGCTGGATTCAAACCGCCTTTTACGCCGGCTGAGGCACAGAAAATCCCGCTTCCGCCGGCACTCTCGCCCGAGCTATGACCGCGAACGGCAAAACAGTGCTTCTGGTGGAAGACAATGAGGATAACCGCATCGTCTATTCCACGATTTTGCGGCACTTCGGGTATTCCGTGACGGAAGCTTTGAACGGCGAAGAAGGCATCGCGAAAGCGCGCAACGAGCACCCGGATCTGATCCTGATGGACATTTCGATTCCCGTGATCGATGGCTGGGAGGCGACACAGGTCCTGAAGCACGATCCAGCAACGCGAGAGATCCCGATCATCGCGCTGACGGCTCACGCGTTGGCGTCGGATCGCGAAAAGGCGATGGAAGTGGGATGCGACGGCTATCTCGCGAAGCCGTGTGAGCCGCGCGCTGTCGTGGCAGAAGTGCAACGGTTTCTCGGGAAAAATGATGGTCGCGGCGCGTGAGAACGCGGGTGAGAACGAGCGTGGCAGCGAGCGTGAGCACGAACCGGCGCGCGTCCTGATCGTCGACGATCACGAGGACAACGTCGAGCTGTTGCGCGCGCGACTCGAAGCGTGGGGGTATGCGGCCGAATGTGCGGGCGACGGCGCCGAAGCGCTGCGCAAGATCGAAGAGTCGCCGCCCGACCTCGTGCTGCTCGACGTGATGATGCCGAAGATCGACGGCATCGAGGTCGCGCGACGGGTCAAGGGGAACCCGCATCTCCCCTTCATTCCGATCATCATGCAGACGGCGCTCGATGCCACCGAGAACAAGGTGGAGGGCCTCGAGGCGGGCGCGGATGACTACATCACCAAGCCGATCGACTTCGCGGAGCTCAAGGCGCGGCTGACGTCCATGCTGCGCATCAAGCGGCTGCAGGAACAGCTCGAGGACCGCGAGCGGCAGTTGCTCGAGGCCAACGAACGTCTGCGACACATGTCACAGACCGACGCGTTGACGGGGATCGACAATAGGCGTCAGCTCGAGGAGCGGCTGCAGGAAATGTTCGAGCACGCGCGCCGCTTGGGCGAATCGTTCGCCTGCGTGATGTGCGACCTCGATCGATTCAAGAGCGTGAACGACGAGCACGGGCACCAGGCGGGGGACGCGGTGCTCAAGCAGTTCGCGCGCATCCTGCGGGAAGAGGTGCGCGAGATCGACCGGGCCGGCCGGTACGGCGGCGAGGAGTTCATGCTCCTCTTGCCGGGCACCGTGCTGGATGCCGCTGTGACATTCGCCGAAAGGGTGCGGAAACACGTCGAGGGACATACATTCACCTTCGAGCAAGTCCAGATCAAACGGACGGCGAGCTTCGGAGTATCGGCTTGGCCGCATCCTCGTATCTCGAACTGTGATGCGCTGATGCGCGCCGCCGACGACGCGCTGTACGTAGCGAAGGAGACGGGCCGCAACCGGGTCGTGCGGTTCGACAGCAGCGAGTTCAACGAGCACATCGCGGCGAATGACGGAGCAGAGCAATCCCGAGACGACGTACACGCAAACGTACCAGGCCAACCCTCATCCCGACCCCCAGTCGCTGATGCCGGAATCCGATGGGAGGGACGATGAAGTTGCGCGGCTGCGTGCGCGCGTAGGCGAGCTACAGCGCGAGCGCGACCACCTCGTCGCGATCGTCGACATCCTGCAGGAGATCTCGTCGTCCCTGCACTTCGTGGACATCCTGCAGGCCATCGCGCGCAAGCTGGGCGATGCGTTCGGTCTGGATCGCTGCGCGATCTTCCTCTCGGGTGAACAGAACGAAGTGCGGCTCGTGGCGAGCTACGAGGATCCGACGATTCGCAATCTCGTCGTCGATCTCAATCGCTATCCGGAGCTCCAGCGCGCGTTCGATTCGGGCGAAACGGTCTTCATTCCCGACGCCGCGAGCGATCCGTCGCTCCGAGCGATCAAGGGACAGCTCGACAATCGCAACGTTCGCTCGATCGTCGTGGTGCCGATCCAATGGCAGACGAGCGTCATCGGCGCAATTTTCCTCCGCACCGACCGCGACGCCGAGCCGTTCTCGGATTCGGACGTTCGCTTCTGCCAGGTCGTCGCGTCGCTCACGGCGAAGGCGCTCAGAAACGCACACCGGTTCGAGTCGCTGATGCGCGACCAGAAGACCGCGGCGTCGAGCCAGCGCTACGCCGACCTGCAGCGCGTCGCGCTGATCGCGTTCGTTCGCCGGCTGCTCGACCGCTACACGAAGGGCGACGATCACGTGTGGGCAGAAACGCTCCTGCCGAAGGCCTCCGACGAAGAGCTCGACCGCCTCGTGACGGTCGCCATGCAGGTGATCGACGAAGAAGCCAAGGGTTAGTGCTGGGTGACGCTCGATCCTGAGCTGTCGGCCCGGGCGGCGACGCTTCGCGTCGAGATCGAGCGCGCGTCGTACGAGTACCACGTCCTCGATCGCCCCACGATCTCGGACAAGGAGTATGATCGGCTCTATCGAGAGCTGCTGACGCTCGAAGAGCAGTACCCTACCCTCCGCACCGCCGACTCGCCCACGCAGCGCGTCGGCGCTGAACCGGCCAGCCAGCTCGCAAAACATCAGCACGTCGTGCCGATGCTCTCACTCGGCAACACGTTCAACGAGGAAGAGCTCGCGGCGTGGGAGGAGCGGCTGGTTCGCATGGCCGGCGATGACGTTCGCGCGTCGGGCTACACCTGTGAGCTCAAGATCGACGGCGCCGCGCTCGCGATCACGTATCGCGACGGCGTGCTGGTGGAAGGCACCACGCGCGGCAACGGCATCATCGGCGAAGTGGTGACGGCGAATCTGCGCACGATTCGCGAAGTGCCGCTGCGGTTGCGCGGCACCAAGCATCCCGAGTTGATGGAGATCCGCGGCGAAGCGTATCTGCCGTACAGCGGCTTCGAGCGCATCAACGAAGAGCGTGTTGCAGCGGGCGAGCCGGTATTCGCCAATCCGCGCAATACCGCCGCGGGCGCGCTGCGTCGCCTCGACCCGAAGGTCGCCGCGAGCTTTCCGCTTCGCTTTTTCGGTTACGCGATCGCGCTGCCCGACGGACAATCGCTGCGAATCGCGACGCAGCATGAGCTGCTCGGGCAGCTGACTGAATGGGGCATTCCGGTCGCGCCGCACTCGTGTCGCTGCGCGACGATGGCCGCGGTGAACGCATGGGCGAGCGAGATCGAGAACAAGGTTCGCGGCACGCTCGATTTCGCGATCGACGGCGGCGTCGTGAAGGTGGACCGGCTCTCGCTGTGGCCAGATCTCGGGATCGTCGGCGGACGCGAGCCGCGGTACGCGATCGCTCGCAAGTTCGCGCCCGACATCGCCGAGACGAAGCTGCTCGCGATCTCGGTGAATGTCGGACGCACGGGCACGATCAATCCATTCGCCGAGCTCGAGCCGGTGGAGATCGGCGGCGCTCAGGTGAAACTCGCGACGCTGCACAACTTCGATCTCATCGCGAAAAAGGATCTGCGCGTCGGAGATGTCGTGCAGGTGAAGCGTGCGGGCGAGGTGATTCCGCAGATCATCGGGCCGGTGCCCGAGAAGCGCGACGCCGTGAATCCCCCGCAGCCCTATGTTCCGCCGACGCACTGCCCGGCCTGCAGCACGCCGCTCGTGCCGGGCACCGAACAGGGCATGCTCTACTGCCCCAACCTCGAGTGTCCTGGACGGCGGCTGGAGAATCTCGTCCACTTCGCGTCCCGCAGCGCGATGGACATTCGCGGACTGTCGTACGCGCGGATTTCGCAGCTGCTGGACGCGGGTCTCATCCGCGACGCGGCCGACATCTACGATCTCACAGCCGACCAGCTCGCGGGCCTCGAGCGGCTCGCTGAAAAAAGCGCCGAGAGTCTGGTCGCGGCGATCGACGCGTCCAAGGCGCAACCGCTCTCGAAACTGCTCTTCGCACTCGGCATCAAGGACGTCGGCGAGACGGTCGCTCGAGAGGTCGCCAAGCACTTCGGCACGATGGACACGATCGCCCAGGCGTCGCTCGACGACGTCCTGTCGGTGCACGGCATCGGCGAAACGATTGCCGAGTCGCTGGTATCATGGTTCTCTGATGAGAAGGCGAAGCGGCTGATCGAGCGGCTGCGGGAGCGGGGGTTGACGTTCGTCGAGCCCCGAACCCAGACTGGCGGAGCCCTTTTGGGGTGCACAGTCGTCATTACAGGGACGCTGCCGACGCTGTCGCGGGAGCAGGCGATCGCGCTGGTCGAAAACAACGGCGGGCGGGTGGCGAGCAGCGTGTCGAAAAAGACGAGTTTCGTGGTGGTGGGAGAGGACGCGGGCAGCAAATTGGAGAAGGCTCGAACGCTGGGCGTCGAGACGATCGACGAGTCCACGCTGCTCGAGCGCGTTCGGGGAGAAAGTGCGGATCCCTCGCTTCGCTCGGGATGACAGAAAAGAAGCTCGGGAAGACACCGGAGGAGACCCAAGATGTCAGCTACGCTCGACTTGCCGGGAAATGCTCTCGTTGCGATGACGCGAGACTCGCTCGCCGCGCTGCGCGCGGCCATGTTCCGCGACGTCGGTCCGAACGCGGCGGCGTTGCTTCAGGAGGCGGGATACGCGGGCGGTCAGGCGATGTTCGAGGCGTTCAGTAAATGGCTCGCCGAGCGCGGCCTCCCCGCGCCGGAGTCGATCGCGGCCGACGACTTCGGGCCGCGCGCGACCGAGTTCTTCAAGGATGCCGGCTGGGGATCGATCGAGCTCGGCTCGTTGGAGTCAGTCGCGACCGTGGACTCGGGCGATTGGGCCGAAGGGAATCCGGCGTTCCCGCTGGAGTTTCCGGGCTGCTACTACACGTCGGGCGTGATGGCTGACTTCTTTGGGCGATTGGCCGGCGAACCGGTCGCAGTCATGGAAGTCGAATGCCGCTCGATGGGCGGTGAGCGATGCCGGTTCCTCGTGGGAAGTGGCGCCACGCTTCAACGCGTGTACGAAGAGATGGCGCAGGGTGTAGGGTATGAGGAGGCCGTGGCGGCCGCGAGGTGATTTGAGAGAAGGGGACTGGGTACGGAGGAGGGAGCGAGGATTGGGTGATGTATGCGGAGTAAGTACGGCAGTTCCACCGCACACCGTACGCGTCGCTCGCTCCCTCCCCCGTACTCGGTCCTCGTCCCACTTCCTCTGATTCGTCGCTAACGCGCTAAGGCTTTCGATCAACCAAGAAGCGGCCGCCACTGCTTCGCCCCTGCACCGCTGGATTGTACATCTCCTCCGCGTACGCCGGCGGCGTCACGAAATTTCCTGCCGTCGTCGCGCGAGCGAGATAACTCGCCGTGTAGGTGCCGGTCCACAGCATGCGCGCGAAGTACGACACGCGGTCGTCGTGAGTCTCTTTGTGTTCCCAGATGGACCACCGGCCGTCGACCCAGCCGCCATACAGGAATCGAGGCACAAACGGATCATCCGACGGTTCTCTCTCGTCGCGGCGGACCGACGCGTTCTGCGCCCTCGGGTCCGCGGCGGCGGAGGTGCGCAGTGTTTCGTCGATTGCCTCGAGGCCAGCGGGAAGCGGATCTTCGACGGCAACGAACTCGCGATCTGCCGGCACAGTGATGCGGAGTTTCACGCGAACGAGGTCACCCTCGATCACATGTGACACCGGCACGCCGTCGGCCGGCCGCTCGTACCAGCGTTCGACGACGATGCCGCGCACGTCCGGCTTCACCGGTGCGGCGAGCGGAATCTCGTCGACCTCGAGCGCGTAATAGATCGGCCGCTCCCCCGCCGTTGCGTCGACGTGCAGCCGAAGGATGCGGTTTCCAGTCCGATCAGTCTCGAGCATGCCGTCAATTGGCGCGGCAATGGTCGTGTCGATGCCGGCGCGCGGCGGTCGCACCGAGTAGACGCCAGCACTACTGCGTGCGCGTACGACACGATCGCCGCCGTTTTGATCCGCGACGCGCGCGAGCGCCATCACGACCGACGCGTAGTCCTGCGAGCTCCACGCAAACGCACTCTCGGCGCGGCCGTGCTGAATCACAGTCTCCATCAACGCACCGAGGAGTGGATGCGCCGGCCGAAGGACGAGCGACGCGCTCAGAAGACGCGCCGCTGGAGCGACTCGCGATGGAAATGCACGCGGCGCATGCGAAGAATCCGGAAGGTCGACTCGATGTCCCGCGGCCGTCACCGTTCGCCACGCCGCATCGAGCAGCGCTTCGACTTCAGCGCGTGTGTCTGCGCGCGGCGCAAGGAACTCCGCCAGGCGCAAGCGATCTTCCCACGTCATTCGGTCGGAAATACGCAGCAGCTTTCGCTCGACGGCGGTGTCGGGTGCGCTCGCCCGCCTCAGGTACTCCGCAGCCGCGACTCGATCGCCCAGTGCGAGACGGTTCCACCGCTGTTCGTAGCGGTTCACGCCGCCGGTATCGATCGGCAGTGCCGAAATCCGCCGCAAGAAATTCGTTGCGCGCGCGAGAACCTCGGCATCTACGAAGACGCCGGCGTCGCGCGCGTCGAGCAGGAACATCCCGACATACGCCGTCAGCCACGGGTTGGTCTCTTGGACGTTTCGCCAGTAGAGAAACTCGCCCTCTGAGTTTTGTCGCTGAACGATCTCACCGACGATCTCCTGGAGCTTTTCGTGGGGATCACCGAGCGCGTCTGGATGATCACCTTTCGTAGCCAGCCAGACGGCGAGTAGCGCACGTCCGGTGCTGGTGAGCTGCTCGGTGCAGTCGAACGGAGACGCGCGAAGCCAGCGATACGCCGCGAGCATCGTCGACAGCGGCGATGTGCCGATGCGCAGGCGCATCCGCGAACGGGTTGGGTCGATGTCCGGCGGCAAAACGATCGCGACGTCCTGTGAGTCGCGCACGGCGCCGAGAATCGCGTGCGTTCGCGGATGGAAATCGGGGCGTACGGCCAACTTGGTTTCCGTCGCATCCGCGCTCGCGCCATCGGTCGCTCCGAGCCGGACGATGATGCTGTCGCCGATCTTGTCGCGCGCCGGCGCTTGCACGACGAAGCGGGCTTCGGTGCTGTTGCCCGATAAGGAAATGCTCATCTGCGCCGGGCTGTGCACCGCCAGTCCGGTGGCCGAAATTTCGGCGGTCGCGGGCCGCGGCTTTCCGTCGCGCGGCGTGACCACGACGCCAGCTAGGAGTGAATCGCTCGGCCGGACGAACCGCGGGAGCGCGGCGCGAGCGACAAGTGGCCGCGTGATGACCAGCGACGTGTCGCCGCGACCGTAACCATCGCCTCGAGACACCGCGACCGCCATCACACGGAATGTCGTCAGGTTCTCTGGCAACCGTACTCGAGCGACGGCCTCGCCACGATCGTTGGTCTCTACAGCGCCGACATAAAACGCCGTGGCAGCGAACCGGCTCCGCAGGTCTTTCGTGTTGATGATGATGGCGCTGTTTCCAGCCGTTCTGGCGGCCGACATCGCCAATCGACGCTGCTCGTCCAGGAAGGCCACCGACAGCTTTGGATCAGTCGTGAGAAGCGTCGGTATGCTCGACCACAGCAGCGATCCAACGCCCTTCGGCGAGTAGACCTGCGCCAGAATGTCGGGCGTCGAAAAACCTGTGAGCGCGAGTACACCCTCGTCGGCCCCCCAGAGTGCGACCTCAGCCCGCGTCCCGCGGCCCTTTGCATCACGAATGCGGAGCCGAACAGAAACGCTGTCACCGGGGGCGTAGACTCGACGATCGGTCGAGACCGATACCGACAACGCCTTCTCGACCGGGGCGACATGTAGCTCGACATAGCCTGCGCGCAGACGATCCGTCGCGGTGTCCGCGCGGATCGCCGGATTGGTTCGCGCCGAGAGCGTGACCGATATGAAGATGCTGGGCGCGTAACGCTCCGAGAGATTGAGATCGACGACATTGTCGCCGCGCCGCACGCGCTGTCGCCGCTGCTCGAGAATGCCTTCGCGCTCGACGGTGATCCACGCTTCGGCATTTGCGAACGGCGAATCGAAGTGCACGTGCGCGACATCGCCGACCTTGTACCGGGGTCGATCCGGCTTTAGCGAAAGTCGATAGCCGCCGACAGACGCCGTCACGTACGGCGGGTCGAAGCGCCCCATCACCGTCGTGAGCGTCGGGGCGCCGATGGAATCCTTCGCCTTCAGCACGACGATGTACGATCCCAACTCATCCGGCGTGAACGTGACGGTCCCCGTACCGTCAGTCGCGTACACCACCTCGCGACGTGTCGTGTCAGTCACGTCATGCGGCCTGGTTCTGGTCACTGGGTTGCCGCCCAGCGAGCGCTGGCGAACCATCACGACTTCGACCTCGACGTTCTTGATCAACCTGCCGTGTGCGTCGACCGTCCGAAACTCAACCGTTGCGGGTTCCTTCAAGCGCCACGGCCGGCCCTTCATCGCTCGCGCGAGAATGAACAGGCGACTGGAATTGAATTCAATCGACGTTTCAGATGTCTGAACCTGCCGGCTGATGTCGGTCAGGGCGACGTTCACCTGCACCTGACCTGGTAACGCCAAACTAGGCGACAGCATGGGAATTCGGAGCACTGCGTGTCCGTTGGCGTCGAGCGTCTCGACTCCCCGACGGATCATGTCTTTTGGTGTGTCGGCATTGTAAAACCACGCCGCGTCGCCAACGGTCCAGCCTTTTGAGCGCGGAATGTTCGCGCTCGATGCACCGCCGGCGCTTGGCTCCGTCATCCAATTGAGGACCGCGCCGCGCATCGGCGCGCCAAAAAGAAATCGAGCTTGCACCTGCAGATTGACGGTATCGCCGGTATAGTGGGTCGCCGTATCGTGCTCGAGATCGAACAGAAACTCTGGCGCTCGATACTCGGCAACGCGGAAGCTGGTCGAGCGAATGGTCCGCCACTGCGTGCCGGCGATGACCTTGAGGTCAGCGACGTAGTTGCCCAACGGGAGTCCTTCGCGCACTCGCACCGAGTCGACGATCGTGCCGAACGGAGACACCCGCATGATGGTATCGCGGATATACTGCGTGCTGTCGTCGGCCCACGAACCCGCGGCCTTGCGCACAGTGATTCTGGCAGAGTCGCCGCGACTCGGCGCGCGCAGCGCGCCGAGTATTCCAGTTCTCACAACACCCTTGAGGTGAACGACCTCGCCTGGGCGGAAGATCCCGCGCTCGGCGAAGAGCGCGCCGGCGAACAACGGCGACGGATCAAAGCGCGCGCCGAGCATCTCGGCGTCGAGCGCGCGATTTCCGTATGGTTGACGTGCGCCGAGGGAGAACAACAGACGATCGTTGCTGGACTCCGCCTGTAGCACGGGATGTCGAGGCGACTGATAGCGTGTCGTCGGCGTTTGCGGCGGTGGCGCTGAATCGGGCAACACACGATCGAGCGCCGCGATACCCGACTCGTTCGTCGTACCGCGTCCGACGACACGGCCAAATTGATCGAACTGAGTGACCTTGACCCCCGTACGCGGGCGCCCGTCGGCCAGGTCGGTGACGAAAGCGGTTCCATTGGTCGTGCCAATGAGACGAGCCGTCGCAGCGAGGTCGGTCACTTGAGCCAACGCGATCGGTATCCCCCACGCGAAGCCCCGGTCCGGCCAGTAGAGATAGCTCGCCTTTCGCGCAACCGTCGCGGACGCCGGGTGGGCGTCGGCGATCGGCTCCTTCACCTGCAGCTGGATTGCGACGAGCGGATGGTCGGGCGCAAGCGCCAGCGGTGGCAGCGGAACGTCGACCGTCGTGTCCACGTTGAGCCGAGTGGACAGCGCGACGATGGTCGTCTCGGGTTTGATTCCTCGAATGAATGATGCGCGATCGAACAGACTCGGCGCTGTTCCGATGGTCGACACGCGCGCGCGCTCCGGAATTCGATATGCAAGAATGCGAACCGAACGCACGTTCACCGATCGCAACGGAAACGTGTGGGGCCCTGAACGCGGCACCGTGATCGTGCCGACCGCGTGCATGATTTGCGGCACGTGATCGTCGATGTCGATCGATGCGGACGGCGGTCCGTCGAGTGGTCGTCCATACGCGTCGCGAATTGCCGGGGCGACGGAGACGGTGTATGTCGTGCGCGCCGACAGCGGGACCTTGAGTCGCCAGACCCGCGCGATGGGCTCTTCCGTACTTGGAATCGCTTCCTTTCCGTCGACACGCACGTGACGAATGATCTCGTCGCGGAGCACTGGAGCCCCAAACCAGACCAACAGCTGGTTCGAGACGCACGCGAACGAGCTCCAGTCGTCGCAAGTGATCCTGTACACTCGAAACACCGGCGCGGTGCGCACCGGGTATCGCTCTTCGCGCCCGAACAGGGAGTCGTCGACCATTGTCGGGACGACGACGTTTGCATCGCAGTCGAGTGGCAGCGGTGCGACTGGCTCGATCTCGACGACCGTGCGCAGACGCGTCGCCATCGTGTCGGACGGATAACCGCCGACATAGCGAAAGTTGTCCGGGTCATCCTCCCCGATCGGACGCTGCGCCCTCACGCGCAGCGCGATCGTATCGGGTTTGGCACAATTGGACAGCTCGATGCGCAGAGTGCGAAGGCGCTGCGCATCCACGGGCGCGGAATACAGCAGTCCAATGCGTCCGCTCGGGGCGAGCGTGTCGCCGCCGACCGTGTAGTGATCGAACGAGCGCGCAAGCAGCTTGGCCGCGACAACTCGGAAGGTGAAGTGGTACGGCGCTGCGAGCGACGTGCCGTCTTCGGCATGTACCCCAGAGTCGACGGTGACCGAGTATCGCGTTCCTGACGCGAGCCCTCGCGACGGAATGAAGCGGAGCGTGATCGGATCGCGCCACACGAGCGATCCGGGAATCGCCGGCGAGATGTGAAAGATTCGATCAGGACCGGGCGTCGTGTCGAGCGCCCCGGCGATCGGCCGATCGAACGTGATCGAGATGATACTCGACGGAGCCGCGCTGTCGCCGGGCGTGCGTCGTAAGACGCGCAACGAGTCTTGGGCAGCCAACGGGCGCACGAGAGAAGCCCAGGCGACGACGAGCGCCGCACCCACGCGAGGGAGTTGCATCGTACGCAACGCTACCTCCGGCTGAAACGAGTGCGACGCGATGTACGTCACAGCTTGCCCATACCGGTGCAACTACGGCGTGCGGTGAGCGCGTCACTTC
>Ga0070681_10002257_pt1 | contig 17602 bp, 22 predicted proteins | sample KBSC83BmetaG_FD_65650 | JGI IMG/M metagenome (GOLD analysis project Ga0070681, IMG submission 65650) | Corn rhizosphere microbial communities from Kellogg Biological Station, Michigan, USA - KBS C8-3B metaG | ecosystem: Host-associated > Plants > Roots > Rhizosphere | place: USA: Michigan... | reverse complement strand
GGCCGATCAGCCCGGCGGCGGCGGCGGGATGCGCGACAGCGCCGAACCCAAGGGAGAGGGCGAGGAGAAAGGCTCCGACCGTCGATCTGGTAATTCCTGTAGGCCCGCTCATTGCGCTCCTCAGACCACCAAAGAGGATAGCGCAATTGTGGTAGGGCGCCCTTTAAAGAGAGTTAATGATGGCCGCCCGTCTTATCGAATTTTGCCTGTTTGTCCCCGGTTGTCTCCGTCTGATATTTGGCCTTCCAGGTCTCGTAGGGCATGCCGTACACGGCCTCGCGCGCGGCCGGATCGGTGACCGGAAGATGGCGCTCCTCGGCCGCCTCGCGGTACCAGCGCGATAGGCAATTTCGGCAGAATCCCGCCAGATTCATGAGATCGAGATTCTGCACGTCGGTGCGGCTCTGCAGGTGCGCCACGAGCTTGCGGAAAGCCGCCGCCTCGAGCTCGGTGCGGGTCTTGTCGTCCATGGCAGGGTCTCCTCGCTGGCCGGAATCCCTCATCTCAGCACGGCCGGCCAAATGGTTAAAGGGCTTCGACCGTCTCGGCGACCAGCTGATCGACCACGCGGCCTAACGCCGCGCCGGGCTCGGCCCCGCTAACGAGAGCTTGGCGGTATGTGCGGCGCTGGCGGTCGGCGCTGGTGCCGCGGGCGAGGATCCCGCGCGCCGCCTCGACCTCGGCGAGGCAGCCGAAATGCAGCGCGTCCTCGCGCACCAGATCGATCATCTCCTCGAGCAGCTCGGCATAGGGGACGATGCGGCCCTTGCCGAAATCGACCAGCCCCTCCTCGATGCCATAGCGCTGGGCGCGCCAGCGATTCTCCGAGATCAGCATGCGGGCATAGAGGCGCCAGCGCTGATTGGCCTTGCGCAACCGCCACAGCATGCGCAACAGGCAGCGATAGAGGGCGGCGATGCTGATCGCATCGTCGAGATGGGTGCAGACATCGGTGATGCGCATCTCGAGCGTCGGAAAGCGTGCCGAGGGACGCACGTCCCACCACAGCATGGTGGCATCGGGGATGAGCCCCGCCTCGGTCAGGCGCCCGACCAGCCGCTGATATTCGCCGTGGCTCTCGAACACTTCCGGCATGCCGGTGCGCGGCAGGCCGTTGAAGACCGACAGGCGGAAGCTCTTCAGCCCCGTATCCTCGCCGCGCCAGAAGGGCGAAGAGGTGGAGAGCGCCAGGAGATGCGGCAGGAAATAGACGATCTGGTTCATCAGATCGATGCGCAGCTCCGCATCCTCGATGCCGACATGGACATGCATGCCGCAGATGACGAGGCGGCGGCCGACCGCCTGCAGGTCGCGGGCGAGCAGCGTGTAGCGCTCGGCGTCGCTCGTTTTCTGCTCGCCCCATTGCGCGAAGGGGTGGGTCGAGGCGGCGATCGGCGCCAGGCCGTGCCCGCCGGCGACCTCGGCCACGGTGCGGCGCAGCCTGGCGAGATCGGCCCGGGCATCGGCCAGGCTATCGCGCACCGGCGTCGCGACCTCGATCTGGGATTTCAGGAATTCGGGAGAGACGCCCTCCAGCCGGCGGCGGCATTCGGCGAGCAGATCCTCGGGCGGCTCGCTCTTGAGGTCGCGCGTCGCGCGGTCGACGAGGTGGTATTCCTCCTCGATGCCGATGGTGAAGGCCGGCTCGTTCACGATCGCCGTCCCGGATGGCGTCCGAGCCCGTGCAGGATCGGCACCAGGCAATCATGCAGCAGCGTCGCCCAGGATTCGGCACCCGCCGCCTCGTGGATGAGGTCCTGTCGGATCTCGATCAGCACATGCGGAAGCGCGCGGCTTTCGGCATGGGCGGGCAGGGTGTAGCCGTGCGGGTCGCGCGCCGAATAGGGCTGGTTGTCGCCGACCGCGACACCCTTGGCCGCGAGCGCCGCCATGAGCGGCGTGGCGATGCGCGTGTCCTCGTTCCACAAGATCCCGATCTGCCAGGGCCGCTGGAACCCCGACAGGGACGGCGTGAAGGAATGGATCGAGACCATGGCCGGCGGTGCCGGCGCCGCTGCGATGCAGGCCTCGATGGCATCGTGATAGGGCTGAAAGCACTCGGCCAAGCGAAGCGCGCGCTCGGCTGGCGAGATCGTCCGGTTGGCGGGCACCTCGGTACCGTCGCTGGAGGGCGGCATCGAGCCGGGATCCTCCGGCCGCCGGTTGCAATCGACCACGAGGCGCGAAAATCCCGACGCGACGAAAGGCGCATCGAACCAGCGCGCGAGATGGCGCGCCACCTCGGCGGCGCCGATGTCGTAGGCGATGTGCCGGGACAGCTCCGACGGCCCCAGGCCGAGCGCCGCGAGCGCGCGCGGCACGGCCGGCCGCGCATGGTCGCAAATGAGGAGAATCGGCGCCCGGCCGTCCGCGTTCTCGACGGTCGCGGCGGGCCCGTCATCCGGCTGCAGCAGGCGTGCGGGGGAGGCCATATCGAGGCGCACCATGGCAAGCGCGCCTGCCGGCGGCAACGGGACTTTGATTATTGACCGGGCTCGTGCTTTCTAGGCCAAATTCCGTTCCCGGCCGGGGCATGACAGGGTAGGGGCTAGCGTACCTCCATGAAAATCGCAGTGCTGAAGGAACGTCGTGCCAACGAGGCGCGGGTCGCCGCCTCGCCGGACACGGTGAAGAAGATGATCGGCCTCGGTCTCGCCGTGACGGTCGAGAGCGGCGCGGGAGCCGGGGCGGCCATTCCCGACCAGGCCTTCGCCGAGGCCGGCGCCGAGATCGCGCGTGATGCGGCCGGGGCGGTCAGCGGCGCCGACATCGTGCTCAAGGTGCAGCGCCCGGTGGGGCCGGGCGAGGCGGGGCCGAACGAGCTCGCGCTGATGCGCCAGGGCCAGGTGTTGATCGGGCTGCTCGCTCCCTATGGCGGCGATCATGTGCAGGCCTATGCGGCGCTGGGCCTGACCGCCTTCGCGCTGGAATTCGTGCCGCGCATCACCCGCGCCCAGACCATGGACGTGCTGTCGAGCCAGGCCAATCTCGCCGGCTACAAATCGGTGCTCGACGCGGCATCGGAGTTCGGCCGCGCCTTTCCCATGATGATGACCGCCGCCGGCACAATCGCGCCCGCCAAGGTGCTGGTGATGGGCGCCGGCGTCGCCGGATTGCAGGCGATCGCGACGGCACGCCGCCTCGGCGCCGTGGTCTCGGCCACCGATGTGCGGCTTGCCGCCAAGGAGCAGGTGAAGTCGCTCGGCGCCGCCTTCGTCGCCGTCGAGAACGACGAGAGCCGCCAGGCCGAGACCTCCGGCGGCTATGCCAAGGAGATGAGCGACGATTACAAGCGCCAGCAGGCGGCGCTCATCGCCGACACGATCCGGAAGCAGGATGTGGTGATCACCACCGCCCTCATTCCCGGCCGCCCGGCGCCGCGCCTCGTCAGCGATGCGATGCTGGCCAGCATGCGCCCGGGCTCGGTCGTGGTCGATCTCGCGGTCGAGCAGGGCGGCAATGTCGAGGGCGCCGAGCTCGGTCGCGTCGTCGAGAAGCACGGCGTCAAGATCGTCGGCCACGCCAATGTGCCGAGCCGGCTCGCCGTCGATGCGAGCCAGCTCTATGCGCGCAACCTCTTCTCCTTCCTGGCGCTCCTGGTCGAGAAGGGCGCGGGCGCCGTCAAGATCGATCTCGAGGACGAGATCGTGAAAGGCACGCTGCTCACCAAAGACGGTCAAATCGTCAATCCGGCGCTCGCCAAGGCCGCCGAATAGCAGGCAGGGACTGACATGACGCCACAGGAACTCCAGCACAGCGCCGCGGCGCTCGCCGACCAGGCGCGGCACCTCGCCGATCAGGCGACGGTGCTCGCCGGCAATGCCGGCAGCATCGCCGTCACCAGCGCCGCCGGCGGCGTCGGGCCGGCGGTGATCGGCCTCACCGTCTTCGTGCTCGCCTGCTTCGTCGGCTATCACGTGGTGTGGCGGGTGACGCCGGCGCTGCATTCGCCGCTTATGGCGGTCACCAACGCCATCTCCTCGGTGATCATCGTCGGCGCCCTGATCGCCGCCGGACCCGCCGGCGTCGATGTCGCCAAGGTGATGGGCTTCGTCGCGGTGACGCTCGCCAGCGTCAACATCTTCGGCGGCTTCATCGTCACGCAGCGCATGCTGCAAATGTTCCGCAAAAAGAAATAGCCGGAGGCCGACCAAGTGGATCCCAATCTTTCGGCCCTGGCCTATCTCGTCGCCTCGGTTCTGTTCATCCTGGCGCTGCGCGGCCTGTCATCGCCGGTAACCTCGCGGCAGGGCAACCTGTTCGGCATGATCGGCATGGCGATCGCCATCGTCACCACCATGATGAGCCCCGAGGTGGTGAGCTATCCCGTCATCCTCGCCGGCATCGTCATCGGCGGCGCCATCGGCACGCTGGTGGCGCTGCGCATCCAGATGACGGCGCTGCCGCAGCTGGTCGCCGCCTTCCACAGCCTGGTCGGCCTCGCCGCCGTCTGCGTCGCCGCCGCCGCCTTCTCGGCGCCGGCGTCCTACGGCATTACCGATGCGACCGGCATTCGCTTCGAAAGCCGCATCGAGATGGTGATCGGCATCGCCATCGGCGCCATCACCTTCACCGGCTCGGTGATCGCCTTCGCCAAGCTGCAGGCGCTGCTGTCCGGCAGGCCGCTGGTCTTCTGGGGCCAGCATTATCTCAATCTGCTCATCGGGCTCGCCATCGTGGCGCTCGGCGTGTGGTTCTGCATGGAACAGATGCCGCTCGCCTTCGTGCTGGTGACCGTGCTGTCGCTGGTGCTCGGGCTGTTGCTGATCCTGCCGATCGGCGGCGCCGACATGCCGGTCGTCATCTCGATGCTGAACTCCTATTCGGGCTGGGCGGCGTCGGGCATCGGCTTCACGCTGCAGAACAACCTCCTGATCGTGACCGGCGCGCTGGTCGGATCGTCGGGCGCCATCCTCAGCTACATCATGTGCAAGGGGATGAACCGCTCGATCTTCAACGTGATCCTCGGCGGCTTCGGCACCGACGGAGGCACCGCCGCGGCGGGCGCCGCCGCCGGCGACCGCACCGTCAAGTCGGGCAGCCCCGAGGACGCGGCCTTCATCATGAAGAATGCGCGCTCGGTCATCATCGTCCCCGGCTACGGCATGGCGGTCGCGCAGGCCCAGCACGCGCTCCGCGAGATGGCCGACGTACTGAAGAAGGAAGGCGTGCAGGTGCGCTACGCCATTCATCCGGTGGCGGGCCGCATGCCGGGCCATATGAACGTGCTGCTGGCCGAGGCCAACGTGCCCTATGACGAGGTGCTGGAGCTCGAGGAGATCAACCGCGATTTCGGCCAGGCCGACGTCGCCTATGTCATCGGCGCCAACGACGTCACCAATCCGGCGGCCAAGACCGATCCCAAGAGCCCGATCTACGGCATGCCGATCCTCGATGTCGAGAAGGCGAAGACCGTGCTGTTCATCAAGCGCTCGATGGCGACCGGCTATGCCGGCGTCGACAACGAGCTGTTCTTCCGCGACAACACCATGATGCTGTTCGGCGACGCCAAGAAGGTGACCGAGCAGGTGGTGTCGGCGCTCGCAGACTGAGCCGCAAAAACGAAAACGCCGGAAGTGGACCTTCCGGCGCTCGGATTGCAGGCCGTGACGGCGAGGGCTAGAAGCCTTCGCGCTCCAGCCGCTTGCGCAGCAGCTTGCGATGGCGGCGCACGGCTTCGGCCTTCTCGCGAGCGCGGCGCTCGGAGGGCTTCTCGTAGTTACGACGCAGCTTCATTTCCCGGAAGATGCCCTCGCGCTGCATCTTCTTCTTCAGCGCGCGGAGGGCCTGGTCGACATTATTGTCGCGTACGATCACATGCACGGGCGGTCTCAACTCCTTGGAGGGTCTTGGGCTGCAGAGAAACGGGCGGCTAGATAACATGTTTCTCCCAGCTCGAAAAGGGGGGCAGATTGGCTAGCGATCCCAAGGGGTTTACCGGGTCTGGGCGCCTCCCCATAGTAAGCTCATGAGCATCCTGCCGATCGTCCGGGCCGGCCATCCGGCCCTTTCCAGCCCGTCCAAGCCGGTGGCCGACGCCACCGACGCCGCGATCGCCCAGCTGGCGCAGGACATGGCCGAGACCCTCCAGGCCGCCGGCGGGGTGGGGCTCGCCGCCCCCCAGATCGCGGTGCCGCTCCGGGTCGTCCTGTTCTACGTGCCCGAGCACCGGGTGAGCGACATCGCCGATGACGGGCCACAGCCGCCCACCCTCCTCATCAATCCCGAGATCGAGCCGCTCGACCAGGAGATGGTCGAGGGTTGGGAGGGCTGCCTGTCACTGCCGGGCCTGTGCGGGCTCGTGCCGCGCCATGCCCGCATCCGCTACCGCGGGCTCGACCGTGCGGGAAATCGCATCGAGCGCGTGGCCGCCGGCTTCCATGCGCGCGTTGTCCAACATGAATGCGATCATCTCGACGGTGTGCTCTATCCGGCGCGCATGCGCAGTCTCGCCTCGCTCGGCTATGCCGAGGAATATTCCGCCGCCCGCGCCGCCGCGGCCGCAGCGCAGAAGGAGCCCGTGTGATGGATAGGGCCGATCTCCGGCTCGCGCTGCTCAAGGCGGCGCTGACCGAGGTGCCGTTCGAAGGCTGGACGCGCGCCGCCTTCGCGGCGGCTGCGCGCGAGCTCGGGCTCGATGCGGCCGAGTATGACCGCGCCTTTCCCGACGGCGTGCGCGAGGCGATCGATCTGTGGACCGCCGTCGCCGACGAGGAGATGCTGGCCGAGCTTGGCACCGTCGATCTCGCCGCGCTCAAGATGCGGGCGCGCATCAGCCTCGCCGTCAAGATCCGCCTGATGCAGAACGCCGATCATCGCGAGGCGCTGCGCCGTGCGCTGTCGGTGCTGGCGCTGCCGACCAATGCCGGGCTCGCCTGCCGCCTGCTCTACCGCACCGTCGATTCGATCTGGTTCGGGATCGGCGACCGCGCCACCGATTTCAGCTTCTATAGCAAGCGCGCGCTGCTCGCCGCCGTCTACAGCGCGACCGTGCTCTATTGGCTCGACGACCGCTCGGACGGGTTCGCCGAGACCTGGAGCTTCCTCGACCGCCGCATCGCCGACGTCATGCGCCTGCCGAAAGTCTTCGAGCGCATCAAGCATGTCGGGGACTTCATCCCCAATCCGTTCATGCTGTTCCGCCAGCCGGGACGCTGACGGCGGCGGCTTCTCGCGCTGCTCGACCGGGTTATGACCGGGCCGGCGCGGGCGCCCCGCGCAATAGGCCTTCGGTACTAAGATCTTCGTCGATCTCTGCCCAGTGGATGCCGTAGCCGCCTCCGGCGATTGCCCAATGGCTGCGTTGCTCGGGCGTCGCATTCAACAGCCGCGGATACCAGGCGATAGGCACACTGATCGTGCGACCATCCATGAGGTCCACGCTGAGGCGCTCGCCGTCAATCAGCACGCTGCGGACCCTTATGTCAGCGGCCACCGCCGAAATAGCCACGCCATGCCTCCATCAGAGCTGTTTGGTGTTCGCGCACAAGCTTGACCAGCTCCGCCAATTCTCTCCCATTATACCCGAAATTACGGGCGATGCTGCCATCGTGCAGCCACAGCTTTGCGAGGAGTTGCCGCGATCGATATGAACGTGTGGCGGCTCGTTCGGCTCATGGCTGTAAAAATAGAACTGAAGTCTTCGATGCGCAGAACGGTGGGCATGGGAAGGCCTCTGCGCCGATATGGTCTAGCTCTGGTGCGGCCGCGGGAAGAGGCGCGTCACATGGCCCATCTTGCGGCCGGGGCGCGCCTCGCTCTTGCCGTAGAGATGCAGCTTGGCGCGCGGGTCGGCGAGGATCTCCGGCCAGCGCTCGATCTCGTCGCCCAGCAGATTTTCCATGTGCGCATCGGCAAGGCGCTCGGTCGAGCCGAGCGGCAGGCCGGTCATGGCGCGCACCAGCTGCTCGAACTGGCTGGTGACGCAGGCATCGATCGTCCAATGGCCGGAATTGTGCGGCCGCGGCGCGATCTCGTTCACCAGCAGTTCGCCTTCTTTGGTGACGAAGAGCTCGACGCAGATGAGACCGACGAGATCGAGCGCCTCGGCGATGCGCCGCGCGATGGCGTCGGCGGCGGCCGCCGTCTCGGGCGGCATCGGCGCCGGCACGATGGTCTCGGCGAGAATGTGATTGCGATGGCGGTTCTCGACCGGCGTGAAACAGGACATCGAGCCGTCGAGCCCGCGCGCGACGATGATCGAGGCCTCATAGGCGAAATCGACGAACTTCTCGACGATGCCGGTATGGGCCCCCATCCGGCGCCAGGCGAGCGCCAGATCCGTGTCGTCGTGGATCGTCGCCTGGCCCTTGCCGTCATAGCCGAGCGTGTTCGATTTCAGCACGGCCGGCCGGCCGATATCGGCCAGGATCTTGGGCAGCGCGGCGAAGGAGGTCGCGGCGCGGTAGCGCGTCGTGCCGATGCCGAGCCGCGTGATGAAATCCTTCTCGCGCAGCCGTTCCTGCGCGATGCGCAACACACGCGGGCCGGGCCGCACTGGGATACGCTCGGTGAGCCAGTTGACCGGCTCGACCGGCACATTCTCAAACTCGTAGGTCGCGACATCGACGAGCCCGGCAAAACGCGCCAGCGCTTCCTCATCGTCATAGTTGGCGAGGATGGTGCGGTCGGTGACCTGCGTCGCCGGTGCATCCGTCTCGGGCGTGAGAATGACGGTGCGGTAGCCGAGCTGCGCTGCCGCCATCGCCGTCATGCGGCCGAGCTGCCCGCCGCCGAGGATGCCGATGGTCGAGCCGGGCGGGAGAATGGCGGCGGTCGCGCGGCTCGTCGCCGGAGCGTTCAACGCGTCTGCCCCTCTGCCAAACTTTCGCTCGGCGCCTCCGCCACGGCGTCGCTCTGCCGCGCGCGCCAGGCATCGAGCTTGGCGCCGAGCGCCTTGTCCTCGGTGGCCAGGATGGCGATCGCCAGGAGCGCGGCATTGGTCGCACCCGCCTCGCCGATGGCGAGCGTGCCGACGGGAATGCCGGCCGGCATCTGCACGATCGAGAGCAGGCTGTCGAGACCGCTCAAGGTCTTGGATTGGACCGGCACGCCGAGCACCGGCAGGCTGGTCATGGCGGCGACCATGCCGGGCAGATGGGCGGCCCCGCCGGCGCCGGCGATGATGACCTTGAGGCCGCGGCCGCGGGCGCTGCCGGCGTAATCGACCAGCCGGCGCGGCGTGCGGTGGGCCGAGACGATGCGCCGCTCATGGGCGACGCCGAATTCGTCGAGCACCGCCGCCGCATGGCGCAGCGTCGTCCAGTCGCTCTGGCTTCCCATGATGACCCCGACGAGCGGGACGGCCATTTACCCCTCCTGGTCAGCCGCTCCGGCCCCCGGCAGCGCGAAACCGGAGGTTTCGCTAACGGCTCGGGGATATCCGGCCGAGGGCCGGATATCCCCGGAAGGGGCGCATTATAGGGAGGCCGAAAAGCGAGACAAGGCAGGTGCTTGCGGCGCGGGGCGCCTTTCCCGGCCAGTCAACTACTTACAATGCTTTATTAATTTTAGTCGCGCTTTAACCCTCGCTGGGCTATACCAAGAGCAAAGGGGAGTCCTTGCGCATGGTTGGTATGGCGCCCCAGGTTCCGGTGGCGGTGTCCAGCACCGCAGATGCCCAGACTAGGGAAGAGTTGGAAAGCGAAGTCGATCGGCTTCGGCGGGAGCTCGAGGACACGCGGTCGCGCCTGTCCGAAGTCGAGCGCCAAGCCGACGAGGATCCGATGCTGCCGGTCCTGTGCCGGCGCGCCTTCCTGCGCGAGATGCGCCTGGCCCTGGCCGTGGCGCAGCGCCACAACCATCAGAGCTTCCTGCTCTATATCGACATAGACGGGCTGGCGCGCATCAACGAGGCGTTGGGTCATAGCGCCGGCGATTCGGCGCTCGGCCATCTCGCCAATATCCTGCTCGCCCAGGTGCGGGCCACCGACGTCGTCGGGCGGCTCGGCGGCGACGAGTTCGGCATCCTGCTCGCCCATTGCGACTCGCTCGACGGGGCGCAAAAAAAAGCGGCCGAGATCGCCATGCGCGTCAACCGCACGCCGCTGGTGTGGCGCGACGCCATGCTGGCGCTCAGCATCTCGGTCGGCGTGCGGCCGATCGACGGGACGCAGACGGTCGACCAGATCATGGAGGCGGCCGACATCGCCATGTACGAGATGCGGCGCGACCGCTACTCGCGCACCTCGGCGCCGGTCAGGGTTTGAACGGTCGCTTCAGGGGCCTACGCGTTGAGGATTTCGATCCTGCCTAGGCGATGATGTCGGGCAGGAGCTGGCTTTCCAGCTTGGTGATCTGATCCTTGAGCACGAGCTTGCGTTTTTTCAGTCGCTGGATGCGGAGCTGGTCGAAGGGCCCGCTGGCTTCGACGCGGCCGATGATCTCGTCGAGGTCCCGGTGCTCCGTCTTAAGCTCCGCGAGCTTGCGGCGCATAGTCTCGATCTCGATATCGTCCATGGCCAGGGATACCGGCAGCGAATACCCCGAGGATTCACCGACGCGGGGCTTGGCGGGGCGGAAGCCCTCTCTATATCACATTAAGGTAGTTTCGACCGTTTTTCTCGGCCGGCAGGGAGCCCTGTCTATAGGTAATAGACAGCCTTGCTGCTGGTCTGCCGACCAGCCCAGGGGTATGGTCGGAGAGCGCAGTTCCTTCCCCAAACATGGAGGCTGGCAATGACGCTGGATGATCGGGTTCAGTCGCTGAAATCCAAGCATGCGCTGCTCGAGCACGAGATTGCTCAGGAAGGCACCCGACCGTTTCCCGACGACATGTATCTGCACGATCTCAAGCGACGCAAATTGAGAATCAAGGACGAGATTGCGCGCATCGAGAACGTACACCTTCCAGCGTAACCCGCCTGAGACGGTGCTAACCGAGGCCCGGACCGATCCCGCCCCTGTGGCGGGACGGCGCTCCGGGCCTTCGCATTTTTGCTGCTAGGAAAGGCTTGGGCTGCCGCCGATCTCGTGCGGCTCGGCCCCGGCGTCCTCGCCCTCGGGCTTGGCGCGCTGCAGCTTGGCGATGGCGGCGTCGAGCTCGGCCGGGCTGCACAGGCCGAGCGTCACCGGATTGCGCGGCTTGATGTTCGGGCTGTTCCAATGGGTGCGGTCGCGCACCGCGGCGATGGTCGGCTTGGTGGTGCCGAGCAGCTTCGAGATCTGCGCGTCGGACAGTTCCGGATAGTTCTTCACCAGCCAGGAGATGGCGTCCGGCTTGTCCTGGCGCTTGGCGATCGGGGTATAGCGGCCGCCCGACTGCTTGGCCCCGGCGATGGGCAGGTCGGGCACCTGCATGGCCAGACGGGCCTCGGGGTCCTTCTGGCAGCGCTCGATCTCGGCTTGCGCCAGCTGGCCATTGGCGATGGGGTCGAGCCCCTGCATCCCGGTCGCGACCTCGCCGTCGGCGATGGCCTGGACCTCGAGCGGGTGGAGGCCGCAGAAGGCCGCGATCTGGTCGAAGGTCAGGCTGGTATTCTCGACCAGCCAGACGGCCGTGGCCTTAGGCATAAGCAGTTGCACGATTGCTCCTCCGGTGTGTCCGGCAGCCGAGGGGCCGCCGGACCAGCATAGCAGTGGCATGCTGGATATGGGCCCCACCGGGATATTTGTCACCGGCCGAGGCCGTTTGTCGTATAGCAGGCGCCTTACTCGGCAACCAGCACGATTTTGCCGATATGGGCACTCGATTCCATCAGCCGATGGGCCTCGGCGGCCGCCGCCAGCGGGAAGGTGGCATGGATGATCGGACGAATCTGGCCGTGGTCGAGCTTGGGCCAGACATGCAGCCTGAGGCTGGCGCCGATCGCCCCCTTCTCCTCGGCCGGCCTGGCGCGCAGCGCCGAGCCGGTGATGGTGAGCCGGCGCCGCATCACCGGATTGACGTCGAGCTCGACCTTGTTGCCGCGCTGGAAGGCGATGATCACGAGGCGCCCCTCGACCGCCAGCGAGGCGATGTTGCGGCCGGTATAGTCGCCGGCGACCATGTCGAGAATGACATCGACGCCCTGGCCGCCGGTCACCGCCTTCACGACCTCGGCGAAATCCTCGTCCTTGTAGCGGATGGCGCGCTCGGCGCCGAGCGCCTCGCAGGCCTTCGCCTTCTCGGCCGAGCCGACCGTCGCCAAGACCCGCGCGCCGAAGGCACGCGCGAGCTGGATGGCGGTGGTGCCGATGCCCGACGAGCCGCCATGCACGAGCAGGGTCTCGCCGGCGGCGAGCCGGCCACGCTCGAACACATTGTACCAGACGGTGAAGAAGGTCTCGGGCAAGGCTGCCGCCTGGACGGCGTCGAAGCCCTTCGGCCAGGGCAGGCATTGCACGGCCGGCACCGTGCAATATTGGGCATAACCGCCGCCGGCCACGAGGGCGCAGACCCTGTTGCCGATGCCGGCATCCTCGACCCGCTCGCCGCGCGCCACGACCTCGCCGGCGATCTCCAGGCCGGGGACGGCGCTGGCACCCGGCGGTGGCGGGTAATGGCCCTTGCGCTGCAGCACGTCGGGGCGATTGACCCCGGCCGCGGCAACGCGCACCAGCACCTCGTCGGGACCGGGCTCGGGTGTCGGCATCTCGACCAGACGCAGCACCTCGGGGCCGCCGAAGCTCGCGCCGTCGATCGCCATCATGCGTTCTGGAATGGTCATGCGGATCTCGCGAAGGAAGGGGGCGACCGGGTTGCCGGCGCCGGCCGGGGGCCGCAAAATGGCAGAGAAGCCCCTTTCCGCCAAGCTTCCGCACCGAGCTTCCCGAGGCCGCCGATGGACGAAGATCTACCGCGCAAGACGCAAGCGCCCAAACGCAATCTGGACATCATGGGGATCATCGAGCTCGAGGAATATATCGCCGAGCTCGAGCAGGAGATCGCCCGCGTCCGCGCCGCCATCGCCGGCAAGCGCTCGGTGCGCGGCGGCGCCGACGCGCTGTTCAAGCGCTAGCGGGTCTTCCGCAGGCAACCTCGAGCCGAAGCAGGCGTTGGCCGGTTTGGCGGGTGTCGTTTGCCCTCGCCGCCCGAGCCTGTCGAGGAGCCTGTGTGCCATGGCAGCGGTATTTCTCAACAAGACCTATGACGAGACCTTCCGGCTGCTGCTCGAGGCGCGCGACTATCTCGCCTATGAGGAGCCGGTCGACCGCGGGCGCCTGTCGCCGACCGAGCGGCTGGTGCTGAATTGCGAGGCGATGCGCCTCACCTCGCGCCTCACGCAAGTGATGGCCTGGGTGCTGATGCAGAAGGCCGTGCATGCCGGCGAGATCAGCGCCGCCGAAGCGGCGGCGGCCGATCACCGGCTGGCCGGACAGGCGGTGTGCCGGTCGCAGGAACTGCGCCGCAGGCGCGGCGTGCCGCCCTCGCTGGGACGGCTGCTCGATCGTTCCTACGATTTGTACAGCCGCGTCGAGCGGCTCGACGCGCAGGTCGCCGCGCGGGTGAACTAGTCCTGCTGGGCCTTTTTCAGCCCGACGCCCTGGAAGCGCTTGTTGAAGCGCGCGAGCTGGCCGCCATCCAGGAGGCGCTGCTGGCCGCCGGTCCAGGCCGGGTGGGATTTCGGGTCGATGTCGAGCCGGAGCGTGTCGCCCTCTTTGCCATAGGTCGAGCGGGTCTCGAACTGGCTGCCGTCGGTCATCACCACCGTGATGGTATGATAATCGGGGTGAATGTCTTTCTTCATGGCCCTGGCTCCGTGTGAGGCGTGTCGCTATATAGGAACCGCGCCGCCATCGCAAGCACCGGCACCGCCGAGCTGGTCGGCGGGCGGCAATGCCAGAGATTTCAAGGCTCTATCTTGGCCGTCCCGCAGACCCATACCGCCGATCGGCCGAAAAGCCGCAATTGGGGCGCGCTGCGCCTCCTGGTTTCCTATCTCGTCCCCTACAAGCTCCAGGTGGCCGGCGCCGCCTTGTCCTTGACCGTCGCCGCCGGCAGCGTGCTGGCCCTGGGCGGCGGGCTGCGCCAGCTCGTCGATCGCGGCTTCGCCCGGGGCGATGCGGCGCTGCTCGACCAGGCCGTGCTGGTGCTGCTGGGATTCGTGCTGCTGATGGCGCTCGCGACCTATGGCCGCTTCTCGCTGGTCTCCTGGCTCGGCGAACGGGTGGTTGCCGATATCCGGCGCGACGTCTTCCAGCATGTCATCGCGCTCAGCCCCGGCTTCTTCGAGACGACGCGCACGGCCGAGATCCAGTCGCGCCTCACCACCGACACCGCCATCGTGCAGCAGGTCGTCGGCAGCTCGGTCTCGGTCGCGCTGCGCAACCTACTGCTGTTCCTCGGCGGCACGGCGCTGCTCATCCTCACCAGCCCGAAGCTCACCTTCCTCGTCTTCCTGGTGGTGCCGCTGGTGCTGGTTCCGATCCTGACATACGGGCGCAAGGTGCGGCGGCTGTCGCGCGCGAGCCAGGACCGCATCGCCGATGTCGGCGTCGATGCCGAAGAGTCGCTGGCCGCGATCCGCACCGTGCAGGCCTTCACCCATGAGGAGCAGGCTCGCGTCCGTTTCGCCGGCCGCGTCGAGGATGCGTTCGAGACGGCCGTCCGCCGCATCCGCGCCCGCGCGCTGCTGACGGCGACGGTCATCCTGCTGGTGTTCGGCGCCATCAGCGTCATCCTGTGGATCGGCGGGCATGACGTGCTGGCCGGCCGGCTCTCGGGCGGCGATCTCTCGGCCTTCGTCTTCTATGCGGCGCTGGTGGCGGGCTCGGTCGGCGCCATTTCCGAGGTGATGGGCGATCTGCAGCGCGCCGCCGGCGCCAGCGAGCGGCTGGTCGAGCTGATCGATACGCCGCTCGACATCGCGCCGCCCGCCGCACCCATGCCCTTGCCGATTCCGGCGCAAGGACGCGTCGCGTTCGATCGCGTCACCTTCCATTACCCGTCGCGTCCCGACCGTTCGGCGATCGAGGAGATGAGCTTCAGCGTCGCCTCCGGCGAGAAACTGGCGCTGGTCGGACCGAGCGGCGCCGGCAAGACCACCCTGTTCCAGCTCATCCTGCGGTTTTACGATCCCGAGCGCGGCACGGTCTCGGTCGACGGCGTCGATGTGCGGTCCGCCGATCCGCGCGCGCTGCGCCGCCGCATCGGTCTGGTGCCGCAGGAGCCCGTCATCTTCGCCGCCAGCGCCGGCGAGAACATCGCCTACGGCAAGCCGGGTGCCACCGAGGCCGAGATCCGTGCCGCGGCCGATGCCGCTTATGCGACCGAGTTCATCGAGCGCCTGCCCGACGGCTTTCACAGCTTCCTCGGCGAGCGCGGCGTGCGGCTGTCGGGCGGCCAGCGCCAGCGCATCGCCATTGCCCGCGCCATCCTGCGCGACCCCGCGCTGCTCCTCCTCGACGAGGCGACGAGCGCGCTCGATGCCGAATCCGAGCGTGCCGTGCAGCAGGCGCTCGGCCGGCTGATGGCCGGACGCACCACCCTCATCATCGCCCATCGCCTGGCGACCGTGCGGGCCGCCGATCGCATCCTGGTGCTCGATCATGGACGCGTGGTCGCCGAGGGCGCGCATGGCGAGCTGGTGCGTCAGGGCGGGCTCTATGCCCGCCTCGCGGCGCTGCAATTCATCGACCATGCCGACGAGCCGCTGCCCTCGGCCGCCGCCGGTGAATGACCTCCCGCGACGCATGATGTCCAGGCGATGACGTCCGGCACCACCGAGCTCGCCGGGCTGCTCGATGTGGCCGTCGATTACCATCGCTCCGGACGGCTGGCCGAGGCCGAGCGCGTCTATCGCGACATCCTCGCGCGCTATCCCGGCTTTCCCGAGGTCTATTACAATCTCGGCCTCGCGCTGCATGGGCTGGGACGGCTCGAGGATGCGGAAGCGGCGCTGCGCGCCGCCCTCGATGCGCGGCCGCTCTATGCCGAGGCGCTGACGGCGCTCGGCAATCTCCAGCAGGCGCGCGACCGGCCGGAGGCGGCGGTCGTGCTCTACCGGCAGGCGCTGGAGATTCGCCCCGATGCGGCGGAGATCCACAACAATCTCGGCAACGCGCTCAAAAGCCTGAACCGTCTCGAGGAAGCGCTCGGTCATCTCGATGAGGCGACACGTCTGAAGCCCGGCTTCGCCGATGCCTTCTACAATTATGGCAATGCGCTGACCGCGCTCGGCCGCGCCGGCGAGGCCGTCGCGCGCTATCGCCGGGCGCTCGCCATCAAGCCGCTCTATCCGGCGGCACTCAACAATCTCGGCAGCGCGCTGAAGGAGCAGGGGCGCCTCAAGGAGGCGGCGGCGAGCTATCGCCAGGCCCTCGCAATCGCGCCCGATTTCGTCGATCCGCAGCACAATCTTCTGTTCTCGCTGATCTATCGCGAGGATCTCGATCCCGCCGAGATCTACCGGGCGCATCGCGAATGGGCGATGGCCAGGGTCGATTTCCTGGCTGCCGCGGCGCCGGCTTTCACCATGTCGAGAGACCCGGAGCGGCGCCTGCGCGTCGGTTATGTCTCACCCGATTTTCACGAGCATCCCGTCGCGACCTTTCTCGAGCCCTTGCTCGCCGCCCATCATGGCGACCGGATCGAGAGTTTCTGCTATGTCGACAGCCTGCAGGAAGACGCACGCAGCGCGCGGCTGAAAAGCCATGCCGGGCATTGGCGCATGATCCGCGGCCTGTCGAGCGCCGCCGCCGCCGAGCTCGTGCGGCAGGATGGAATCGACATATTGGTCGATCTCGCCGGCCATACCGCGCGCAATCGCCTGGCGCTGTTTGCCTGTCGCGCCGCGCCGGTGCAGATCTCCTGGCTCGGCTATCCCTGCACCACCGGCATGGCGGCGCTGGATTACCGCCTGACCGACGCGATCGCCGATCCGCCGGGAGCGGAGGATCTGCACAGCGAGACGCTGCTGCGCCTGCCGCGCGGCTTTCTCTGCTACGGCCCGCCGGCGGACGCGCCCGATCCCGGATCGCTGCCGGCGCTGGAGCGTGGCGCCGTGACCTTCGGCTCCTTCAATAATTTCTCGAAGCTCAGCCCCGCGACGGTCCGTCTTTGGTCGGCGCTGCTGAAGGCCGTGCCCGCCGCGTCCCTCGTCCTGAAGGCGAAGCAGGCGAGCGACGAGGAGACGGTCGATCGGCTGCGCCAGGATTTTGCGGCGGGGGGCGTCGGGCGCGACCGCTTGCGCTTCCTCACCGTGCGCGCCTCGCACGCCGATCATCTCGCGACCTATCAGCGGATCGACATCGCGCTCGACCCTTTCCCCTATAACGGCACGACCACGAGCTGCGAGGCGCTGTGGATGGGCGTGCCGGTGGTCACCCTGCGCGGCCATGCGCATGCCGGCCGCGTCGGTGCCAGCCTGCTCGCCCGTCTCGAGCTCGACGATCTCGTTGCCGAGGATGAGGCCGGCTATCTCGCGATCGCACGCGACCTCGCCGCGGATCGGCCGCGCCTTTCGACGTTGCGCGCCGCGCTGCGCGGCCGCATGCGCCAGGATCTGTGCGATGGCGAGCGCTTCGCCGGCGAGGTGGAGGCGGCCTATCGCGCGGCGTGGCGCGGCTGGTGCGCGGGTCATTCGATCGAAAGCTAGAGCTGGACTCTACCTTTCGGTCAGCTTGAGCTCGATCCGCCGGTTGCGGCGATAGGAGATCTCGTCGTTGCGCGTGTCGAGCGGCT
>Ga0070681_10002256_pt1 | contig 17604 bp, 15 predicted proteins | sample KBSC83BmetaG_FD_65650 | JGI IMG/M metagenome (GOLD analysis project Ga0070681, IMG submission 65650) | Corn rhizosphere microbial communities from Kellogg Biological Station, Michigan, USA - KBS C8-3B metaG | ecosystem: Host-associated > Plants > Roots > Rhizosphere | place: USA: Michigan... | reverse complement strand
GCGCTACAAAACGAAAGACGTATGTGTTGTCCACGAGCGATTGCACAAGCAATTTTTTCCGGCGTCAGAGCAACATGACAACAGCGCGGGGATAGCGATAAACTGCGAATCATCCCCAGATGTCCGATTATGAAGAGGTCTTCAAGTTCCTCGAAGACCAGGAACAGTGCGCACCCCAGATCCGCATCTATCTGATAAGTGACCATCGCCCGCCTGTTGCCACTCTCTTTGCTGCGCTTCCTGACTACGAGGTTGTACTACCTCGCTCAAAAAACGAAATTGCGTTAATTCGCAAGGCGGCAATTGAATTGGAAGAGCAGTTTAGAGAGGAGTGTGCGCGGGTGGCTGGCTCCCGAGTGCTACGTTCGTTGTCTGTACGATGATGCCGGTGGCACAACTCGGTTTCAGATAGACCTGCGGAAGCCGGACGCGAGCCTGAACTTCATTGAAACGGACCCTGCGTCAAATCCAGGATGAGCAGTCGAGTAATTGGAAATGTGATCCATCTTCACCAGCCTTCGCACTTGTCGGCCTCCTCACGGTTTCCGCGCCAAAAAGTAGAGCGTCCCCGGCCGCGTTCCCTGCTCCACCACTTGAAATCCCGCGTTCTGCAAAAGAGTCGTCCACTGCGCCGCGCTCCTTGTGCCGCTGTGCAGCAATAGCGGCCCGAAGGTGAACTTCAGCCAGACGTCTTTCGTGATCACCATCATCAGGAATTCGCCGCCGGGCTCCAACACCCGCGATGCCTCGCTTAACGCGACAGGGATTTCATCACGGCGCAGGTGATCGATAGCGTAAGTACTCACGACGCCATCGAACGCGGCTGCTTCAAAGGGGAGTTTGCACATGTCGCCCGCCTGAATGACAGCGCGATTCTCCAGGCCGGCGGCTTTTAAATTGGATAAGAGTCTCTCCTGTCCACTTTTTCCGGGTCCAAAATGTTTCTCGTACGATTGCGTAAACAGGTCCAGGGCGACGACCGTGGTTTGCGGGCGCGCTTCGAGGACCATGAACGTGGACCGCCCGGTGCCGGCGCCCATATCGAGTACGCGGCCTGTGCCCGAGGCGAGAAACCTGTCCGTCGGTAGGGGAAGACGGCCGTTTACATCCATAGCAAAGCGGGCCACCAGAAAAGCGGCCGCCGACCAAAGGGTCACTGCGGCGATCAGGATCATCGGCACCCTCGACCACTTCCGGGCGCGCCCCAGAAGCCAAAAGGCCAACGCCACGACCAGGATTACGAGGTGTCCGTAACTCAAAAACCATGGATACCCAAAATTGATTTGGGAGTTCATCACGTTAAACTCTTCACCTCTCGCCTTCCTGATACAAGCCCATCACATTTCCCGCCGGATCCCGCAACGTCGCGATCCACGCGCCACCCGGCGAGTCGAGGTGCGGAGCTTCGATGACTTCGCCCCCATGCGCCGCAGCCCGAGCCACGACCGTATCGATTTCGTCGACCCAAATATATGGGAGCAGACCCGGTTTACTCGAAGCGTCTCGACCGGTGACCCACGCCCCACTCACGTGTCCCGTCGCGTCATCGAAGCTCGGACGATCGCTGTCCCGATGCCGGATGTTCCAGCCGAAAATCTTCTCGTAGAAAGCAACCGACTGGCGAATGTCGATAGCCGGAATTTCGAGGTAACACAATCGCGGCCGGGGGAGCAGCGCGAGCGGGCCGGTGGTCTCTGACACCGTCGCGCCCCATTCCTCGGGAGTCACGTCCCGAGCGTGCCACGAAAAAAGCCAGTGATGGCCATCGAGGTCCTCGACGCCATACTGCCGTTCGCCATAGAACGTTTCGTGGAGATCCTCCACAATCTTCGCACCCGCCGCTTTCGATCGTTGGAAGTGCGTATCCACATCGTCGACGAACACGGTCAGGCTCTGCGTTCCGTACCCAAGCTGCGCCGGGCTCGCACCCCCTAGCGCGCCTTTGAGCATAATCCAGGCGTTGCCCAGATGCATTTGCGCACCGTCAATCGACCCAGGCGCGCCATAACGGTAGTGTTCAGTGAAGCCGAAAGTCCTGGTCAGCCAGGCAATCGCATCGGCAATGTTCTGATAGGAGACGTGCGGCAGAACTGTATCCGCCGGGACGGAGTGATTCACGATCATTGTGTTCGCCATAATACATGGTAATTCGTCGTAGAACGGCGCTCGCCGCGCAGGTTGTTACCGCGCCAGAGGCTCGCGCTCGGAGACGATGACGATCTGCATGTCCTTGGCAAGGCTGACGATTCTCTGAACCAAGTCGCTGCCCAACACCGGCAGCCGCACCCGATCGCGCGGCCGCGCGAGAAAAATCTGCGTGATCTGATTCCGGCGCGCGAAATCAACCATGGCCAAAGCGGCATCCTCGCCTTCGAGGATGCGTGTCTCGATGTGCAGATTGCGGGCAAAATTCAGGTGCCGCTCGATCGACTCCCGATCGCTCTGAGGCAGCCCGCTCAGGTCGCCGGACGGCTGCACCGCGACAGCGAAACATTCGGCGTCGAGAAAGTCACCCACCCTTTTCGCCCGCCGGATCAACATCGCGGATTCCGGATCAGCCGAGACCAAAACCAGAATCTTGTGCTGTTTCGGTTTGCCGCCGCTTCCCTCTTTCGCCGGTGCAGCCGCATGACCGTTCACGTGACGGTGCTCTACTTCATGAGCCGTTTCGCGGAGCGCCAGTTCACGCAGCGCAACCAACGTCGACTCCCGAAAAAAATTCTGCATGGCACGTTCGGCCTTCTCGCGTCCGTACACAACGCCGCGCTCGAGACGATTTAACAAGGCACGCGGGGTTAGATCAACCATCACGACCTCGTCCGCATCCTGCACTACCCAGTCCGGGATGGTCTCGCGAACACGGATGCCCGTGATCTGCCGAACCTGGTCGTTCAGGCTTTCCAGATGCTGGATGTTCATCGTAGTCAGGACGTTGATGCCGGCGTCCACCAACACTTCTACATCTTCCCAACGCTTTACGCGGTCTGAACCGGGAACATTCGTGTGTGGATATTCATCCACGACGCAGACTTGAGGCCGTCTCGCAAGAATGGCATCTGTGTCCATCTCCTCAAAAACGGATCCGCGATATTCAATCTTCTTTCTGGGAAGGATCTCCAGCCCTTCCGTCTTCGCAATCGTGTCTTTACGGCTGTGCGGTTCAAAATAACCAATCGCGACATCCACACCCTGCGCCTTTAAATCCTGGGCCACTTCAAGCATCTTGAATGTTTTGCCGACACCGGCCGCGTAGCCCATGAAGATTCTCAGTCTGCCGCGCCGTGTTTCTGCCATTTCTTATTGAGGGAAAACCCGCACATCCATGCCCTTTGACCGGCGAATCAGTTGATCGACCGGGTTACCCAGGATACGAGGCCACCATCCGCTACGCTGGCTATGTCCAATGAATATCTGAGTAACGCCTCGTGATCTCGCGAAATCCACAAGTGCATCTACTGGATTTTCGCTATCCAGAACCTCGATGCGAGCGCCGGCGGCTCGAGCGATGGCCATCTTCTCGTCTAGTGCGGCTTGATCTGCCGCCGAGGTCTGCGGCTGTTTTACGTACGCCGCGATCAGCTCGCCGTGAAACCTTTCTGCAATAATTCGGGCGGTTGCGATCATCTCGTTTACGTTCGCGCGCGGTGTGATGCATACGAGAATGCGCTCCTGCGCGCCGAATTGCTGCCTGATACCGTGGCGCTCCAGATAATCACTGAGTTGATGATCGACCACGTCGGCGGCGAGAACCAGCGTCAATTCCCGGAGTTTGGAAAGCTGCTGCCCGCGTTTTACAGCGTCCGCCTGCTGCTCTGGTAAACGTTCAATTGGCTGTTCGGAGGGCGCGTCAACGATTTCGATTTCATCGGCGCTCTTAATGAATGCCGTCGGCACTGTCTGCCTCACCTGTTTGCCGGTGATACCCTCTATCTGCTCGCGCAGTTCCGCCACATATTGAATGTTAATGGACGAGATGACGCAGATTTCAGCCTTTAGAAGCTCTTCCACATCGCGCCAGCGGGTTGGATTCCGGGCGCCCGGTGGATTATCGTAAGCCAGGCCGTCGATCACGCATACGGCCGGGTGTCTTCGAATCAGGGCGTCAACATCGATCGCGCTATCCTGACCAAAGCTCTTCAGGGGAATGACCTCGATCTTCTGCAACAGCTTCTCAACTTCTGGCGGAACTTTGGGCTGAATGGCGCCGACGACGACATCCTGGCCGCGTTCCCGGCGGCGGCGCGCTTCGTCCAGCATCCGGAAGGATTTCCCTACTCCGGATGCATACCCGAGAAAGATCTTGAGGCGTCCTTTAGCGACGGCGGCTTCCTCGGCCTGACATTCCCGCAGAAAGTCTTCTGGCGTCTTGCGAGAAATTTCACGCGCCATGTCGCGCCACTCTCATTGGATCTATTTTAGTGGTGAAAGCTAGAGTCGAACGTCAAGATCACTCCAAAGGCTAGGAGATTTTGTGTCGGCGTAAGGCCAACCCCTCCGGGCCGTGGTTCTCCGTCATTGAAAAAGCCCCCGCCACCCCCACGAGAATCGTCAATGCGGTGCTCCAGTCGCAGGATGGCGGTAGCTTGTCGGAACGGAATTCGATACTCGAGAGTGGTCGTGTTGGCTTTCACCGTCTGCCGATATCCCGTCGTACGGCCGTCTCGGTCCCAATAGACTTCGGGGCGCACCGTGATGCTGAATCGCTGATTGATCACCCAGTGCAGCGGTGCTTGAGACGTCATCCAAAGCGCTCGAACATTTCCCGAAGCGGCGATCTTCTCCGTTCCGGCGATGTACTCAAGCGCCGCCGTGAATCGGCTTCCCTTCCATTCGGCGGTGCTGTCGGACAGGAAACGCCACAGCTCGAGTGCGGTGTCGGCTTGGTGTGGCCCGTACAAAACTGTCTGCTTCAATGTCACGTGTTTAGTCGCCTTGTAAGCAATCTGGCCGCCCGAGCTGGGAACATTGTTGGCGTGGGCCAGGTGCCAGTAGCCGCTGATCAGGAACAAAGTTCCAGTCACTTTTTCAGTAAATGGGTATTGAGCATTCAACCCTAACATCAGATATGGCGTGAAATCGGCGCCCCAGGGACGCGTATAGGTGAAATTGTCCTTGGCATAGAGAGAGTCGTATCCAATGAAGCTGTTGAAAATTCCGCCTTGGATCGTGAGTCCTTTCCCGGCTGGAGCCAGGTATGAGACGTCCGTCGGGCCCAGATGCCGAAACCATTTGGAACCCGCGAGATTGGGTGCGGTTGCGGAAAATCCGAAGACCTGCGAGTCCTTGCCTCCTTGCAGCGTCACCTCCATTCCCCAGCGTGAGTTTTGAGAGGCTTGCTTCCTCAAGTAGAGACCAGCCATATTCAAGTCCACTTCATTGACGTGAAAGGTGGTGCCGCGGCTTCGGAACAAGTGGTTTGACGGATCGTTGAAATCGCGGAGGTAACCGATGTCCACGAAACCGCCGTACTGCCATGCGGAATCCGGAGGCGGGGCCGGGGGGATTTCGGTTGGCGCGTGTTGAGCGTCGGCCGTCGCCAGAGCTCGATCGGTAAAGTCGACTGCTTGTCCCAGCAACAACGCCGAACAAAACAAGATAGCGCCAGTGAAACATGACAAGGCTGTACCAACCCCATAGTACGTAAGCTTGGACATGATGTTATATGACCCTGCGCTAACGTGTTGCTTGCTACTTCGGGTGCTTCCTGGGAGCCCGATGGTCCAGTTCGACATTTAACTTCAGGACGTTGACACGCGGCTCGCCGAGAATCCCGAGGTCGGGGCGCTCGGTGAACTGAGCGATCAACCGGTTCACTTGTTCCACCGGCACGCCCCGCGCTTGCGCAACGCGCGCAGCCTGAGCTCCCGCCGAAGCCGGGCTGATATGCGGGTCGAGCCCGCTGGCTGAGGCCGTTAGCAAGTCGGCCGGTATGGGCCCTTGGTAGTCCGGATTCTCTTTTCGGAACTTCTCGATGGATGCTTTCACCCTGGCGATCAACTTCTGATTGGTGGGCCCGTAGTTCGATCCGCCGGACGCCGTAGGATCGTAACCGTCCGAACCAGCAGCAGACGGCCGCGGCTGGAAGTACTCCGGCTTGGTAAAGTTCTGTCCGATCAGTTCCGAGCCGATTAGCCTTCCGCCCGAGGTGACCAGGCTCCCATTCGCCTGATGAGGAAAAAATACCTGGCAAATGCCAGTGATGGCTAGCGGATAAATGACTCCAAGCAGAATGGTCATGACGATCTTGATGCGAAGTCCCGGCAAAATCTGTTCCCACATATGATTGCTCCTACGCCAGATGAACTAAAACCAGAAGCTGATCGATAACCCAAATTCCGGGGAATGGCGCAATAATTCCGCCAACGCCGTAAATCAGCAGATTCCTCCGCAGCAGGCTGGCCGCGCCGACTGGCCGGTATTTGACTCCACGCAGGGCCAGCGGCACGAGCGCAATAATGATCAGCGCATTAAAAATGACAGCCGCTAGAACCGCGCTCTGCGGCGTGTGCAGGCCCATGATATTGAGTTTGCCGAGCATTGGATAAGTGGCCATGAACATTGCGGGAATGATTGCGAAGTACTTGGCCACATCGTTGGCGATAGAAAACGTAGTCAGCGCGCCGCGGGTGATTAGCAGCTGCTTGCCGATCGCGACAACTTCGATGAGCTTAGTGGGATTACCGTCGAGATCCACCATATTGCCGGCTTCCTTCGCGGCCATCGTCCCGGTATTCATGGCTAATCCGACATCGGCTTGCGCGAGCGCGGGCGCATCGTTCGTGCCATCGCCTGTCATGGCGACGAGCCGGCCCGCTGCCTGTTCTTTCTTGATGTATTCGAGTTTGTCTTTTGGCGTAGCCTGCGCCAGGAAATCGTCCACGCCGGCTTCCGCAGCAATTGCAGCCGCGGTGAGCGGGTTGTCACCGGTGATCATGACGCTGCGAATGCCCATCAGGCGAAGTTGGGCGATCCGTTCCTTCATGCCGCCCTTCACGATATCTTTCAAGTGGATGATGCCCAGCAGGCGCTTTCCATCCGCTACCGCCAGAGGCGTTCCACCGTTCCGCGAGACGCGATCGCTAATATCCTGGACATCGGTGGCGACCTGGCCGCCACACTCGCGAACGAATTTACAGACGGCCTTGGTCGCTCCCTTTCTAAGCCGCCGTCCCTCGAAATCCACGCCGCTCATCCGCGTATAGGCCGAGAATGGGATAAACGTCGCATCGTGTTCCGGAATGTGACGCCCCCTGAGGCCATACTTCTCTTTCGCAAGGACGACGATCGATCGGCCTTCCGGCGTCTCATCGGCAAGACTGGACAATTGCGCGGCATCCGCAAGTTCCTCCTCGGTGACGCCATCAAGGATCAGGAATTCGACAGCCTGCCGGTTCCCCAGCGTGATAGTGCCAGTCTTATCCAGCAGCAATGAATTGATGTCGCCGGCAGCTTCTACCGCCTTTCCGCTCATCGCCAGCACATTGTGCTGCATCACTCGGTCCATGCCGGCAATGCCGATCGCAGACAGCAGGCCTCCGATGGTGGTCGGTATCAGGCAGACGAGCAAGGAAACCAGAACCGCTACGCTCGGAATTGTTCCTGAACCCGCTTGTGCAACGCTGAATGCGGAGAATGGCTGCAGCGTGATCACCACCAGCATGAAGATCATCGTCAGTCCGGCAATCAGGATGTTGAGCGCGATCTCATTCGGAGTCTTTTGACGTTCCGCACCCTCGACCAGAGCTATCATGCGATCGAGAAAAGTCTCGCCCGGATTGGACGTAATCCGAATCTTGACTTGGTCCGATAACACTTTCGTACCGCCGGTAACTGCGCTTCGGTCACCGCCGGATTCGCGAATCACAGGAGCACTTTCTCCAGTGATTACCGACTCATCCACGGTCGCGATGCCCTCAATGACCTCTCCGTCCCCTGGGATCAGGTCGCCCGCATCACACACGACAACATCGCCGGCCCGCAGCGCGGAACCGGGAACCTGCTCTATTTTGCCGGCCGCGGTCAACCGTTTCCCCAGTACATCGGTCTTTGTCTTGCGGAGGGCATCGGCTTGAGCCTTTCCGCGCGCTTCCGCCATGGCTTCGGCGAAGTTGGCGAAGAGCACCGTAAACCAGAGCCACAGTGCAATCTGCAATGAGAAACCGATTCCGCCGGCGCCCGTGAATAGATCGCGAACCAGAAACACAGTAGTCAGCGATGCACCCGCCTCTACCACAAACATCACAGGGTTCTTCAGCAACGTCATCGGGTTCAATTTAAAGAAGGACGCTCGGGAGGCCCGGCCGACGATCTCGGGATCAAATAAAGGGCGGGACCGCGCCAGCTTCTTGGGAAGCAGCGAGGTGGGATCATTTTGCGGGATTTGTTGGATCGGGTTTGGAGATGCCGGGGTCAGCGTAGACATAGTTAACTCCAGAGCGGCAATAAGACCATCGAGAAGAGCTTGCCGCTGTGCATCAGGAAATGCTCCACGATCGGACCGAGCGAGAGCGCAGGGAAAAACGTAAGTGCGCCGACGATTAGAACAGTGCCAACCAGCAGCCCGACGAACAGCGGGCCGTGCGTTGGGAAGGTGCCGCTGGTGGTGGGGACTTTCTTCTTGACAGCCAGGCTGCCAGCCGCTGCAAGCAATGGAATCAAGAACAGAAACCGGCCTATGAGCATGGCGAGCCCGATCGTCAGGTTGTACCAGGGCGTGTTTGGACTCAGTCCTCCGAAAGCGCTGCCGTTATTGCCGGTTGCGCTGGTGTATGCGTACAGAATCTCGCTCAATCCGTGTGGGCCGGTATTGGCCAGATTGGCGATTGCCGGACCGGGTGCATTCCAGTAGCCGTTTTTCGCAAATGGAATCACGGCACTGATGCCACTAAAGACCAGGATGCTGAAGGCAGTGGCAATGATGGCCAGCATAGCCATCTTGACCTCTTTCTGTTCTATCTTTTTGCCCAGGTACTCGGGTGTCCGGCCTACCATCAAGCCCGCGATGAAAACCGCAATGATGCAATACAGGAGGATGCCGTACAGGCCAGCTCCCACGCCGCCGAAGATCACTTCACCCGTCATGATGTTGAACAGCGGGACCAACCCGGCAAGTGGGGTAAAGCTGTCATGCATGCTGTTGACGGCGCCACAGCTCGCGCCTGTGGTCGCGGTGGCAAATAGCGCTGAGTTCGCGATCCCGAACCGGACTTCCTTCCCTTCCATGTTGCCGCCGGCCTGGCCAGATGTTGCTGCCGTCTGCATTCCGAGCTTCCCCAGGATGGGGTTTCCGGCCTGCTCGAACCCATACACGACGAATACGCCGATGAGGAACATGACCGAAAACGCCGCGAAAATCGCCCACCCTTGCCTTGTGTCTCCCACCATCCGCCCGAACGTGTACGTCAACGCTGCGGGAATGAGAAAGATCAGGAACATCTGCAACAGATTGATCAACGGAGTTGGATTCTCAAATGGGTGGGCGGAGTTTGCGCCGAAGAAGCCGCCGCCGTTTGTGCCGAGTTGCTTGATAATTTCCTGAGAGGCTACCGGTCCCTGCGCAATCGTTTGTTTTGCCCCTTCAACAGTAGTCACGGTCGTGTAGGGCTTCAGATTCTGGATCACGCCCTGAGAGCACAAAAATAGAGCCCCGATGATCGAGATCGGCAGCAGGACGTATAAAGTGGCGCGGGTAACGTCCACCCAAAAATTGCCGACCGTCCTCTGTTCCTGCCGCGCAAACCCGCGAACCAGTGCAATGGCAACGGCAATGCCAGCCGCGGCAGAAGCAAAGTTTTGGACCGCTAAGGCGGCCATTTGCACAAAGTAGCTGAGGGTCGATTCCCCGGAGTACGCCTGCCAGTTTGTGTTCGTCACAAAGCTTACGGCAGTATTAAAGGCAAGGTCGGGACTTACATTGGGTGTGCCGAAGTTCTGTGGATTGAACGGCAAGTAGGCCTGTGCACGCTGCAACAGGTATACGATCAAGAATCCAAAGATGCTGAAACTAAGTAGCGCTGCCGTATAGTGGGTCCAGCGCTGTTCCACTTCCTCGCGGACTCCGATCAGCTTGTATGTGAGGACCTCCAGCCAGCGCAACACAGGATGCATAAACGTGCGCTGGCCTTCGAAGATCCTCGCCATGTAAGCGCCCAATGGCTTCGTGCAAATGAGCACAAGGCCAAAGAACAAAGCAATTTGCAGAATTCCGGTGCTAGTCATGCTTTTCTCTCAGAACCGCTCCGGACGGAACAAAGCGTAAATCAAGTAAATGAACAAACCAAGTGACGCGATGCCGGCAATCATGTAATCCATATGTTTATCTAAAGCTTGTCGCAGGCTTTCGCGAACGCCCAGAAGACAAGCAGAACCAGGCAACCTACAGCGACATAGAAAAGATCGAGCATTCGCCTTACTCCGTTTCCGTAAAAATGACTTTATGACCCACGCGGCGCAGTTTGCTGGCCAGGCGCTTCTCCGCTGTTGGCCACCACCTTCTACGACCGCCAAGAACGACAACGGAATCCGGTTTCAGAACGGCAGCCAGGGTCTCTGCCGGGTCGCGGCACAAATAAATGCGGACGGTCATGGCGACCGGACACTGACTCGCAATGACGTGAAACCGCCGCTCATTGAATTCAATCAGCACCGGCGGAGTTTTAAGGGGAAGCGGATACGGAACAATTTGAGGAACAACAAGAGTAATGCGGCCGTTCAATCGGCTTGCAAGAGCACCCGCTTTTTTCAGAGCCGCGAGAGTGGGCTCCAGCGTTGTGAACACTACATCGAGATTTAATCGAGACTCGGATTCACCGGCCGCCGGAGCCAGGACTTTCTGAACGGCGAGTGTCATTTCGTTCCGCGCTCCCAGTTAGAGCGTAGGCGGAAAGACGTGAAGATGTCATAGAAAAGTCATGAAGATTTTATAAAGACTCAGGCAGGCCGTTGAAGCGGTACCCGACCCACGGCTCCGTCGTGATGTATTCAGGGCTCTCGGGATTCGCCTCAATTTTCTTCCGCAGGTTCTTAATAAAGACGCGAAGATAGTCGACCTGGTCGCCGTAATCGGGCCCCCATACCGCTTGCAGCAGCGCCCGATGTGAAACCGCTTCATTCGGGTGCTGCGTCAGATAGCGAAGAAGATCCAGCTCCTTTGGCGTCAAGTGAGTGACCGTACCTCCCTTGTCTACGGTGCGTGCGGAGAAGTCGATCACAAGCGGCCCGACGCGAATTCTGGGAGCCGAGGACTGAGGCGAAACGGGTACTCGCCTCAGTGCGGCTCGTATGCGAGCCAGAAGCTCCGGAGTGCTAAACGGTTTCGTGACAAAATCATCGGCCCCGGCATCGAGCGCGTCCACTTTATCTGCCTCCGAGTTACGGACGGTAAGCATGATGATCGCAATGCTTGTGTCTGCCCGGATTGCCCGGCAGGCAGCCAGGCCGCCCATCCCGGGCATATTGATGTCGAGCAGTACCAGGTCGGGACGGAAGTCGCGCACTTTCTCGAGCGCCGCCTCCCCAGTTTTTGCATCATCCACTTCATAGCCGGCACCGGTCAGAGCCGTACGCATCACGCGACGGATTTGGGGTTCGTCATCGACAATCAGAATACGGCCCGCGCTCAAGCCTTGCGCTCCGCGGGCAAGCTCATTCGGAAAGTTGTTTCGCCAGGATTGCTTGTGACGCGCAGATCTCCATGATGGGCCTGCACAATGCTGTAAGCAATGCTAAGGCCAAGCCCAGAGCCCGGTATCTGTTCCCTCACGGACGGGCTTCTATAAAACCTTTCAAAAATGCGATCCTGCTCCTGAACTGGAATCCCAGGGCCGCGATTGGTCACTTCTGCGGTGATCATGCCATCGACTTCGCGCAGCCGGATAGTGACCGGCGTTCCGAATGGCGAATACTTCAGAGCGTTGCCCAAAAGTTGTTTGAGAGCAAGCTTCAACAATCGCCGATCGGCGCCGATTTCGGGCAGGTGACCGTCGCAGGTGAGTTCCAGTTTCCGATCCTCGATTTCAGTTTTCATCGTTGCAATCACTTCACGAACAATCTCCTCCAAATTCGACAGCTCCAGGTGGACGTCGATGTTAGCGGTGTCCACGCGCGCCATTTCGACCGCATCGTCGATGAGATCCTTCAAACGGTCTGCCTCCTCGTCAGCGATGTTGAGCAGTTCCGTTCTGGTTTCTGCGGGCTGATTGGGGTCCGCCAGAAGCGAAGTGGTTGCGCCTTTGATGGATGTCAACGGCGTCTTGAACTCATGCGCCATGGCATCAATCAGCGTGGTTCTCAATTGTTCGCTTTGCCGTGCCGCTTCAACCTGATGTGCAAGCTCCTGTGCTTTTGCGCGCTCGAGACCAATAGCAACCAGATTGCCGATGCCTTGCAGAACCGAATCCGGCATCTCCGCGCCCTGTATCGCCAGACTCGCGATCGGCTCGGAGCCCAATCGGACGGCCGTAATCACACGACTGCGTTTGGTGTCGGCGAAGGAAGTGCCATGCGATGCGGCGTCTCTCAGTTGATCCTCAAGCCCCTCAAAATCAGATGGACCGGCACGATGGAATTCTCCTGCCCGGCGATCGTACAGCACCAGTGCGCGCAGTTCGAAAATCTCTGCCAATTTGTGCGCGAGTTGTTTCTGAAAAGGCTCGCCGCTGTCTATTAACAGGATCGCTCGGCTGAAGGTGTAGAGACGCTCCAGGTCCTGCTGACGCTCGACAGCATCCAGAGCACGGCGTTTCGCCCTGTCGGACAAGCGGCTGGCAATCAACGAGGTTGCAAGAAAGCTGAACAGAGCTACCCAATTCTGTGGATCACTGATGGTAAAAGTGCCGATTGGCGGCAAAAAGAAGAAGTTGAATGCGAGCGTCGCTCCGATTGAGGCGAGCAATGCCTCAATGAATCCCCATGTACTTGCAATGATCAATACAAGCAGGAGAAAGGCGAAACCAACCGTTGTCGGATTGTTTGGAATCAGGCTGCGCGCGGCGAATGTCAGGATGGCCACAGCGCCGAGCGACGACACTAGCCGTGCTACCAACCGACCCACTGCCCCTCCGGCTGACATTCTAGGCGATTGCCGCCCGAATTGGTCGTGGCGGTCTCGAAATCACCGGGACAGCTTACTATTGGCGGCCGGCCGTCGGCGCGACTTGATCACTTCGGTAATGGCTGGCAGAAGCGAGAAAAAAACAATCAGCAAAATCACCTTATCGAAATACTGCCGGACGAACGCCACTTTGCCGAGTGTGTAGCCGAGCGTGGTCATTAATGCCACCCAACCGATTGCGCCGCAAATACTGAACGGAAGAAATTTCAGGTAGGGCATCTGGGCCACGCCGGCGACAAATGCCGCAAAGGTGCGGATGATCGGCACGAATCGGGCATAGATGATCGTCTTGCCACCGTGCTTCTCGTAAAAGCGCTGCGTACGTGTTACGTACTCGCGCTTGAAAAGGCGCGAATCGGGACGGCTAAAAATGCGGGGACCGGTGCTGCGGCCGAGTAAATAGCCGGTGGTGTCCCCAATGATGGCGGCAGCGGCCAGCACCACATTCACGACGAAGATATTGAGACCGCCAGCGCCGGCGACGACTCCAACGGTGAACAACAACGAATCACCAGGAAGAAAAAAACCAACGAGCAGTCCGGTTTCCGAGAAGACGATCCCAAATAACAGGGCGTATCCCAGCCAACCGGACATGACGCCCGAAAGGAGCTGAAGCAGGCGCTCGGGGTCAGTGAGGGTGCGTAGAAAGTCCAGTATGGAATGCACCATGCGGGACGTGCCTACCCGCGGTAGTTTGCAACCAACCGGTTCACAACATCCTGGTGAATTTTGACTTTCCCTTCCTTGATGAGCTGTTCCCGTAAACCGGCTTCGAACAGTTCGTTGCGCTCGCGAGCCTTCTTGCTCTTCAGTTCATCGCGAACGCCGGATCGCTGCGCCTCCATCTGCGACATATCGGGCGCAATGTGCGAGAGCACTTTGACGATCACGCGGCCATCGGCAAGAGCAATGGGACCGAACACCGCACCATCGGGCTTGGTGAACGCCGCGCTGACATAACCGGCTTGACCGAGCCCTTCCACCGCGCCCGACCGATCCACAGGGCCTGGCGTTTTGACTTCCAGTCCCATAGACTTTGCCGCCTTTGCCAGATCGCCGTTCGAGGCGTTCGCTTTGGCAAGCAACTCGTCGGCGCGTTTCGAAATCAGTTGGTCGGCCTTCTGCTGCTCGAGCGTCTTCCGTATCCGTTCCTGCGCTTCCTCGAAAGATGCGGGATGTGTGGGCGTGACAGCAGTCACCACGGCCATGGCAATGCGGTTCTGCGGCAGCGATACAGGCTGCGAAACTTCGCCTTTCTGCAATCCCGCGATGCTCTGTTCGAACTCCTTATTGACCCCGATTTCGGGCAGCGGATCGCCGGGGGCGATATTCTGAGCCACGATCGGAGGGGCGAAATTCATATCTTTCGCCACTTTCTCGGGCGGCTCTTTCTTCAACGCCGCTTGTGTGCGATCCATCAGGTCCTGCAGCGATTGGTTGACACGCTGTTTGCGGTATTCATCCGAGAGCTGCGCCTTCACGTCATCAAACGTTTTCAGATGGGCCTGCTCGTGATCGAGCACCTGCATGATGTGGTACCCGTACTCGGTTTTCACCACGTTGCTGATCTCTTTGGGCTTCAAAGAAAATGCGGCGTCTTCGAACGGCTTAACGGTCTGGCCGCGGACAATCCAATCCAGATCGCCGCCCTTTACGGCAGAGCTCGGATCTTCAGAATTCTTACGCGCCAGCTCGGCGAAATCGGCGCCGCCCTTGATCTGCTTTAGCAGGTCGTCCGCCTTGGACTTCATCTTGGCGTCTTCTTCCGGAGGTTTTCCAGATGTCTTGAGCAGAATGTGACGAATTTTGACGCGCTCAGGCGTGCGGAACTTGTCTTTATCGGCATCATAAGCCTTGCGCAGCTCGGCTTCTGAGGGATTTAGCCCCTGCTCGAGCTTGGCCTGATCGATCATCAAAATCGAGACACTGCGCTTCTCCGGGACGGGGAACATCATGCGGTTCTTGTCGAAATAGTCCTTCATCTCCGCGGGGGTGACTTGCACTTCGGATTTCAGCTTGTCCGGGGAGAGCTTTACATACTGGATGGAAACTTTTTCGTTGCGGCGCCGGAATTCCTGTTGAATCTCGGCGGGAGTAACCACGGTGCCCTCGACAACCACCTGCCGCAGCCGGTTCACGAGTATCTGGCGCGCTGTGTCTCCCTCGAACTCGGGGATCGACAGGTTCTGCTGCGCCAACACAGCCGCATAGGTGTCACGCCCCACGAATTTCCCATCGGGAAACAGTTGGGGCATGTTGATGCGGATCACGTTAAAGGTGTCATCGTCGCTGACTTTGAGACCGAGCTGCTGCGCCTCATAAGCCAGAGTGCGCTCGGTAATCATTTGATCGATCACCTGGGGAACATAAAGAGATACCAGTTCCGGGGGCACGGAACGGCCTTTCAAGACACCCTGGATCGCGAGCTGGGCATCCCGCATGGTGATGGTTTCCTTGCCGATTTGCGCGACGACAGTGTCCTGCGCGCGATCCCCGCTGCCATAATTGGGGACCAGGTAGGTGACCATGGAGAGCGCGACCAGCAAGAGAACGGCGCTCAGGAGATACCGCACAGCTTTGTCGCGGCTGCGAAATAGATCAAACATAATAGCTCCGGTTCCCTACCCGGCTGCCGGACAGGGCTAAAGGCAAAAGTGAAAGGGCAAAAGGTGAAACGATGGTCTGGACCTTCTGCGTGGAAGTTTTATTATAGCAATTCGGCGTTACGTCTTGCCGCGGTTCGAGCCGCCCGCCTTGGCGGAATGAGCCTGCGGCTTGCCTGCCCGAACACGCCTCCGGCTGTTACCTTCCTGTTTCCCCATACCGCACTCGGCATGCACGGCTCGTACGGCGGCTTCCAATCCTTGGCGACGAACCACAATCGAGATGGTCAGCTCGCTCGAACCCTGAGCGATAGCGATAATGTTGACCCGCTCCCGTGAAATAGCTGTAAAAATGCGGCCTGCCAGCCCTGGTGTGCCTTGCATGCCTTCGCCGACAACCGCGAGCAAACCCACTTCGTTATTCACATCAACGGGGCGAAGATAGCCGTGGGCCAGTTCGAGCGCCAGCGCGGCTTCGAGCGCCTCGACTGTCTTCTCCAACTCCTCACTACGAACCAGGAAACAAAAGCTCTGGCGATAGCTGGAGCTCGAAAGCGACATCACCTCGACGTTCGCTCGGGCCAGAGCATCGAGGGCTCGCGCCATGACATGAGCGCCGGGCAGGGTGGCATGCGCGGGTTCGAGAGAGATAAGCGCCACGCGCGCGAGCGAAGTCACGGCGCGAGCGCCATTCGACGTAGAAATGCGGGGCACGATCTTTGTTCCCGGTTTCTGGGGATTGAAGCTGTTCTTGCTCCACACCGGGATCTGGCTCTCGACCAGCGGCGCAAGCGTCCGGGGATGCAGCACCTTGGCTCCGTTATAGGCGAGCTCAGCAGCTTCGCGATAGGTCACTTCCTGAAGCACGGCGGCGTCTGGAACGAGGCGCGGATCGGCCGTCATGATGCCATCCACATCCGTCCATATCCACAGCTCACGCGCGCCTAGCGCGGCTGACAAAATCGACGCCGAGAAATCCGAGCCGCCGCGCCCTAACGTAGTGGGCCGCCCGTCGGCAGTGGCGCCATTAAAACCCGTCACTACCGGCAGCACCCCGCGGCGCAGAAGCGGGAGAAGCCGCTTTCGGGCTTTCTGGGTAGTCTGTGGCATTAACGGAGAAGCGCTGCCGAAAACCGCATCGGTGACGATCAGCTCGGCGGCGTTCACGGCTTCTGCCGCCGTGCCCTGCGCATTGAGACAGGCAGCAATCAGGAGCGCGGAAAGCCGTTCGCCGATGGCGATGGCTTCATCGACCGAGCGCGGCGGACGGTCATTCAGCATCAGCATGCCGTGCGTGATGCGCTGGAACTCGCCGATCAGCTCGCGAATCCCGGCGACCACTAGTTTCTGTTTCGCCGGCGCCAGCAATTCGCTGCACGCGCGCAGGTGACGTTCCTCGAGAATGCGGATGTTTTCGTCACGGCCCACCCGGTCGCCAGCCTCGGCATGCTTGGTGGTTTCGAGGAGCACGTCGGTTATTCCCGACATGGCGGAGACTACGATGACAACAGGGCGTTTCTGTCTTTGCTCAGCCGAGAGCCGGGCCGCGACGCGCATGCGCTCCGCGCTGCCGACACTGGTGCCGCCGAATTTCATGACCAACAGGTCCTTCAACGAAACTCCTTTCCATTTGAAATCCGCGCCCGCACCAGCCGCAGAATATTTTCTTCGACGTCTTCGATCGAGAGTCCCGTCGAATCGACATAGACCGCGTCAGGCGCCTGGGTGAGCGGCGCCTCGGGGCGTGTGCGGTCGCGCTGATCGCGCTCGCGGAGCTGGCGCGAAATTACCCCGGTATCGCCATCTACTTCCGCCGCGCGGCGCTTGGCGCGCTCTTGCGTGTCAGCATCCAGAAAGATCTTCAGATCGGCATTCGGAAAAACCACCGAC
>Ga0070681_10002252_pt1 | contig 17607 bp, 14 predicted proteins | sample KBSC83BmetaG_FD_65650 | JGI IMG/M metagenome (GOLD analysis project Ga0070681, IMG submission 65650) | Corn rhizosphere microbial communities from Kellogg Biological Station, Michigan, USA - KBS C8-3B metaG | ecosystem: Host-associated > Plants > Roots > Rhizosphere | place: USA: Michigan... | reverse complement strand
CCGAGCGGCTGAAATTGCAGCTTCCCCCGCTCAATCTCGGCGAGAAAGGCAGGGTCCTTCGTCAAGGCCTCGAAGCCATTGCGCAGCGCGGCGATGCGCTCCGGTGGGACCTCCGGCGGCGCCACGATTGAGCGGCCGAGCTCGGCCGTTCCGCCGAAGAGGGTGAGGATCTGCGTGTCTTCCGGCGTCTGGCCGAGCTCGCTCATCGCCGGCACATCGGGAAAGGCCGGATGCCGCTTCACCGAATATTGCACCAGCACCGCAACTTTCCTGTCGTGTAGCCAGTCGGCATGGCCGTTGAGCAGATCCTCCGTTGTAGCAGTTGTCGCCTGCACCTCACCGCGCTCAAGCGCGAGCAGTGAGCCGCTGATGCCGGGGTAGCCCAAGACCAGCTTGAACTTGGTGCCGGCGATCCGATCCAGCAGGCGCGGCATCATCGCGGTGACGCCGTCGGGGCTCGTACCCGCCATCACCAGCTCATGCTGCATCGCGTCCTGCACCGTCGCCACCGGTGCGGTATGCCAGGCGACGCTGAACTCGGCGACCCAGGAGGTGCGGCCGATCCAGTTGAACTTGGCGACGTCGAACTGGACGGCCGGGTTTTTAAGCGCCTGCTCGAGCGCCACCGCCTGGCCGAGCATCCCGATCGTGGTGCCGTCACGGGGGGCCTGATTGTACAAATAGTCACCGGCTTTGAGGCTGGCAACGCCTGGCATGTTGCGCGGCACGAATGTGGGGTGGCCGGGCACATGGCGGCTCAGATAGGCGGCGACGAGGCGCGCATGGATGTCATAGGTGTCGCCGACATTGTAGCCGATAATGAAGTTGATCTGCTTGCCTCGGTAGAAATCCTCGACCGCATCGGCACGGGCCGGTACGGGCACGCTTAAAGTTCCCGCCGCCGCGAGAACCAAACCGGCCAATCGGATCGGAAGCCTGCGCTGCATGCCTGTCCTCCAGCGGATTGCGTTTTTCATAGGAAATCAGTGCCGCAGCCGCGCGGCGCGCTCTAGCACGGCAGGCGCCAGCGAGAGCGTCTCTTCGACGCGTCGCTGGAACTCCTGTCCCGGGACCGGATCGATCTCGAGATTGGCTTTGTGCACCTCGGCACGGAAGGCGGCATCCTTCATCAGGCTCTCGAAGGCGGTGCGCAGCGCCGCGACACGGTCTGCCGGCACCTCGGGCGGCAGCATCAGGGCGCGGCCGACATCGGCGATGCTGCCATAGAGCGCGAGAATCTGCCGGTCCTCCGGATTGCGCGCGAGCTCGACCATCGCGGGTACGTCCGGGAAGCTCTTGTGCCGCTCCTGCGAATAGGTGACCAGCACATTGACCTGCTTGTCGCGCAGCCATTCGGCATGGCCGGTCACAAGATCCTCGATTGCGGCGGTGGTGCCCTCGACCTCGCCGCGCTCCAGGGCCAGGAGCGAGCCGGTAATGCCGGGATAGCCCAACACGATCTTCAGCTTCGTACCCACCAGATTGTTGAGGAGCTTCGGGTTCGTCTCGGTGGTGCTGTCGGGACTGGTCGCCGCGATCACCATCTCGCGCTTCTTCGCATCCCCTATCGTCTTGATCGGCGAGCTGTGCCAAGCCACCAGGCTTTCGACAATCGAGGTAATGCGGCCGATCCATTGAAACTTGCGCGCATCATATTGGGCGGCCGGATTACGAAAGGCCTGCTCCAGCGCGATCGCCTGGGGGGCAATGCCGATCGCCGTGCCGTCGCGCGGCGCCTGGGCATAGAGGAAGGTGGTCGCCTTCAGCCCGGCGACGCCCGGCATGTTCTTCGGCACGATGGTGGGATTACCAGGCAGGAAGCGCGAGAGCTGCCCGCCGACGAGCCTCGCATAGATGTCGTAAGTCCCGCCCGGATTGTAGCCGATATAAAGCGAGATCTGCTTGCCGCGAAAGAAATCGGCGGCGCTTTGCGCGCGCGCGCCGGTCTGCAGCAGGAGTCCAAAGGCGGCGATACCGACGAGGCATGCGAGCGCTTTCAGCATCTTCTCCCTCTTCCCGTCATTCTTTACTTTTGGGCGGTGCGCGGTGCGAAGAGAGCACCGTTGCAATCAGGTTGGCCGCGAGGCTGTTGGCGCTCTGCGCATCGAGACGCGGTGCCAAGCGCATATATTCTTTCACAGCGTGCAGCGAGGCGGCCGGGCAGCTGCAGATCTCGCGCGCGAGCGTTTCGGCTTCGCTCTCGAGCGCGGCGGCCGGCACGCAGCGGCTGACGATGCCCAGCGCCTCGGCCTTGGCGGCGCTGATCCGGGTGCGCGAAAAGACGAGATAGGACAGGCCGTTGAAGGGCACGCGCCCGGCGAGCGCTGCCATCACGAGGGTCGGCGGGATACCGTGATTCATCTCCGGCACCTGGAAGGTCGCGTCTTCCGCGCTGAGCGAGATGTCGCACAGGCCGGCGATGGCGCAGCCGACGCCGAGTGCCTGTCCCCTGATCACGCCCAGGATCGGCACCGGGCAGTCCTTCATTGCCTGATAGAGCGCCAGCGCCGGTTCGGCGATGACGCTGCGGAATTCGCGCGCCGAAGCGGTGGCGCGATCGATCGGCGGCGATTGCCGGCCGCGGCAGAAATCCGACCCCGCCGCCCGCAAGACGACGAGCTTCGCGTCCGGCCCGACCGCAGCCAGCGCGGCCATCATCTCGGCCGCCATGCCCTGGGTCAGAAGATTGCCCTCCGCCGGCCGGTTGAGGGTGAGGGTGACGGTATCCGTGCCGGCCTCGATGAGGAGTTCACTCATACGAAATGCCCCGCAAGCTTGGGTTCGGAGGCTTGGCGGCGCTCGCGGGCCCTACGGATGGTCTCCCACAGCCGCAAGGGCGTCGCCGGCAGCTCGACATGCTCGATGCCATAGTCCTGCAGCGCATCTACCAGCGCATTCACCACGGTGGCGGTCGCAGGGGTGATGCCGCATTCGCCGCCGCCCTTCACGCGTAGCGGATTGCCGCTGGTGGGATCCTCGGCGAGCGCGATATCGAAGGAGGGCAGCAGGTCGGCACGCGGCAGGCAGTAATCCATGAAGGAGCCGCCGGTGATCTGGCCGCTTTCCGTATCGAGCCCCAGCATCTCGCACAAGGCCTCGCCGAGGCCTTGCGCAATGCCGCCATGCACCTGGCCGTCGACGATCAGCGGATTGATTGGCTGGCCGACATCGTCGATCGAGGTATAGCGCAGGATGCGGACGGTGCCCGTCTCGGGATCGAGCTCGAGCTCGCACACGGCGCTGCCGGTCGGGTGGGCCGGGACGCGGCGGTTGACCTCGGCAGCGGCTTCGAGCGGGCCATTCGCGCGTACGATCTCGGCAAGATCGAGCGAGCGGTTGCTGCGCGCCGCCTGGAAGCGCCCGTCCTCGAAGCGCAGATCGGAGGCGAGGCAGTCGAGCGCCTTGGCGGCCGCTTCGCGCGCCTCGGCCAAAATCTTGTCGCAGGCTTCGACCAGCAGCATGCCGACGAGGCGCATCGAGCGATCGGAATGGGTGCCGCCGCCGACCTCGATGACATTGCTGTCCCCGGTGACGAGCCGGATCGCCTCCATATCCAGGCCGAGCCGCTCGGCCGCGACCTGCGCGAAGACCGTTTCATGCCCTTGGCCGGTCGATTGTGTGCCCGCGCGCAGCTCCACCGTGCCGTCGGCGCCGACCCGCACCAGCACGCGCTCGCGCAAGGCGCCGACGGGCGCTTCGACATAATTGCCGATGCCGATGCCGCGGAGCAGGCCGCGGGCGCGGCTGGCGGCGCGCCGGGCGGCGAAGCCGGCCCAATCAGCGCGTGCCAGCGCCTGCTCCATATTGCCGCCAAAATCGCCGCTGTCGTAGGTGAGCCCCATCACATTGCGATAGGGCAGCTTGCTCTTGTCCACGAGATTGCGCCGGCGCAACTCGATGCGATCGATGCCGAGGCGCGCTGCCGCCATGTCGAGCAGCCGCTCGAGCACGAAAGTCGCCTCCGGCCGTCCGGCGCCGCGATAGGGTGCGACCGGCGCGGTGTTGGTCAGGACGGCATGGATGCCGACCCAGGCGCGCGGCACGTCATAGACCGTCGAAACCAGGCGGTAGCCATTGGCCAGGGGCGCAAAGGTCACGGTATGCGCGCCGAGATTGGCATATTGCTCGCACGCGATGGCGAGGATGCGGCCGTCCCGGTCGAGACCGAGTGCTGCGCGCGTCAGCAGATCGCGGCCCTGATAATCCGACAGGAAGCACTCGCTGCGGTCGCCGAGCCAACGCACGGGCTTGCCGATGCGCTGCGACGCCCAGGCGACCAGCACCGGCTCGGGATTGAGCGAGGTGCGGGAACCAAAGCCGCCGCCGGTATCGGGCGTGGTGAAATGCACCTTGTCGTTCGCGACGCCGAGGCAGGCGGCGACGGTCATGCGCTGCCGCACCACCCCCTGGCCGCCGGCCACCACCTCATAGCCTCGGCTCACCGCATCGTAGCGGGCGAAAGCCGAGCGCGGCTCCATCTGGCAGGCGACGATACGCGGATTGATGAAATCATGCCGCACCACCACCGCCGCCTCGGCGAGGGCGCGCTCGGTTGCGGCGCGGTCGCCGAACCCGGTCTCGAAGGCGCAATTGCGCGGTGCCGCGTCCCAGAGTTGCGGCGCCCCCGGGGCGATGGCCGCAAGGGGGTTGGTGACGGCGGGCAGGGGGGCATAGTCGATCGCGACGAGTTCAGCGGCATCGCGCGCCTGCTCGAGCGTATCGGCGACCACCATCGCGACAATTTCGCCGACGAAGCGCACACGATCTTCGGCCAGCACCGGTTGCGGCTGCACGACGACGGGCGAGTCCGGCGTCGGCTCGAAAGCATGCCGTTCGGGCTCGGTCGCGTCCGGGCCGTTCACATGATGCGCGATCGGCTTGTTGCCGTCGGCGCGGTAATCCGCCGCCGTGAGAATGGCGCGGACGCCGGGCAGGGCCGCCGCCGCATTGCTCTCGATCGCCAGAATGCTGGCGTGCGCATGCGGCGCGCGCAGCATATAGGCCCAGACGGCGCCCCCTGGCGTGAGATCGTCGGTATAGCGGCCCTGTCCGCGTATGAGGCGCCGATCCTCCAGGCGCGGAATGGGTCGGCCGATGAAGCGAGCCATGCTTGCCGCGGGTCAGGCCGGGGTGGCGAGCGCGTAGCGGCCGTCCGCCTTCTCACGCGTGAGCTTGCCCTGCCGGCGGAGCTCCTCGAGCGCCTTCACGACATCGTCGCCATGCGCGCTGCCCAGCGCCGCCATCAGCTCCTCGAAATATTTCGGCCCGTCCTCGAGCGCCACTGCGACCGAGGCGAAGCGCTTGCCGGGATAGGTCGGCGGCTCGGGCACGCCATGCTCCATCTTCGCGCCGGTGGCGAAGGGCATGGTGAGGTCGAAGCCAGTCTTGGCGCCGACGCGCGCGCCTTCGAGCGAGGGATCGAGCGGCAGGGCGCGCAGGCCGCTGACGACGAGGAGGTCGCGATGGCCCTGGAAACGCGTGCCGAGGGCCCATTCCATCTGCTCGTCCGAGAAAATGTCGATGTCGGGATCGACGACGAAGACGTTCTTCACATTCGCCTGCGAGCCGAAGGCGGCCGTGATCGCATTGCGTGCTTCGCCGGCGCTGCGCTGGCGCATCGAGATGCGCACATTGTAGACGCCGCCGGTGGCGGGCGGCGCATAGACGGCGATCGGCTCGCGAATTGCATTCTCGAGCGCACGCCAGACCAGCACCTCGGTGCGCAGCGTGGTGAGCTGCGCCGTATCGGTGCGGCTCATGGTGCGGCCACTGATCGACAGGGTCGAGAAGACTGCGTCGCGGCGGCGCGTGACGGCGGTGACGTGGAACACCGGGTTGATCTTGACGCCGCCGTAATAGCCGAGGAACTCGCCATAGGGTCCTTCCGGCTCGACATAGCCGGCCTCGCCGAGATACCCCTCCAGCACCCATTCGGCATCGGCCGGTACCATGATGTCGTTGGTGACGCTCTTGACGAGGGGCAGGGGCGCTGAGCGCAGCCGCGCCATCAGCTTCAGCTCGTCAACTGGCAGGCGCATGGTGGCGGCGAAATAATCGACGGGATGGCCGCCGACGACGATGCTCACCGGCAGCTTCTCGCCGCGCTCGAGCGCCGCGAGATAGATATTGCGCAGATCGCTCGGCGACAGGAGGTCGATGCCGGTCTCGGCGCGACCGCGCACCATGCAGCGCCGCAGGCCGACATTGGTCCAGCCGGACTCGCGGTCAAAGGCGAAATCCATGGCCGACGAGATGTAGGGGCCGCCATCCTTGCCGTGCTGCAGATGCACCGGCAGGCGCGTGAGATCGATCTGGTCGCCCGTCAGTACGACGTCCTGCACCGGCGCTTCGTCGCGTCCGACCTCGACGATGACGGGATCGCTCGCCAGGCGACGCAGCACCTCGGGCAGCAGCTCGCGGGCGCTGACCCCGAAAGCGCGCGCGAAGCGTTCGCGGCTGCCGATGACATTGCCGGCGAGTGCCAGACCGTCCGGCCCCGCCTGCTTGAACAGCACCGCCTTGGGATTCCCTTCTAGTCGGGCAGCGACCTGGGCGAGATCGGCCGGGCCTTGCTCGACCTCGAGCTCGCCCGCCGCTTCCAGCTCGGAGAGGAAATTGGCGAGGCGGTGGCGGTCGAGATCGACCGTGCTGTTGCGCCGCTGCGGCTTAAGCTCGCTCACTGTGCTCATAGGCTCGCTCCTTCTTGCGCGCGGCATGCTGCCACGAAGCGCGCGACCAGCTCGTTGAAGGCCTGGGGCTGCTCAATATAGACCGCGTGGCCCGCCTCTGGGACGACATACACCGGCGCGCGCGGCTGTGCCGAGGCGCAGCGCAAATTCTGCTCGGGCGTGGTGATCTCGTCCCGCTCGCCGAACAGTATCTGGAGGGGCAGCTCGGAAGGAAGCCGCGCGATGTCGGCCCGCGTGTCGGCCAGGGACAGCATGCGCACGGCTTGGGCGTAGCCGTCCGGGCTGATCGCGCTCATCGTGTCGATGACGGCCTGCCTCATGGCGTCGGTCGCGTTCGGCGACAGGAGCTTGGGGCCGCGCTTTTCCGCCATGCCACGCGGACCGAGCGCCTGGAGGTCGTCGAGCCGGCCGCGGCGCAGCCGCTCGCGCTCGGCGTCGGGAAGCGCCGCGTGGCCGCTGGCGATGCTCGCGAGGGTGAGACTGGCCAATCGGCCCGGCCACTCTGCGGCGAAGCGCGCCGCCATTAGCGAGCCGAGCGAATGGCCCAGGAGATGGCAGCGAACGATGCCGAGCGCCGCCAGGAAGGCGGCCAGGGCCCGCGCATAATCGCCGGCATCGGGCGTCGCCGGTGCGAGAGACTGCGAGCTGCCATAGCCCGGCGCGTCCCAGGCGATGACGCGGAACCGGTCGGCCAAGGTGGCGAGCTGGTTGCGCCAGGAGCGGGCGCCTGAGCCGATGCCGTGCAGCAGGAGGAGCACCGGGCCGGCGCCATTCTCGAGATAGGATATCTCACCGGCGTCGGAGCGGAGGATGCGCGGTCGCATGAAGGCTGGCGGCTCGCTCGCCATGCCGCTCACGCCGCCTTGAAGATGACGTCTTCCGGCTTGGGCGTGCCGACCGCCAGCATGAATTGCGCGTCCGTCACCCCGTCATTGCGGAAGTAATGCGCGCGGCCTGGCGGGTTGAAGACGAGATCCTTGGGGCCGAGCCGCTCCTCATGCACGCGGCCCTGCTCTTCCCAGCCGACGGTGATCACGCCTTCGAGCACGAAATAGACGTCCTCGACCTGCCGCTCGTACAGCGCCACGCCGGCGCTGCGCGGCAGGTGGACGAGGTCCATGCGGTAGCTGCCCGCGGGCGCGCCGCCCTCGCCGATATAGGCGAGCTTAGCGAAGCCGGCCGCATGCCAGTCCGGCTTGCGGTCGCGATAGCGCACGATATGGCGGGCGAACTCGCGGTGGCGGTGATCCTCGCTGTCAGTCTGTAGCTTGTGGGTCTTGCCGGGTGCCGCACCGAAGGCCCGCGCCATCGCGGCTTCGGTATCGCGCGGATGGCAGACATAGCGCGGCGGCAGCGGCGCCTTGCTACCGACCATGATCGACGAATAGACCGGCGTGTCGCCGTCATTGCGGAATCCGTGCGGCCGCCCGATGGCGTTCAAGCACATGTCCTTGGGGCCGAGGCGCGCTTCGAGCACCTCGTCGCCCCAGGCCCAGCCGACCGTCAGGATGCCGCCGAGCGCCAGGAAGGACTCGACGCATTCATGGCTGTGCGACGCGGCGTATTTGCCGGGCGGCTGCTGCACGATGCTCAACGTGAAATGGCCTGGCTCCAGCGTCGTCGGGTCGTCGACCTTGTCCGAGCCTCCGGCGCCGATATAGCGCATCTGGCAGCGGTCGAGATCGGGAAAGCCGGCGCTGGCGGGGAAGGCTTCCCAGTCGAACCGCTTGTCCTCGTAGCGGCCGATGGAACCGTTCATCTCGGCGCGCAGGTCGGGCCGATTGCCGGCGGTGGCTTGCATCCCTGAGTCTCCTTCCCTCGGTCCGAGTTTGCGGCCGGGGGTTTGACCCGGCAAGTATAATACACTTAACCTCTAGTTAAGTCGGATGGCTCGGGGTGGAGCGGTGGCGGGCTCACAGGTCAATGCGCGGCATTTCGAGATTTTTCTGGCCCTGATCACCGGCCAGGGTCTGGCCGATGCCGCGCGCAAGCTGGGCGTGTCGCAGCCGGCGATCAGCAAGACGATACGCCTGCTCGAGCGCGAGACAGGCGTCGCGCTGTTCGCGCGCGTCAGTGGCAGGCTGCAGCCGACCGAGGCGGCGCAGCGCCTCCTGCCTTATGTGCAGCGCGCGCTCGGCCAGCTCGACGCCGCTAAGCGCGTTGCCTACGAGCTCGGCAACAGCGGCGAACGGCTGGTAATCGCGGCCGGCGCGCCGGCCCTGATGTCGCTCGTGCCGCTCGCCGTCGAGGCGCTGCGCCGTGTGCGGCCGGAGCTCACGGTCGAAATTCGCGCCGAGACGACGCCGAACGTGATCACGCTCGTCTCGAACCACGAGGCCGATATCGGCATCGCGACGACGCCGGCGCAGAGCATCGATGCGCGCATCGTGCAGAAATGCGAGACGCGGCAGATCTGCGAGCATCCGCTGGTGGTGGTGCTGCCGGGCGACCATCGTCTGGCTGGCCGGGCGGCCATTCGGACCAGCGATCTCGCCGGCGAGACGATCATCGGGCTGCCGGAGGATTCGCCGACCACGGTGCTGGTGCAGGCCGCCTTCGACGAAGCCGGTCTCGCCTTGCGCCTGCCGCTCGTCGTCGGCAATTCGGTCGGAGTCTGCGCGTTGGTGCGCCAGGGGCTGGGCGTCGGCCTGATCAACCCATTGCAGCTCTCGCTCGGCCTCTTTCCCGACATCATCGCGCGGCCCTTCCGGCCGCGCATCCCGCTCAGGACTTGCGTCTACCAGTCGAGCTTTAAGCCGCTGTCGCCGCCGGCCGCCGAGCTGCTGCGCCAGTTTGAGACGGCTGCCGCGCGGTTGCGCTGAGCCGCTCGCTCAAACTTTCGACAGCTCGAGCACGGACTCCGCGAACAGCTCCTCCGGCACGAGCCGCCGGCTGGTCAGCCCCTGGTGATGGGCGTAGCGCGTGAAGGCTTCGAGCGCCCGGCGGTTCTCCTGGACGCCGTAGGGCCAGAAATCTCCGCCCATGAGCTCGCTCGCGGCGGCGACATAGGGCTCGAGCCAGGGCAGGGTAACAGGCAGGATGCGCACATCGCGCATGCGCTCGACGGCGATATTCTTCGCCTCGAGGAAGGCCTTGTAGACGCTCGCCGGCAGCCAGGGATGCTCGCGCGCCAGCGTCTTGCGGATGCCGACCAGATGCATGATCGGGAAGAGACCGGTCTTCTTGTAATAGGCCTGCTCGACCTCGTGATAGTTCGGGAACAGGCGACCGACATGCGGCGCACCGCGCTTGAAGCAGGAGGGTGTCCGCGCCGCCATCAGCCCGTCGATTTCGCCGCTGGCCAGCATGCCCGACAATGTCTTGCCTTCGGCGATCGGTTCCATATCGACACCGGGAATGCTGCCCAGCGTTGTCCGCTCGCCGCGCCCGGGCTGTTCCTGGCCGCCGGTCCGCCATTTGATCGCGGAAGGCGCCACCCCATACTCCTCGTCGAGCATGGCCCGCATCCACACCGGCGCGGTCATCTGATATTCCGGGACGCCGATAACGCGCCCCTTCAGATCCTGCGGGGCGGTGATGCCGCGGTCGGTCCGGATGTACAAGCTCGAATGGCGGAAAAGCCGCGACACGAAGGCTGGAATGCCGACATAGGTCGCATTCCCCTGATCGACTGTGCGCATATAGGAGCTCAAGGACAGCTCGGCGACGTCGAACTCCTGGTGACGCAACGCCCTGAAGAAGGTCTCGGCCGGCTCAAGCGGCACGTAGGTGACGCGGCAGCCTTCGATCGCCACCCGTCCGTCCATGATGGCGCGGGTGCGGTCTGTGTCGCTGCAGGCAATCGTGATCGCGAGACGGTCCATTGATGGCATCCTGAAACTGCGGGACTGTCGCTGTCTGCATTCCGGAGCACAAGGGCTAAAGCCTTAACCGGCGGTTATAGGCCCGGAGAAAGCGATGCCCAGCCACGTCCGTCCGCCGAATTTGCACTTGTCGCGTGCAAGTCGGCGGGACGGTAACAGCAGTCGGTGAACGAACCCCTTGACCTTCCGTGCCATGAAGGACCGCAGACGACCACCAGACTCAGTATAAAAGTCATCAAAGCTACTGAGTGGCTCCAAGCGGCTGCTAGAGCCGTCAATGGCCCTAGACGACGAGCATCAGGCGTGATTCATCGCGATCCAGCCATGCAGCAGCTGGTTAAATTCCTCGGGATGCTCGCGATAGGTGAAGTGACCGGATCGATTGAAAATGTGCATCTGGCTGCGCGGCTCGGCACCGGCAATCAGCTTATAGAGAGCATAGCCCTGATCGATGGTCGCGGTTGGGTCATTAACGCTCCAGACAATGAGCGTAGGCTTGCCAATGCCGCGTTCCCCGAGGATCGCGAGTGTCTCGGGCTTTTGCTTTGCAAGATGCGAATCGAACGGCGAGAGCTGCACCATCTCGACGGCCTCCCGATACTTAGGTGTGGCCGCCACGGCGACTACCTCGTCGAGCCATTCATCATCGATATGGTCGGTGGAATAGGAATACCGCGAGAAGACCCAGCGCTGGGATTCCTTGGTCAGGCGCGGTTCAGGTATGCCGGCCATCATTGCTACCATATTACCGGCTCCCGGTGCCAGCGTCAGGCTGTCAACGATGATGCAGGTCTTGATGAGTTCGGGGTGGAGCAAGGTCATGCGGGCTGCGACGTAGCCCCCACGGGAATGACCGACAAGATGTACCGGGGGTAGCTTCAGGCTGCGGAGGAACGCCGCCGCATGCGCGGCAACGGCGTCCATCGTGTAGTCTTCCAACCGCTTAGGATTGTCGGTCAGCCCCTGCCCAAGGCGGTCAAGTGCTACGACGTGCGAGAATTCTGCGAGGCCTTGGAAATTTCGACACCAATTGATGGCGCAGTCGGCGCTAAGATCGGCGCCGAAATTGCTGCCGTGCAGCAGAACGAGCGGTTCGCCGGATCCCTGTTCGAAATAGCGCGTGCGGATGCCGCCGACATCAAGAAATTTCGCGGTGCTGAGCACCATCACGGGCGGTGCCTTATTCCTTATTGATCATGTCGAGAGCCCTTTGGATCATGGGCTTGGGGATGTCGTAGTAGCTTGCGAAGATGCGCTGCGTTTCCTCCCCCGAGACTGGGTGGAATTCGACCCGGACACGGGCTGCATCAGCCACGAGCTCAGGATCGGAAAGTGTTTCGATCATCGCTTGGCGCAACATCGCGATTCGGTCTGCGGGCACGCCGGGTGGTGCCGCCAGAGGCCGGGCCAGCTCAGCCTGGCGGAAGATCACGTCAAGCGTCTGGCGATCCTCTGGGCGCTTCATCCGATCGTAGAGCCGCGTCGCGTCGCCGAAGAAGGGCACGGCGTGATCGGGGCCGAACTGGACAAAGATCTTGAGGTCGCCGGACTCGAATTCCTTGAGGAAGGCACCCCGTACGGTCGATTCAAGCATGCCGCACGTCGCCTGGAGCTCATCACGCTCCATGGCGAGCTTAACATCGTTGGTCCCCTGATAGCCGTAGATGACCTTCACCGGTGCGCCGAGATAGTTCTTCAGCAGTAGCGCATGCTGGCTGGTCGTTGCCGATGGGCCGGTCGAGCCGAAAAGCACGGTGCGTTTTGCGGCGACCAAGTCATCAAGCGTCTTGATATTCTGGCCGGCTCCCTTCCACACGCCGCAGCTCGGCGTGTCTCTCTCCAGGCTACCGATCCATTGGAACTTCTTCGTGTCGTAATTCGCGGCGATATTGCCGAAAACGGGATCGAGCGCGATGGACGCGGCAAAGACGCCAAGGGCGGTACCGTCCTTCGGCGAGACGTTATAGAGAGTGTTGGCCAAGGTCAGACCACCGGCACCTGGCATATTCTGTGGAACGATGGTCGGTTGGCCCGGCACATGCCGTCCAAAGAAACGCGCGAAGAGCCTGGTATTGGTGTCGTAACCGCCCCCCACGCCGGCGCCGATCAGGATTGTGATCGTCTTGCCCTTGAAGAAATCGTCCGCCTCGGCGGCGGGGCCGAGCACCGCCATCAGCAAGCAGAATGCGGCGGCCAGGCTTGGCAGATGTCTCATGAACTAGAGTTCCTCCGGTAGGACTGTCGGCTAGACGAGGAAGGAAAGGTTGTGCAGCGGCTCGTCATTGTTGAGCAGAAGGACCTTCTTGAAGCTCATGCGCAACCCGTCGTCACATAGCCGGAGCCGATGGAGCTGATGAGCAAAATACGCTGTCTGCAGTCCGCGCCGCAGCTCGCCAAGCACGAAATTCGACCGAACCGCTATGTCCTCACCGGCGCGCTGCGGCTCGATCTCTATGTTTGAGATCAGCCGCCGCATACGCGAGCGCGGCTCCTGGGACCAGGCGGCACCGCTTTTGAGCCGGTCAATCCGATCCTGAAGCCGGTCCCAGCCATCGTAAATGATCGAGACGTGCTGCCTTGGATCGTAATCATCGTCGTTGGCCGGGACCCAGTAGGTCGCATCGGTGGTCCAGAGCGCTAGCCATTCATCGTAGCGGTTCTCGTCCGCCAGACGCGCTTCGCGATAGAGAAAAGATTCGATCTCACGCAGGTCGAGCGCCGCAATGGTCATTTTGCGCTGTCGTGGCTCGATATCCGATCGGCCCACCAGCGCAGCTGAGCCCGCTGAGTGACCTCGTCGGAATAGTGGCCGATGTGCGTGCCTGGCATGCGGTAGGGCTCAGGCGTATCCGCATCGTCATCAATAGCCTCGCGATCGATGCCACGGGCCATGAACTTCCAGGGGTCCACGACCTGCTGCATTCCAAACTGGTTACGCTCGAACATATCAACATCGTCCGGGTTTATGCTGCCCGCCGGGCCCATACGGTCTTCGGTATCACGCAACCGCATCTCATTGAGCTCGTCGGGGACGCCCTTAAGGAAGGCGCAATAGAAAAAGACGTCGAACTCGTCGACCGCATGCGGCCGAATTACGCGCACGTCTGGAGACAGGAGTTGGAGGTTCGGCATTAGAATGGCGTGCGGATTGCCCCCGGTCTTGATGATGTAGTCGGCGCGCTCCTCGCCATAGCTCTTGACCATCGTCGCACGATAGGTGCGGGCCCAAGGAGCGTCTGGAAGCCGCACGCCGTGACCGAGCACGCGGCGGCTGTCCAGGCAATAATGCCCATTGCCGAGATCGCGGGAGATCCAGCCATCCTCCATCCGGCCGCGTACCAGAGAGTTCCGCCGCTCGCCATTGCGGCGTGCCCGCATCACGGCGAAATTCGCCTGATGCGTCACGGGCGTATGGTAGCCATCGCCGCCCTGGAATTTCCAATTCGCAAAAATGCGGGTCTTATTGCAGCCCTGACGCAAGATGACCTCGCCTTCGGGCGAGGCGTCACAGAAGAGATCGATGGACTTCAGGCCCGCCGGCCCGAGATGCTCGCGGAGGTTCTCCCGCCCGCTTCCGAGATTGCCCCAGATGAACCCGCGGTAGGTCTCCATGCGCACCGCGACAAGGGGCAGGGCCTTCATGTCGAAATCTTTGGAGTAGGCGCCGTCCTTATAGGGCAAGGCGATCAGTTCGCCGCTGTTCCGGTAGGTCCAGCCATGATAAGAACATTGAAACTCGGCGGCGTTACCGCGGTCATACTGACAGACGCTGTTGGCCCGGTGCCGGCAGCGATTCATGAAGAGATGCAACTTGCCGTCCGAATCGCGGTTCATAATGACGGACTGCCGCCCGATGGGCCGCAGGACATAGTCGCCCGGCGACGGGATTTCGCTGTCGTGGCCGATATAGACCCAGCCTTCGTGAAACAGCTTGTCCATCTCGAGCTCGAAGATCTCAGGGCTCGTATAGACGTCCGAATGGACGAGCCCCTCCTCGAGCCGGAGAAGCCGGCGCACATCAACGGGCTGCGACACTCCTTTGCCTCCTGCCGATTTGGCCATTCTATCCGGGATCAAGCCTAGGTGGCTTCGCACTTGGGCTCCACGCCAAAATGGGAATGTCTATTATCCCTTTTAGGGCAGTCGGCGCCCCGCCCACCGATGGGGGCCGGCCCGGCCGAGAGGAGCTGACCAGGCGCATGGATCCGAGAACCGTCCCCGTTTCCGACATTGCGATCTTCGTTGCGATTGTCGAATGCGGCAGCATCTCGACAGCGGCGCGCCGGCTGCAGCTTGCGCAACCGACGGTAAGCAAGAAGTTGCATCAGCTCGAAGAGCTGTTCGGCACACAGTTGCTGCATAGATCGACGCGTCACGTGAGCCTCAGCGAGGCTGGCAATGAGGTTTATCGCAGCTTTAAAACCATCATCGCCGAGTGGGACGAGATTTGCGATCGCCTCTCAGGGTTGAAGGGGGAATTGCGTGGCACCCTGCGGATCCACTCGATCGTGCGATTTGGCGAGGAGGTGCTCGCGCCAATCGTCGCCGAGTTCATGGAAGCGAACCCGGGACTCACAATCAACCTGTCTCTCAACTCAGGCAGCATCAACCTGATCGAGGAGGGCGTCGATCTTGAGTTTAGGCACGCTGCGGAGAGTGACGCGGCTGAGAGTAAAAGCCTGATCTGCCGCAATTTTGGCTTAATTCGGTTCGGGATTTGGGCCGCGCCGTCCTATCTCGCGCAGCATGGACTGCCAGGATCGCCGGAGGAACTCGAGAAGCGCAACTGCATCATCCATACAACGCAGCGCAGCGCACAGGACTGGCCCTTTAAGAATAAGCGCGGGACCTATGTTGTTCGCGTGAACGGCACGCTACACACCAATAATCAGTCCGTGACGAACGAAGCGCTGTTGCGTGGCCTGGGTATTGCTCGCATGCCTTATTATGCGGTTCGCAAGTTGGTCGATGCCGGAGAGCTCGTTGCGCTTTTTCCGGATCTGGTCGTACATGACACCCATCTCCTCGCGTTCTACCCAAAGAGCCGGTCCACCCCGCGCAAGATCGGGTGCTTCCTCGATTTTGTCGATGAACGGGTGAGAGGCACGGTGGTAACTGCATGACGCTCGTAGGCGACCCGCACGGCAGCACGGCGGCATGGTCTCGCTTCGCGAGCGAGCTTACCTTTGCAGAGCTACCGGCCGCGCTTCTGCCCGTCTTAAAAGCTCTTGTGCTCGATACGATAGGGACGGCACTCGCGGCCAGCACGCTTGGCGATTGCTGCGGTGCGGTTGGGGCCCTTGTTCGCGCGAGCCCTGGTGTGGAGGAATGTACGATCCTCGGGTTTGGTGGGCGGGCGTCGGCGCAGCAGGCCGCCTTGGTCAACGGCGCGCTTGCGCACGCCCTCAATTTCGACGCGCTCGGCAAGCGCGGTGGACATCTGGGGCTTGCGGCGGTTCCGGCACCGCTGGCAATGGCGGAAAGGCGCGGGGCGGTGAGCGGCGCAGAACTCCTGACGGCCGTGGCTCTCGGTGCCGAATTCACTTCCCGTCTCGCGGCCTCCGTCAAGGCTGCCGGCGTTGACACCAGCGCCAGATTTCTTGAGGGCCAGCTACTCGGATATTTTGGCGCCGCACTTGCGGCAGGCAAAGTCCTAGGCTTTCCGCAGGAACGCATCCATAGCGTGCTTGGTCTTGCGCTGATGCAAGCTGCCGGAACCCGCCAAATATCGGTCGAAGGCGGGGCTGCGAAAGCGATCTATGGCGGTTTTGCCAACCACGGCGCGGTACTCGCCGTGCTCCTCGCGGAACAGGGGGTCGATGCACGGTGTGCCGTACTGGAGGGGCCGGCAGGACTGTTTGGGTTGTTCTTTGACGGCTGCTTTAACCGATCCGTCCTGACGGACGGGCTTGGCGAGCAGTTTTATGGGGCGGAGGTATCGTTCAAGCGTTGGCCGGTGAGTTCAGTAGTAGAAGCCTATGTAGCGCCCCTGCTCAGGCTGCGCGTCCAGCATGGACTTAGGGAGAGGGACATCGAGCGCATTCAGCTGCGGGTGCCGACGAAGGTGCGGAATTGGGTTGAGCCCGCCGGAGAGCGCCGTCGGCCGGCGAATGCTACAACGGCGGCGAATAGCATCTTCTTCGGCATAGCCAAGGCCCTGTGCTGCACGGCTGGGCCGCGGCTTGTCGATGTAACATCGGGCGGGCTCGCCGATTCCTCGGCACTCGCGCTCGCGGAGAAGATTGACTACGCGTTCGACGATAGCGCGGGCGCCGGAAAGGTCACGATTCAGCTGAGGGGCGGTCAACAGCTGTCCTTTGGGGCGGAGGATGCGGCTGAACCCGTAGGCTTCGAAGCGTTGGCCGCCAAATTCCTGGACTGCGCCCGGCACGCTGCAAAGCCGGTCCCGGAATCGGTGGCGCAGGACCTCGTGGGGCGCATCGGAGGGCTGGAACAGGAACCGGACGTCGCTGCCGTGCTTGCCACGCTGAATTCGGCTTAGGCGGCACGGTTGAGGCGAACGCGGCCTAAGGCAGGCGGCAGCTGGATTGGAGTACAAATCGGCCGGTCTTAAGGGGCGTGCCGGCCGAAAAGTGGCTGATCTCTGCGGTTTTCTGGGGTTTTCAGGCGATTCCCCTACGGGACGTAAGCGCCAGATATTCCAGGTACTTACGCCGCGCTAGTTCGTTCGAGAACTGGCAGGGGCTCGAAGTGGTACAAAGGACCCGTGGCGAGCTGCTGATGGTCTCGCAGCCTCAGTTCCCAGGCCAACATCACCGATAGTCCGCTGGACGGCGCGTCCCCCACAATTCTCATGCTTACGAAGTCGTAGTGCACAACTGCTGGGCAACTCACCTCGGAGGAGGCCTTCTTCTTTTCTGGGCGATGGCTTTCGACGCGCAGTAGAGTCCGGTTTCGATCAACCAGCAGCGCACCGTTCCAGTGAAATCGGTCGGTGCCGGTCACGTCGAGACCGCCCAAGGGGTCAATCAGCACGTCGTATTCCAGCCCAAAGGAGAGTGCGATCTGGTCCTGGTTGGGCAGAGCTAAGAGCCGAAATGCGCAGCAGACGGGAACAGCCGGATCAGGACCGA
>Ga0070681_10002250_pt1 | contig 17616 bp, 14 predicted proteins | sample KBSC83BmetaG_FD_65650 | JGI IMG/M metagenome (GOLD analysis project Ga0070681, IMG submission 65650) | Corn rhizosphere microbial communities from Kellogg Biological Station, Michigan, USA - KBS C8-3B metaG | ecosystem: Host-associated > Plants > Roots > Rhizosphere | place: USA: Michigan... | reverse complement strand
CTTCCCCAGCCGTGGCTCCCTTTCCTCCAACGATGTATCCATTGCCCCGCATCTTGCTTGCCGTCATTCATTGGCGCGAATAGGGTCCTTCTGTTGAAGAAGGCGGAGGCGGCTGGTATTCTGTTTGCACACATGCTGCAACCCACCCCACTCAGACGGCGGATCTTCGGATTGGAAAATGAGTACGGCCTCATCTTTTCTCCAAACGGACGGGTTTACCTGCCGATGGAAAAGGTGCTGGGGTATATATTCGAAGGTCTCATTCCGAACAGCTGGCCTTCCAATGCCTTCCTGGTCAACGGCGCCAGATTTTATCAAGACACCGGCTGTCATCCCGAATACTCCACCCCCGAGTGCGACAACATCCTCGATCTCGTGATCCACGATAAAGCCGGCGAACGACTGCTTGAAGCCTGTTTACCTGCGGCTGAAGAACGATTGCGGGAAGAGGGTCTGTCAGGAGAAATCTATATTTTTAAGAATAATACCGATTCACTCGGCAATACCTATGGATGCCATGAGAACTTCCTTATGCGCCGTGATGTCGATTTTTGGAAAGTCACGGAACAACTCATTCCTTTCTTTGTGACGAGGCAGATCTATAGCGGAGCAGGAAAGGTTCTGAAGGTCTCGGGCAAACCGCAGTACTTCATCTCCCAACGGGCTCAACATATTCACGAGAAAACCTCTTCGTCAACGACGTCCTCACGCAGCATCATTAATACAAGAGACGAGCCTCATTCCGACGCAGAACGCTACCGGCGGCTTCATATCATCGTCGGTGATTCCAACATGTCGGAGTTTGTCACCTATTTGAAGGTCGGCACCGCGACCTTGGTGTTGTCGATGATCGAAGAAGGATATGCGGTCCAGGGGATGGAATTAGAAGACCCTGTGAAAGCCATTCGGGAGGTTTCGCGGGATCCTAGTCTGAAGCGTAAGCTCAAACTGGACGATGGTCGTCAGATGACAGCCGTCGAAGTCCAACGTGTATATCTGGATCGAGCGCAGGAGTATCTCGCTCAACAAGAGCATGATCCGATCCTTGATGATGTCTGGCGACGATGGGCCATGGTGCTCGATAAGCTCGATGAGGACCCGATGCAGCTCGTGCGAGAGATCGATTGGGTGACGAAACGCCATCTGATCCAATCGTATGTCGATAAAAAGGGCTGTGGTTGGGACGATCCACGGGTGTTCCTGCTCGACCTTCAATACCATGATGTCAAACGGACGCGCGGGTTGTATTATATAATGGAGTCTCGTGGGCTGATCGAACGAGTGGTGGAGGAAGAGGCGGTGCAACGGGCGATGTCGACCCCTCCGCAGACCACGAGGGCGAAGGTGCGAGGCGATTTCATCCGGTTTGCCCGTGCGAAGAACCGGTCTTATACGGTTGATTGGACTTATCTGAAACTCAATGGCTACTGGGAAGAAACGATCCTCTGTATGGACCCCTTCAGCGCCGTAAATCGGCGTGTGGACGAGTTGGTCTCGCAGGTGGCAGGGTTACGGTTCTATCGATGATGATGGCCGCTCTTAAAAAAGTGCATTTCCGGATTTCACGGCTGGACCGGACACTCATCACGGCCGTCGTCTTGCTGTCCAGCGTCTTTCCCGTCGAGTTGTTTCCCAATTCGCCTCCTGTGCCGAAGGGTCTCGACGGGCAATACAGCGGCAAGCAGGGACAGGTGCTGGTAGTCAAGGTGAAGGGTGAAGAGCAGGCGACGGAAGTGACGGGCACATTTCTGACCCGGACGATTCCATTTTTTCGTGAATTCAGGCCGGGCGAGCCAGCCGGCTTCGTCGGGTTGCTCGGGATCGATATGCAGGATGATCCCGGGACCTATGAACTCGCTGTCGAAGTGAAGCAGGGGGAACAGGCGAAGCAGTTAAGTTTTAATGTCCTGGTGGCCAAAGAGAAGTTTGCCGTTGAGCATTTGAAGTTGCCGAAAGAAAAGGTCGATCTGGATGAGAAGAGCGTGGCGCGTTGGAAAGCCGAGCAACAATTGGTGCAGCAGGCGCTCACAGAGAACTCGCGATTGAAGTTATGGCACAGCAACTTCGTAGAGCCGGTAAATGGCAAACGTACCGGCATTTTCGGCAGTGTACGGATCATGAACGGCAAGCCGCGCAATCCGCACAATGGAGAGGATATCGGCGCGCCGATGGGGGCCGATGTCGCAGCCAGCAACGACGGTGTGGTGCGATTGACCGTGGATCATATCTTTTCAGGCAGGGGCATTTTTGTCGACCATGGTCTTGGGTTCTATACGATGTACTTCCATCTCTCAGAAATCCTGGTCAAAGATGGAGACCTCGTGACAGCGGGACAAATCATCGGCAAGGTAGGGGCGACCGGCCGCGCTACCGGTCCCCATCTCCATTGGGGCGTCAAACTCAATGGTGCCAGAGTGAATCCCTATTCGCTGCTCGATTTGCCCTTCAAAAACGGTTCATCTCCCGCCGGAAGTATCGCGGCTCCCTTAACCGGAGCAGCATCTCCCACTGAAATGACGCCGGTCAAACAGTAACAACGATTCCCGGGGACAGGCATAAGAGTGCCACGGATTTTCGAAGGTGGAGCTTCGGAATTTCCAAATGGTTCTATCCGGTCGAGCTCGCACGAACGTGAAGTCGCGGGGCTCGACATGCCACTCTTCTACCTGCCAGCTCCCATCATTCCATTCAGGAGGTTCGGCAGGTTCTCGGCATTGGGATGGTTCTTCATCGCCTGACCGATGTCGTCCAGCAGGGGGCCGGCTTCGGGATTGAGGCCTCTGATTTTTTGATCGAGATTGCCCGACATCAATTCTTCATGCAGCTGCGCGTCGGTCAGTGTGCCCTCTTTCAAGTCCTGTTGGAGGATCTTACTCAACGCCTCAACCTTCTTCATCGTCTCAGGCGGCAGGTCGTTCAGGAGCTTGAGGATGTCTGCCTGGTTCTGTCCACCCGGCAACATCTGTGCAAGGGCGAGATTGCCAATCCCAAGACAGATGAAGAGGCAGAGAGCACCTACGAATATCTGCATGTGGTCCTCCGTCCCGATGGTGTCGAATGCGTATGTAGATCAATAGTATTGCAGGAGGTGGGAGCTCTGTCAGTAGAATCTAAAAATTCGACTCGAGGCTCGACGGCGTTTTGTTGAGCACCGTTGCGGTGGCGCGCGAGAGGGCTTCGTCGTGCGCGTGGTCGAGGGTATAGATGCGGAATTGGACCAAGCGGGTTGGCAACAGGTCGAGAAATTCTTCTAGTGGATCGGTCGAAATGCCTTTCGTGCTGGGGTCATACACATAGAGTGGGCTGCCGCGGCGGTCTTTCGGGTCAGGCCGGGGGTCGAGCGGTGCCATGTCGACGCGGAATTCGACCTTCTGGAGACGTGCAGGCAATTCCTTTTTAATCTGTTCTTGAAAGTGCGCATGGGTGGGGAAGTCCATGCCTCGTTCCTGCCCCTTTTCTTTGAGCACGGTGCTGTACGCCATCTTCCATTTCACGTCGCGTCCAAGAATCCGCTGCCATTCTACACCCAGGCGCCGTTCGGTGGTATGACGCGATGTCTTCCAGCTCCGGACCTGTTCCAGCAGGGACCAGTCGGTCAGCGTGAGGTAATCCTCCATCTTTTTACGAGGATCATGAGGGAAGAGGAGCTTCATGGTGTCGCCGAAGATGTCGCGGAGGTGGATGTCGATGGCCCGAGTCGTCCGGTGATAGTACACGTTGGAATAGAGGTACATGCGGGTATTCAGGAACATCTGCAGGGCGGGCAACCCTGTCTTATGTATCGTAAACCCCTTATCCGTAATGATCGTATAGTGAATGAGCCTGGTTAAATCGACCGGTCCGACCGCGACGCCGCACATATAGGAGTCGCGCAGGACATAGTCGAGATTATCGGCGGTGTAGCTGCCGGAAATGACCGGTTGGAGCATATTGAGCCATCGCGGAATGCGTGAGTTGTCTTTCCCCTTTTCTTTAAGAATGACGTGGGCGATTTGATCGGGGTTGAGCTCTTCGCCTTTGGCGAAGGGGCCTGACGGGCTGCGTTTGATTTTTCGGATGATGGGGCCGAGTTGGTCGCGAATGATAATTTGCCCGAGTTTTTCGTGACTGGCATGAAAGGCATGGAGATAGTTGTCGTCGAAGAAATGACAGAAGGGACCGTGGCCGATGTCATGCACGAGCGCCGTGACGCGAAGAAATTCTTCGACATAGTTCGCCGAAGGAATCTCTTTCACCGCTTTCTTGAGAAACGGATACAGATGTTGCGCAAAACGGCCTGCCACGTGCATCGTCCCGAGCGAGTGAACGAACCGGGTATGTTCAGCGGAGGGGTAAACCCAACGGGCGCTTTGGAGTTGATAGATATACCGCAGGCGCTGGACCCAGGGAGAATCGATCAGATCCTTTTCCGTCCGTTCGTGGGGATCAGCAGTGGAGTAGGGGACGGTGAAGGAGACGTACTGGTGAATCGGATCGGCGATCAGCGCCGATCCATCATATGGAGCGTTGGATTGATGACCCGGCTCAGGCATGGCGAGACAGCATCTTAACGTACATCCGGAGAAGGCGGCAATGGCTCTGTCTGATCAAGAGGGTGCGACCGTCGATGCCTGGCTAGGAAATAGTAGGCGACCGGGTAGGCGAGTGCGCCACTGATGAGGCTCAAGACGATTCCTCCAAGGAAGAAGGGCCCGGCATAGGGCATGACTTGTTCGTAGATCGCGCCAAAACTGACATCCTGCCAGTCAAATGAGGGACTGTCCGAACGGCCAAGCATGAGCGCGCCGACCCAGTAGGAGGCGCCAAGGATTGGGACCAGCGTCCAGGGGTTGTTGATAAAGGCACCGACCATGAGGGCAAGAAAGTTCAATCCCAATGCCCAGGTGCAGAAGAGCACCATGACGGTATGCAATCCGTAGGCTGGAGAAAAGGCAATGAAGACTCCAATCGCGAAAGCCAGCGCTGTCCGTTCCGGCGATTCACGCAGATGGAGGATCTGTTTCAGGAGCGATCGGAATGAAGGGAGGGTTGCCATGGCCGTTGGTTGGTGCAGCTGATTACTTGAAATGTTCGTAGCTGGTGAAGAGCATTGGACGCCGTTCCCCGTCCGGGCCGATTGCCTGGATACCGTTCCGAGCCGGACGAATGGTCCCGACGCAGGTCAGATGAAATCGACGTGATCTGGCGGTACGTTCGACCGATGCCCGATGGCGTGGAGACAGGGTAAAGAGTAATTCATAATCTTCGCCGCCGGTCAATGCGAGGGCGACCGGGTCGAGTTGCCGGGACTTTGCATAGGCTCGGCAGGCAAGCGATAACGGGAGCGCGCCCATATCGAGATCCACTCCGACATGGCTTGCTTCACAAATATGGCGGAGGTCGCCGGAGAGGCCGTCTGAAATATCAATCGCGGCGGTCGCAAAACCATGGGTACAGAGCCACTGACCCTCTGCCACGCGGGCGGTGGGGCGCAAGTGTCGGCCGATCAGAAACTGTCTATGTCCGGGAGAGAGTGCGGTGGCGCGCGCCGGGCGCTTTACGCGAGCCGGTGGTTCGTTCAAGAGATTCAGGCCGGCCAAGGCATCCCCGATTGTCCCGGTCACGTAAAGAAGATCTCCGATTCGTGCACCGCTCCGAAAGAGAACCTTTCGAGGAAGGACCATCCCGACTAGCGTCAGACTGAGAAACCAACCGCCGTCTGAACCGGACGTATCTCCTCCGATGAGTCTGACATGGTGTGGGCGGCAGGCGGCCATCATTCCACGGTACAGTTCAAGGACATGGCGCCTGGTGCCGGTGTGCGGGATGGCCAAGGCGACGAGAAGATACAGCGGAGTGCCTCCCATGGCTGCAATGTCACTGAGATTTGCTGCAACGGCACGAAAGCCGATATCAGCCATGGTGGAGGTTCGGAGGTCGAAGTGGACCCCTTCTGTTAAGAGATCGGTCGTCAGGACCGTCCATTGGCCGGTGTGTGACGTGATGACGGCAGCATCGTCGCCGATCCCTCGGATCACGGCTGGATGGGGGCGGCTATGTCGTCGATGCAGGGCTCGAATGAGGTCAAATTCATGGATGGTAGAGCGGGTCTTCGGACGAACCGTGGACGCCATGCTAGTGGAATCGTAAGGGGGGCGATGTCGCGGTGATGGCCTGCGCCGGCAGTGAACGGGTTGCGCGCCCTGTTTTTTCGCGGGTGGCGTGTTTTTTATGCTGTGGTTGTGGCGTATGCGCTTTCCCGGCCGTGCGGGCCTGTTTCGAACTCCGTCGGAGCGCGACCTTCATGACGTCGTCCATCGTATCGGCAAAGACGAGCTGAATCCCCTTTAATATATGCTTGGGAATTTCATCGAGATCCTTCTTGTTGCGTTTCGGAAGGATGACGGTCGTGAGTTTTGCCCGTTTGGCCGCCAAGAGTTTTTCCTTCAATCCTCCGATGGGAAGTACTCGCCCGCGAAGTGTAATTTCTCCCGTCATTGCCAAGTCACGGCGAACCGGGATTTGCGACAACGTCGATGCAATGGCGATGGCCATGGTAATCCCTGCCGAGGGTCCGTCCTTGGGAATCGCCCCGGCAGGCACATGGATATGGAGGTCCTGAGTCGTGAACACATCGGGATCGATACCGAGGGTGCGCTCGCGCGACCGGACATAGCTCAAGGCCGCTTGCGCAGACTCCTTCATCACATCACCCAACTGGCCGGTCAGGGTCAATTGCCCCTTGCCCTTCATCGCGGTGGCTTCGATATAGAGTACGTCACCGCCGGACTCCGTCCAGGCAAGGCCGGTCGCCACACCGATTTCATCCGTCTCCAGTTCCTCCTCTGGTATGAACTTGGGGACGCCGAGGTATTTGTGTAAGTTGGCAGGATTGACGGGGAATCCCACGCCTTTCCCCTCCGCCACCTTCTTCGCGACCTTGCGCATCACATTGGCGATTTCCCGCTCGAGGTTCCGGACGCCGGCTTCCCGCGTATAGTTGGTAATGATCTGACGCACGGCCGGTTCCGCGATGCGGACATGTTTTTCGGTGATGCCGTGTTCGTTGAGCTGGCGGGGGATCAGATATTTCTGGGCAATGCCCAGCTTTTCCTCCTCCGTATAACCGGGGATACCGATGACTTCCATCCGGTCGCGCAAGGCGGGCAAAATGGGATCGATCAAATTCGCCGTCGTAATGAACATCACTTCGGTCAGGTCAAAGGGCACGCCCAGGTAGTGATCCGTGAAGGAATTGTTCTGTTCCGGGTCGAGGACTTCAAGCAAGGCGGCGGAGGGATCGCCGCGAAAATCCATCCCGACCTTGTCGACTTCGTCCAGCATGAAGACGGGATTGTTGGTGCCGGCTTGTTTCATGCCTTGAATGATGCGGCCGGGGAGCGCGCCGACATAGGTGCGTCGATGACCGCGAATTTCGGCTTCGTCACGGACGCCGCCGAGACTGATGCGGACAAACTCGCGACCGAGAGCCCGTGCGATCGACTTTCCGAGGGAAGTCTTGCCGACGCCTGGAGGACCGACGAAGCAGAGTATCGGACCCTTCATTTTGTCTTTGAGCTTCCGCACGGCGAGATACTCGAGGATTCGTTCCTTCACTTTCTCTAAGTCGTAATGGTCCTCGTTGAGCACCTTGGCAGCGGCCTTAAGGTCAAGGTTGTCCTTGGACCGCTTGGACCAGGGCAGTTCCACGATCCACTCGATATAGGTCCTGACGGTTGCGGATTCGGCGGTATCCGGATGCATTTTCTCAAGGCGTTTGAGTTGTTTTTCGGTTTCTTTCAGTACTTTCTCCGGCATCTTCAGTTCGACGATCCGTTTGCGGAACTCGGTGATTTCTTCAGCCCGTTCGTCAAGCTCCCCCAGCTCTTTTTGAATGGCCTTCAGCTGCTCGCGCAGGAAGTATTCGCGCTGGGTCTTATCCATTTCCCCCTTGGCTTGGGCTTGAATCTTCTGCTGCATGGAGAGGACTTCGATTTCCTTGCCGAGGATCTCGCTGACGTGCCGAAGACGCTTGATCGGATCGATGACCTCCAGGACTGCCTGGGTGATCTCTACCTTGAGGCCGAGGTTGGACGCCACCATATCGGCCAGTCGTCCCGGGTCTTCAAGGTTTTCAATGACGACCATCACATCCGGGATCAAGACTTTGCCGAGGCTCACGATCCGTTCGATCTGTTCCTTGACCGTGCGCATGGCGGCTTCGGTCTCCAGGGCGGCACTTGCCGATTTGTGCTCGGCCAGCTTGTCGATGCGCACCGAGTAGTAAGGCTCGGTCTGAATGTAGCCGGCAATCTTGCCTTTCGAGAGGCCCTGCACAAGAATTTTGATGCGCTCGTCCGGCAGTTTCAGCATCCGCATGATGATGCCGACGGTGCCGATGGCATGAATGTCCTCAGGGAGGGGATTCTCGACGTCGAGGGCCTTCTGCGTCGCCAGAAAGATCATGCGATTGCCCGCCAGTGCCGCTTCAATCGCTTTGATCGACATCTCGCGCCCGACAAATAAAGGGAGGACCATGTAGGGGAATACGACGATGTCGCGGACAGGCAACAGCGGAAGCTGGTCGGGGATTTCAACGTTCTGGGGTGGCTGCAGATCTTGTTCGAGTGAATCGCTCATCGGTGTATCTCGGTGTTGTGCTCAGTGATGGATAGAACGATGAAGTTGTGCCTTCATTGAATGCTGCGACTAGGCTTTTCGCGTTCGTACTGTACGGCGTTCTCCGGATTGCCGCATCCGCTTCTGCAAATACTCGCCGAAATCTGGGCCCAGGGAGGGATTCTTCAGGGCGAATTCCACGGTCGCGATGAGAAATCCTAACTTATCGCCGGCGTCAAATCGCTGTCCCTGTATTTCCAGCGCATACATGGGGGACCGTTTAGCCAATTCCCGCAGCGCATCGGTTAACTGGATCTCGCCATTCTTGCCTGGTTGGGTTTTTCTCAGGATTGAAAAAATCTCCGGCGGTAACACATAGCGGCCGATGACCGCAAGGTTGGACGGAGCTTCCGCCGGCGCCGGTTTCTCGATCAGGCCCTCAACCCGATGCAAGCCCGATGAGATGGTTCGAGAAGCCACAATTCCGTAGCGATTGACTTCATGGTGCGGGACGACCTGCACGCCAAGGACCGCACCGTGGCGTTTCTTGTAGGCATGGATGAGCTGTGCAAGTCCGGGCATCGGGGCATCGATGATTTCATCGCCGAGAATGACCGCGAAGGGTTCGTCGCCGATCAATCGCTGGGCGCAGAGGACCGCATGCCCGAGTCCAAGCGCTTCCGATTGACGGACATAACAGAAGTTTGCGAGCGATGAAATATTGCGGATTTGGCTGAGGAGCTGAGCCTTGCCGCTGCCCTTGAGGTTTTCCTCCAATTCGACGGAGCGGTCGAAGTGATCTTCGATCGCTCGTTTGCCCCGCCCCGTGATGATAATGATGTCTTCGATCCCCGAGGCGACCGCTTCTTCCACCGCATATTGAATGAGTGGCTTGTCGACCAGCGGCAACATTTCCTTGGGAGACGCTTTGGTGGCAGGCAGGAAGCGAGTACCCAATCCTGCGGCGGGAATCACGGCTTTGCGGACTTCGAAGCGTGACATGAGGCGATACTATGGTGAGGGAGTAGGGGATGTCAAGGAATGCGGGACCGTGCGGCGCTGTCTGACGATAGCCGTGCAAATGGAGTGATCGGCAGGTCTCACGTCATGTTTCGCATGAAGAAGATGAACGCAAGATGTGAGAGGTGTGGATGATAAGTCGTGAGAGAAAACACTAAAGCGCCGGACCTTTGGAAACTCACGCCCCCGGCCCACGGGCTCAGGTCCACTGAGATGTGTGTCGCATGAGGAAGCGCCATCGCAAATAATATGCCTCTCGGCTTTACATTCAAATACCTGACCAATATAATCCGAGCGTTTTGCATACATGTTGCCGGGGGTGAACACGCGTTGCGTTGAGCGCCTGGGCCTTTCACGTCAGCAGCCTCCTCTGCCGTCATCATTAGACGCATGCTGAATGCGTCGAGGGTGATTGGATCACGGGTATGTGGTGCGTATCAGGATCGTATAGGAACTTGATTTTGTTATTGTCTTCCTCTGCCTATGGGACTAAGAGCCGGTGAAGGGTACTCCCTCTTCATCTGTGCTTTGCCGGCTCCTCTCATTGGTGCTCGTCACACTGCTAAGCGGTGTGGAGCCGGTGTTGGCGGTGCCCGCAGAGCAGACCGGAGTCAAAGTGACGGCGATTGAGATTCGAGGGAATAAGCGAATCGAACTGCCGGCAATTGCCGGCCGATTGACGCTAAAGCCGGGCGATCCCTACACACCGGAGAATGTCCGGGGACAGATCAAAATTCTGTACGAAACCGGGTATTTTGAAGATGTTCAGGTAGAAACGGAATCGGGAGCGGGCGGGGTGGCCCTGGCCTTTCTGGTCCGCGAGAAGCCATTTATCACAGAAATTGTGTTCGATGGAAATAAAGAGCTCAGCGACGACAAGCTCAAGGATAAGATCACGATCAAGAGCCAAGCCTTTCTCGATCAGCCGCAGGCCAAAGAGAGCGCGGAGAAGATTCGGCTGGCCTATCAGGAAGACGGCTACTTCAATTGCCGGGTCACCCCGATCGTGCAGACCTTGGATGAAGATCGGAAGCGCCTGACGTTTTTCGTGAAAGAAGGGGACAAGGCGCGCATCAAAACGGTCAATTTCGAAGGTCTCCACGGGGCGACGAAAGACGAGATGTTCAAAGTGATGGCGACTCGGGAATGGATTCCCTGGTACGGTCTCCTCACGCAGCTGAAGTTGCCGTCGTTTGTTTCGGATGCCGGGGTGTTAAAGCGCGAAGAAATGAACAATGACGTCGAGAGAATCAAGGAAGTCTTACTCAACAAAGGGTATTTGAACGTCCAGGTCGGGTTGCCGACCGTGGAACTCAGTGACGATAAGAAATGGTTCGTTGTTGCCTATACGGTGGTGGAAGGGGAACCGTTTACCGTGGCGGAGGTCGGGTTCCGAGGTAATACCGTATTTGAAGATCCGGAGCTCCGTGAAGGGCTCAGGATTAAGAACGGGGAGATCTTTCAACGTCAGAAGATCCGTGATGAGACGACCCGATTAAACGATCTTTACGGGAGCAGGGGCTATGCCTTTTCCGATGTCTCCCCCAACGTGATTCCTAACATGGAAGACCGGACCGCGACCATCATCCTCACCATCAAGGAGGGAGAGATGATGCGCATCCGTCAGATCAATATCAACGGGAACGACAAGACGAAAGACAATGTGATCAGGCGTGAGATCCGCGTCGATGAACAGGATGTCATCGATACCCCTTCATTGAAGCGAAGTTTTCAGCGCCTTAACAACTTGAACTTTTTCGAGACGGTGGAAATTCTTCCCGGGCAGGTCGGTCCGGACAAGGTCGATCTGAATGTCCGTGTGAAGGAAAAGCCGACCGGTCAGTTCAGTATCGGCGGCGGGTTCAGCACGTTGGACAAGCTGGTCGCGATCGCCGATATTACGGAGGGGAATCTCGGGGGGAATGGCTGGATGGGACGAATCCGCGGTCAGTTGGGGCAACAGCGGACCCTCGGGTTGATCACGTTTCGTAATCCGTACTTGAACGACTCCTTGACGTCGATGCAGCTGGATGTCTACCGTAGTTTGACCAATTACATCACCTATTTTGAGAAGAAATCCGGCGCCAGCGTCACGTTTGGCCGATGGCTCTCCGAGTATACGTCTGGCAGCATCGCCCTGGTCGCGGAGCAGTTGAATTTCAGTGATCCAGCGGCTGGGATTTGCCCGGATCAATTCCCTCTTATCTGTCGTCAGCTGGGGAATCAAACCACAACCGGATTCCGGACCATGCTGGCTCGTGACACCAGGGACTATTATATGAATCCACGCACCGGCTGGCGGACCTCCGTTGGATTTGATCTGGGGACGCCCTACCTGGGTGGAACCAATAACTTCTATAAATATTCTTTGGATGTCATGAAATATACGCCCTTGCCGTTCGACACGCGGATCGCCCTCCGTGCTCGCTATGGGTCCGCCGTCGGCGTAGACGGGAAACCGATTCCGTTGACCGAGCGATACTTCGTCGGCGGCATCAATACGATGCGCGGTTTCGTGTTCGGGCGTGCAGGACCAGTGACACCCAGCAACACCTTGCTGGGCGCGGCCAAACAACTCATTTTTAATAACGATTTCATCTTTACGATTTCCGAGGAAGCGAAACTGAACGGGGTAATCTTTTTCGACTATGGTAAGGGTTTCGACGATAACGAGCCATTATCGTTCAGACTGCGGAAAACCGCCGGTATTGAAGGACGATGGATATCGCCTTTCGGTCCTCTCCGTGCCGCCTATGGATTGAACTTGGACGCACGAGAAGGAGAGCGCAAAGGCGTGTTCGAGTTTACGATCGGTTCTCTATTTTAAGAAGGCAAGGTTGATGTCCATGCGTGAGGTAACGACGTGAACCGGTGGAATGGTGTCATACGGATGGTGTGCGGCAGAGGATTCCTGTTGCTCGCCCTCCTCGCCGTCTCAGGGTGCGGCGCCGGCGCGGCTAAAGTTGAGGGAAAGCTGGGAGTGGTCGATCCGACCCGCATCCTGAGCGAGACGAACGCGGGTAAAAAGGCCAAAGAGTCGCTGAGCGCGTTCTCCAAGAATCGTCAGGCCTTGATCGAAATGGAGGAAAAAGATCTCCGCCGGATGGAAGAGGATTTCGGGCGGCAGGCCAGCGTGCTGAGCGCGCCTGCCAAACGGGAGCGCGAAGACCAGTTTCGGCGGCGCATGGCGGAGTATCAGCAGAAAGCCAGTGAATTGAACAGGGAGGTCCAGGAAAAGCAGAAAGATGTGCTCGAAGGATTTCGTGAGAAGGTAGAATTCATTGTGGGCAAGGTCTCCAAGCGTCTCGGCCTGCAGGTCGTTATAGACAAAGGGAAAGGCGGCCCCACCTTGTATAGCGATGGAGGACTCGATGTCACCGGCCAGGTGATCGAGGAATTTAACCGCGAGTATCCTTGACCGGCGAAGGCTCGCGAACCGAGGTGCCGGGAGCCAGCGTGGCATGTGTGAAGATCCGGGTGTGAGCATCGTGGTTCGTGTATGTATAGAGAAGATGGAACTGGTGCAGAGGGGAGGAGAATTTTATGGAACGAACAGGAGTAACGGGTCTGATCATCATAGTAGGACTATGGCTCGCCATGCTGTCGCCGGCGTTGTCGGCTGACGCGTTCAAAGTGGCGGTGATGGACCAGCAATTGGTCATCGAGCATTCGAAGGCCGGCAAAAGAGCCTTGGAAGAACTCAAGTCCTATTCGTCGACCAGGCAAAAAATCATCAATTCCGACGATCAGGAGCTGAAGGAGTTGGAACAGACGATTCAAGACCCGAAGCTGACGGATAGCGCGAAACAGGAAAAACAGAATCAGTTCCAGGCGAAATTGGAAGCCTATCAGCGCCGTCTCGCCGACTTCAATCGCGAGATCCAGCAGAAGCAGCGTGAGATGGTGGCGGAGTATTCGAAGAAGGTGCAGGCGGCAGCCCAGGTCGTGGGAGAAAAAAACGGATACATGGCGGTCATCGACAAGGGAAACGAGGCCGTGATGAAGATCGTCCTCTACCATCAACCCGCGTTGGATTTAACCGATCAGATCGTGAAGGAGTTTGATCGACAGAATAAGTAAGAGAGGGGGAGGGAGCCTACTGATCTTCTGTGCTCGCGCAACGCGCGGCCTCTAAAAGGGTGGGAAGGCAGCCTGGTCGTCCCCATGTCCACGGAACGCCCACGATGCGAATGTGCTCGTTCGACGCGCGCAACCGAGGATCAACCAGGCGACCCTCGAAAGTGAAGTATGGGATTGGGATGACGCGCGCAGTGAAAGATCACCCGGTCTCCATCCCTGAAGAGATGACGGGCGAGCTTGGAGTAAGCATTCTGAGTATCGCCACAACCTCAGAATGCAAACAACTGAAGTCTGTCAATGAGGAGGTTCCGCCGATGTCCGTGATGGAACAAGCTGAAATTCAGTCCCTCTTGCCTCACAGGTATCCTTTTCTTCTGGTCGATCGAGTTGAGGAATTGGATCCTGACCGGCGGATTGTAGGGATCAAGAACGTGACGATTAATGAACCGTTCTTTCAAGGACATTTTCCGGGACGGCCGGTCATGCCTGGCGTATTGATTCTCGAAGCGATGGCACAAGTGGGAGCGATTCTGGCATTCAAATCGATGGGCCATGCGGCTCGACCGATTGTCTATTTGACCGGCATCGATGGAGCGAAGTTTCGTAAACCGGTCGTGCCCGGTGATCAGCTGCGGTTTGAGATCGACGTGGTCAAAAAACGAGCCCCGTTCTGGAAGATGCAGGGGAAGGCCTTTGTTGAGAATGAAGTCGTCTGTGAAGCCGAGGTAACCGCCATGGTGACAGAAAATACCGTGAAGGGTGATGTGTGAAGACGTGCGCATTTCAACGAGACACGAATCAACCGGAGTCCATCACCGATCACTCACGCATCACTGGAGGTTAAGAGTGCAGATTCATGGGAGTGCGATCATCCATCCTCACGCTCAGCTGGCAGCTGACGTTTCAGTGGGGCCATTTTGTGTCATCGGCGAGCATGTCACGATTGGAAGCGGGACGCGGCTGGTCTCTCATGTCACCGTCGATGGCTGGACAGAGATCGGTGCACGGTGCGAATTGCATCCCTTCGTCTCGATAGGAGCGCCCCCCCAGCATCTGAACTATAAGGGCGAGCCCACCAAGGTGGTGATCGGCGACGACAACATTCTCCGGGAGTATGTCACGGTCAATCGCGCGACAGTCGAAGGCGGCGGGACGACCAGCATCGGTGCCAAGAACTTCTTAATGGCCTATGTCCACGTGGCCCACGATTGTCATCTTGGCAGCCATCTCATTCTGGCCAATGCCGCAAGTTTAGCCGGCCACATTACCATTGGGGACTATGCCATCATCGGGGGACTGACGGGGATCCATCAACATGTGCGGATCGGGTCCTACGCCATGGTTGGCGGTTGTTGTGCGCTCGGGCAGGACCTCCCGCCGTTCATGCGGGCGGCCGGAGGTTATCGTGCGCGGATGTATGGTCTCAACTCGGTTGGATTGCGCCGGCAGGGGTTTTCAGCCGATCGGATTTCGGTTCTGAAACGCGCATACGACATGGTCTTCCGGTCCGGACATCGAACGGCTGAAGCGGCCAGGCTCGCCAAGATTGAGTTTGGAGACCAGCCGGATGTCATGACGGTCCTGGGGTTCCTTGAGGGAACGAAGCGCGGCATCTGCCGGTCAGTCGGTAAAGATCAGGAGGATGAGGAATAACGTGGCATTCATGCCGTTCGTCACCGACGGTGAACGGATCGGACTGATCGCCGGCAACGGCCGGTTCCCGATCATCTTCGCCGACAATGCGAGGAGGCTTGGCTATCATGTCTCCGCCGTGGCGCATGAAGGGGAAACAGAACCGGAGTTGGCAGACCATGTGGATCGGATCCATTGGATCAAAATCGGCCAGCTGAACAAATTGATCAAAGCCTTCAAGGAAGACGGGGTTCATCAGGCCGTGATGTTAGGCGGGATCAAGAAGACGCATGTCTTTACCACCCTGAGGCCTGATTTCCGCACCCTGGCCCTGGCGACGCGGTTAGCACTGTGGAAAGACGATGACATTCTGCGCGAACTGGCGAAGGAGCTGGAACGGGAAGGGATTATTATCTGTGAGTCTACCTTCGGACTTGAGGGGATTCTCGTGGAGGACGGACTGTTGACCGCGCGGACTCCTTCGGAGAAGGAGTGGGAAGACATCCGCTACGGGTGGGAAGTGGCGCATGAAATCGGGCGTCTCGATATCGGTCAATGCGTCGTGATCAAGGATCGCGTGGTCGTGGCTGTCGAGGCGGTCGAAGGCACTGACGGAGCCATCAAACGGGGCGGAGACTTGGCCAAGGAGGGCGCGGTCGTGGTCAAACGATCGAAGCCGCAGCAGGATTTGCGGTTCGATCTCCCCGCCGTAGGACCTCGAACCATCGACGTCATGGCATCGGTCAAGGCTTCCGTATTGGCGATCGAAGCCGGTCGGACTATCCTGTTAGATCGCGAGATCGTATTGGAGAAGGCGAAAGCGTTCCGTATCGCCATCGTCGGAATCTCGAAACTCGAACCAAACGGAAAATGAACGTCGAAGCATGACACCGTTTAGGGCTGGCGTCATCGGGGTCGGACATCTCGGACAGCATCATGCCCGGCTCTATGCCTCCCTTCCCGGGGCACGGCTTGTCGGTGTGTCGGATCAGTCGTTGGAACGCGCACAGACGATCGCCGATCGGCATGGGGTCCGCGGCTATTGCAAGATTGAGGAATTGTTGCCGCTCGTCGATGTCGTCAGCGTCGCAGTTCCGACGTCAGGCCACTATGCCGTCGCAAAAACCTGTCTTCAGGCAGGTAAACATGTCCTGGTAGAGAAGCCGATCGCCGTCATGCCTGAAGAGGCACTGGAGTTGGTGCAGCTGGCCAAACAACGGAATTGCTGCTTACAGGTCGGTCATAGCGAACGGTTCAACCCGGTAATGGCGGTGATGCGTCCCCATATCGGCCGGCCTGTCTTCATCGAATGCCACCGCCTCAGCAGCTTCAGCGAACGAGGAACCGATGTGGATGTGGTGTTGGATCTCATGATCCACGACCTGGATCTCGTGCTGTCCTTGAATCCCGGTCCCGTGGAGGAGGTGCGTGCTGCGGGGGTCGCGGTGCTGTCCTCTTCGATCGATATTGCCAATGCCCGGATTCAGTTTCAGAGCGGCTGTGTAGCTAATCTGACATCCAGCCGAGTGTCGACGAACAAGATGCGCCGGCTGCGCCTCTTTCAACGAGACAATTATCTGTCAATCGATTTCCAGACACGACAGGGGATGATTTGTCGACGTAGCGTCAAGACCGGTGAACGACCGACCGTGGAAGTCGAACAGTTGCAGGGAGGAGACGAAGAACCATTGAAGCTCCAACTGGAATCGTTTCTTCATGCAGCCGCCACGAACACGAGGCCTGTGGTGTCTGGTGAGGATGGCGCAGCGGCAGTGGACGTCGCGCATCAGGTGTTGCAAGCCATCGGGGCCTTTGCCGCTCGCCATGAAGAGGGGGATAGCGCGGGGCATAAGGGGTAACGGGACAGTGGGTGTAGGCCCTTACTCCTTACCCCCCGTATCCCTCGCCCCGTGACCCCGGAATTGAAGTCATGCGAATTTTAATCGTCACAGGCGAAGCCTCGGGTGACCTCCATGGGGCCCATTTAGCCAAAGCGATGATGGCGCTCGACCCGGCGGCCGAACTGGTCGGCATCGGGGGGGGTGCCATGCGCGCAGCCGGTGTGCGCATGGTGCCTGGCGTCCCGCAGTTGGATGTGATGGGATTGATCGGCCTGTCCGCGATCCGGGCCATGGTCCAGCGTGTGCTGGCGATCCGGAGGGTGCTGAAGGCGGAGCCCTGGGACCTCGTTATCCTGATTGATAATCCAGGTTTGAACTTTCATTTCGCGCGGGTGGCAAAAGCCGCCGGTCGGCGGGTGCTGTACTACATCGCCCCGCAAGTATG
>Ga0070681_10002248_pt1 | contig 17621 bp, 13 predicted proteins | sample KBSC83BmetaG_FD_65650 | JGI IMG/M metagenome (GOLD analysis project Ga0070681, IMG submission 65650) | Corn rhizosphere microbial communities from Kellogg Biological Station, Michigan, USA - KBS C8-3B metaG | ecosystem: Host-associated > Plants > Roots > Rhizosphere | place: USA: Michigan... | reverse complement strand
GCACGGTTACCGATTCCGGTTCGACGCGACGTTCGGCCTCGATCGCCGGCTCGATCGACGCGTCATGGGCCGCTGTCGAGCGGATTTCCACTTCGCGCTCAATCGCCGCCGAGCCCGAACCGGGATCGTGTCGCGAAGCGAGCGGCGAGACTGATGATGAGGACGAGCGCGAGGAGGACGAGGGCGCCGGCCCACGCTTGGCGGTGCCAGTCGTCGTAGGGAGAAATCGCATAGAGATAGATCTGCATTGGAAGTGCTGCGATCGGCTGGAACGGCGACACGGACCAGAACTGATTGCCGAATGCGGTGAAGATCAGCGGAGCGGTTTCGCCGGCGATGCGCGCGACCGCGACCAGCGCACCGGTGACGATGCCCGGAAGTGCCGTGCGCAGCACGACGCCGAGCGACGTGCGCCACTTCGTGTATCCAAGCGCCAGAGCGGCCTCGCGCATCGACACCGGCACCAGGCGAATCATCTCTTCTGTGGCCCTCGTGACCAGGGGAATCATCATCGCCGCGAGCGCCAACCCGCCGGACAACGCGGAGAAATGCTTGAATGGACGCACCAGCATCTGCCACGCGAAGATGCCGAGGACGATCGAGGGCAGTCCGTTCAGAACGTCCGACAGGAAGCGCACCACCATCGCCAGCTTCCCGCCTCGTTGCTCGGCGAGATACAGCCCCGCACCAACGCCGACCGGCAGTCCCACCAGCGACGCGATGAGCACGAGCATGCCGGTGCCGACAATTCCGTTCGCCATGCCGCCGCCAACATCGCCGGCCGGTTTCGGAATCTTGGTGAAGAAGTCCCAATTCACCGACGTCGCACCCTGCTCGAGCAGGTGCCAGAGAATCAGAATGAGTGGCAGCGTAGCGACCAACGCGGCCACGTACGTCAGGCCAATCATGGTGTGATTCACGACGCGGCGTCGCGCCAACGTTCGCGCGGTGCTCGCGGCAAGCACGTCGCGGTACGAGCGGCTCGCGAGATCGCGGCGAGAAGAAGGCATCGCGCTGGCGGTCATCTCACCCTCCCTGCGAGCGAGCGGTCCGCCAGACGAGCCAGCGAGCGATCACGTTCACGATGACGGTGACGATGAACAGCCCCGCGCCAACGGCCATGAGCGCGGAGACGTGGAGATCGGTCGTCGCCTCGCTGAACTCGTTTGCGATCTGCGATGCCATCGTATAGCCCGGCTGGAAGAGCGACGCGGAGATCTCATGACGGTTGCCGATCACCATGGTGACGGCCATCGTTTCGCCGAGCGCGCGGCCCAGTCCGAGGATGATGCCGCCAATTATTCCTGATCGAGCAGATGGCAGTACGGCATCCCAGATCATCTCCCAGCGCGTGGCGCCCAGCGCGAGCGCCGCTTCACGCTGCGAGCGCGGCACCGCCAGCAGCACCTCGCGCGTCACCGCGGAGATATATGGAAGGCACATGATGCCGAGGATGACGCCGGCCGCGAGCATGCTCGGGCCGTACGCCGGACCTGCGAAAATCGGCAGGCCGCCAAGATGCAGCTCATCGCGGATGAACGACATCACAGTGTCGCGCAGGAAGGGCACGAGCACCAGAATGCCCCACAGGCCGTAGACGACACTCGGAATCGCCGCGAGCAGATCGACGAAGAAGGCAACCGGCTGGCGCACCCATGCCGGTGCGAACTCCGAGAGGAAGATTGCAACGCCCACGGCGAGCGGCGTCGCAATCAGGAGCGCGATGATCGACGAGACGATGGTTCCATAGATCGCCGGCGCCGCGCCGAACTGCCCCTTCACCGCGTCCCAGTGGCTCTCCGTGAAGAACCCGATGCCGAACTTGCTGAGCGCTGGCCAACCCGCCGCGAACACTTCCCATGCGATCAGGCAGAGCAGAGTCGGAATGACGAGCGCGAAGAATGTGGTCGCGCCGCGATAGATGCGATCGCCGATCGAGGATCCTTCGATGCCCGCCGTGACCGGCGTCGCCGGACTCGCGACGCGCGCGCCAATCGAGGCTTCCGTCACAGCGCGCTCCCGGTGGATACCGCGGTGACCAGCGACCAACGACCTTGCACGAGGAACCTCGACGAGAAGGACGGATAGTGAATCGAACTCTCGTGGACGTCTGCAACCGTCTCGGCAACGTCACGTAACGGCCCTGTAACGACGACCCGCGCCTGGACAAAGCGGACAGACCGACCAAGTCGGTGACACAAGCGTTACACCAGACCCATCGGGCCTTTACGCAAAACATCGAGTTTCTCGGCTCCACTCTATTCCAATGACAGGAGCACAACGTGATCGCACGCGTTTCGAGAAACTTTGGGCTGGCACTGGCTGGGGCCGCGGTGTGCGCCCTTGGTGCCACGAGCCTGAGCGCGCAGGATCTCAACGGCGCGGGCGCGAGCTTCCCGCAGCCGATTTACAGCAAGTGGTTCAGTGAGTATGCCGCGAAGACCAACGTCAAGATCAACTATCAGCCGATTGGTTCCGGTGGCGGCGTCAAGCAGTTCACCGAAGGCACCGTCGACTTCGGAGCATCGGACGCTCCGCTCAGCGACACGGAAATCGCGAGCCTCAAGAGTCCGGCGTATCACATCCCGACGGTGCTCGGCGCGGTCGTGATGACGTACAACCTCCCTGAGGTGACGAAGCCGCTCAATATGACCGGCCCGCTCATCGCGGATATTTATTTGGGCAAAGTCACCAAGTGGAATGATCCGGCCATCGTCGCGCTCAACAAAGATGTGAAGCTGCCGAACAAGGACATTCTCGTCGTCCACCGTTCTGACGGCAGCGGCACGACGTACATCTTCACCGACTACCTGACCTCGGTGAGCCCGGCGTGGGCCGCGGGCCCGGGCAAAGGCAAGGACGTGCAGTGGCCCGTCGGCTTGGGTGGCGCGCAGAATCCTGGCGTGATGGGTCAGGTCTCGCAGGTGCCGGGCGCGATCGGCTACGTCGAGCTCGCGTTCGCGCGGCAGAAGAAAGTGCCGTACGCCGCGATCAAGAACGGAGCAGGTGCCTTCGTCATGCCCTCGATCGAGTCGGTGACTGAAGCAGCGTCCGCGACGGCGGCGAAGCTTCCGGCGAACACGGACTTCCGCGTGTCGATCGTCAACGCGCCGGGCAAGACGGCGTATCCGATCTCGTCGTTCACGTATCTGCTCGTCTACGAGACACAGCCTGATGCGGCGAAGGGCAAGAAACTGATCGACTTCCTCAAGTGGGCGCTGCACGACGGCGAGAAGGAAGCCGCGTCGCTCGACTATGCGCCGCTTCCCGCCAACATCGTCACGATGCTCGACAAGCGTCTCGCGTCAGTGAAAAACGTCGCGTCGAAGTGAGGATTCGAGAGAGATAGCTGTCTCGAGGTCACAGGATAGTTGGTCGCAGGATGCAGAACAGGCGCAGGTAGTCCAATTCTCCTCAGCCTCTTATCCTCTGACCTGAGCAAAAACGAATGCCGGCCAGCCGCCCTGGCCGGCATTCGTTTTTTGCGTTCGCACCGGCACTGTCCGTTGTTACGGCGGCGTTACCCCTCCGTGAAATTCGTGCGACCGGGCTCCGGCAGCATTACCGCCGAGCGTGTCAAAGATGGTAACAAGCCGGAGCGACGACAGCCGATTCTCCCACCGTTGGCCAGCTGTCGCCTGGAGCTTTGGTCTCGCTCGAGGGCGCTCGACGCTCGTCGATCGTTCCTCGATGTCCTACCCCAATCCTTCACCTGGCCTCCATGACCTTCCTCTCCGTCCGCAGACTCGCGGTGAGCGTCGCCGTTGCAATCGCGCCGTCGCTCGGCCTCGCCCAGGCACCGCCGCCTGTGGTTGTCACCCCAGCCTTCGACGTCTCCGGTCAGATCTTCGGCAGTTATAGCGTCAAGACAGACTCGGCCTCCAAGACGAATCTTGGCGGCAAGGCTCCCAACCTATTCAGCGTCGATCGCGCGTATCTCACGTTCCGCATGCCGGCAGGTGATAACGGAGCCATCCGCGTCACCACGGACATTTTCCAGAATACGAATCCCGCGCAGAACACTTACTACCAAGGCTGGGTGGTGCGCCTCAAGTACGCGTACCTGCAGTACACGGCCGCGCGCAATTCGATGGGCGCCGGCTCGAGCGTGGTCGGACGACTCGGCATCCTGCACACCGTCGTGATCGACTACGAGGAAATGCTCTGGCCGCGATACCTGCAGCAGACGGCCGTCGAGAAGAACGGCTTCTTCTCGTCATCCGACGCCGGCGTTGCTGGACTCTTCACGCTTGGCGATCGATGGGGCGAGCTCTACGCGACGATCACCAACGGCAGCGGCTACACGTCGTACGACAATCCGGGCACGACCGGTCAGCCGGTGACGAGCAATCGCTTCAAGGATTTCGGCCTCCGCGCGTCCATCACACCGCTCGCCCACGATGCGACGATCTCGTCGTATATCCGCAATTTGACCATTAGTCCATGGGCATATAAAGGTTATAACGGCAGTGCGTTCCAGTCTGGCGGTGCGGGCCAGGTCGGACCGGGCACGAACGGCGCCATCACCGACGGCATGACGCGCGACCGATGGGGTGTGTTCGCCGGCGTTCGCGACTCCACGATCTGCGACTTCCGGAACGGTGGCCGGTGCCGCCTTTCCGCGGGCGTCGAATACGCGCAGCGCAAGGACGAGAGCGACAACGGCGGTAACACGCTTGTGAGCCCGCGCGTCGTCCACGACTCGACGGGCCGGTTGTGGGACGGCTTCATCTTCATTCGCCCGCTCGAGGTCTTCCAGGTGACGGCGAGGTCGCCGCTCACGCTGGTCGCGCGCTACGATCACTTCACGCCGCAAACGGATCCCGGTTCGAGCGTGCCCGGCGCCGCGAATTACGCCGGCACCATGCCCGCCTACAACTTCGTGCTCCTGGGCGCGTCCTGGGATCTGAATCAGCGGATGACGCTCACCGCGGATTATCAGAATACGTCGCCCACTGATTTCCCCGCTCCAGTGGGAACGAATGTGCGACCCACGCCAACGTCGACGACGTATTTCTTACACTTTGTTGTGAATTTCTAAACATCCGGGCGCTGCTCGCAGCGGAAATGTAGGAAACCCGGCGCGTTATCGACATTTCCACATGCCGCGTCACGAACGACGCCTCGTTCGTGACGTCGCCGTTGTGATCATCGCCGTGGAGCGACGATCGGCGGAGACGCGCGCAGCGCTTCGACGTCCCAGCCGCCGAGCACTGCCGCGGTCTCGTACGTCGATTCGAGGAATTCCAAAATCATTCCTTCGGGATCGTTCGACTCGCGGACCGTATAGTACGGAAGAATCCATTCCCGCATCTGGGGGTGATAGTGTGCCTCTGCCGGCTTGATCGGAGCGGCACTGCACCCGTCGGGCTCCGGATACGCGTACGCGTAGAATGCCGGATACGGCACAGGCGAATCCACCGTGCCTGGCCACCATCCCGCGCTGATGCACTCGCGAGAGTACGCCTCCTGCATCACATAGTCTGGAACATTTGGAATTCCACCCGGATGCCGTGGCGCGCCTCGTCCTGAAAACCGCGTGCACGCCAGATCGAAACCGCCCCACCAGAAATGCGACGGACTGCATTTCCCGCTGAATCGTCCTTTGAACTCGTTCAGGATTTGATCGACGCGTGCCAGCGCGTTCCACCAGCTTCGCGCGCTGTCGGCATCGTACGTCGCATGCTTGTGATCATCCGCGAATGGCGTCGCGTCGGCGATCTCGTTCGGCTTTCCGACAATCTTGACGTCGACTCCGAGCCTCGACATCAACGCCTTCCATTCCTCGTAAAACGACGCCACGGATTTGCTCTCGAGAGGCATCGTTTCGACTTGGCCCCAGCTTCCGCGTGCGACGATCGCGTCGGTGAGAAAATCGAGCTCGACGTCGACCACGCCGGAGCGCGTGGGCATCGGCGATGTGGTGAGGCCATGCGCGGTGACATATAGCGCGCAATTCCACCAATGATTCTCGAACGGCGCGAGCCGAAGGCGCGTTTTGCCGACGATCTGCGTCCACCGGTGGAGCGTCTCGTACGTAGGCAACCACTCCTCGAGAGCGAGCACCGGCCAGCCGTCGCGGTTGATATCGGCGATCACGGACATGAGACGATTCGGGGCAAAGGAATGACCTGCTTCACCGCCGCGGAACTGCAAAAACCGGGGGAAAGGCGCGAAAGCTGCGCAACGAGCCGGACACTACCTCCATTTCCGGGCGGAGCGACACCATGCCTCTCGACGGTTCGAGTCCACTGCAGGTACTCGTGTTGACCGCGTCGCTTCGACGCGATTCCCTCAACGGCCGGCTTGCGACGCTCGCCGGCGATGTCTTCAGGCGGCACGGCGCCACGATCGATGGCCGGCACCTCAACGAGTTCGACAGTCCATCGTTTGACCAGGACGTCGAAGACGAGCTCGGCGTTCCCGACCCCGCGAACGACTTCTGCCAACGGCTGAAGCAAGCGGACGCATTCGTCATCGCGTCGCCCGAGTACAATGCGTCGATTCCCGGCGGTCTGAAAAACCTCATCGACTGGACGTCGCGACTTCGCCCGCAACCGTTCAACGGCAAGCAATGTTTGCTCATGTCCGCGTCACCGTCGATGGCCGGCGGCAATCGCGGACTCTGGTCGCTCCGTGTTCCGCTCGAGCATTTGGGAACCCGCGTCTATCCTGATATGTTCTCGCTGGCGCAGGCCCATGAAGCGTTCGCGCCCGATGGACGCATCGCCAACGACATGCTCCAGAAGCGTTTCTCGGAGACGATTCGGTGTTTCATGGATCTCGTGGAAGCCGCGAAGCACTACCCAAGACTCAAGAAGCAGTGGGTCGAGTTCCTCGGGGAAAAACCGAATCGGGCGACGGATCGCGTGGAACTGAGCGAGATCGAGGCAGCGTAGAGAACGAATTCAGCGCCGCGATGAAACGCGGCACGCTCATCGCCACGATTCTCGCGTCGGCCATGACGTTCATCGACGGCACCGTCGTGAACGTCGCGTTGCCGGCGCTGCAGAACGGCCTCGATGCGACGATCACTGATGTGCAGTGGGTCATCGAGGCCTACGCGCTCTTTCTCGGCGCGCTCATTCTCGTCGGCGGTGCGCTCGGGGACCAGCTCGGACGAAAACGCGTCTTCCTCGCCGGTGTATTCGGGTTCACGGCCGCGTCGGTGTTGTGTGGCAGTTCTCCGTCGCCGCTCGTTCTGATCATCGGACGCGCGCTGCAAGGCATTGGCGCCGCGTTTCTCGTGCCCGGCAGTCTCGCCATCATCACTGCCGCGTTCTCCGGCGTCGAACGCGGCCGAGCGATCGGTACCTGGTCCGGATTCAGCGCGATCACGACCGCGATTGGACCTGTGCTCGGCGGCTGGCTCGTCGAGCACGTGACGTGGCGCGCCGTGTTCTTCATTAACGTGCCGCTGTCCGCGATCGTCGTGTTTCTCGCGTTCCGCTACATCGACGAGTCGAAAGACCCGTCTCGTGGACGGACCATCGATTGGCTCGGCGCGGCGCTCGCCGTGATCGGCCTCAGTGGCGTCATCTTTGGACTTCTCGAATGGCCGGCGCTGGGGGGCACGCCTCTCGTCTTGACGGCCCTGGCCGTTGGGATCGCCGCTCTCGTCGCTTTCATCGTCGTCGAGATGCGAGTACACAATCCGATGCTGCCGCTCGGGCTGTTTTCGTCGCGCACGTTCACCCTCGCGAACCTGCTCACGTTTTTCCTGTACGCGGCGCTCGCGGAAGCGATGTTCATGATTCCGCTCGAGCTCATTCAGGTTCGCGGCTACAGCGCGACCGCGGCCGGCGCGGCGCTGCTTCCCTTCCCGATCATCATGTTCGTGCTCTCGCGCTGGTCGGGAGGTCTCGTGGCGCGCATCGGAAGTCGCGTTCCGCTCACCGTGGGTCCCATCGTGACCGGCATCGGATTCGCGCTCTGCGTCCGGGTCGCCGGACACGCACCGTTCGTCTCTACTTTCCTGCCGGCGATCATTGTCGTTGGACTCGGTATGGCCATCGCCGTCGCGCCGTTGACGACCACGGTGATGGACTCGGTGAGCGGTGATCACTCGGGAACGGCGAGTGGCATCAACAACGCCGTCGCGCGCATCGCTGGTCTTGTGGCGATCGCGGTGTTCGGCGTCATCGTCGCTCGCACGTTCAATGCGCAGCTCACGCCGCGCCTCGATCGAGTCGAGCTCTCCGCTGACGCGCGCGCTGCTGTCGATCGTGAACGTCCGAAGATGGCGGGCGCTGATGTGAATTCGATTCCGTCGCTACCACCCGAGCGCCGCGCGGATGTGCGCGATGCAATCGACAGCTCGTTTGCATCCGCGTTTCGTGTATCGCTGTTCGGCGTTGGCCTGCTCGCGCTCGTTGCCGCCGCCTTTGGTGTCGCGATCACACCTGCACGCAGCAACACATAATGGGGCACGAAGTGATGAGGAACGCTCATCAGTCCGTCTGATCTTGGCGTTGCGCAATCTTGCGGCGGCTTCTGGCGAGTCGTAACATCGCGCCGGGCGGGCACGACGTCGCGACCGCCCATCACGACCCTGCCGGAGAGGGTAGTCGCATGTGGATCGGCCGCCGATCACACAGTTGCGCCCCCCCGCGCCCGACGTCCGCCGCGTTGACGGCATCGGTGAGCCGACGTGTGTCGATACCCGGCTCCGGACCAACACCACCCGGTCGGTTACCGATCAGAGGAGGGAGTCCAATGACCCGTCGCTCCCACGCTCCACCACGTCGCTTGCGCTCTCTCGGACTGCGCTGTGCGCTCGTCGGCCTCGCCTGTACTGCCACATCGCTCCGAGCACAAGCCGTGGGCGGCGCGCAAACCGGCACCGTCGTCGGTGTCGTGCTTGAACAGGCGACGGGACAACCGCTGGATGCGAGCGCCGTCCAGGTCGTCGGGACGAAGCTCGGCAGCACCAGCGACAAGCGAGGACACTTCATCATTCGCGGTGTGCCCGCAGGTGCGGCCACCATTCGCGCGCAGCGACTCGGCTTTCGCCCGGTAACGCGCGAAGTCCAAGTGCGAGCCAACGACTCCGTGACGGTAAACCTGACGCTCAGCCAGAGCGCCGTCGAGCTCGAGGCCGTTGTTGCCACAGGCACAGGCGGCGCCGTCGAGAAGCGACAGCTCGGCGCACCGATTGGCATCGTCGATGTCGACAAACGCGCTGAGACGACGCCGATCACGGACATCAACAGCGCGCTGTCATTCCAGGTGCCTGGCCTCCGCGCGATGGACGGCGGCGGCGGCGCCGGCGCGGCGAAGGATCTGCGGATCCGCGGCATGTCGAGCTTCGGACTGAGTCAGCGCCCCGCGGTGTACGTCGACGGCGTCAAGATCGACACGAAATCGGTCGACTGGAGCTCGACGCTTCCCAATCAGGGCTGCTGCAACTTCAACGGCGGCGCTGGCGAGGATCGTCTCTCCGATCTCAACCCGAACGACATCGAGCGCATCGAGGTCTTGAAGGGACCGGCCGCGGCTACGCTGTATGGATCGGATGCATCGAACGGCGTGATCCAGATCTTCACGAAGAAGGGCCAGCGCGACAACACGCCCACGTGGAACGTGGGCTTCACGGGCGGCTACGATCGCGCGCCCGAAAACTATCCGACCCACCTCTATCCGAACTTCACGGGCGCGGACGGCACGCGCGCGCTCGACATGAACAAGACGCTGATCGGGAATGGACCGTATCAGGAATACGAGGTCAGCGTGAACGGGGGCGCCGGACGAGCGAGCTACTTCACGTCCCTGGGCTTCACGAAGGAAGAGGGCAGCATCCAGCCGAACGATGCTCGGCGCGGAACGCTGCGCGTCAACGTCTCGTGGCAACCGTCGGACAAGTTGAACTTCGACGCGCATTCGTCGTTCGGCCGCAACTACATCAACTCGCTGCAGGGCGGTAACAACTGGACTGCGCTGACGGGGAACGCGTCGAACGGCGATCCTCGCAACGCAACCAAGCTTCGCCCGTACGGTGAGGCGTGGGTCTCGGTCGCCGACATCCAGAAAATGACCTCGTTCAGCGACGCGAACCGCTACACCGGCGGCGTGACGGGCAGCTATCAGATAACGCCAGATGTGCTCACGAAGCTGACCGTCGGCGTCGACCTCACCAACGACAACAAGCAGCGCTTCTTCCCGTACGACGGCAACTTCGGCTCGGCATCCGTCTTCAACGGCGAGAAGGATGATGCCTATCGGTATTACTCGAACTACACGGCCGACTATCTCGTCCAGTACCATCTGGCGTTGCCGCACGGCATCGGCTCCGATTTCGCCGTCGGCGGCCAGGGCAACTATGAGACCGAGCAGCTCAACGTGGCGGTCGGCAAGCAGTATCCAGGTCCGGGCGTCAGCACGGTGACGGCAGGGTCACAGACCTTCGGCTCCGAGGCATACGCGCACACGGTGAACATGGGCGGATACGCGCAGGATCGTCTGTCATTCGGCGATCGGCTCTTCACGACGATCGGCTTCCGGATGGACGGCAACAGCGCGTTCGGCAAGAGCTACGGCTATCAGAAATATCCAAAGATCGACGCGGCCTACAACATGGCTTCATACGGGTGGATGCCAAGCGTCGTGAGCAACTTCAAGCTCCGCACGGCGTGGGGACGCTCCGGCAAGACACCCGGACCCTTTGATCAATACCAGACCTATCGACCGGAAGCGGTCTTCTCGAACACGCCCGCGCTCACGCCGTACAACCCCGGCAACACCGTGCTGGCCCCGGAGATCACCACGGGAATCGATGCCGGGTTCGACGCCGGATTCTTCGGCGACCGTCTTGGCCTCGAGTTCACGTACTACAATCAGAAGACGAACGACGCGATCGTGAACGTCTCACTGCCGCCGAGCGCAGGCTTCTCGCAAACACAAAAGCAGAACATCGGCGGCATCCAGAACAACGGCTGGGAAGCGGGCATCACGTGGCTGACGTACACGTCGCGCAATGTCGATTGGCACAACGACCTCCGCTTCGACGGCAACAAGAACAAGGTCACTGACCTCGGCGGCCACATCATCGGCAGCAACACGAGCTTCCGAGTGGGCTATCCGATCAACGGCATCTGGATGAACCGGCCGGTGTCGTTCAACACGACGACGAACAGTTGGGTCCGCAGCGATACGGCGCTGTACATGGGACCGCCGCTCCCGACATTCAACTTCTCATACAGCCCGTCCGTGCGGTACAAGAGCTTCCAGTTCCTGACGCTCCTCACGGCGGAGCGCGGCGCAACGCTCTCGAACAGCGACCGGCCGTATCGGTGGCGCCAGCACACGGGCGACGAGTTCCTCTCGCTCCTCGGCTCAAATGGTGCGAACACGGCGTCATCCGACTCCGCAGTGAAGTACTGGGCGCTGTTCGACGATCCGGAGAGCCGCAACAACGTGCGCATCCGGCAGATCTCGCTGACGTACGAGGTTCCGAGCTCACTCTCGACGATGCTTCGGCTCGGACACACGACGGTCAGCGCGACCGCGCAGAACGTGAAGATCTGGGCGCACTGCCATTGTCAGGATCCCGATTTCTCGACGTACACCGGCTCGGACTTGAACACATCGCTCGGCTTCCTCGCCGATCCGGCACCGCACACGTTCCGATTCGCCATTCACTCGAAGTTCTGATCACCGCCACCCTTTCTTGAGGAACGACCATCATGCGTGACATGACACGCGTTTCCACCAGATTGGCCGTGGCGCTGCTCCTCGTGAGCGTACCGGTGGCCAGCTGCAGTGACATTCTGAAAGTCCAGGACCCGCAAAACTTCGCGAGCTCCACGCTGGACAATCCCATTCTCTGGCCCGCGATTGCCAACGGCGCCGAGGGCGATATGATGTTGGTGCTCGACGACAACGCGATCTTCACCGGCATGTTGTCGGACGAGCTGTGGGACTCGAGCACGTGGATCGACTGGCACGACATCTCGACGGGCGCCATTCGAGCCAACCGACCGCAAGGCACGTTCGGTGACGGCGTGCAAAACGGCTTGCTGCGCGCGCGCTATTCGGCGCAGGCCGCGGTAGACAAGTTCACGGCTGGCATGAAGGACACGGCCAACACCAGCCCACTCATGGTGCAGGTGAAGCTGGTGGATGCCTGGTCCGATCTCGTGCTTGCGATGTCGTTCTGCGAGTCGCCGCCGACGCAGGGGGCGGCGACGGTCAGTGACACCGTGATGTTCAAGAACGCCGCCACCAAGCTGACCGCGGTGCTCGCACTGGCGAAGGCGGCGCACTACACGAAGGAGACGGATCGCGCGGCGATCGTCAACCAGATCAACGCCGGCATCGCGCGCGCGAACCTCATGGTCGGCAACTACGACGCGGCGCTCGCGGCGGCGCAGTTGGTGCCGGCCGGGTTCGAGAAGGATGCTGTGTTCTCGTCGAACACGACGGCGCAGAACAACAACGAGTTCGTTCAGGGCAACACCGGATCGAACCGATCCTACACGATTCGCGGCATGTGGTACAACCAGATCGATACCGTCGCCGGATATTTGAAGGATTGGTATAGCAACAATCTCGACACGCGCGTTCCGCTGCTGCACGACAACAACAACGCGCACGGCTACAATCTCGGCGCTGGCGGCGTGGTCAAATTCTTCAGCAACGGCAAGGCGCCGGTGGCCGCGGCGCCGATCGCGATGGCGAAGTACGGCGAGATGGTGCTGATTCAGGCGGAAGTCGCGTGGAGAAAGGGCCAATTCCAGGCAGCCGTCGACGCGATGAACATCAATCGCAAAGCGGCGAACCTGCCGAATCTCGTGCTGCCGATAACGGGCGACGTCTCCACCTGGGTGCGTGACGCGATCCTGAGCGAGCGCTTCGCGACGCTCTTCAGCGAAGGCTTCCGCATGCAGGATCTCTATCGCTTCAATCTCGTGACGGCGAAGCTCGGCACTGGTCGGCTCGTCAAGCTCCCGCTTTCGGTGACGGAAGCCGTGAACAACAGCAACATCCGGCTCAATGGCGGCAAGTGCCCCGGGATCAGTTGAGCAAGTTCATATTCACGCGCCGCGAGTTCCTGTGGACCGCCAGCAACAGCCTGGCGGTCGCAGGAATTTCGGCGCTGGGCGTCAACGCATGCGGTGGAGCTGAGCGCGTCACTTCTGCCGTCGCTACCGGTGCGCTCCATGGCACGGTTACGGATCTTCAAGGCGCGCCGCAAGCAATTGGCCGCATCTACCTGTTGCTCGACAACGGTCTCAATAACAACATCTTCGCCGACGTCGATCGGAATGCCAAATTCGATTTCGGTCAGATCCCAGTCGGCAAGTATCAGTTGCGCTTCTGGGGCGGAGATGAGGCGTCAGTACCAGAGCCGCTCGAGAATCCCGTTCGCGTGACCGTCACGGCGGATGTGCCGAGCATCGTTCCATTCCAGATCGTACGCGGCACCCCGGATGAAACCGTGCACGAGATCTACGCCGGCGATTTCTTCTTCCAGGATCAACCGTTCGGTCAACCGAACGCGACGGTCCTCGTGAAGCTCGGTGTGACGGTGTGCTGGTACAACGTCGGGTCGACGCAGCATACCATCACCGGCGGTCCGTGGGGCGATTCGGGCCCGCTTTCCCGCGCTGAAGAGTTCGAGTGGCACGCGAACGTGGTCGGCACCTTCGGCTATCGCTGCAACTTTCATAATCCTCAAATGCAATCGATCCTCCAGGTCGTACCCTGATCGACCGCAAGATCCCACCCACCGCGCCATTCTCGCGCGACTCGCCCTCGGCGAATCGACCGTGGGCGACCTCGCGGACCCTTTCGCGTCTCTCGCCCTGCGATCTCCAAGCATCTTCGCGTGCTCGAGCGCGCAGGGCTCGTGCGCCGCGAGCGCGCGGGACGCGTGAGTCGGTGTGAGCTCGATGCCAGTGCGATGCGCGAAGCCGCCGAGTGGATCGAGTACTACCGCCCGTTCTGTCCCGAGGGGAAGGTGCACATTGCGATCGGCGAGTATCGGGAAGTGGAGCGACCCACGCTCCTCGCGTTCACGTCGCAATTCTTCGACTGCTCGATCGCGCGATGCAGCGCCCGCAGCATGAGCACTCGCCAAACCATCGAGCTCTACTTCGACCGCCTTCGCGCGAAGGCGGATTGGGAGGGCCTCCTCGCCGACAACGTCGTCTTCACGTCGTTCACGATGCCGAACAGGCAAGTCAGCGGCAAAGACGCTTTTATCCGAGGCACGAAGGGCTTCTACTCGATGATTCGTCGCGTCGAGGTGCGGCAGGTCATTGTCGATGGCAGTGCCGCATGCGCATTGACACGGTACGATCTGCAGCCACCGAACGGCGGCGCTGTGTTTCAGAGCGACGTCGCCGAAGTGTTTTCCGTCTCGAACGACAAGATCGATTCGCTCGGTATCTACTTCGATCCAACGCCCTTCCCGAAATAGGCCGCGGTCGATTCATGTTGACTTCGGTGGCCTGCTAGGTCGAAGGTCCGCGATGGGTCGGAGCGCTACGCTTCGGCCCATCGTGGGAATGGCGCTTGCCTTTATCACACGCGAGCGACCGTGCGGTTGAAGTGGCTGCCGACACGTTTTCCTTTCCGTTGAGCGCCGCGCCGCCCGGTTCGCTCGTTCCAACCAGCCGCCGGATGACTCGTTACCCGGCATCGGCGCGCCATTACACTTCGGTATGAGGCTCGAGGAGCTCGTACAGACGTCGGCATCGGTTGCGTCGACGCCGGGTCGACTGGACAAGGTTGCTCGGCTCGCGGCGCTGTTCTCGCATCTCTCGCCCGAGGAGGTGCCGATCGCGGTTGGTTTCCTGATCGGGTTTCCTCGCCAAGGCAAGCTCGGCGTCGGTTGGGCGACGGTCGTCGCGGCGCGCGAACATGAGCCTGCCGCCGAAGCCTCGTTGGATCTCACCGATGTCGACCGCGCATTCGACGCGTTGAAAGCCGTCAAGGGCAAAAGCTCGGCGAGCGAACGCTCGCGCATCATTGCCGAGTTATTCGCGCAAGCACGCGCCGACGAGCAGCAGTTCCTCGGCGCGCTGCTGATCGGCGAAGTGCGACAAGGTGCGTTGGAGGGAGTGCTTGCCGACGCGATCGCGAAGGCAGCCGGGCTTCCCCATGACCGCGTGCGACGCGCCGTGATGATGGCGGGCGATCTTGGCGCAGTCGCCGGAGCGGTGTTGGGGCCGGAAGGTGCCGCGGCGCTCGATGCTTATCGGCTCGAGCTGTTCCGCCCCGTGCAGCCGATGCTTGCCGACTCGGCGGAAACCGTTGCCGGGGCTCTCACGTCGGCCGACGGCGTGGTGGCGATCGAATGGAAGCTCGATGGCGCTCGCATACAGGTCCATCGGCGCGACGATCGCGTCGCGGTCTACACGCGGAATCTCAACGACGTGACTGAGCGCGTGCCCGAAGTCGTCCAGGCTGTGCGTGCGCTGCCAGCGCGCGAGCTGATGCTCGACGGCGAGATCATCGCGCTCATGCCCGACGGACGGCCGCTCGCATTTCAGGACACGATGCGCCGGTTTGGGCGACGGCTCGACATCGACGTGCTTCGCGCCGAGCTGCCGCTGACTCCGTTCTTCTTCGATCTATTGTATCGCGATGGCGAGAGCTTCGTAGATCACCCACTATCCGAGCGCCTCGAACAACTCGACCGCGTGCTTCCGGCATCTCTGCGCGTTCCGCGTATGACCTCGAGCGATTCAGAGGCGGCCGCCGCGTTTCAGGCAGACGCGCTCGCGCGCGGGCACGAAGGCGTGATGGTGAAATCGCTTGCGGCTCCGTATGCCGCCGGCCGGCGCGGCGCCGCATGGCTCAAGGTCAAGACGGCGCGCACGCTCGATCTCGTCGTGCTTGCCGTCGAATGGGGTTCCGGCCGGCGCCACGGATGGCTGAGCAATCTCCACCTCGGCGCGAGAGATCCAGCAACCGGTGGCTTCGTCATGCTCGGCAAAACGTTCAAGGGCATGACCGACGAGATCCTGAAATGGCAGACGACGGAGCTGCTCGCGCGCGAAGTGCGTCGAGAAGGCCACATCGTCCACGTGCGTCCAGAGCTCGTCGTCGAGATTGCGTTCAACGAAGTGCAGCGAAGCTCGCAATATTCCGGCGGCGTGACGCTACGGTTTGCGCGAGTGAAGGGCTACCGGCCGGACAAGAACGCGAACGACGCCGACACGATCGATGCGGTTCGGGCGTTTCTGCCCAGCTAGTCATCCCGAGCGAAGCGAGGGATGACAGAACGCTGCGGGTGTCCGGAACCGTGCGAATCTAGCGTTCAATTGAGCAGCGAATCGATCGAGCGCGGGACGATCGGTTGGTGCGGCGTTCTGTGCGCGCGCAGCTTGCGGCGCGCCGAGGACAAATAGCGACAGCAAGGGAAGTTGAATTCTCCTGCGTCCATGCTACGCCGGCTCGATCCCGGCGCGATCGAGCCGGCGTCACGACCGCGTCACAACTCCATTTTGCGCTGTGGGAAGGCGTCGTCATGAAGCGGCTCACGCGGGTACTGCTCGCGATCGTATCAGTCGTTGTTCCACATATGACCTGGGCGCAGACGCCGTCAGTCGAGCTACCGGTCGAGGACATCCACGCGATTGCCGTCGACTTCGATCAAGGCCTCGATCGCGTGTACTGCTACTTTGGCGGTCGAGTCGACGAGCCGGAGCTTCACGTGCGCGTGGATTCCGTGACGCTGGTCGCGAGTCCCGCGGGCTGCGCCGGAATCGGCATCGGATTCTTTCTGCGCGTCCACGATCAACTGCTTCTCGCTGAGGCGATTCGCGGCGTGATTCAGAGCAATCCGCGCTTCGCGGTCGTCAGCGCCTTCTATCAGACGGAAGAGATCGAGGACCGTGGCCAGCGCATCCGCGCGGCGCGCGCGCTTTCGGTCGTGCGCGGAACTCCGGCGGTCGTTGCGCGTCAGGGCGGATCGTGAACGGCGGAAACCCGACGAACTGATCCGAACTGCCGATCCACGACTCCATTCTATCGAACTGCAACGGCGGAATACTACATCGCGCTCCAGAGTTTCTCGCGAGCACGCCGTATCGCGCTGCCGACAACCCACCTTTTTTTTGAATCGCGGAATTGGCGGATGTCGCGGAGGTGCGCGGAGTACGACGGAGTCGTTTTTTGAAAAAGGCGGCGGAAGTGCCGATCGATCGCCCCGTTCGGGATGACGATCAGATTTTGATCGTCGCGGCCAGCACGTAGTACGAGATCGCCGCCAAGATCGCCGACGCGGGAATCGTCAGGATCCACGCCCACACGATTCGACCAGCGAGCCCCCACCGAACCGCCGACAGTCGTTGCGTGGCGCCGACGCCGACAATCGCGCCCGTAATCGTGTGCGTCGTGCTGACGGGAATCCCAAAATGAGTCGCGATCAGAATGGCCGCCGCTCCGCCTGTCTCAGCGCAGAAGCCGCCGACAGGTCGAAGCTTGGTGATTCGCGTGCCCATCGTCTTCACGATGCGCCACCCGCCGAACAGCGTGCCGAGTGAGATCGCCGTGTAGGCGCAGATCTCGACCCAATGGGGGACGGTTCTATTGTCAGGCAGATAGAGGTGATGCAGCCACCCGGGCTGTTCGGCGAACGACGAGTTCACCGAGACCAAGAGGCCGACGATCAC
>Ga0070681_10002244_pt1 | contig 17628 bp, 8 predicted proteins | sample KBSC83BmetaG_FD_65650 | JGI IMG/M metagenome (GOLD analysis project Ga0070681, IMG submission 65650) | Corn rhizosphere microbial communities from Kellogg Biological Station, Michigan, USA - KBS C8-3B metaG | ecosystem: Host-associated > Plants > Roots > Rhizosphere | place: USA: Michigan... | reverse complement strand
GTGGACGACGACCCGGGGAAGCAACGCCGGTCGCTCCACGGTATTCGCATAGCCGGCCGGATTCGCGATCTGCCCGACATCGTCGTGCAACACCGCATCCAACTGGTCGTGATCGCAATCTCCAGTGCGACGCCCGATCAGATGCGACAAATCGTGGAACACTGTCTGGCGGTGAAAGTCGAGTTCAAGCGCCTGCCGTCAATGCGCGAGATGCTCGAAGGCACCGCGAAGCCTGGCGCGCTCGCCGACATCGAGCTTGAGCACCTGTTGGTCCGCGAGCCGGTGACGTTCGACGAAGCGCGTGTTTCGGGCGACGTGGGCGGCAGCGTCGTGCTGATTACGGGCGGCGCCGGGTCGGTTGGCTCTGAGCTCGCGCGCCAACTGGCTCGGGCGAAGCCGGCAAAGCTGGTGCTCGTGGAGCAAGCCGAGAGCGCCTTGTACTACGTCGATTTGGAGTTGCGGCGCACGCATCCGGAGATCGAGGTCGTGCCAATCGTGTCGGACATCACGGATCCGCTGTCTCTCGAGCGAATCTTCGAACAGTATCAACCGGAGCACGTCTATCATGCGGCGGCGTACAAGCACGTGCCGCTGATGGAAACGAACGTCTCGGAAGCGGTTCGCAACAACGTGCTCGGTACCTTGTACGTGGCAGAGTGTGCGGCGCGTTGGAAGGCGCGCAAGTTCGTCCTCATCTCCACGGACAAAGCGGTGCGTCCGTCGAGCGTGATGGGCGCCACGAAGCGTGTCGCCGAGCGCATTGTGTTAGGCTGGCCGTCGCTGCGGTCGTCGAGCACCGAGTTTCGGGCGGTCCGCTTCGGGAATGTGTTGGGCAGCGAAGGGAGCGTCGTGCCGCTGTTCCGGCGGCAGTTGGCGTTGGGCGGCCCGCTCACGGTCACCCATCGTGACATCGAGCGCTATTTCATGACCATCACCGAAGCCGCGCAGTTGGTGTTGCACGCGGCGACGCTGGCCGACGCGGCGGGTCGCATTACGATGCTCGACATGGGAAGGCCAATCCGGATTTTGGATCTGGCCGAGAACCTGTTGCGGTTGTCGGGACTCGAGCCGTACCGGGACGTGCAGATCGTATTTACCGGTCTACGGCCTGGTGAGAAACTGAAGGAAGAGCTCATGTCGGACGTGGAGCAAGCAGTTCCGACAGGGCTCGAAAAGGTCAGCGTCGTGCAGACCGATGAAGTCGATGGGGCGACTGTGCAACAGACTGTAGGCCGCCTGCTCGCCGCGATGAGTTCCGGAGATACGAGCGCGGCTTTGAGCACCCTACGCGAGCTTGTGCCTGAATGCGTGGCGCCGCTCCGAGGCATGGCGGTTGCCCAGACGCCTAGCGCGCCTACGCGGCGGGAACGGGCTTCGCGCGTGCAGTCGTCTCGCGCTGCGGCAGCACCAGCGTAGGGCCGGAGGTCGAGTCTTCCGCGTTCGCGGAAGTTTGCCGGAGGGGCCACTCGGGTGTAAGCTGAGGGGCAGCCGGTCCGCCGCCGCACGACTCATTGGACGGGCAGCACAACACGATGCCTCACTACTTGCCCCCCTCAAATCGACGCGGGATGCCCGGCGCCTACACGGCGCCGCCGGCTCGGCGTGAGCCGGACCGCAGCCTAGATGAGGAAGCCACGCTTGCGCCCATGGACCTGCGCCAGATGCTGGTCATGTTGCGCCAGCGTGTCTGGCTGATCCTTGGGATTACGCTGGCTTTCGGTGGATTGGCCACGTGGTTTGCGCTGACGTCGGCGCCCGAGTTCGAGGCGACGGCGACCGTTCGCCTTACGGACTCGCGCCGGCAGCTCACGGGCGGCCTCGTGGACGCCACGCCGTCGACGCCGCTTCGGCCCAGCTCGGATCCGGTGTTGTCCGAGGTCGCGGTGTTGATGAGCCGTGAAGTGGTGGGGCAGGTTGTGGATTCGATCCAGAGCTTGCGGATGCGGACCGATGGGTTCAACCAGCGGGTAATCGAGCAGTTCAGCCTTTCCGCCGGTGGTAGCATCCGTCGACTGCCGACGATCAGCCTGTCCTTCGATTCCCATGGCGCTACGGCGAGCATGGCTGGCACGGGAGCCGTGCGCGCACCCTATGGTCAGGCGATGCGAGTGGGCGACGTGCAGTTTGTGGTGAGCGGGAAGCCCGAGGCGTCGAAGCACGGGGACATGATTGTGCTGAGCCGCGACGACGCGGTGGACCGTCTCGTCAAGAGCATTCATGCAAAGCCGCGCGAAGGCACCGACGTCATCGACGTGTCGTTGGCATCGACGGATCCGATGCTCGCGCAGCGCGTGGTGAATACGTTGGTCGCGGTCTTTCAGCAGAACAGCATCGAGGATGCGGCGCAGGAGGCGCGGCTCCGCCGGCAATTCATCGAAACACAGCTGCGGCAGAATGATTCGCTGTTGACCATGGCGCGGGTGGCGCTGAGCGCGTTCCGCTCGAATGAAAAGGCCTATAGCGCGCGCGAGAAATTCCAGGCGCAGGCGAGCGATGTGGCGCGCGTCCAGGATCAGATTCGCGACGTGCAGATGCAGCAGCGCATGTACGCGTCGGTGTTGCAGCAGCTGCAGGCGGGCAAGGGACGCGAAAGCCTCCAGCAGTTAGGCGCGGCGTTGTCGGCGCAGGGGTCGGCGGCGAGTCCGATCATCACGGATCAGTATCAGGCGCTGCTGCGATTGCAGACATCGCGCGACTCGCTCCTCACGTTGGGCGCTGCCTCGACCAACCCGGACGTGAAGCGCATCGACGACCTCGAATCGACGGCGGTGACGCGACTCGGCTCCGTGCTGCAGGGCGTCCAAACGGCGTTGGCGCAGCGGCTGACCACGCTGCAGGGGCTCAAGGCTTCGAGCGCGGACGTGCTGGCGACGATTCCGGCGTCGGACGCCGACGAAGCGCGCCTAACGGAGCGCGAAGAAGCCTATCAGAAGATCGCGGACCAGCTGCGCGATGAATTTCAGAAGGCGCGCCTCGCCGAAGCTGCCGAAGTCGGCTCGGTGGAGATCGTGGACGTGGCGCCGCCGCCGCGCTCGCCGATTGGTACACCCGCGAGCACGAAGATTCTGTTCGGCGTGTTGCTCGGGCTGTTCTTCGGTTCCGGACTCGCGTTGGTGATCGAACATCTCGATCAGTCGATCCGCGGCCGCGACGATGTGGAAGCGACGTTGCAGCTGCCGGGCCTGGCGGTGATTCCGAAACTGGACAACGCGATCCTGCCGACGCGCGTCCGCAAGGCGCTGACGTCGAGCTCGAACGGCTCGACGAACGGTGCGTCGAAACAGGTATCGGCCAAGCTCGTGACGCTGAACGACTCGCGCTCCGTCGGTGCGGAAGCCTACCGCACGCTGCGCACGAAGCTGTTGTTCTCGCGGGCGCTGAGCTCGCTCAAGACCATCGTGGTGACGAGCCCGTTCGCGCAGGATGGCAAGTCGACGGTGGCCGCGAACCTCGCGACGACGTTCGCGCAGCACGGGATGCGGACGCTGCTCATCGACTGCGACTTACGGCGCCCGACGCAGCACGAAGTCTTCGGCGTATCGAGCCGCCCTGGCCTAACGGACCTCCTGACGTCGGACGAGCTGATTCCCGGCGCGGGCCGGCGCACGAGCGTCGAGAATCTGTCGCTCATCACGGCGGGACCGCTGCCGCCCGACCCGCCGGAGCTGGTGGGCAGCGCGCGCATGCGCTCGCTCCTCGAGAAGTTAGGCGAAACGTTCGACGTGATCGTGCTCGACACGCCGCCGGTGCTGCCGGTCGCGGACTCGGCGATTCTCGCGTCGCTGGCGGACGGCGTGCTGCTGGTGGTGCGCGCCGGTCAGACGGATCGTCGCGCGGCGCAGCTCGCGGTGCAGCAGCTGCAGGACGTGGATGCGCGGATCCTGGGCGCGGTGCTCAACGATCCGAACGAACAGGTGCCGTTGTACGACACCTACGGCTACGCCACCTACTACGGATACGCGACCAAAGAGTGAGGCGTCGCGGGAACCGCGGACTGCGACGGCCCGGCACCGTTAGGCGCTGGGCCGTCGTGCATCGTCAGGGCGCGGCGGGCGTCCACACCGGGAACAGGTTGGTGCCGGCGTCGGTGGTGAGCGGTGTGAGTCGTGCGCCGTTGGCGCCGATGATGTAGACCTGCCAGGCGCCGTCGTGCTGGGCCATGAAGGCGAGCTTGCGGCCGTCGGGAGACCAGGTCGGGAACGTCGAGAAGTCGGCGCCATCGGTGACGGTGACGTCGCCTGAGCCGTCGGCGGCCATCACGTGCAGCCGCGCGTTGCCGCTGGCGGGCACCACGACATACGCAATGCGCGAGCCGTCTGGAGAGTACACCGGCGCGGTGGCGGGATCCGCGGATTGCGTGAGCGCGTGCGCATCGGAGCCATCGGGCGCCATCGTGTAGATCTGGGCCGAGCCGCCGCGCGCGCTGGCGAACGCGATGCGCGATCCGTCGGGCGACCAGCTGGGGTGCTCATCGCCGGAGGAGTCTGCCGTTAGGCGCGTTAGGCGGCTGCCGTCGGCGTTGGTGACGTAGATCGCGAGGAACCCATCGCGCGCCGACTCGAACGCGATGCGCGATCCGTCGGGCGACCACGCGGGGAACCAATTGAAGCCACCCGCACTCGTCACGGCGTGGATCCCGGTGCCACCGCGGTTCATGGCGTAGATCTCGAAGTTCCCGCCTGCACCGCGGTTGCTCGCAAACGCAACACGGGAGCCATCGGTGGACCATGCGGGCGTGAGGTCGCTCGCGGTGCCGTCGCTCACGCGCGCGACGCCGCTGCCGTCGCTCTCGATCGCGTAGATCTCGTCCGGGCCCGCGCGTTCGGACACGAATGTCAGCGGACGCGCCGCGCAGGCGATGTGAAACGTGACCGTATCGAGACCAACGGGGACGACCGCGACCGACACGGGACTCGTGCCGTCGAGCACACAATTGACGGCAAGGTTGCCGATGCCGACGCTATGACGGCCCATCTCGACCGTGGTAAATGCATAGAGTGAGGAGTCGCCGAGTGCGACAGGCGATTTGCCATCGAGCGATACGGTGTACGGATCGACGGCGAGGTCGACGCCCGTGGTGCGTGTCATCACGCGCAGTGCGCCGCCGGATAGGGTGGCATCGTGACATGCGACTGCCGCGAGCAGCATGGGGGCCGTCGCGAGCGCTCGAACGATGCGAGACAAACGGAGCGATGGGCGGCGCGACGGTGTGGCGTGGAGCGACATGGGTCCTCCTTCGGAGCGAGAACGCGACATTCTCCGAGTAGTGGACCGTTGGGGTTGCGTTCGGGTCACCAGCGGTCGCGCGGGTGTGTTTCCCCGCATCGTGACACGCTTCGTTGGGCATGCGCGTGTAAAAAAAACAGACCCGAACCGGTCGCTTTGACAAAGAAAATTGTATGGCCGAGGTCGTATACCTTATTGGCTCCCATAAAGTAAGTTGGCCTCTGCATTGCACGCGTTTACGTAGTCCCGATGATGCACAACGGGAGTCGGCTTGAAACGAATGTCGCCGACGTCGGCGCGGCGATTTGCGGCGAAGGCGATGAGAGGACAGCCTACTTGGAGGAGTGATCAACGATGGCCAGCACCAGTCACATGACCAAGAGCAACAGGGGCTTCGCGGCAATGGATACGTCGAAGCAGCGCGAGATCGCGAGCAAGGGTGGACGCGCCGCGCATGCACAAGGAACCGCGCACGAGTTCTCGCCCGACGAAGCACGCGAAGCGGGACGCAAGGGCGGCATGGCGGTGAGCCGCGATCGCGATCACATGTCGTCGATTGGGCGGAAGGGCGGCGAAGCCCGCGGTGCCGCGCGGCGCAACGGCTCGTCGAGCAACGGCGCGAGCGCGCGCTTCTAGACAGGCGAACAAGGCCGGACACCTACGGACAGTGCCGGACCGCTCTAGACCGATGCTGTAGGGGCAAGAGGACGACGGGATCACGTACTCCCGTCGCCCTTGATGTCACGGGAAGCGGTAGGGCGTGAAATCCTTCCAGAGCTGCTCGATCATCGCAGGCTGGATGGGAATGGATACGGGCTTGTCCGGTTGGGCCGCGTCGACGATGCGCACCGCATAGGTGGCCGTCGTTCCCACCGCACGAGGTGCGAAGTCGCGAATGCGATACACATAGATGCCTTGCATGGGCACCTGACGTCCGGTCGCACGCATCTCATCGACATTGAGCACGGCGGGAATCCGCACCTTCTCCACGGGCACGATGGGCACACCATCGCGTGTGATCACCATCGACTTGAAGTTGCCGCCGCCGAAGTTCTGCAGCTTGTCCGCCTCGTAGAATGGGAACGCGGCCGCTTCGGGCATCGCGTTCACGATGACGACGGCGCGGCGATCATCCAGATAATCCCGCCAATCGCGCCACCCTTCGATCGGATCGATGCGACGCCACTGCGCCGCCTTTCGCGGGTCGTCGTGTTTGCGCGCGGCAAGCGCTTTGTCCGCTTGGACCTGGCGCCACGCCATGACTTGCGGCGTCATGACCAGCACGCGGAATGGGCCGCCGCCGGTGCGATAGACGTCGAGGTCCAGTCGAGGCAGGGCGCTCACGGCATCGATCGGCGCCTTGGGGAACGGATCGGGCGGCAACACCGGCAGCAGCGAATCCGTGGGCGCCGCCGCGCCTAACGATGGAAGCGCGGTGCGGGCGCGTTGCAGGGCGTCGACGACAGACGAAACCGGAGTCGAGGACGCGACGCGTGGTCCCGCGCTGACGTCGGAGAGCGCCAACTGGCTTTCACGTGTGCTGTTCAGCGCGATCACGTAGCCATCGAGATTGATGAGCGGACCGCCGGTGTTGAGCCAGTTCACGCCGGCGTCGCTCACGATCGCGTGGTCGTCGGCCGAGCTCACGATGCCGATCGACAGGACGGACAGACGGTTGAGCGGTGAGCCTAGTGCGAGTACGCGGTCGCCGGCGGTCGGCGCGGTGCTCTTACTGCTGTCGAAGAGCGGCAGCACGGCGCACGCGCCGCAGTGACTCATGTTGATCGCGAGGACCGCAACGTCCTTGTCCTCGTCGCTGACGAGCGGTTTGGCGTAGACCTTGGTGGCCGAATCGATCTGGACACGCACTTCGTCCGCGCCCTTGATGAGATGCGCGTTGGTCACGACGAGCCCGGTCGAGTCGACGAGGAACCCGGTGCCGCGCCCGGTGCCGAACACGGTGAACACGCCGCTCTTGTACTTGGCGAAAATCTCGCGCTCGACGTTCTCGTGCCTAACGGCCTTGGCCGGCGTCTTGGGCGAGGCGGCGCTGTCGGTTGGGCCGGCGCTGTTCGCGGGCTGCGCACTGTCGGCGGAGGGTGGCGTGGTCGATGCACCCGCCGTGGCACCGGTGGGCGTCGCGGCTGGCGGCGGAGCGGCGGCGGCCGCGAGCGTGTCGATCATCGCGTTCCGCTGCGTGAGCTCGATCGGCCGCATGTCCTTCGAGAATGTCTGGTAGAACGCCCACCGATAGCGCGCATTGCCGATCGTCACGCTGCGCGCGCTCTCAATGCGGTATACGCCTTCCTTGAACGATCCGTCCGCCGAGCCATCGAGATCGGTGGACGTGCGCGTGGTATCGCCGTGCGGGCCGATGATGAAGAGGTCCATCTGCGGTACCGGTCGCACCGCGAGATCGGCGCCGACGACGGCGGCGCGAATCTTCACCGGGAACGTCGTGTCGGGAGGTGGCGCGACGACAACCGGCGCGGGCGGCATGGCGGCTTTAGCGCTGTCTTCGGCCGAGGACTTGGGGTGATCCGGTCCGCAGACGGACGAGAGGTCGGTAATGAGCGACGCGGTGGCGCCGGCACGGCGGAGGCGGCTCTTGGCGTCGTCATCGAAGCTGAACGAGACGCAGTTCTGCTTGGCCAGCGCGAGAACGCGCTTGCTCGGCACCTTGTTCTTGACCAGGTCCGTGATGTCGGAGAGCGAATACGAATTCGCGGACTGGGCGCGCGCGAGGGCGGGTAGACCCGGCAGGGCGAGGAGCAATGCGCCGGCGGCGAGCGCGCGACGCGTGCGACGGGAACCAATTGATGAGCGCATAGGCATCAGGGGCAATCCGGTCCTGTCTGGCCGCGGCGCTCGTCGAGTTGTTTTTCGGCGCGGCAGGCGGCGCGGTTGGCGTCGATTGCGTGTGAGAGGTCGCGGCGGAGCGCGGCGGCCTGCGAGGTCGTCGCGTACTCTTTGCCGAGTTGGCGGATCTGGTCTGTGGCTTGGGCAAATCGCACCCGGGCGCCCTCGTACTCGCCATCGGACATGCGCGACCGGCCGACTTCGATGTTGTCGCGAATGGGCGAGAGCACAGAGTCCAGGTCGGCGGGTGGAGGTACTGCCTGACTGGCGGCACTCGAGTCGGGCGCGGCGGCCGATGCCGTGGGCACGACTGTGGTCGAGTTGGCAACAGTCGCCGAAGCGGTCATCGAGGCGGCGGACTTGGTGCTCGAGCTGTCGGAGCGGGCTGGTGTCGAGTCGTGGCGCGTGCTGTCGCGGGCGGCGAGGGCCGCGGCCCGGCCTGGGGAGGCCGGCGCGTTAGGCGTTGACGCGGCCGGCGAGGTCCCGTTAGGCGACGTCGTGCTGGGCGTGGCAGCGGCCGACGTCACCGCGGGCGGCGCCGGTTTGATGCGCGATGTGAACACGAACCAGGCGGCCCCGCCCCCGACGATGATCGCCAAGACGATGAATGCCGTCAGCACAACGCGGCCCGCGCCGGCGCCGTCGACCTGCGTTGGCGCGCCGGCGATGAGCGGCGTTGGGCGGCGGCTGACCTGTCGTGTGGCCGGCGGCGTGGGCGCCGGCGTCGGAGACGGGGTCGGCGCCGGTGCGACCGGGCGCTGCACCGTCGGTGCGTTCGGGTGCGGAACGGCGATGGCCAGGGTGCCGGTGCTCGAGAATGCGCTCAGCGGCATGGCCGCCACCGCGCGGACGAGGTCGCGGCCGAACTGGCTGGCGTGCGCGTAGCGGTCCTGCGGGTGGCCGGCGAGCGCGCGGTCCATGACGGTCTGGATCTCGGAGGGCCATGCGACGTCGTCCTTGATCTCGGCGAGCGTACGCGGCCGTTCCGTTAGGCGGGCGATCATGGCCTCGCGCGATGACACCGCCGGGAACGGCAACTGGCCGGTGAGCATATTGAACGCCACCAGGCCTAACGAATAGATGTCGGTGCGGTTGTCGAGCGTGTCGCCCGACAACTGTTCGGGCGACATGTACTCGGGCGTCCCGATCGCGAGGCCCGTGCGCGTGACTTTCTGATCGTCGCCCGTGGTGGCCTTGGCGATGCCGAAGTCGACGACCTTGGCGACGTCTTCACCGCTGCGGCCGCGCGCGATCATGATGTTGTCGGGCTTGAGATCGCGGTGCACGATGCCCATCTCGTGCGCGGCCTCGAGGGCGTCGGCGACCTGCCGCGTGATGTCGGCGGCCTGCACGGCCGTGAGGGCCCCCTGCCGCTCGATCATTTTGCGGAGCGGCTCGCCATCGATGAACTCCATGGCGAGGTAGATGAGGCCGTCTTCCGTCTCGCCGAAGTCGTAGATCGCGGCGACGTTCGGGTGTTGGATCTGGCTGGCGTTAGACGCTTCGCGATTGAAGCGGGCGATCGCATCGGGGTCGTTGACCATCCCCTGGTGGAGCACCTTGACCGCGCTCCGGCGCCGCATCTTCACGTGCTCGGCCAGGTAAACCTGGCCCATGCCGCCCTCACCGATGCGGCGGACGATGTGATAGCGATCGGCGAGGACGGAGCCTACGAGATTGCTGCCGGCGGGCGCACGCAGCGTCGAGCCATCGCGCGGGCAGAAGCGCTGCTCGAAGTCATACGTCTGACCGCATTGCGGGCAGGTCTTGGCCGGGGCGTTCACGCGCTCTTCGGGGCTCTTGTGGGCGTCAGCGGGGCGCAGAGAGGCGGGTGAACCATGCGTCCAGTTCGCTGATGAGTCGACAACGGACGACCGCAGAATGAGACGAGGTGTTTCAACTGTCTGCAACAGTGGGACGGAGGTTGCGAACCCGGCGGCAGACGACCGTCTCCCGACGGCCACAACCAAGATACGCAGGATGGTCGTTCTTGGACATGCCTGGGTGAGTCTAGCGACCAGAGCGGATGCTCGCCGCCGAGGGGGCGCGAGGGCTTCCCCGGTATCGGGGGCCCGGGCATCTTGAAGGACTTTTCGCGCCAGTGGCACCTTTCGGCGGCGCGGCGGCTTCGATTATTCGGGGACTCATGTCGCGCCTATCTCGTCGTCTTGCGGCTCTCGGTGTGTGCGCGGTGGTCATCTGTCCGGCCGCGCGGGGGCAAGACGCGAGCGACTCGGCGGCGTATCGCGCGCTGACTCAGACGCCCGAGGGCGCACTCGGCCCGCTGTTCGACGTGAGCGTGACCGGCGAGCGGGCGCGGTCGACGAGCGTGCAGGTACGCTACGGCATCATGAGCTTCGACTCCCACGAATACACGCACGATTTCGGGTTGAGCGTGGTGGTGCCGGTGGGGAGCGCGTCGGTGTCGGCGACCGGGGGGTACTACTGGCCTAACTGTACGGACAACGCGTGCAATTCGCACCTCATGGCGTCGGTGGGTGTGGCGCAGAATCTCGTGGCGATTCCGACGGGGCGCGGCGAGCAGCGGGCGACGTTCGATCTGGGACTCACCGCGCAGCTCGGGTACGCGAGGCCGAGTGACACGACGCTGGTGTCGGGCTCGGTGTCGCTGCCCGCGTCGTTAGTACCGGCGGCGCGAGGGCTGCGGCTGGTGCCGTACGTGGCGCCGGGCGTCGGCGTGGGGCTGGTGTCGCCCGACAGCGGCACCGAGGCCGGCCTGCAATTCACGTTTGCGGCCGGGGTGGGAATGCTGGCGCACGGGTTCACGGCGAACGTGGCGCTATCGCGAGTGTTCCTGAAGGGCGGCAACTGGTTGGTCGGCGTCGGGATTTCGATCGGCGATCGTTGAGCGCGCGGGTGGTGCGCCGGGTGCCGGTGGTGTCCGTTAGGCATTTCCGCGGCGCCGCGGCGGCGATTGCGCGGACCGTGACGTGACGTTCGACCCGACTGCGCACCGGTGGGTGCGCAATGCCGCGCGCGGCGGCTACGTGCTGGTGGTGTTGCTCGCGACGCTGACGCACTTCCAGTTCGATCCTGATCCGGCGATGGTGGCGTTGCGGTGGCACCGGGCGCTGGTGTTCGCGACATCCGGCTCCGATGTCGTGGACGCCGCGCGCAACGTGCTGCTGTTCGCCGGCTTCGGCGCGGTGTGGCTCGTGACGTCGCCGCGGTGGCATCCGTGGCGCGAAGTGGTGTGGATCACGTTCGTCGGATGTGTGCTGAGCACGTGCGTGGAAACGGCGCAGCTCTTTTCCGCATCGCGGACCTCGAGCGTGAACGACGTGACGACGAACTCGCTCGGCGCTCTGTTAGGCGCGGCCGGGGTCGTGGTCATGACGCACGTGTTGGCGCGCCTGCGCCGACGGGCCGCCGTGACCGGCGTGCCGCTGCTGAGCGTGGCGCTGTCGTACTGGTGCGCGATGGGAGCCGAGATGTTCTCGCCGCTCTATCGGCACGGCATGAACCCGTGGGCTGGTGGTTCGATCGCCAACCGGCTCGCGAACGCGCTGCGGTACGTGAAGCCGTTCACGGTGGAGCGGGCGTCGCTCACGGACATGGCGCTCTTCGCTCCGGGTGGCGCCGTGATCCAGGTTTCGCTGGTGGAGCTCGGCATGGGCAACGGCGCGGCGGCCTGGCTGGTAGCGGTCGCGGGCGCCGTGTTCTCTGGAGGCGTCGAGGTTGCCCATGGGATCGCCGGTCAACCGATCGAGCTGAGCGCGATCATCGGGCATTCGGTCGGGATCGCGTTGGGCGCCGTGCTGGCGTGGTGCTTCGGTCCGTCCGCTGCGTCGCGAGGAAATCAGCGGCGGCGGGCATGCCTACTCGCTGCGGGGCTGGGGCTGCTGTTGGTGGCGTGGGCGTGGCGTCCGTTCCTGCCGCGCGTATCGTGGCAGGCGGTGCGGTCGCAGATGACGGCGCCGCACCTCACTCCGTTAGGCATGCTGGGCACGACGTCCGACCTGTTCGGCGTCATGGATGTGGCCGAGCAGTTTTTCTTGTACGTGTCGGTCGGCGTGGTGTTGGCCGTGTGGCCGCTGCGGTATCGCGGTTGGGTGGCGAACGTGCTGCCCGGGTTGTATCTGGCCGCCGTGCTCGAGGCCGGGCAAATCGTCGTCTTGAGCCGGGTGTTCGACGTGACGGACCTGTTGACGCAGTGCGCGGCGGTGGCGGTGGGGTTCGTCGTGGCGCGTCGCGCGGGCTGCGAGCCGCGGGGCGAGTTGTTAGGCGGGCGTCGCGTTGCGGCGGACGGGGGGATTCGAGGGCCGTAAGCGTATCACCGCTTGTTCATGTTCATCCGTGGCAATACCTTACGTCGCAGTCACGGCGCGGTAGCCAAGTGGTAAGGCAGCGGTCTGCAAAACCGCTATTCGCCGGTTCGATTCCGGCCCGCGCCTCTCACGATTTTTTCGCGATGCTTCCCGCCTGTTCCGCTGCACGGAATCACGCGTGAGTGGCGTGCGCTCGCGGGACGTGCAGGCGCGCTGTAGCCGGGGCGCGGCGTTGCGTTAGGCTTGTGCCGGTTCGCCGGCCGCACCCGGTGCGTCGTCGCGGGCGGCTTGTGCTCGGCTCGGCGGCGCGGTCGCCCGTCGCAGCGCGAGTGTGAAGCGCGAGCCGCGTCCGAGCGTGCTCCGCACGCGTAGGTCGCCGCCCATGCCGTGCGCGAGATCACGGCTGATCGCGAGTCCGAGTCCGGTGCCTTCCGTTGGGCGCTTGAGCTTCCGCTGCAGCTGAATGAACGGCTCGAAGATCACGCCCTGCTTGTCGCGTGGCACGCCGACGCCCGTGTCGGACACGCGCAGAAAGATCATGGACGCGAGCGGGTCGGGACTTGCGCGGCCCTGATCGGCGTGTGATGCGGCGCGCCGTGGTGCATCGATCGAGACGCGGCCGCCGGTGCCGGTGAATTTGACGGCGTTGGACAACAGGTTGAGGAGCACTTGCCCGACCTTGTCTCGATCGGCGCGCACGACGAGGTCGTTCGCCAGGTCGACCTCCACGCTGATCCCTTTGGCGCCGAGCTGCGGCTCCACCATAGCCAGCACCTCGGCGACGCTGTCCGTTAGGCGAACCTCTTCGATGTCGTATTCGACGCGACCCGCCTCGAGCTTGGCGAAGTTGAGTACGTCGTTGATGAGCCCGAGCAGGTGCTGCTCGCTGCGCTGAATGCGGCGGAGCGCTTCGCGCTGCGCGGCGGTCAAGTCGCCGTGCACGCCCAGCTCGAGCAATTGGGCGTGGCCGGCGATCGCGTTGAGCGGCGTACGCAGCTCGTGGCTCATGGCCGCGAGGAACGCACTCTTGCTGCGATTCGCCGTCTGCGCTGCCGTCCGCGCTTCCTCGGCCTCGGCGCGCGCGGCGCGTTCGCGTTCAAGCAGCGACTCGCGCTCGGCGTCGCTGCGCTTGCGCTCGCGAATGTCGCGCGCGACGGTCGCGAAGCGGATGGGCGCGCCGCTCTCCTGATCGATGATCGGGAAGATGACCTGATCCACGGCGATCGGCAGTCCGCTGCGAACGTGGCGCAGGTCGATCTCGCCGCGCCACACCCCATCGCGCAGAGCCGCGGGCATCCCGACTTCGAGCAGCGTATGCTTCGATGCGCCGACGACGCAATCGGCGATCTGCATGGCGCGCGCGGGCGCGATGTCGGGTAGGCCAACCAGGTGGCGGCCGGCGGCGTTGAGGTAGAGCAGCGAGCCGTCCAGCTCGGCGATGCCGACGAAGTCGGCGCTGTTCTCGACGAGCGACACGAACTGCTGGCGCACCGCTTCGGCACTGCGCCGGACGGTGATGTTCGTCTCGGCGCCGACGTATTCGCGCACGTCGCCGTGCGCATCGAACACCGGCACCGCACGCATCTCGAACCATTCGTACTTGCCGTCGTGGCGGCACAGCCGATACTCAATGTGGCACGGAGCACGCGCTGCGATGGCGCGATGCCACGCTGCCGTTAGGCGGCTGCGATCGTCGGGATGCACCCGGTTCATCCATTCCCATCCCGCACACTCGTCGAATGATTGACCAGTGTAGTCCGCCCAGGCCGGCTGCTCGGAGACGAAGGACCCATCAGGCCCTCGAGCCCAGACGATTTGCGCCGACGCATCGACGAGCGCGCGATAGCGCGCCTCCGCGGCGATGATTTCCCCAACGGCATGCTCGCGGGCATCGCTCGCTCGCTGCACGTCTTCGGCCGACTCCTCGAGCGCCGCGCGCTGCGCCTCCAGCTCGATGGATTGGTCCTGCAGGCGCGCGTTCGTCGACACCAGCTCGACGGCTTGCCGTTGCAGCTGTTCGTTCGCGTGGGCCAGGTCCTCTCGCGCGGCCTCGGCCTCGGCCACGGCACGGGTGCGCGCCTGCGCGAGCGTGAGGTGGGCACTCACTCGCGCCAACAGCTCACGCGCGGAGAACGGCTTGACCAGATAGTCGTCGGCGCCCATATCGAGACCTTCGATCCTCGCTTCTTCACCGGCGCGAGCGGTGAGCAGGATCACGGGGATCGTCGACGTCGACGGGTCGGACCGCAGCGCGCCGAGCAGCTCGAACCCGTCCAGGCCGGGCATCATGACGTCGCTGAGCACCAGGTCCGGTGCGCGGCGCCTAACTGCAGCGAGGGCCGCGGCGCCGTCGGCGACGGCATCGACATCCCAGCCGCGGCGACGGAGCAACCGCCCGGCATAGTCGCGCAGGTCCGCGTTGTCGTCGGCGAGAAGAATGCGCGCGCCGGCGGTCGCATCCGGCAACGCGGGCGTCGTCGTACCGGGGTCGATGGACGCGAGGCCGACATCCGCATCCGGCAGCCAGCGCATCGCTTCCGAGGCATAGGCCGTCACCGTGCGCGCGCGGACCCCGCTCCACAACGCAGGGCTCGGGTCGCCGGTGTCGTGCACCCGGTCTTGCGGCAGATGCGCCGATCCCGTCGGGATCCGCACCGTGAAGGTGGACCCTTGGCCTTCGACACTCGATACGACGATCGTGCCGCCGTGCAGCGTGACCAGCTCCTGGACGAGCGCCAAGCCGATGCCGGTGCCGTCGTGCGTCCGGCTTCTCGCGTTAGGCACGCGGTGGAACCGCTCGAATAGTCGCGGGATCTGCGCGGCGGGTATGCCGACACCAGTATCGCGGACGACCAGCTCGACGGCCTGCCGATCGGCGGTGCGGCCGAGAACGATCGCGATCTCGCCCTCGAACGTGTGCTTGAACGCGTTCGAGACGAGGTTGAGGACGATGTTCTCCCACATGTCGCGATCGACGTAGACGGGCCGGTCGGGCGCGGCGGGTTCGGGTGTCTCGATCGTTAGGCGCAAGCCCGCGTGCTCGATGGCCGACCGGAACGTGCTCGCGAGCTGCGCCGTGAACACGGCCAGATCCGTCCGCACGTACGTCGCCTCGATGCGCCCCGCTTCGATGCGCGAGACGTCCAGCAGACTGTTGACGAGCTTGAGGAGGCGTAGCGCGTTCCGGTGGATGACCTCGATGCGATGGCGTGCCGACGCGTCCGCGAGTCCCGCTCCCAACGCATCCTCGGACGGCCCGAGAATCAGTGTGAGCGGCGTTCTGAACTCATGGCTGACGTTCGAAAAAAATGCGGTCTTCGCCCGATCCAGCTCGGCGAGTGCTTCGGCGCGTCGTTTTTGTTCCTCGTAGGCGCGTGCGTTGTCGATGACGGTCGCGATCTGCGCCGTGACGAGCTCGAAGAACGCACGGTGCTGATCGTCGAGGGCAAGCAGCGCGCTCACGCCGGCGACGAACACCCCTGCGGGCTGGCCCGCAATGTTGGATGGAATCGGCAGTACGACGGCTGTCCTCGGCGGCACCTTCCACGGACCGGGCGGCAATGGGCCGAGTCCTGCGGAGAGGTCCCCGACGGTTTGCATGCTTTCGGTGGCGACGGCTCGTCGCACCGCCGACAACAAATCGCCGGAGGCAGAGTCGGCGAGGTCGACTACGCGAGGACTCACCAGCAGGCCTGGCTCGATGCCGGCACACCCGGCGAGCTCCGCTCGCTCGCCCCGTTGATCGAGCAGGTACAGGAGGGCGAACGGCACGTCGCGCGAACGCCGTGATAAGATGTCGGCGGCGACCTCGCACGCTTTCTCGGCCGTCTGCGCAGCGGTTACGGATCGAGCGCCGAGGTCCTGCAAGAGCGCCGCGCGGCGCTCGGCGACGACCTTCTCCGTGATTTCGTGAACCGTTGCCAGCACACCGCCGATGCCCCTTGGCGCCGTGACATCAGGCACCGGGCTGTACGCAATGGTGAAGTGGCTTTCTTCGGTGAATCCGTGCCGGTCGATCTCGAGCTCGATGTCTTCCATCCACGTGGATGGACCACCGCTGTACGGTGCGTCGACGAGAGGTCCGATGATATGCCAGATTTCCGACCAGCAGTCGCGGGCCGGCTGGCCCATGGAGCGCGGATGCTTGGAACCAAGCACCGGCTGGTAGGCCTCGTTGTACAGCTGGACGTAGTCCGGTCCCCACCAGAGCAGCAATGGGAATCTGTTGGCCAGGAGGAACCTGACCATCATGCGGATGCTGTCGGACCAGGTTTCGACCGCGCCGATGGGTGTACGAGACCAGTCTATGGAGCGCATTGCGGCGCCCATCTCCCCGCCACCGACGAACGGATCGACAACGAACGGCGCCGTCTTCGACGATTGGGCGGCGCGCGACGGGTTCGGCTCGTTCACTTCCAGGGACATTCCGGGTGCACCTCGCAGGCCGGTCGGATGCCCTCGCAGCGGAATTAGACTTCCGACCCGGGCCATGGGCGACACCCTCTAATTTTGCAAGAAGGGGTCCAGTGACCGGTCGCCTTGGCCGATCTGACTCGCGGTCTAGCCCGACTGTACATCCGGTCAGTATGGAGTGACGCGGTGGTCAGTGGACGCGCCCTTTGCGGGCTTTGCGTTCGAGGACATCCGGCGCGGCCGGAGGCGCAGATAGACGGCGAATCCGGTTGGCGTGCGCGAGCCATAGACCGGCGTGAGGCTGGCGGGGACGAGGTCAATCGCGAAGCGACCTCCCACGCCTAACGATCCACCAGGGTACCGGGCGATTTCCCGGACGTATCCGATCGCAAGCGATCCGAGATCGAAGCGCTCGTTGGCCGGCCGGTCGACGAGATCGAGGTCAGCCGCGCTCTTTTCGACGTACTCGACGCGGGCGAACACGGAGTTCCAAGCGTCGAAGGCGAGGTTGGACTCCGCGAGCGCGCTGTTGGACCACCGGTCAGTGTCCTCGGCCTTGTTTCCGCCGTAAATGAGCGCGCTCGCCCATTCGCCCTTCGCCCAAATTGGCCGAGTGTTCAGTGCCGACGCCGTGATTCTCTGTACAGAGACAGACGGATCGAGCACTTCAGGACTCTTGAGGTAGGCGTACGAGGCGCTGAGGCTCCACGTGCCCGTCGGGTTGGTCGTCAAGCGAGCAGAGTAGGAGTCGAGACGCCGGCCCTTGTAATCGAAGTTCGTGCGGTCCTGGTCGGGCTCTCGGCCGTTGAAGATCGAAGTCTCGAGTTTCCAGGAGCGAGAA
>Ga0070681_10002243_pt1 | contig 17631 bp, 13 predicted proteins | sample KBSC83BmetaG_FD_65650 | JGI IMG/M metagenome (GOLD analysis project Ga0070681, IMG submission 65650) | Corn rhizosphere microbial communities from Kellogg Biological Station, Michigan, USA - KBS C8-3B metaG | ecosystem: Host-associated > Plants > Roots > Rhizosphere | place: USA: Michigan... | reverse complement strand
GAGGGGGCGCGCAAACACTACGTCGTCGGCGAGGAGCAGGTGCAGACGGATGGCGACCTGCACTTGACGGCGAGCATGAACCAGAATGAAAAAGTCGGCATGAGCTACAGTCGGCAAGTCGGCATGAACGCTTACGACAAAGCCGGCATGAACTATGCCATGGATGCGGGCATGATGATCCACCTCAAAGCCGGCATGACGGCTGTGATCGAAGCCGGCATGGGGTTGACCATCAAGTCGTCGGGAGGTTCGATCGATATCAATCCGATGGGCGTGTTCATCCAGGGCAACCTGGTTTTCATCAACAGCGGTGCGGCGAATTTGAGCGGCTGCGGGTCGTCGCCTACGTCGCCCACTTCACCGGGCGAGAAGAAGCTCGAGGGAATGAAGAATGCGGCGGGTTCTTCTGCGGCCGCAGCGGCAGCTTCGAGTGTTGCCAAGCAGGTGCAGCAACAGTCGCAGCAGGCCACTGCAATGGCCACCAATCTGGTGCAGAGCGTGGGCCAGCAAGCCTTCGGCGCGGTTTCACAAACGGCCGCACAGGCGGTGGGAGCCGCGGAGCAGTCCGGACAAACGACGCCGGGCGCGGCGCAGCAAATACTGAATCAAATTAACGCCGCGGTGGCGCAGGCACAGAACTCGGTGGCAGGTGCAGCGGACCAGGCGCAGGCCATGGTCAACACTGGCATGAACGCGGTGCGCACGGGCGTCCAGCAAGCCGTCCAACAGACCAGCGCCGCGGTTTCGCAAGCGGAAGCTCAGGCGGCGCAGCAGGCGCAAGCAGCGCAACAGCAATTGCAGGATGCGGCGCAGCAGGCGCAAGCCGCCGCACAGCAGGCCGCAGGGGCAGGGCAAGGCGCGCTGAGCCAAGGGTTACAGCAAGGCCAGCAGATGTTGAGCGAGGCGCAGGCCATGGAACAGCAGGCACAGCAGCAACTGCAAGGGGCGGCGAATCAAGCGCAGGCGCTGGCGAATCAAGCACAGCAATCCGGTCAGCAGGGGTTGAATCAGGCGTCGCAGCAGTTGAGTCAGGCAGCCAACCAAGCGCAGCAGACGGCGCAGGGAGCGGCGAATCAGGCGCAGGCGGCGTCGAATCAGTTGGGGCAAACCGCTTCGCAAGCTGCTGCGCAAGGGCAGCAACAGATCGCCGATGCAGCGGGGCAAGCGCAGCAATCGGCGCAGCAGGCCGCTCAATCCGCCCAACAAACCGCCGCGCAGGCACAGCAAGCGTCCCAGCAGGCGAACCAACAGGCACAGCAAATGGAGCAGCAGACGCAGCAGCAAATGCAGCAGGCGACGCAAGCCGCCGGGCAGCAAGTAGGGCAAACCGCTAACCAGGCAAGCCAGCAAGTGAATCAGGCCACGCAACAGGCCACAACGCAAGCGCAGCAGGCGGGGCAGATGTCGCAGCAGGCGGCGCAGCAGGTGCAGAATCAGGTAGGACAAGCTTCGCAACAGGCCGCGCAAACCGTCAGCAGCACTGCCAGCAGTGCCTATTCGCAGGCCGGGAGCTCCGTGAATCAGGCGTCGCAGAACATGTCGCAGGGCATGAAGGGATTGGGAGTCTAATGCCGCCGGCCGCGCGCGTTACCGACATGCATGTGTGCCCCATGGTGACGGGCATCGTCCCGCATGTGGGCGGCCCCATCCTACCGCCCTGCGCGACCACGGTGCTGATTGGCTTCTTGCCGGCCGCGCGCATCACCGATCTGGCCGTGTGTGTGGGCCCGCCGGATATGATCATCATGGGGTCGACAACAGTGTTGATTGAATACCTGCCGGCTGCACGAATCGGAGACAGCACCATGCACGGCGGTGTGATCGTGTTAGGCTGTTTCACGGTAATCATCGGGGGCTAAGACGATGCTGGTGATTCTGGAAGCCACGGCGGGACCGGCCACGGGCAGAAAGATTCAAGTGGCCGACGGCATGATTTTGCGCGTGGGGCGCACGGCGAGATCCGATTACGCGCTAGGTGAGGATTCCTACCTTTCCGGGCAGCACTTCGCCATCGAGTGCAATGGGAAACAGTGCACCATTCGCGATCTGGGTTCGAGTAACGGAACCTTCGTCAACGGTGACCGCATCACGGAGCACGTCGTCATCGATGGCGATTCCGTGGCGGCAGGCGGCAGCACTTTTAGCGTGCGCATCGATTTGTCGGGTACTGCGCCCCAGCCGGTTCGTCCTCCCGCCTCCCGCACGCTCACGTTACCGGAGTTCGGTGCGGTGGAGCGTACCGGTCCGACGCCGATGCCCGACGATTCACCCACCTGGCCCGGCTTTTCTCGCGGCCAATCGGTGTTGCTCAATACGCTTTATCGCGACGGCGAGGCGGTGTTTGCGGTGCTCGACGCGATTCGCGATGCGCGTATCCCTGCCTTCCTCGATGCCTCCGGCGAACAATACGCCCGCGTCGACGACGAAAATCCTGTGTCGCCCTATCTGGTTTTAGTGCCCGGCCGCTCGCGCCTCCTGGATGTCCTGGTCAAGGACGGATGGAATCACGGCTGGGGCTTTTACTTCGCGGCGTCACTCGAATTTGAAAACGCGCTGTGGCATTGGAGGACGTTCGTCACGCTCCACAATCGCAATGGGCAGCCGGTCACTTTTCGCTTCTGGGATCCGCGCGTGCTGCGCGCCGTGCTGCCTGCCATGACGCCTGGAGAAGCCGCCGGATTCTTTGGCTTGATCTCGCGCTTTGTCGTCGAGGGCGATAAGCCTGGACTGGCGGTGGAGTTTACTCCCGCGCCCAGCGGAATCCATCAGCAGGCCTTGGTGTTGGTGTAATGGTATCGTTAAACTTCGCATGAAGCGCTTACAGCCGGTCATCTGGATGAAGGGCACGCTGCTGAGCCCGCAGTACCTGCAGACGCAGGACCGTTTCCTCGAAAACTCGCTCAAGTTTCAATTGGACGGGCTGAGTTTCGCGCCCTGGGGTTTCCGCCGTTTGCAGGTGAATCAGGAAGCTCTGGCGTCAGGCTACCTGGCGATTGCGGATGCGGCCGGCATTTTTCCCGACGGACTGTTGTTCGATATTCCGGATGCCGACTCGGCGCCGTCTCCGAAACCGCTGGCCGATTGTTTCGACGCCGATCAAAAAACGCTGGACGTATTTCTGGCGATTCCTCATTTTCGCGATCGCGGGTTGAATGTGTCGATGCCGCAGACGAAGGCGGATACTCGTTACCTGTCCGAGATCGCGATGCTGCGCGATGAGAACTCGGGTTTGGGCGAGCGCCCCGTGCAAGTCGCGCGCAAGAATTTCCGGATTCTGGTGGAAGGGGAATCGCAGGAGCATTCTTCGGTGCTGCGCGTGGCACGGATTGAGCGCACGGCAGCCGGACTTTATCAGTTGGATCCGAAGTTCGTGCCGCCATTGCTGGACATCACGGCGAGCGATTTTCTGGTGTCGATTTTGCGCCGCCTAGTGGAGATTCTGGCCGCGAAGAGCAGTCAGCTCGCCGGCACACGGCGCCAGAAGAATTTGAGCTTGGCGGACTTCGGCACTTCGGACATCGCCAATTTCTGGCTGCTCTACACCATCAATTCACACTTCCCGCTGCTGCAGCATTTGTTCGAGACGCGGCGCGGGCATCCGGTGGAGCTGTACGAGACCATGTTGTCGCTCGCTGGAAGCTTGACTACTTTCTCGAGCACCATTCATCCGCGGGACTTGCCTAAGTACGAGCACGACGAACTGAGCTTCTGCTTTGAGGATCTGGACGAGAAAATCCGTCTGCTGCTCGATACCGTGGTGCCTAGCAACTTCGTGTCGCTGCCGTTGAAATTGACGCAATCGTCGATTTACGCCACTGCGCTTGCCGACGACAAGTATTTGCGCAACACCAAAATGTATTTAGCGGTGCGGGCGGAGATGAATGAGGCTGATCTAATCAGCAAAGCTCCGTATCTGGTCAAGGTCTGTTCGGCGAATCACATCGAGCACCTGGTGCGGCAAGCTTTGCCAGGGGTGCCGTTGACGCATTCACCGCGCCCGCCCAGCGCAATTCCGGTGAAGCTGAATTACCAATATTTCAGCGTTAGCCAGACCGGTGTGGCTTGGGAGGCGGTTACGCGCGCCCGCAATCTGGCCGCGTATGTTCCCGGGGACTTCCCGAACCCGCAACTCGAACTCATTATTCTTTTGCCGGAAGCCTAGCGGTCGATGTGAATGATGCCGCGGCGGATGGCCAGCGTCACGGCATGTGTGCGGTCGGAGGCGCCTAGCTTCGACAGAATATTTTGCAGGTGCATCTTTACAGTGCCCGCCGCCGTGCCTAAACGCACACCGATTTCCTTATTTCCGAAGCCTTTCGCCACGTACTGCAGCACTTCGATCTCGCGCGGCGTGAGCGCCACTTGCGGGAAGTGTTCGCTTAAACGCTCGGCCACCTCAGGCGGCATCAAGCGTTTGCCCGACTGCACCACGCGAATCGCGCGCACGATCTCGGTGTGCACCGACTCCTTCAAAATGTACCCGCGCACGCCGGCTTCAAGCGCACGATAAATTTCCTGGTCGCCATCGTAGCTCGTAAGAGCAATGATCTTGGCCTCGGGATCGATCTGGCGAATTTGCTTGGTGGCCTCGATACCATCCATCCCAGGCATGCGCAGGTCCATCAATGTAATGTCCGGATGAAACTGCCGGAACGCATTCACCGCCTCCGTGCCGCTGCCGGCCTCGGCCACCAGTTTCATATCAGTCTCGTTCGCCAGGATGGCCGCGATCCCCTTACGCACCAGGGGATGGTCATCCACGCACAAAATTCCAAGTGTTTGCGTAACTGCGCCCATCAAACTGTCTCCAACCTTCCTTCATGCGACGGCAGCGGACCGCGCGGGGCCACCGGCATGCGCACTGAAACCTTGGTTCCCTGCCCCGGCGCGCTGGATAAATCCAGCTCGGCTCCAATCTGGCTCGCCCGTTCCTTCATTCCGATCATGCCGTAATGCCCTGCCCGTCCGTTACCTTCACCACGTTCCATCCCCCGGCCGTCGTCGCGAACAGACACCCGCAAATCGTTGGCCGAACACGCCAGGGTCACTTCGATTGTGCGTGCGCCCGAGTGCTTGATCGAATTCGTAATGGCCTCCTGTACGATGCACAGCAAATTGTATTTTACTTCCGCGGGTAGTTCCTGCTGCCGGTCGTCCAGGTTCAATTTTAAGCGGATATCGCGTTCCTGTGTGAGCTGGCGCGCCGCATCGGATATGGCCACCGCCAATCCCGAGCTGGATCCTGTGCCGCCGCGCAGCCCAGCCACCGAGCGCCGCGTTTCCTGCAAGCAAATGCCGGCGTCGCGAATGATCTCTCCCAGGGCCTGTTGATCTTCCTTGGCCGTCAAGCGGTTGGTGAAAGCATGCATCTGCATAGTGATGCCCGAGAAGCCCTGGATCAGCGTATCGTGCAATTCGCGCGCGATGCGGCTGCGCTCGGCCAGCACCAGAACGAATTGCTCCCGCAACTGCTGCACGCGGAAGCGATAAGCCAGCCATGCCAGTAATGCGGCTACGGCCATGCACAGCGGAATGAACCAGGCGCGCTGATAGAACTCCGGCGCCACGTCAAAATCCAAAGCGACTCCGCTTTCATTGCAAGTAACAAACGCGCCACACGCCACCACGCGGAAGCGGAATTTCCCCGGAGGCAGGTTCGTGTAGAATGCTTCACGGCGAGCACCGGCGGTGGTCCAATCCCGGTCGTAGCCTTCCAGCATGTAGCGGTAATTCATGCGCCCGGGAGCCACATAGGTCAGAGCGGTGTACTGGAAGGCCACGTTGACCCGGCCCGGACCCAACGTTTTGACGGTGGCCGAATCCACTTCCTTCCCGTCGATGGTCATATTTTGGATCACCACCGGAGGAACCGCGCCCGGCCGGATGCCTTGCGCCGAAGCGAACGCCAGCAGCCAACTGGTGGCCGAAAACCACAGCCGGCCGTCTTTGGTACGCACGCCCACCGGCTCGACGCCAGGGGTTCCCTGGATGGTCCGCAAGCCCTCGAGCGGGCTGTAGGGCGTGCTGGCGATTTTAGAAATGTGCCGGTCGGCGAATTTGAGCAACTCCTTGCGGTCCACCCAGAAGAAGCCCTTCCCGCAGGCCATCCACAAGCGGTCTTGCGCGTCGGAGACGAAGCCATAGATCTCGCCGTCGTACAAGCCATCCCTCACCAGGAAGCGCGTGAGTTTGCCGTCACGCAGCATGCCGAGCCCAGCGCCGTTCGCGCCCATCCATACGATGCCGTCGCGATCGGTATAGATCGCGTTGATGTCCTGAAACAGAGGCAGCGTGCCCGGGGGGCTTTCGAGCTTGCGCACGCCGCCTTCGGCAAAGACATAGACATTTCCGCGCCCCGCCGCAAATAGCATGCCGCCGTCGTGCGTCTCCCCGATGGCCACAATCGGGAATGGCAGCTCCTTCGCCAAAAACGGCACCTGGATGAAGCGGCCGCCTTGAAAAACCGCTGGACCGTTTTCCGTCCCCGCCCATAAGTTGCCCGCATGGTCTCGGAACAAAGAACGAATTTGATTGGTGGGCAACCCTTGCGCGGTGGTATAAATTTCCTTGACCTGTCCGTCCTGCAAGTGGATGGCGCCCTGGCTGGTTCCCACCCACAGATCGCCGGCCGAATCGTCAGCCAGCACGTTAATGCGTACCCGCGGGAAATTGGGAAGCGCCGTGAAAGAGCTGCCATTGAAGCGGCTCAATATGCCGTCGAGCGAACCGGCCCAAAGAGTTCCGTGCCGGTCTTGGAACACCGGGCCCATGTTGTCGTTGGGCAGGCCCTGGCTGCGGTCATAGCGCGCGGCGGCGCCGTCCAGGAACTGATTGAGACCGTTCTTGGTGGCCACCCACAAGGTCCCTTCGCGGTCTTCGTAAACTCCGAAAACAGTATTCTGCGAGAGCCCGTCGCGGTAACCGTAGCTGTCGACCGCGCCGTTACGCAGGCGGCTGAAGCCGTTGCGCGTGCCGGCCCAGATCGCTCCATCCTGCCCTCCCGACAGCGCCAGGATCACGTCGTCCGCCAAGCCGTCTTTAACGGTGTACAGTTTTTCAGCTCCCACGTTGTAGCGCACCAGGCCTTTCCCGGTGCCCACCCAAACGCCGTCGCCGCGGCACAGTAGGGTCCGCATCTCGCGATTGCCGCTTACCGATTTCAGAGGCACGCGCGTGAACTCAGAGCCATCCCACGCCGCCAACACCTCGCCGCCCGCAATCCAAATCTTTCCGTCATCCGCACGGCATCCGCTGATCGGGCGATTGACAATCTGCCGAGGCGATTCGTGTACGTCGAGCTGTTCCCCATCAATATGAACTAAACCGCTAGCGGTGCACGCCCACATGTCACCGCTTGGACCGGGCACCAGGCACGAGAAGTCACGCGTAGGCAGGCCGTCCTTCTCGGTGAAGACTTTCACATCGCTGCCGCTGATGCGGATCAACTGGAAATCGTTGGTGGTGATCCACAAGCGCCCGGCCGTATCTTCGACCATGGCCCGCGCCCACACTTCGCCCAGGGAATGCTCCTGCAGCGCCCGCACAGGTCTGAATTCCACGCCGTCGAAACGCACCACGCCGCTCTGCGTTCCTACCCACAGGTAGCCGTCGCGGGTTTGCGTGACGACGTAGATGGAAGCCTGCGCAAGGCCAGCCTGGGTCTGCCAGGTGCGATGCAGATATTGCGTCAGCTTATGGTTAGGATCGAGCCCCAAAGCTGTGCTGCCGCACCCCAGCGCCAGCACCAGCCAGGCACAAGCACGCGCAGCCGTCATATTCATCCCGCCTACTATTGTAGCCAGTAGGGCGGGCCTCCAGCCTGCCGTCACTTTAATGCAGCAGCAGCGCCGTAGCCGCGATCCCAGCCCCCACCAACCCGCTCAAGATCGAAGCAAACCACATTGGCCGCCTCTTGGTAAGGATCGCCAGCGAAGCCAGCACAATGGCGATTTCTAAAAACACCTCACCCAAGTGCGCCCGCAGCGCCTGCGCCCCGTGAAAGCGGCTCTCCCCTTCCAGTTTCCTGGCTTCCGTCTGGATATCGCCGCGATCTTTGTCGTAGCGCTCCATATTTGCGGCATATTTATTGATCGCCGCCGGCCCCGCCGAAAGCGCCGCCATCATGTCGCGTGCGATATCCGATTCGTAACGCCGAATGTCCTTAGCTTGATAGAACGCCCACTGGTCGGACGCCTTTTGCTGGTTCAACAGTTCTTCAGTAGTAAGCACCTGCCCCGCCACCGAGACAATCGCCATTACCGCCGCAATCACCGCCATGGTAAGAGCGACCTTGCGATCAAATGGCTCCTTGGCTTTTTCCGCGTTCTCTTGCAGTTCTTCTTCGACAGACATGGTCCATTCTCTCCGCGTTGGTTTTGTTAATACCGTTCTGCGTCACTAGTGGGAGACAGCGGATTCACCGGCGCCGTTACACCGTTCACAGTCGCCCCGCCATGTCCGAACCCGGCGGAGTTGCGCACGAAATCGTAAGGGAAATTCAACTTCGGCCGCGAAACTTCTTCGAGCGCTTTCAAATGCTCGGCAGAAAGATGCACATCGAGTCCGCCCAGGTTGTCATCGAGTTGCTGCACGGTTCGCGCGCCGATGATGGTTGAGGTCACGCCCGTTTGCGCTTGCACCCAGGCCAGCGCCGTACGAGCCGGCGTCGTGCCGAGTTGTTTCGCTACGCTAAGCAGAACATCTACCACCCGAAAAGCTTCTTCCGTGAAAGCCCGGCTCACGAACGCGCCGCGCGTGGGTTTCGCGGTGGCGGCGTTTTCCCGCGTGTACTTACCGGTGAGCATTCCCGACATCAGCGGGGACCACGGCGTGATCCCTAATCCCAGTTCGCTAGCCGCCGGAATCAGCTCGCCTTCGATGGTGCGCTCCAGCAGCGAATATTCGAGTTGCAGCGCGATCAGCGGCGTCCACCCGCGCATTTTGGCGGTCACTTGCGCCTGGGTCACTTTCCACGCAGGCGTGTCGGAGAAGCCGATGTAGCGTACTTTGCCCGCCGCCACCAGATCGTCCAGCGCGCGCATGGTTTCTTCGATAGGCGTGAAGCGGTCCCAACAATGCATCCAATAGAGATCGATGTAATCCGTCTGCAGCCGGCGCAGCGATTGCTCGCACGCCGCGGTCAGCGATTTGCGGCTGGCCCCGCCTCCATTAGGATCGCCCGAATACATGCTGCCGAAAAACTTGGTCGCGATCACCGTCCGATCCCGGCGTGAGGGAGTGCGCCCGATGTGATCGCCAATGATTTTTTCGGAGTGGCCTTTGGTGTAAACGTTAGCGGTGTCGATGAAGTTGCCGCCGAGCTCCAGATAGCGGTCCAGCACCTGTTTCGATTCCGCTTCGCCGGAGCCGAAGCTCCAATCCTCGCCGAAGGTCATTGCGCCCAGGCAGAAGGGGCTGACGCGGAGCCCGCTATTTCCAAGAGAGACATAATGGTTAAGTGGCATACGTTTTGTCTGTTACCACCTTACAAGAATCGCCACCATGCAGTGCGGGAGTTTTTTCGCCTCCTGTAAATTGTTACAATATAAGGTTTGCATTCCTAGTTGCGCTGCATCAGGAGGCTGAGTGAGACCTACCAACACGGACGACCCGAGCTATTTCCACAAGGTCGTCGATTGCCAGTGGGCCTGTCCCGCGCACACCAACGTTCCCGAGTACATTCGTTTGATCGCGCAGGGCCGCTTCACCGACGCCTACATGTTGAACCGGGAGTCCAATGTGTTCCCTGGAATTCTCGGTCGCACTTGTGACCGCCCTTGCGAACCCGCCTGCCGCCGCACTCGCCTGGATACGAAACCGGTGGCGATCTGCCGTCTGAAGCGCGTCGCAGCCGATCAAAAGGGCGACGTTACGGATTTACTTCCTCAAGCACCAGACCGGAAAAATGGCAAGCGCGTCGCTTGCGTGGGAGCAGGCCCCGCATCGCTCACGGTCGCGAATGACTTGATGCCCCTGGGCTACGAAGTCACGATTTTCGAGAAGTACGACAAGCCCGGCGGCTTGATGCGCACGAATATTCCGTCGTTCCGGTTGCCGGAAAGCGTGCTGCAATTCGAGACCGACGCCATTCTCGACATGGGTGTCGATATTCGCTACAACTCGCCCGTCAACAGCATGAAGGATCTGCTGGGCCAGGGCTTCGACGCGGTATTCATCGGCAGCGGAGCGCCGCGCGGCAAGGACCTGGACATCCCGGGCCGCCACGATACGGATCGCATTCACATCGGTATCGATTGGCTGGAATCGATCACGTTCGGCCACATCGATTCGATTGGCGAAAAGGTTCTGATCATCGGCGTCGGCAACACCGCGATGGATTGCTGCCGGTCTTCACGCCGCCTCGGCGGAAAAGACATCAAAGTGATGGCGCGCCGGCCGCGCGGTTATTTTAAGGCATCGTCCTGGGAGCTCGAAGATGCCGAAGAAGAGGGCATCGAGATCGTGATCAATCACGCGCCCAAGCGCTTCGTGATCGAAAACGGTGTCCTCAAAGGAATGGAATTTGAGCGACTAGAGTGGGACGAGAAAGCCGCGAAATCCAAGGTCATCGAAACGATTTTCCTGCCCGCGGACGACGTGATTCTGGCCATCGGCCAAGAGAATTCGTTCCCCTGGATCGAGCGCGACCTGGGCATCGAGTTCGATAAATGGGAAATGCCGGTGGTGGACGAGAAGACCATGCAGTGCTCGCGTGCTGGCGTTTTCTTCGGCGGCGATGCGGCTTGGGGGCCGAAGAACATCATCTGGGCAGTGGCACACGGGCATGAGGCGGCGATTTCGATGCATGCGCATTGTCAGGGGCAAAGCGTGATCGAACGGCCGCCAGACCACATGAACCTGATCAGCCAGAAGATGGGGATCAGCGAGTGGAGCTACCACAACGATTACAATCCCGCGTCGCGCCAGAAGATGAAGCACGTCGATCTGGTACATCGCTTCGAGCAGTTGAACGTCGAAGTGGAGCTGGGTTTCAACGCCGAGCAAACCGCCCGCGAAGTGCAGCGCTGCCTCAACTGCGACGTCGAAACGGTTTTCACCGCGGCCAAGTGCATTGAGTGCGACGCTTGCGTCGACATCTGCCCGCTGCTCTGCCTCACCATCGCACGCGACGGTGAAGAGACCGACATTCGCGAGCGGCTCTCCGCCCCCGCCGTCAATCCCGATCAGGCTCTTTATGCCTCCACACCGCTGCCCCAAACCGGGCGGCTGATGTTGAAGGACGAAGACCTGTGCGTCCACTGCGGCCTGTGCGCCGAACGCTGCCCCACCGCGGCCTGGGACATGCAGAAGTTTGAACTGCAAATTGCCTACGCAGGCAGCACAGCGGCGGAGCCTGAATTGTCGCACGCGTGATAATTAAGAATAGAGATAAGGATAGAACCGTGCATCAGCTCCTACGCACCCGCGTGAACGACTTCGCTCTCAAGCTAGCGAACGTGAATGGCACCGGATCCGCTAGCGCCAACAGCCTGCTCATGCAAGCCATCTTCCGCATGGGAATTCCCGTCTCCGGCAAGAATCTTTTTCCGTCGAACATCCAGGGCTTGCCCACCTGGTACGAGATCCGCGTCAACAAAGACGGCTACACGGCGCGGGCGCTCGATTACGACCTGATGGTGGCCATGAATTCGCAGACCTACGCGCAGGACGTCGCCGAGGTTCGTGAAGGCGGCTACCTGCTCTACGATTCCACCTGGCCTCTTGATCCGCATCTCATCCGCGAAGATGTAAATTATCTCGCTGTACCGTTCTCGAAAATGTGCAACGAGACCTTCAAGGAAGCGCGCGAGCGCATTCTGATGAAGAACATTGCATACGCAGGTACGCTGGTGGCGCTGCTGGACGTGGACATGGGCGTGGTGGAGCAGCTTCTCGACGAAAAGTTCTCCGCCAAGAAAGCCATGCGCGAATCAAACACCAAAGCCCTGCGCCTCGGCTACGATTTCGCCAAAGAACATTTGCAATGCCCACTGCCCTTTCATCTCGAAAAGATGGATGCCAACGGCGACAAGATTCTGATCGACGGTAACACGGCCGCCGCGCTCGGCTGCGTATACGCCGGAGCGACGGTGGCCGCGTGGTATCCCATCACGCCTTCCACGTCCTGCATGGACGCTTTCAAAGAGTTCTGCGAGAAATACCGTAAAGACCCTGAGACTGGCGACAACAACTTTTGCATCCTGCAAGCCGAGGACGAATTGGGCGCCATCGGCATGGTCATCGGTGCGTCCTGGAACGGCGCGCGTGCTTTCACGTCGACCTCCGGCCCCGGCATTTCACTAATGAACGAATTGCTGGGCTTGGCTTACTACGCCGAGATTCCCGCCGTGATTGTGGATGTCCAGCGCGTCGGCCCGTCCACCGGGATGCCCACGCGTACGCAGCAAGGCGACGTCATGGAAGCCGCCTACGCCTCGCATGGTGACACCAAACATATTCTCCTGTTTCCATCGAACCCGGCGGAGTGCTTCGAGTTCGCCCCCAAAGCGTTCGATCTCGCGGAGCGCTTTCAGACGCCCGTCTTTCTGATGACCGATCTGGATATCGGCATGAACGACTGGGTTGTGCCGCGCCTCACCTGGGACGGAACCTACGTGCCCGATCGCGGACGCGTGTTAAACCAAGAGCAAGTCAGCCAACTCGCGAAATTCCAACGTTATTACCCCGAAGACGAAAACTTCGTCGCCGCTCGAACCCTGCCCGGCATGCACTCAAAGGGCGCGTTCTTCACTCGCGGCTCCGGCCACAACAAGTTCGGCGGCTACACCGAGACCCCCGCCGAATACCAGGAAGTAGTCGATCGACTGCTCAAGAAACACCAGGCCGCTGCGAAATTCGTGCCCGCGCCGGTGATTGTGAAGCAGCCGGGCGCGCGCGTCGGCATCATCACCATCGGCGGCTGCGATCCTGCCGTTCGCGAAGCTGTCGATCTACTCGCCGCACGCGGCATAGCGGCCGACTACATGCGCATCCGCGGCTTCCCCTTTGACTCGAGTGTCGAAGACTTCATCATGCACCATAACTTCTGTTTCGTCGTCGAGCAAAACCGCGATGCTCAACTACGGTCGCTACTGGTACTCGAAACTTCAGTGCCTAAGGACCGGCTCCGTTCCGTGCTCAGCTACGGCGGGTTTCCGCTGAGCGCCCGCCACGTCGTCGATCCGATCTTGGGTCAGGTGCCGCCTGAACCGCAAACTGTCGCGCCGAAAACCGATTCGAATTTGCGGACCGTCAAGTCCGATTCCTGGGAGTAATCCACCATGCCGTCGATTGCCAAACCGATAGCCGTCCACCCCAGCCTGCATCGCAACGCGATCGGACTGAACCTTCGCGATTACGAAGGCGCGATGTCCACGCTGTGCGCCGGCTGCGGCCACGATTCGATCACCGCCGCCATCACGCGCGCGCTGTGGGAGCTGTCGATTGAGCCCCACATGATCGCAAAACTCAGCGGCATCGGCTGCTCTTCAAAGACCCCGACCTATTTCGTCAGCGGCGCCCACGGCTTCAATTCCGCGCACGGCCGTATGGCTGCCATCGCCACCGGAGCCAACGCCGCGAACCGCGAGCTCACCTATATCGGCATTTCGGGCGACGGTGATTCCCTGTCGATTGGTCTCGGCCATCTGTGCCATGCAATTCGACGCAACGTGAACATGCTTTACGTAATCGAGAACAACGGAGTCTACGGATTAACCAAGGGGCAATTCTCTGCCTCGGCCGACGTCGGTTCGAAGAGCAAGCGCGGCGAAGCCAATCGCATGGCTCCCATCGATCCCGCGATGCTCGCGCTCAGCATTGGAGCCACTTTCGTCGCTCGCAGTTTTTCCGGCGACAAAGAACAATTAGTCCCGATCTTAAAGGCAGCTATTGCCCACCGCGGATTCGCGCTGGTGGACGTAATTTCGCCCTGCGTAACTTTCAACGATCATAACGGATCGACCAAAAGCTACCTGTATACTCGAAAGCACATGCAGAAAACCACGGAGGCGGATTTCGTTCCGCCGGCGACCGAGATTCTGGCGACGATTGGCCAGAGCGGCACTACCACCGTCACCATGCACGACGGCAGCGTGGTGCGTTTCACTGCGGTTCCCAAGGATTACGATCCGACCAACCGCCAACAAGTGCTAAATTATTTACAACAGAATCACGACGCCATCGCCACGGGTTTGCTCTACGTCGATGAGAGCGTCGCCGATCTGCACGAAATGAACCGCACTCCTGCCACGTCGCTTTCGAGGGTGCCGCAAGAGAAGCTCTGCCCCGGGGCAGCCGCACTCAACGAATTGCAAGAAGATTTCCGCTAGGAGGATGGTGAACTCTTGGGTCTGTCGATTGGTGTTTTAAAGGAAACGCTCGCCGGCGAGCGGCGCGTAGCGATCACACCTAAAGTGATCGACGTGCTGACGAAGGCAGGCGCGGAAGTATTGGTCGAAGCCGGCGCCGGCCTCGAAGCGGGCTATCCGGACGAAGAATACATCGTGAAAGGCGCTAAGATCGCGTCCAATGCCACGGCAGTCGCGGAAGCCGCACAAATCTTGCTGACGGTGCGTGTTCCCGTGCCGGGCGGCCTGGTGAAGAAGGGCCAGATCGTCATCGGAATGGCCGATCCGCTTAGCGATCCGCAGTTGTCCGCGCAATATGCGCAAACCGGCGCGACGTTGTTTTCACTCGAATTAGTCCCGCGTATCACACGCGCACAAAGCATGGACGTCCTCTCGTCGATGGCCTCCATCGCCGGTTACAAGGCCGTGCTCATTGCCGCCAGCGCGCTGCCCCGCCTATTCCCCATGATGTCGACCGCCGCCGGAACGGTTCCGCCCGCGCGTGTTTTAGTCATCGGCGCCGGAGTCGCCGGGTTGCAAGCGATCGCCACGGCGCGCCGCCTAGGCGCCGTGGTCAGCGGATACGACGTCCGCGCGGCAGTGAAGGAACAGATCGAAAGCCTGGGCGCCAAGTTCGTCAGTATCACTATCGGCGCCAGCGGCGAAGGCCAAGGCGGCTATGCCCGCGCCCTCACCGACGAAGAAATCCGCAGCCAGCGCGAACAAATGGCCGCGGTTCTCAAAGAACAGGACGTGGTGATTACCACCGCTGCCGTCCCCGGTAGAAAGGCTCCCACCCTGGTGACACGTGAGATGGTTCACGTAATGAATCGCGGTTCTGTCATCGTCGATCTGGCGGCCGAGCGCGGCGGAAATTGCGAGCTCACGTGCGCCGGCGAAACCATCGTCGACCACGGCGTCACCATCATCGGACCCGTCAACCTCCCCGCCACCGTGCCCAATCACGCCAGCCAAATGTACGGCCGCAACGTCGTCACTTTCCTCAAAAACATGATGACCAAAGAGGGCGCGCTGAACATCGACCTCAACGACGAGATCACGCGCGACAGCCTGGTGGTCCGCGACGGCGCGATTGTGAATACCCGAGTCCAGGAATTGCTCGGCACCCCCGTGACCGGCTAGATTTTGAAGCCGATCCGAAACCCAACCTTGAGAGATAACTTATGAGCAACGAGATTGAGATTAGTCTGTACGTTCTGGTGCTGGCCGTCCCCTTGGGCCTGGAGCTAGTGCGCAAAGTGTCGCCGCTTTTGCACACGCCGCTGATGTCGTTGACGAACGCGATTTCGGCAATCTCCGTAGTTGGCGCGATTCTGGTGTCCGGAAACGGCAACGCGCCCATGCTGAGCAAAGTGCTGGGTACCATCGCCGTGATGTTCGCCACCATCAACATTGTCGCCGGGTTTCTGATCACAGACCGCATGCTGAAAATGTTTAAGAAGAAGGAGACGCAGTCGAAATGAACGACTCCTTCTGGCAGGCAGCGTATATCATCGCTGCGCTGTGCGTGGTGTTTTCGATTAAGTGGTTGAGTTCCCCGGTGACAGCGCGTAAGGGCGTCCTCGCGGGTGAGTTTGGAATGTTGCTGGCCGTGATCGGAACCTTGCTGCGTCACGAAGTGGTCAGCTATGAATGGATCGCCATCGCGTTCGTGGCCGGAGCCGCGGTCGGCGCACCGCTGGCATATTTGATGCCGATGACGTCGGTACCGCAGTTGACCGCGCTGTCGCACGCCTTCGGCGCTTTGGCCGCGGCTCTCGTGGGATCGGCCGAGTACTATACGGACGTTGCCGCCGGGCACCCGACTGTGGGCTTCAAGATGGTCGCGCTGGTGATCGAGAGCCTGCTGGGCTATCTCACCACTACGGCGAGCATCATGGCGTTCGGAAAATTGCAGGAGATCGTGCCCACGCGCCCCATGACCTACAAGGGCCAAAACTTCGTCAACCTGTTGCTGTTCGCGATTGCCGGAGTATTGGGCGTATGGATGATCGTCGCGCCCGCGCCGCCCTGGGTCTTCCCCGTTTTCACTGGATTGTCGCTGCTCTTCGGAGTCCTGCTGATCATGCCCATCGGCGGCGGCGACATGCCCACGGTGATCGCGCTGCTGAATTCTTACGCCGGCGCCGCCTGCGCCGCTATGGGTTTTGCATTGGAGAATCGCCTTCTGATTATCGCCGGAGCCCTCAACGCATCGTCCGGATTCATTCTCTCGGTGATCATGTGCAAGGCCATGAACCGGTCGTTCTCGAACGTATTATTTGGCGCGTTTGGCGCGGCCACTACGGCTGCTGCCGTACAGGCCTCGACCAAGCCCGTGCGTTCGGCTACGCCGGACGATGCCGCGTCGATCCTCGAAAGCGCACGCCGCGTGATCGTGGTTCCCGGATACGGCATGGCCGTCGCGCAGGCCCAGCACAAGCTTCGCGAGCTGACGGACATGCTGAACAAGCGCGGCGTGCAAGTGGATTTCGCGATCCACCCCGTCGCGGGCCGCATGCCGGGGCACATGAACGTGCTGCTGGCCGAAGCCGACATCCCTTACGACAAGCTGCATGAGATGGAAGACATCAATCCTGATTTCGCGGAAGCCGACGTCGCGCTGGTGATTGGCGCGAATGACGTAGTCAACCCGGCTGCGCGTCACGACACGACCAGCCCGATTTACGGCATGCCGATCCTGGATGTCGACAAAGCTCACACCGTCATGGTGATCAAGCGCAGTATGAACCCCGGGTTCGCCGGCATCGACAACGAGCTGTACTACATGGACAACACGCTGATGCTTTTCGGCGATGCCAAGGGATTCGTCGGCGAGATCGTGAAAGCGCTCAGCGCCAACAAGTAGTTACTGTTAGCGCAGTTTTTTCGCAGCGTTGGCGTACGCTTTGGCCGCGGGATAACTTTCGTTCCAGTGCGGAACCGTCAACGCCTGCGCCAATCGGAGCATGGCGATGCCGACGGCTTGATCCACCTTGGCCATGTTGTCGTAATCGATTTTCTGCCATTCGTCGCCCACCGCGTGATAGTCCGGGAATTCGTACGTGACGCTCAGAGTATGCGCCGGGACACCGGCTTTTGCCAGCGGCCCGTTGTCGCTACGATTGAAATATTGATCGCTGGCCTCGGCCACTTTCGTGACCGCAATTCCCATGCGCCGTCCGGCGTCAACCACAACCGACACCACGTCGGAGAACTCGAATCCCGTAACGTTCGCACTATTGACGTGGGGGCCTTCCGGAGCATCTGTGCGTCCCAGTTG
>Ga0070681_10002237_pt1 | contig 17642 bp, 12 predicted proteins | sample KBSC83BmetaG_FD_65650 | JGI IMG/M metagenome (GOLD analysis project Ga0070681, IMG submission 65650) | Corn rhizosphere microbial communities from Kellogg Biological Station, Michigan, USA - KBS C8-3B metaG | ecosystem: Host-associated > Plants > Roots > Rhizosphere | place: USA: Michigan... | reverse complement strand
CGGGGGCGCCGCATTGTTAGGCTCCGGAATCTGCTGCGAGGCCGCCCACGAGCCCACCCAGGAAGCCATGGCGGCCGCCGGGGCCACATTGCCTGTTGCCGTGCCGCTGGCAGTCGCGCCACCCGCCTCCGCGGCGAGCGGGGCCGCGAGAGCGACCAGGATCAGGACCCATCCGGTTTTTGTGTGCATTGGGGCGGAAGAATAGCAGGCGCATCGTCGTTGAACGACTGCCTGATGAACGCGAGTCACCCGTATACTGCGGCGCGTGGGAACACGATCAGTACGACCGAGGGCGAAGTGAGCAACCCGAGAACGAGCACCCTGTTGAGTAAACCCCACGCCGTCCGTGGCGCCCTGCAGGTTCTTCCGCGCATGACAATTCTTTCGGCCGCGCTGGCCGCGGCGCTCATCGCCGGCACGGCCAACGGTACGCCTATCGGCACGGCCAACGGCGCGCCCGCCGGCGCGGCGCCTGCGAAAGCCGCGGCCGTTGACCAGAAGCGTCTCAATAACGCAGACAACGAGCCGGGCCAGTGGCTGACACCGGGCAGGACCGCGTTCGAACAACACTACAGTCCGCTCAAGCTCATCAACGACACGAACGTTCAGCGCCTCGGCCTCGCGTGGCTTGCTCCCCTCAACACCTACCGGGGTGTCGAGGCGACGCCGCTCGTTATCGACGGAGTGCTCTACAACATTTCTGCGTGGGACGCCACGACCGCATATGACGCCGTCACGGGTAAGGTCCTGTGGACCTATGACCCCAAGATCGCGCCCGAGTGGTCGCGGCTGGCCTGCTGTGGCCCCGTCAGCCGTGGGCTTGCCGCCTGGGACGGCAAGATCTTCGTCGCAGCGCTCGATGGCCGTCTGATCGCTCTCGATGCGCAAACCGGCAAGCCCGTCTGGGAAACCCAGACTCTGGAGAAGGATGAGCCCCTGTCACTCACCGGCGCGCCGCGTATTGCCGCCGGTCAGGTGGTGATCGGCAACGCCGGAGGCGATTTCGGCGCCCGCGGCTACATGTCCGCATACGACGCGAAGACCGGCAAGCGGACCTGGAAGTTCTACATCGTCCCCGGCGATCCGGCGAAGATGCCCGAAGGCGCGGCTTCCGATTCGATCATGCCAATGGCCGCCAAGACGTGGAAAGGCGAGTGGTGGAAGGTCGGGGGAGGAGGCAACGACTGGGACGCCATCGTCTACGACCCGAAGCTCGACCTCGTCTACTTCGGTACCGGCAACGGCTCGCCGCACCCGCAGGCTTTCCGCAGCCCTGGCGGCGGTGACAACCTTTTCCTGTGCTCGATCGTCGCGGTCAACGCCCATACGGGCCGCTACGCCTGGCATTACCAGGAAGTGCCGGAAGAGCAATGGGACTATGACTGCACCGCCCCGCTCATCCTCGCGGATCTGAAGATCGGCGGCAAAACACGCCAGGTCGTGATGCATGCCCCCAAGAACGGATTCTTTTACGTGCTCGACCGCGCGACCGGCAAATTGCTGTCCGCCAACAATTACGTCCCCAACACCTGGGCCTCCCATGTCGATCTGAAAACCGGCCGCCCCGCCATCAACCCCGAATCGTACGTAGCGGAGAAGCCGCACCTGATGACCCCCAGCTACGGCGGCGGCCATAGTTGGAATCCGATGGCGTACAGCCCCATCACCGGGCTCGTCTATATCCCGACGATGGAACAGTGGATGGTCGAGTCGCGCCTGCCCGATGGTCAGTTCAAGTACGTCAAGGGACGCACCACCCTCGGCGCAGGGGTCGCCAGCTATCCGGAGCTGCGCAAGGAGTTGAACGCCAAGGCAGAGCAGCCCGACAAGGGATACATGCTGGCGTGGGACCCGGTGCGGCAGAAGGAGGCGTTTCGAATTCCGTATCCGCACCCGGGTAACGGTGGATTGCTGGCCACTGCCGGTAATCTTCTCGTCGAGGGCACGATCAACAAGACTCTCGCGATCTATCGCGCCGACAACGGCACGAAACTCTGGGAGTTTCCGGTTGAGAGCGTCCCGGTTGCGGCGCCCGCAACATACGAAGTGAACGGCGTGCAGTACATCGCCGTCAACGCCGGTTGGAACAGCGCCATCATCCATGGTCTCAACGAGGGCAACACGCCCTTCTATGTGGGGCCCGCGCACCTCGTCGTCTTCGCACTCGATGCCAAAGGCCTTGCCGTGCCCCCTGCCCCGGCGCCAGGCTCGATCCCCGAGCCGCCGCTGGATGCGCAGCCCGCGGAAAAAGTGACGGCGGGCGCGTTGCTGTATTCACAACACTGCGCGGTCTGCCATGGGCAAAATGCCGTCGGTGGCGTCAAGGACCTGCGCTTCCTTTCGCCCGAGCGCCATGCCGAGTTCAACGACATCGTTCTCGGCGGCAAGCTCAAAGACAAAGGGATGGAAAGCTTCCGCGACCGGCTCACCGACGAGCAGGCAGCGGATATTCATGCGTTCGTGATCTCGCGCGGCCAGGAAGACTGGCAGCCGGATTTCACGCGGCCACGACGTAAATAGACAAGCGGGCGCGCCTCGAGCAGCGCGCAGGAGACGAGTGATGCAATTCAGAAACGTTCTCTTCGGTGTCATCGCCATCGCTGCAATCAGCGCGGCGTCCGCGCAGGTTCCGCCAACCGCGGCGCCCGACCAGGAAGCGCTCCTGCGCAGCAGCGACCCGCACCTCGCGGCGAACAAGAAACTGGTTTTCGACATGTGGCGCGCGATCATTCAGGGTGGGCGTACCGACCTGGTTTCTCAGTACTTCACCGAAGGGTACATCCAGCACAACCCGAACGTCGCCACCGGGCGGGCCGCCATGGTCGATTACATGGAAAAGACGCGCCCGGTCTGCGAAATACAGCCCAGGATCAACTTTCCGGTCATCGCGATCATGGCGGAGGGCGACCTCGTCATGGTCGCCACCGTGAGCAGCACGGATGATCCGACCGCCAAGGGCAAGAAGTACGCGGGCACTCATTTCGACATGTTCCGGATCGAGAACGGCAAGATCGCGGAGCATTGGGACAGCGTCGCCAAGGACGCCAACGCATTCAAGTACAATCCCAACACGCAGAACAAGCCCCAGCCCGGTTGCAAGCCCCGACACTAGAGCCCCAGCCTACAGTCGCAACCAACCCCGTTTGGCGATCCGGGCCAATACCATCCCGACGACGAACGCGAGGCCCACGTTCCACATCGCAAAGGCGGCAGTGGCGAGCGTGATGAAGCGCTCGCCCTTGTTCTTGCTGAAGTCGCACGAACCGAGCGCCAGTTGCACGCCGGTGAGGAACAGGATGACCCCCAGCACGGGGCGTGCGAACAACTCGAACACCAGCTGCACGGAGCCGCTGAACAGGAAAGCGACGATCAGCAGCAACACCCCGAGAATGATCGGCGCCCCACCGGTGCGGGCGCCGAACGCGACGTGCCCCGCCATCCCCCCTGCCCCGTGACACATCGGCACGCCCCCGAACACCGCGCTGCCCAGGTTCATCACACCGGTTGAGACGGCAACTCCGTTGTCCTTCACGGGGCGATCGGCGAACAGCCGATTGTTCTCCTCGCGAATGGCGATGAGGGCATTGCCCAGAGTCAGGGGAAGCTGCGGCAGGGCCAGCAGCGCCGCACCGATCAACAGGTCGTGCCAGGTGACCGCCGCAAGCGCGAAGTGCGGCAGGCGGAACACCGGCCGGGTCGCGAGCAACGCCTGCAGCACTTCGTGATGCTGCACGGCGCCGCAGGCCACACCGAAGACCAGCAGGAGAAACATGGCCGGAACGACACGGTTGGTCAGCAACAGCACCGTGCCGAGCAGGCCCACAGCGGCGATCGCCCAGCCGCTGCTCATCAGCTTGATCCCCTCCATCATGAATCCCAGGCCCAGGCCCAGGACGATGCCGATCACCACGAACCGGGGTACGAGGTTGGCGATACGCCGCGCCGCCCCGGTGAGCCCCAGGACCAGCCAGACAATTCCGGTTGTAAGGTCGGCGGCGTACAGGGTCGCTGGCGTTATCGTGGCCGTCTGCGCAGCCTGCGTGGCCGCGATGGCGCCGATGGCCTTCATGGGCTGCACGGGAAAAGGCGTTCTGTAGTAGAGCCCGCAGATCACCATCGCGGCCCCGAAGGAGAACAGCACGCCAAAGGGATCGACCTTCACGACCGCCAGATAGGCCACGACGAACGGGATGAGCGTGCCGAGGTCGCCGAAGGCGCCCGCCCACTCCATCCGATCGAAGCGGTTGCGAGTGGGGTGTGGGGCTGCGGAGTCCACTATTGAAACCTGACCGTGAACACCGACCCTTCCCCGGGCGTCGACCTCACCGAGATCCCGCCGCGATTCACGCGCATCAATTGCCGGGAAATGCTCAACCCGACGCCCGTGCCATTGCGCTTGGTCGTGAAAAACGGGATGAAAATGCTGTCCAGATGCTCCGGCGAGATGCCCGCCCCGTTATCGATGACCTGCACGAGCACTCTTCCCTGATCGTTGCGGAAGCCCCGCAGCTCGATGCGTGGCTGGGGCCTGCCCGCCAAGGCATCCACCGCGTTGCGCAGCAGATTGATCAACACCTGCTCGGCCTGTCCCGCATCCGCGCGAACCGTGAGTTCCGTGTCCTTGCACTGCAGATCCAGGGCGATGTGCGCAGACTCCAGATCCTGCGACATCAGCGTGCTCACATGCTCCAGCAGCCCGCATACGTTCACCGTGGTGAACACCGGCTCGGGTAGCTTGGCAAAACTGCGGTACGCCTGCACGAAATCGAGCAGGCCGGTGCTGCGGGTATGAATGGCCGTCACGCTACGCAGCATGTCATCCCGCTCTTGCGGCACGAGCGTGCGGAATGTAGGTGGCGTGACGCTCTCATCGATCATCGTTTCGCGAATGAGGCGGCTGAGCGAGGTGATCGGGGTCACGGAGTTCATGATCTCGTGCGTGAGTACCCGGATCAGCTTCCGCCAGGAATCGATCTCCTGCTGATCGAGCTCGTCGCGGATGTTGTGAAACGAGACGAGCTTGTACCGCTGCTGCACCAGCTCGAAGGTGGTCGCATACAACACCAGCTGCAACGTGTCGTCCCCGCGACGCACATCCAGCAGCGTCCGTTCGCCGTCGCCCAGGTGCATGAGCAATTCGGGCAGCCGCGCATCGATGCGGCTGAACGACTTGTGGCTGTTCAGATGAGCCACGTCGAACAACCTGCGCGCGGGCCCGTTCGCCATTTTCACTTCGCCCTGCTCGTCCAGACAGCACAGCGCGACGCCGACGTGCTCGATCACGGCCTCCAGATACTGCTGATTGGCGGCCTTCTGCAGGTTCAGCCGCCGCAACTCCCCGGTGAGGACCCGGTAAGCCTCCTGCAGTTCACCGAAGACCCGTCCTTTGTAGGGAATGGCGATCGGAGTCGAGAAGTCCTGATGGGCTACGCAGGTCAGAAAGTTCGAAAGGTCGCGGGAGGTCCGCTCCACGTAACGGATGAGCTCGATGGCGCTCACCAGCACCAGGGCGCCGCAGACGAAGGGTGTCGCCAACCATTTGGTGTTGCCGATGCTCCATGCGAGCACCAGCGCCAGAACGGCCAGCGCTACGGCGCGCAGCAGCACATTCGCGCGAAAGTTATTGAATTCCATGCCGCGTCATCTTCCGATACAGCGTCGTGCGACCCAACCCCAACGCCTGCGCCGCCTTGCTCAGGTTACCGCGATGCTGGGCGATCGCCTTGAGAATAGTCTGCTTCTCCAGCGCGTGCAGATTCAACGTGGCGGGCTCCTCAGCGGCATGTGAAGCGGGCAACAGTCCGTCGAGCTGCAGAGCGCCCTGGTCGCTCATGATCACCAGACGCTCGATGGCGTGGCGCAGCTCGCGTACGTTGCCCGGCCAATGATAGTCCTTGAGCCTCTCGAGCGCGGCCGCATCCAGAGGCGGTTCCGGTTTGTTGTACTTGCGGGCGTAGAACCGGGCGTAGTGGGCCGCGATCAGCGGAATGTCGCCCGCGCGCTCCCGCAAGGCAGGCACCTGGATTTCGATGGTGTTGATCCGGTACAGCAGGTCCTGGCGGAAGCGGGCCGGCACCCGCAGATCGGCCGCGGTCATGTTGGTGGCGCAGATCACGCGGGCGTCGACTTTCACGGGCCGATCGGACCCGACGCGCGTCACCGTCATCGTCTCCAGCGCCCCGAGCAGCTTCGCCTGCATGGGCAGGCTCAGGTTGCCGATCTCATCCAGAAACAACGTTCCGCCGGAGGCCACCTCGAAGCGTCCGGCCCGATCCTCACGGGCATCGGTAAAGGCTCCCTTGCGATGACCGAACAACTCTGATTCGAACAGCGTCTCGGCGATGGCCCCCAGGTCGACGCCGATGAACGCTTGGTCCCGGCGCATTGACTGCCTGTGGATGGCGCGCGCCACGAGCTCTTTGCCGGTCCCGTTCTCGCCGAGTATCAGGACGTTGGCGTCGGTGCGGGCAACCTTGTCGATACTCGACAGGATCTGCCGCAGGCCCTCCGATTCGCCGACGATCCGGTCGACATCCTGACCCAGATACTCGTTCAGGCCCCTCTGACGGCGACGCAGGCTGTTCACTTCCCGATCGACGCGAGCGAGTTGGGACACGGCGGAGACCGTCGCGATGAGTTTCGCGTTATCCCACGGCTTGACGACGAAGTCAGCCGCACCCTCGCGCATCGCATTGACCGCCGCCTCCACGCCTCCGTAGGCCGTCATGAGGACGACTTTCGTGTCCGGAGCGAGCGACCGCACGGTCTTCAACCAATGGATGCCCTCTCGGCCGGAGGTCTCGCCGGCCGAGAAATTCATATCCAGCAGAATCACATCGAAACTGCGCTTGCCCAACAGCTCGCGGATGCGGGCGGGATCGGAGGCCGTCACGACGCTCTCGAACGGCTTTTTCAGCACCAGCTCCGCGGCCAGCAGAACCTCGGAATCATCGTCGACGATCAGGATGTCGCTGGGCTGGGGCTTCATACGGTGGGCTCACGTAGGTTCAAGCAGACCGGTTTGGCCTGTTTCAAAGTGAAACACAGGCTGTTTCAAACCGAAACAGGGGCCGTCCCGCACGAGGGCTCGCCGATGCCGCGTAACTACCTGAAATATCTATACAATTAGGCCGTTTGCGCGGGTTGGCACACATCTTGATCTATCGGGTGCCAACATGGACAAAACGATCGAAAAAAAGGCTGTCCCGATCCGCACGTGGGCCATCGCAGGCGTGGTCGGGCTGGCGGCTGTAGGGCTCGTGTGGGAGCTCATGGCCCGCGCCTCCTCATCGCGCTTCACAGTCGATCCAAACCGCCTCACGACTGCGGTCGTGCACAGGGGCGATTTCCTGGAGTACTACCCTTTCGACGGCACGGTCCAGCCAGCCACCTCGGTCTATCTGGACGTGGAGGAAGGCGGACGCGTCGACACCATCTATGTCGAAGGCGGCCAGCACGTCGAGAAGGGCGACCTGATCCTGAAGTTCTCCAATATTTCGTTGCAGCAGACCTCGATCGGCACGGAAACGCAGTTGCTGTACAACCTGGACGTCCAGCGCGACTCCCAATTCAACCGTGAGCAGAATGGCCTGCTGTTGAGGGATGCGCTGCTCGATCTCGAGCACCAGATCGTGGATGCGCAGAACAAGTATCACCGCTACGAGCAGCTGGTGAAGGATGGCAACACCGCCATCTCCGCGGAGACCTTCGAGACGCAGCGCAACCAGCTCCAATACCTCAAGAACAAGCGCGACCTGCTCAAGGAGCGCATTCAGAAGGAAGACGAGCTGAGCCGGGAACAGCTCGCCGCCGTCCAGAAGTCGATCGCCAAGCTCAACACCAGCCTCGAGCTCCTGGGACAGATCGTGAAGAGCCTCGAGGTGCGCGCGCCGATCTCAGGGTTCCTGTCGACCATCGACGCCAAGGTCGGCCAGAACGTCAACGCCGGTCAGCGCATCGGTCAGATCGATCTGCTGGACAAACTCAAAGTACGGGTGCGGATCGACCAGTACTACATCAGCCGCGTCGAGGTCGGAACGTCCGGACACGTGAACCTCGACGGCAAGACCTGGGATGTCAAAGTCACGAAGGTCTACCCCGAAGTCAGGGACAGCACGTTCGAGGCCGATGCGGTCTTCACGGATGGCGTGCCCGAGACCCTCAAACGCGGCCAGACGCTGACAGTCGAGCTGAGCTTCGGCTCGCCGACCAAAGCCCTGACGGTCTCCAAGGGCGGTTACTTCCAGACGACCTCGGGTCGCTGGGTTTACCTGGTATCCAAAGACGGACGCAGCGCGCGCCGCACCGACGTGCGCCTCGGAAAACAAAACCCGCGTGAAGTCGAAGTGCTCGAAGGCCTCAACGACGGCGATCGCATCATCACCTCGGCCTACGACACGTTCAACGCGGTCGACGAACTGCAGTTCACCAGTGCCCTCAAAGCGGACGGGAATCGGACATGATCATCGAAACCAACGGTCTCAAGAAGGTCTATCGCACCGATGTCGTCGAGACGACGGCCGTCGACAACATCAATTTCCACCTGAGCGAGGGTCAGTTCGTCTCCGTCATGGGGCCTTCGGGCTGCGGCAAGTCGACACTGCTGCACATTCTGGGGCTCATCGACACTCCGACGGGCGGCCAGTATCGCTTCCTGGGCGAGGACGTCTCCGGCTATCCCGAACGCAAGCGCGCGCGCCTTCGCAAGGCGCACATCGGGTTCGTGTTCCAGAGCTTCAACCTGATCGATGAGCTCACCGTCTATGAGAACGTGGAGTTGCCGCTGGTGTACGGCGGACTCGCTGCGCATGACCGCCGGCCCAGGGTCGAGGCGGTGCTCGAGAAGATGGACATCGCTCATCGCCGCAACCACTTCCCCGCGCAACTCTCGGGCGGTCAGCAGCAGCGCGTCGCGGTCGCTCGCGCGCTGGTGAACAAACCGAACCTGATCCTGGCGGATGAGCCCACCGGCAACCTCGACTCCGAGCACGGCGATGAGGTGATGAAGATGCTGCTGAAGCTCAATGAAGAAGGCACGACCATCCTCATGGTCACGCACTCCGCGCAGAACGCCTCTTTCAGCAGCCGCATCGTGAACCTCCTCGACGGGAAGGTCGTGTCCGACAAACTGGCCGTGGATCGCTGAAGCCATGCGTAACTACCTGGCAGTACTCCTGCGCACTCTGCACAGAGAGAAGCTCTACGCGGCGATCAACGTAGCGGGACTGTCGCTCGGCGTCGCCTGCTGCCTGATTCTCGGCCTGTTCCTACGCAACGAGTTGACGTACGACCGCTACAACGTCAACCACGACCACATCTATCGCGTCGTGAACGAGTTCAACAACAACGGCAATGCGAACCAATTCGCCGTCACCTCGCGCATGCTCGGGCCGATGCTCGCGCAGGAGTATCCGCAGATCATCAAGGGATTCGTGCGGTTTCAGAACAATACCGCCAACGGCGGCGTCGCCATTCATCACGGCAACGAGACTTACTACTGGGAGCACAGCTATTTCGTCGACGACAACGTCTTCGACGTGTTCACCCATAAGATTCTGTACGGCGATCCCAAAACGGCGCTGAAGGACGGCACGGGCACTGCGGTCAGCGCCACGTTCGCGAAGAAGTACTTCGGCGACAGGAATCCGATCGGGGAGACGATCACCACCGACACGGGCATCCCGCTCAAGATCGCCCTCGTCTTTGAGGATCAGCCGGTCAACACTCACCTCAAGTACGACATCCTCTTCTCCAGCAACGTGCCATTCCTGCGCGATCAGGACAACCCGACGCTGCGCAGGCAAGCGCTCTGGAATGTCGGCGACATGACGTACATCGTGACGGCTCCGGGTTTTGATCCGTCGACGTGGCCGCGCATCAGCGACGAGTTCTACAAGAAGTACATGGCGGATCTGGGCAAGCAGCTCAAGGCCACGTGGCACAGCTGGCTGCAGCCCTTGACCGCCACGCATCTGCAGACCGAAGTCGGGTACGACCTGCCCAACGGCAATGCGGTCTACCTGTACGGGTGCGCCGCCGTGGCGGTGTTCATCCTGGTGGTGGCCTGCATCAACTACATGAACCTCGCGACCGCCAGAGCTGCGCGCCGGGCGCGTTCGGTGGGTATCCGCAAGATTCTGGGCGCCAGCCGGCTGCGGCTCGGTTTGCAGTTCCTCGGCGAAGCGGTCGTGTTTGCGCTGATCGCACTGATTCTCGGCGTCGTGCTAGTCGAGCTGCTGCTGAAATTCACGCCGATCAATTCGTTGCTGGGCCAGGAAGTCGATCTCGACCTGCGCAGGCAACCGCAGCTGCTGGCCTGGCTGCTGGGCCTGGGCGTGCTGATGGGGCTGCTGTCCGGTCTCTATCCGGCGATCTACCTGTCTTCGTGGGCCCCGCTGTCGGCGCTGACGGGCAAGACCGGCGCGGGGCGGGGGAACCTGCGCCTGCGCGAAGGACTCGTGCTGCTGCAATTCACGATCTCGGCCGCTGTGATCGCCGCCACGCTGCTGATGGGCGCGCAGATGCGCTACATCGCCAACAAGTCCCTCGGGTTCCAGAAAGAGAATCGCCTGATGGTCACCCTGCGGGGCACCACGACCATCGACAAAATCCCCACCCTGCGCACCGAGCTTGCCAAGGACAGTCACATCCTGGGCGTCTCGGAGACCCAGGTGATGCTGGGACAGGACATCAACATCGTGATGTCCGATGTGGACAAGGATGGCGGCGGGACCACCTCGCTCACCCTGAAGAACGAGCCGATCGGCGAGGATTTCCTCCAGGTCATGGGACTGCAGCTGCTCCAGGGCCGCGACCTGTCCAAACGGCTGCTGACCGATGTCGGCACGAACTTCCTGGTCAACGAGACCCTGGTGCGCAAGCTCGGCTGGGCTGAGCCGCTCGGCAAACACATCACCCTGGGCAAAGGCGGCGGCCAAAGCGGCCGGGTGATCGGGGTCGTGCGCGATTTCAATTTCCGCTCGCTGCATACCGAGGTCGAGCCGCTCGTCATGTTCGCCACGAATCACGACTTCTCCAACATCCCGGAGGTCTTCCGGCCATTCCAGCAGCGCCTGCTGATCGTGAACATTTCGGGTCAGGACGTCGGTCATACGCTGGGCTACATCGAGAAGGTCATGAGCCAGGTCGATGCGAAGCATCCGTTCGAGTACCAGTTTCTCGATGAGACGCTCGACAAGCTGTACAAATCCGAGCACCAGCTCATGGGGCTCATCGGGATCTTCTCGGCGGTCTGCATCTTCATCGCCTGCCTGGGCCTGTTCGGCCTGGCTTCATTCACTACGGAGCAGCGCACGCGCGAGATCGGCACGCGCAAGGTGCTGGGCGCGACGACCTGGCAGATCATCGCCCTGCTGGCGCGGCGCATCCTGATTCTCGTACTGATCGCCGCGGTGCTGGCCGCCATCGCCGCCTATTTCGCCATCGATCAGTGGCTGGCCGGATTTGCCTACAAGACGGCCATCAATCCGCTGGTCTTCGTGCTGTCGGCGGCGGCGGCCGCCGCGATCGCCTTCGCGACGGTGGCGCTGCAATCCTTCAAGACCGCCAGCGCCGACCCGGTCCAGGCGCTGCGGTTCATCGAATGACACACCTCAACAATCGACCCCACTGGAGGGACTGTCTCATGTGTAGTGGATTCAAGATGATCGCCGAGCTGCTGACGGCCATTATCCTGTTGGCCTTCGGCACCTCGCACTGCATGGCGGCGGCACAAGCGACTGCGCCCGCGCCTAAACCGGCGGCCGCCGCGCCTGCCACGGCCACTACCCAGGACCTCACGGGCACCTGGCAGGGAAAGATGAAAGTCGACGCCAACACGTCGCTCACCATCCAGTTCACCTTCGCACGCAAGCCCGACGGCTCGTGGTCGGCGACACTGAACTCGCCGGACAATCCTGCCATCAGGAACATGGCCGCTAACGCGGTGTCATTCAACAATGGCGCGGTCAAGGTGGATGTCACCGCACTCAATGGGTCGTTCAGCGGAACACTGAAGGGACGCACCCTCGAAGGCCAGTGGTCGCAACCTGGCGGCGCCCTGCCCCTGGTGATGAATCCCTACGAGAAGCCGACCATCGCCAAAGCAGACCTCCAGACACTGCTGGGCGGATGGCACGGGCCCCTGACGGTGCCGGGCGGCACCTTCACTCTGGTCATCCGTTTCAAGCAGAACGATAAAGGCGAACTGCAGGGCACCATGGGCGTGGTCGAGCAGGGCGGCGGGGAAGCTCCGGTTTCCGACATCGAGTTCGCCAACAGCGAATTGAGCTTCAAGCTCCCCGGCGGCCGGGGCGACTACCAAGGCAAGTACGCGAACGGTACGTTCACCGGAGTGCTGCATCCCATGGGAGGTCCGCCGAATGGCATGCCCGTGTCCCTCAGCAAAGGCGACGTCGCGGCGCCGGTATACGTGTTGAACCTGAAAACCGAATCGTTCGCAGCCCTGTCCGGGCAATGGGAAGGCACGCTGGAGGTCACGAGTCCTCAGGGGCAGAAGGTCACGCTTCCCATGGTGTTGAACATCGGCACCAACAAGAACGGCGAGATCGTCGGCTCGTTCGACAGTCCGGCGCAGAACGTCAAGGGTATCCCGGTCACCGCAGCGACGGTCGAAGGGAGCAAGGTCACCTTCAAATGCGATCCGCTGAAGGCGCAGTACGAGGCCGATCTGGCGAACAAGACGCTCACCGGCCAATGGACGCAGGGACCGGTGACGGCGCCGCTCACCCTGAAGAAGAAGAGCTGAGGTCACGCGCATTGGGGTCGCGTAGGCAGGAATACTCAGGACATCTACCGGCTAGCGGACTCCCACCACGGCAACGCTTCATCGGTGAGCAGCAATCCCCCTGGAGCGTCCGCCCCCCGGTAGCCTGGCAGGTTCCCGAGTATTTCCCGCCAACGCGGCCCCGCCAACACTTCACGCAACCTCTGGACCGAGGGCTCCTCGAGACTCGGCTCCAGACAGGCCAGGAAATAGTTCTCCTCCACCAGGGGCGTGAAATGCAGACCGAACTGCAGCGCCGCGGCCTCGATTCCGATGCCGGCGTCCGCAACACCGCTGGCCACGCACAGCGCGACGGCAACGTGCGTGTTTTCGACATGATCGGCGTAACCCGCAAGCTGCCCCGGCGACAGCGAATGCTCATGGAGCAGATGGTCCACCAGCAGGCGCGTTCCCGAGCCCGGCTGGCGATTCACGAAACGTAGGCCATTCAGCACTGTGTCCGCGAAGGTCCGAACCAGCGGCGCGTGCTCCTTGCGAACCATTACGCCCTGAGTCCGCCGGCAACACGCAATCAGCTTGTGTTGCTTCGGCTTGAGCAGCGGCTTGAGCGCCCGGGCGAAAACCGGAGCCGTGCCTCGCAGGATCGGAACGTGGAAGCCCGCGACGACGCACTGTCGTTCGTTCAACGCCCGCAGCGCTTCGGCACTTCCCTGAAAGCCGATATCGATGTGCAGATCCGCGGCATCCGCGGCGTGCTGGCGAAGGATGGGGAGCGCGATGTCATGGCTGGCGCGCACGGTCAGCAGCTGGTGCCGCTCATCCCGCGCATCGGCCAGGACGCGAGCGAGATCGCAGCGCAGAGCCTCGATATGCGGCTGCATCCGGATGCGAGCCCGGCGCTCGGCCCAGACCAACCGTTGCGCAAACGGCGTCGGCCGCGCCCGCTGCCCCTGCGACCAGGCGATGAGCGGCTCGCCCAATGCCTTCTCCCACTTCCTCAGCGCGCCCCAGGCGTAGCGATACGAGCAGCCCATCGCCTGCGCGGCGTGCCGGATGGAGCCCGTCTCGATGACAGCAGCCAGCAGCTCAAAAAGCGGATTACCGAGCTCCGCGCCGTGCTGCTCACGGGATTCGAGCGCATACCACAGGTGAATGCCCGGGTAGCCGGGCACTTGGGGCTGTGCAGGGGGATCTCCGGCGGAGACCCCTGCGGAACGGCGGTTCTTCTTGCCGGTGGGTGGGCGCGAGTGCACCGCGCTAGTTTAGCTCTTTGAGGTGACCCTGGGTCGCCCTCAAAAATCGACGCTGATCGAGCCGAGGACCGTCCGGGGCGCCCCGAAATGAGCGAGCAGGTTGCCGGTGTTCGTGCCCGTCAGATTGCTGGGTGCGATAGTCGACCAGTAGCGCCTGTCAGTGACGTTGTTCACCGCGAGCCGGAAGGTGGTCGGCAGATTCATGAGAGTCGTTGTATAGCGCGCCCCGATGTCGAACAGGTTGTACCCCGGCGCCGTCAGCGTATTCGTATCGTTTGCGGCTCGCGTGCCATTGAACTGGTAGTCGAAGCTTGCCACCAGGCCGGCAGCGCCCGGAATGCGGTATTCCAACAGCACGTTGCCTTTGACCTTGGGCGCGCCCACGTAAGTCTTGTCGTTGGTCGAAACGAGCGGCGTGTGCTCCAGTTTTGCATCCAGCAGCGTCAGGCCGCCATACAGAGTCAGTCCGTGGACGAGCTCGCCAACCCCCGACACTTCCAGGCCCTTGTTGACCTGCTCGCCCGAGATCTTGAAGACCTTGTCGGCGGGATCGATGTTGGCGAAGGGGCGCTCGATGCGAAACAGCGCGGCGGTCAGGTCCATTTTCCCGAGGCTGGCCTTGTAGCCCACCTCGTATTCCCTGCTGCGATAGGGCGGCAGGCTGACACCGGCGTTGACCGCGGTGCCGGGCGCCAGGTCGCCTGCCTGCAGGCTGCTCGCATAGGTGATGTAGGTCGATGAATTCGGGGTGGGCTTGAAGATGAGGCTGCCCGTCGGGCTCAGGCCGTGATTGGCGTACTCGGACTGCTGGATGCGCTGCGAGTTGTAGTTGCGAGTGTGGAACCAGTCCTGGCTCACTCCCGCGCGCGCCAGCCAGCGATCGCTGAAGCGCAGGGTATCGCTCACATTCAGGCCCTGCTGATAGTTATCGGACGAGTCGTAGTTGGCCAGGACATCGGGCGGTCCATTCGCCGGTTCCGGAAACACGGCCGGGGCATTGATAGTGGCTGTTCCGAGCCGGACGCTCGCAGCGGTTGCGGGCGTCACGACGGAGAAGCTGCGCGCCTTGTATCCGGCCGTGCCGATAGTGAGGTCGTGCCCTACTCCCCCAGTCGTAAAGTTACCGTTGAGATACGCGCTGTCGCTGGTGATGATGAAGCGGGGAGCGAAGCCGTTGGCGAACGACGAAGTGTAAGCACCCGAATTGTTGGTGAGATTGTTGACCGGCGTATTGATGTTTCGCGAGCCATCCTGATTGAGGATGCCCACCACCAGATGCCAGTCCATTCCCAGATCCTGTTTGAACCGGGCCGAGCCCATGCGCGTGCGCAGGTCAACCCCGGCATAGGATTGCCCGTAGCCGACGCGTGTCGGGTCGGGCGTGGGCGGCAGGGTGATGGCCTCTGCGTAGGTGAACCACCCCGGAAAGCCTTTGTTGGTCAGTGAATAGTCGCTGTAGTTCAGTTCGATAACGCCGTGCTCCCAGGGCTTGACGTCGATCCCGAGATCGCCCAGAGCCCGGCGCTGATGACTTCGGTCAACGTAACCGTCGCCGCTGACATAGAGCCCGTTGAGCCGATAGCTCACGATGCCGTTGGAGTCAATCGGCCCGCCAAAGTCGATCTTCGCGGTTCCAACGCTGTCGCTGTTGTAAGTCGCGCTCACCTCATGGAACGGCATTTGCGTGGGACGCTTGGACACGAAGTTGAACATACCGGACGGATTGGCCGGGCCGTAGAGGGCGGCCGTGAGGCCGTTCACCACTTCGATCTGCTGGAACTGCTCCATGGCGTTGGCGACGGTGACGAACATCGTCATCCCGTCCACCTTGGTGTTCTGGAAATTGCCGCCCTGCATGCCGCGCGTCTGCGGCCGCAGAATATCCGGGCCCTGCTGCTCCTGATACGCCACCAGCGGCAGGTATTTCGAGACGTCCTTGAAATTGACAGCCTGGGAATTCTGGATGAGATCGCCGGGCAGAATGCTGATCGAATACGGTGTGTCGAGCACGGCCGTCGACCCGAGAGGACCGATCGAATCCACGGCAGGCACACGATAGTCGGTGGTCTCCCTCGTCCCACTGACGATCACGCGAGGCGTCGCGCTCAGTGGAGTGGGCGGCAAGGGTTCCTCGGCCATCGCAAGTGAACACACGGGCGCCGATAGCAGCGCGAAGAGCGCCGGATAGTTCGCTTTATTCATCGAGCTCTTGCAGGTCGCCCCAAAAATGGGCGCGCCAAACTAGCACCTTGGATTTCGCCGCACGATATGCACGCACGCGCATAAGTTGGCCTCGGGTTACAATGAGCGCGTGACGACACTCACTCCTGTGATGGCTCAGCAGGCGATCGAAAGCCGCGTGACAGCGTTGCCAACCGAAGTCCGGCCGCTCGAGCGCTGCATCGGCCGGATCCTGCGCCAGGATGTGTTCGCGGAGCGGGACAACCCGCCGTTCGATCGGGTCTGCATGGATGGCATTGCCGTGAGCAGTGCCGTCGCCAGCCGCGGAGTCCATGACTTCCTCGTCGAAGCGACCCAGGCCGCCGGCTCACCCGTGCTGACGCTGTCGAAAGCCGAAAACGCCGTTGAAGTCATGACGGGTGCGATGCTGCCCCGCGGCACCGATTGCGTGATTCCGCTCGAGGAATATGAGCTCGCGAACGGAGTCGCCGCGCTGCGGGCAGGTATCTCGACGCAGCCGTACCGAAACGTTCAGCGTCGCGGTTCCGACAGTGAGCCCGGGGTTCCGATGCTGACCGCGGGTACCCGGCTCGGCTCGCCCGAGGTTGCTGTGGTGGCATCAGCCGGACTCGCGAGCGTGAATGTGAGTCGGCAGCCGAAGTTCGTTGTCATCTCCACCGGAGACGAGCTCGTCGAGCCTGGCGAACCCATCAAGGAATACCAGGTGCGCCGCTCGAATGCCTACGCCGTCGTGGCGTGCCTGCGTGAGCATTGCTTTGAGCAGGTCGCCAATGACCACATCATCGATGATGAAGCGATGTTGCGGCAGCGGCTGGCGCGTCATCTTGCCGACCACGACGTGTTGATACTGAGCGGCGGCGTCTCGAAGGGTAAGTTCGATCTGGTGCCGAAGGTGCTCAAGGATCTGGGCGTGGAGGAGATCTTCTATCGCGTCGCGCAGCGGCCGGGCGCGCCGATGTGGTTTGGCATTGCACGGCACGGCCAGGCTGTTTTCGGTCTCCCGGGCAATCCGGTCTCGACGCTCATGTGCGTGATTCGCTATGTCATTCCAGCAATGAATGCAGCAATGGGCGCACGCCGAAGCGCGCCCGAGGTCATCGAGCTCGCGGCCTCAATCAAGCTCGGACGAACGATGTCCTCGTTCGTGCCGGTTCGGGTTCAGTGGGACCCGGCGGGGCGTCACTCCGCGCAGCCACGCCAGCCCAACGGCTCTGGCGATTTTCTCGCGCTGGCGGGCACCGATGGCTTCGTCGAGCTGCCACCGCGGCCCGATGCATTTCCAGTGGGGTTCGCGGCGACCCTATACAGGTGGTAAGCGCGCGGCGATGACTTCGAGGTCCGCCTGCGTGTTGACGTTGGCGAATGCCGCAGCGTCAGGAAAATGGACGTGCGCCGCGCCGAGGCTATACAACATTTTCCACGTCGCCGGATGGGCCCCGCCT
>Ga0070681_10002235_pt1 | contig 17648 bp, 9 predicted proteins | sample KBSC83BmetaG_FD_65650 | JGI IMG/M metagenome (GOLD analysis project Ga0070681, IMG submission 65650) | Corn rhizosphere microbial communities from Kellogg Biological Station, Michigan, USA - KBS C8-3B metaG | ecosystem: Host-associated > Plants > Roots > Rhizosphere | place: USA: Michigan... | reverse complement strand
TCGGCGAGCTTCATCAGCCGCAGCGCCTTGCGATAGCCCTCGGGATGCGGCATCCCGAAGTTGCGCTTCAGATTCTCCTTCGTGTCGCGCCCGCGCTGCTGGCCCACGACCATGACGGTCTCGCCGTCCAGACGCGCCCAGCCACCGACGATCGCCGGGTCTTCCCGGAACAGTCGGTCACCGTGCAGCTCCACGAAATCCGTGAAGCACATCCTGATGTAATCCAGCGTGAACGGACGCTTCGAATTTCGTGCGACCTGCACCCGCTGGAGGGGCGACAGGTTCTTGTAGACCTCAGCGCGCAGGTCGTTGAGCTTTCGTTCGAGCGGTGCGATCTCAGCGTCCACGCTGAGCTGCTGGTCACCAGCCAGCTTCTTCAACTCATCAATCTGCTTTTCGAGATCGAAGATGGGTCGCTCGAACTCCATAGCTGGCGTCGAAGCCAAGTTAGCTCCCGCGTACGAGACGGACGCGCTCCTGCCCGAGCAGCGCCCGTAGCTCGGTCAGCGCGGCATTCGTCGCCGACAGCTTGATCGAGCGCGATCGCAATCGTGCCTGCGTCCCATTTCCATCATTCCATCGGATTTCGAGCGGCGCCGCGCCAGGATGCGCCTCGGCCACGGCCCGCACGTCCTGCATGACATCCGGCGCAACGGCCCTAACGCCGCCGTCTTTGCCGGTAATTCCCGATTCCCTATTCCCGATTCCCGACAGGTCAATCGCGACCGTCACCTGCCCCGCAATCCGCAGCTCCTCGAACCGCTGCACCGACTCGATGATGAAGGTCGGGTTGTCCGCGCCCTGATCGCGTCTCGAGTAGCCGCCCCGCACGAGCAGCGGCACATCAGTTCGAATGCGGTCCGACAGTACACTCCAGTTCTCGGGGAACACGAGAACTTCGGAAGATCCCGAAAAATCCTCGACTGTCAACCGCGCGAACTCGGCGCCTGAGCGTTTGCTAACCTGGCGCTTGATGGCCGTGACGACCACGCCCAGCGACATGACCCCCTCCGCCCACTGGCCAAGCTGGGACACGGTGTGGGTCGCGAACAGCTCGCATTCACTACGGTACGGCTCCAGTGGATGCCCCGAGATATAAAACCCGAGGATCTCCTTTTCCTTCGTGAGTCGCTCCGCTTCCGACATGGGGGCGATGTTCGGGAGCCCGAGATGGCCGCGCGATGACGCGCCGTTCGAATCGCCGAATCCCGAGTCGCCAGTCCCAAGTCCCCCAAACAACGAGCCCTGTCCTTGTTCCTTCTCCTCTTGCTTTAGCGACGCTTCCTGGATCGCCGAGTCGAGCACGTTGACGTACTGCGACCGATGCCCGCCCAGGTTGTCGACTGCACCCGAGTAGATCAGCGCTTCGAACACGCGCTTGTTGCACAGCCGCAGATCCACGCGCTCACACAGGTCGAAGAGCGAGACGAACGGCTTCTCGGTGCGCGCCGTGAGCATCGACTCGATCGCCGCCTTGCCGACGTTCCTGATCGCGCCGAGGCCGAAGCGAATCCGTTTCTCGTCGAGGACCGTGAACTTGTAGCCGGATTCGTTCACGTCAGGCGCCAGGACCTCGATCCCGAGCTCGCGCGCCTCGTTGATGAACTTCACGACACTGTCCGTATCGCCGATCGACGACGACAGCAGCGCCGCCATGAACTCGGCCGGATAATGTGCCTTGAGCCACGCGGTGTGATACGAGATGACCGAGTACGCGACCGAGTGCGACTTGTTGAATCCGTAGCGCCCGAACGTCTCGATCTGTCCCGCGAGGTCATCGATGATCTTCTTGTTGTACCCGCGCCCGACCGCTTTCGCGACGAACTTGCCGAGCTCCTTCTTGATGAGCTCAGCGTCCTTCTTGCCGACCGCCTTTCGGAGCACGTCGGCTTCGGCGAGCGAGATGCCGGCGAGCACCTGGGCGATACGCATCACCTGTTCCTGGTAGGTGATGACGCCGTAGGTGGGCTCGAGAATGGGCTCGAGCTCGGGCAGCGCGTAGAGCACCGGCTCTTCGCCGCGCTTTCGCTTCTGATACACGCGGTGCATCCCGGCGTCGAGTGGGCCGGGTCGCATCAGCGCGTTGGACGCAACGAGGTCGTCGAACCGGTCACACCGTATGGCGCGCAGCATGTCGGTGGCGAGCGGTGACTCGAACTGGAACACGCCCGTCGTTCGGCCGGCGCGCAGCATCCGATAGACTTCGGGGTCGTCGTCGCCTAACGTCTCGAGATCGGGGCGCAGTCCCGTCCGCATCTGGATCGCGTCGAGCGCGTCCTTGATCACCGTCAGCGTCGTGAGGCCGAGGAAGTCCATCTTCAACATGCCTGCCTTCTCGAGGCAGTTCATGTCGTACTGGGTGACGATGACCCGTTCGTCTCCCGCGGAGTCTCTGTTCCCCGTTCCCGGTTCCCTGTTCCCGCTTCCCTTTGTCTCCTGCGTACAAACCGGCACGTACTCGTCCAGCGGCCCGGGCGCGATCACGACGCCCGCCGCATGCACGCCCGTGTGTCGCGAGAGGCCCTCGAGCGCGATGGCGTAGTCCAGGAGCTGCCGGTAACGCTCGTCGGTGCGGTAGAGCTTCTTGACCTCCGGGATCTCAGCCACCGCTTCCTTCACGGTGAGCGAGAAATTCGGCTGGTTCGGGATGAGCTTGGCCAGCGCGTCGGTCTCCGACGGCAGGAAGCCTAACGTGCGCCCGACATCCTTGATGGCCGCCCGCGACTTCATCGTCCCGAAGGTGACGATCTGCCCGACAGCGTCCTTCCCGTACTTCTCGCGCACGTACTCGATCACCTCACCGCGCCGCTCGAAGCAGAAGTCCACGTCGATGTCCGGCATCGACACGCGCTCGGGGTTCAGGAACCGCTCGAACAGCAGGTCGTACTTGAGCGGACAGACGTCGGTAATGCGAAGCGCGTACGCCACGAGCGACCCCGCCGCCGATCCGCGGCCGGGACCCACCGGAATGTCGCGGTCTCGCGCGGCCTTGATGAAGTCGGCGACGATGAGAAAGTAGCCGGCGTAGCCGGTCTTCGTGATCACGCCGAGCTCGTAGTCCAGCCGCTCTCTTACGTGAGCGGGCAGCGGCTCGCCGCTGTCCGCGCCGCCCGCATACCGCTCCCGCGCGCCCCGCTCGGCAAGCCTAACGAGCAGCTCGTTCTCCGTCGCGACACCCGTGGGGAGCGGGAACGACGGCACGTGATACTTCTTCCCGAACTCGATGCCCGCCGTGTCGGCGATGCCGAGCGTCCGGGTCAGGACGTCCAGACGGTCTGGAAACTTCGCGGCGATTTCCTGGTGGTTCTTGAAATAGAGGCCGCGGTCGTACCGCATGCGGTCGCTATCGCTGCGATCCTTGCCCAGACCGATGCACAACAGGACGTCATGGGCGTCGTGATCGTCGGCCGACAGGAAGTGCGCGTCATTCGTCGCGATGACCGGAAGGCCAAGGTCGGCTGCGAGCCGGAACACTTCGGCGTTGAGGCGGCCCTGCCCCTCGGAATCGTGCGCCTGAACCTCGAGATAATACCGGTCCTTGAAGACGTCGGCGTACCAGCTCGCGGCAGCCTTCGCCTCGTCGTAACGCCCCTCCATGAGGTGCGTCGCGACCTCGCCGGCCATACACGCGGACGACACGATGATCCCGTCGGCGTATTTCGCCAGCAGCTCGCGATCGACGCGTGGCTTGGTGTAGAACCCCTCGGTGAAGGCGAGCGACGAGAGCTTGACGAGGTTCTTGTAGCCGGCGCTGTTTTGAGCGAGCAGTACCAGATGGTAATATGGTTTCGCGCCCGGAGCCGGCCGGGCGCGAACTCGTCGATCGCCGGGCGCCACGTACGCTTCCATCCCGATGATCGGCTTGATCCCTGCCTTTTTCGCCTTTTCCTGGAACGTCCAGGCGGCGTGCAGGTTACCGTGGTCGGTGATCGCCAGCGCCGGCTGCTCGAGCTCGAGCGCGCGCTCTATGAGGTCATCAATCCGGTTCGCTCCGTCCAGCAGCGAATACTCGGAGTGACAGTGCAGGTGAACGAAGGACATCGGATCGGAAACATAGCGACCGAGAGACCACGCCGCAAAGCACCAACGGTTCGGGATCTATCTTTCAAGTGATTGTGCGACATTCTGTTAGAAGTTCCTTGTCCGCGCCGGGCAACGCTCTGGTCGCGGCGTGTTTACTGGCGTCTGCTCTTGCGTGCGGCTCGCATGACGACCCTCCAACGGCCTCGACTCCGCATGCCGCCGCCCTCGCGATCACCGACGGCAACGACCAATTAGCCCCGGCCGGCGGCCTGCTCGCGCAGCCGTTGAAAGCGACGGCGACCGACGGGAAGGGCATCCCGGTGCCCGGCGCCATCGTGAAGTTCCGGGTCATACGCGGCGGCGAGACCGGCACGATGATGACGGACACCATAGCCGTCGCCGGATTCGATGGAACGGCAAGTGTCGGACTCAGACTCGGCACCGCCCTCGACACGTCGATCGTCGAAGCGTCACTCTCCGACCAGCCGGCGGTCGTCGTCCGGTTTCGCGCGACCGCAACACCGCCACCGCGGCTCGACGCGGTTGTGCCAACGTCGTTCTCCGCCGGCGATACGGTCCGCATGCGAGGGCAGTTCTTCAACCTCGCGACGGACGGCAACACGGCGTTCTTCGGCTCGGCCAGGGCGAGAGTGGTGCGCGGCGACGCCGACACGGCGCTCACGGTCGTCGTGCCGCCGTGCGTGTCCGCGGGGGCAGTGAACGCTCGGGTGGTCGTCGGCTCGGTCGCAACGAATGCCGTCGCCACCACGTTCGTCGGTTCGTCCGGCCTGCTCGCGCTGCAACCGCTCGAGGGGATTACGGTCAGCGGCGCGGACCTCGGATCATGCCTCCAGCTGGCCGGTGGCGGCGCGTCCTACCTCCTCGTCCCGCAGTCGGCGGCGTCGAACGGCACGCGTCAGCTGGATTTCGCGCTCGCCGCCGAGGCGCCGACGTTAGGCACCCAAGCGACGGCGCCGCGTCCGCTCATCGTCCCGAGGCCTGAGCCGCTGGCCCTCGGCAACCAGTTCGATCTCGCGCTTCGTGAGCGCGAAGCCCGCCTGGTCGAGGACGCCCGCGCGAGTGGCGCGCTCCGAGCGCAGCCATCGGTACTCGCAGCTCAAACCCAGGTCGCGCCGCCAGCGCTCGGGAGTCAGCGCTCGTTCCAGGTGCTTTCGAGGTTCGACGGCACGTCGTTCAAGCGGATCACCGCCCGCGTGCGGTACGCGGGCGATCACATCGTCCTGTATGTCGACGAGGACCAGCCGGCCGGCGCGTTCAGCGATGACGAGCTTCGCACGTTCGGCGACCTGTTCGATCGAACGCTGTACGACCTCGACGTTCGCGCATTCGGCAGCGAGTCCGACATCGACGGCAACGGCCGCGTCATCTTCCTTCTCACCCCCGTCGTGAATGCCCTCACGTCGACGGCGAGTTGCAGCACGCAGGGCTTCATCACCGGCTTTCATTACGGACTCGATCTCCTGCCGACCCAGCCGAACTCGAACCGCGGCGAGATTTTCTATGCGCTCGTGCCCGACGTCGATGGCTCGCGCAGTTGCGCTCACTCGAAGGAAGATGTGGAGCGCGTCGTTCCGGCAACGTTCGTCCACGAGTTTCAGCACATGATCTCGTTCGGGCAACACGTGCTTGCCCGCGGCGGAGATGGGGAAACGCTGTGGCTCAACGAAGGGCTGAGCCACATCGCCGAGGAACTCGCGGGCAAGACATACGAGGCCAAGTTCCCGCCGCCGCTCGGCCGCACAGATCCCAACCAACTCTTCCCGGACTCCGCGCAGGGATTCGTGACGGCGAATATGCGAAACGCGCAGTCGTTCCTCACCACCCCAGGATCGACATCTATGGATGCGCTCTCGGGCAATGGTACCTTGGCCGAGCGCGGCGGTTCGTGGCTCTTCCTTCGATGGCTCGGCGATCAAAAGGGCGAGTCGATCTACGGACGACTCGTGCAGACGAGTCGCACCGGCGTCGCCAACGTGGAAGACAAGGCAAACGAGACGTTCGCTAGTCTCTTCGCCGACTTTGCGACCGCCGTGTACACCGACAGCCTTCCGGGCGTGCCGCGCGCGAGCGTGCCGCCACGATTGCGCCTGACGAGTCGCAACCTGCGGCAGATCTTCAAGCGGTTCTCCGACATCGATCGGACGGGCCAGACCCCGGTGTTCCCCTTCACGCCGATTGGCATCGCAGCGGGAGGGCGTGCCAACGGCACCGTCGTATCGGGGTCGATGGCGTACTACCAGCTCACGACCTCACCTAACGAGCCGACGATCGGGCTCCGGTTCGGGCGGGCGCTCGACCTTTCGCCGTTCGACGCGAACGACGCGATGCAGATCGGCATCTTCCGTCTGCCATGACCGCCCGGCACGCTCGTCGCCGTCGGTGGGGACGCATTGTCGCGAGCCTCACCGGACTCGTATTGGTGACGTTCCTGCTCACTCCGACAGGGTGTTATCTGAGCCGGGCCGGTTGGGAGGAAGCGAAGATCCTTGCCGGGCGTCGGCGCATCGTCCGCATGGTGGAGGACACGGCGACCGACCCGAACACCCGAGCGCGGCTTCGACTGGTGCTCGAGGCCCGCGGATTCGCCGCCGACTCCATCAAGCTGCGCACGGGCGACAGCTTCACGACGTACTCACACCTCGACCGCGACACGCTCGTGCTCGTGGTCTCCGGCGCGTATCGCGATCGCCTGGAGGCGTACACGTGGTGGTTCCCGATCGTCGGCCGAGTGCCATATAAGGGGTTCTTCGATTTCGGGGCAGCCAGGGATCTCGCCCGCGACCTCGAGCGACGCGGGTTCGACAGCTACGTGCGACCGTCCGCCGCGTTCAGCACGTTAGGCTGGTTCAACGATCCGCTGCTGTCCACGACGCTGCGGCTGGACTCGGTTGACCTGGCGAACACGGTGATCCACGAGGTCACCCACAACACGTTCTACAAGGCAGGCCAGGCAGTCTTCAACGAGTCGTTCGCGAACTTCGTTGGCGCCCGCGGTGCGGCGTGGTTCTTCCGGACGCGCGGCGACTCCGCGCTCGCGGCGTTCGCCGATGCCGACTGGGAGGACGACAAACGCATGGGCGCGTTCTGGGCCTCCGTGTATCGAAGCCTCGATTCGGCCTACAAGGCACATCCGGGCGACTCGGCGCTCGCGACCCGCCTCGCCGCACGCGACACGGTGTACGCGCGTGGCCGAGCGCATCTCGTCAACGACGTGGCACCGAAGCTCCGCACGATTGCTCCGGAGCGGATGGCGCGCGTTCGTATCGACAACAACGCGGCGCTTCTGGCGCGACGGATCTACCTGACCGACCTCGAGCTGTTCGACCGCGTGTGGGCACGGGAGAATTACGACCTTCGCCAGACCATCGAGCGCGTCATCGCGTTGGCCAAGGACGCGGATGACCCGTATGCCGCCGTCAAGAAGTGGCTGGGTGAGACCTGATTACGCGTTAGGCTCCAAACCGGCCGCGTAGCAGTGCGCGGAGGTCGATCGGCGCCGACGGAGCTGGCTCGGGCTCGCGGTCCACCGACCCGTCCATGCGCGGAACGACCCGTTCCATCTTCTCACGGACGCCGCGGTCGAGGAATCGCGAGAGCTGGTCGATCGCGTAATCGGCGCTGCGTCGCGTCGAGTACGAGTTGAGCGGGCACGTCACGGCCAGGTGGTTTCGCGCGCGCGTCAACGCGACGTACATGAGGCGACGCTCCTCTTCCAGCTCCTCGTCATCGTTGATTGCGCGCGCCATCGGGAACCACCCATCGGCGGCCCAGATGAGGAACACCGCGTCCCATTCCTTTCCCTTCGCGCTGTGCGCGGTGCTCAGGACGAGCACGTCACGCTCCTCGTCCGAACCGCCGGCCAGGTCCTGCGTGGCCTGCGGCGGCTCGAGGGCGAGCGCGGAGAGGAACGCTTCGCGGCTGGGATAACCGCCTGCGATTGCCTGGAGTTGGTCGAGGTCGGCCAGTCGTGGCTCGACCCGGTCGTACTTCTCCCGAAGGAGTCCGTCGTAGAGCTGCCTGACGCGAGCGATGTCACCGCTCACCGACGCGATATCCACGAGCGGCGTCGCGCGCAGCTGATCCAGAAGCGCCACGAGCTGTGTGTGCGCGTCGCGGGCCCGTGCCGGCGCTCGGTACTGGCCGAACGCGCGCGAGTCCCACGCCATCTGCGCCATGAGCTCGATCGCTGCGCGCGCCGTCACGTCGCCAATACCGGGCAGCAGCATGAGGATCCGGTACCAGCTGACCTCGTCGCGCGGATTCTCGAGGATGCGCAGGAACGCGAGCACGTCCTTGACGTGTGCCGCCTCGAGGAATTTGAGACCGCCCCACTTCTCGAACGGGATCTTGCGGTTGGTCAGCTCGATCTCGAGGTCCGCCGACATGTAGCCGGCACGGAAGAGCACGGCGATCTCCCGCAGCGGAACACCCTCCTCGTGCAGCTCGAGAATCCGGTCCACTACGAAGCGTGTCTGCTGCTGCTCGTCCTGCGCCGTCACGAGCCATGGCGCCTCGCCGCCGGATCGCTTCGTCCACAACGTCTTGGTGTAGCGCTCCGATGCCCGCGAGATCAGCGTGTTGCTGGCGTCGAGGATCGGCTGCGTGGATCGATAGTTCTGCTCGAGCGCGATGATCGTCGTGCCCGGAAACTGGCGAGGAAAATCGAGAATGTTCCGGAAGCTGGCACCGCGGAACGAATAGATGCTCTGCGCGTCATCGCCAACGACCGTGATGTTGCTATGGCGCCGGCACATGCCGAGGAGGATGCGTGCCTGGAGCACGTTGGTGTCCTGATACTCGTCCACCAGCACGTGATCGTAGAGCGACGCGATACGCTCGGCGATGGAAGGCGCCGCCTCGAGCATGGTCGCCCAGAACAACAACAGGTCGTCGTAGTCGACGAGGTTCCGTTCGCCTTTCCTGCGCGTGTAGTCCGCGAAGATCTTGAGGAAGTCGTCGTGGTAATCGACGAACTGCGAGTACTCATCGCGCAGGATGTCGTCGATCGCGAAGCCAGTGTTGATGTGACGCGAGTAGACGTAGTGAAGCGTTTCCTTGCGCGGAAATCGTTTCTTGCTTTCGGCGTAGCCAAGCTGCGCGCGAGATAGCTGGATCAGGTCTTCGGCGTCGCCCTGATCCATGATGCTGAAGTCGTTCGCCACGCCGGCGGCCGCGCCGAATCTCCGAAGCAGGCGGTGCGCGGTGGCGTGGAAGGTCCCGCCGTTCACGCCGCGACAGGCGCCGCCGACCAACCGTTCTGCCCTCGCGAGCATCTCCTGCGCCGCACGACGCGTGAACGTCAGGAGGAGGATGCGCTCCGGCCGAACGCCTTTCTCGATCAGGTGGGCCAGGCGGTAGATCAGCGTCCGTGTTTTACCCGTCCCCGCGCCGGCGATGATGAGCAGCGGCCCGTCGCCAAACGTTGCAGCGACAGCCTGTTCGGCGTTGAGCTCGGATGTGAGGCCGCGTGCGCGGCCGTCGACCACGGCCGCCCGCTGGGCATCGGAACGACCCTCGTAGACCCGCGTGTCCGTCATGCGGAGAATATACGTGTCGTGGCGGTCAGTGTCGGTGTTTTTTCGGCGCGGCCCGCATCGAACGACGTCGGGGCCGCGGTTTATTGGAATTCGTTACCCGTTGCGGCCCGCGCTCGTCCCAGAATGCCACGACGAACGCGCGGGACTCGGTCAGCCGGCCCGTCTGGTGTTTCGCGTGAAGGCCGGCGACGACGTCGATCTCCTTCGAAATGGCACCACGCATTTCTCGCGTGCCGGCTCGCTTCTTTACGGAAGTTGGAGGGGGAGGTGGCTCGGGTCGAGCACGCGGCCCGGTTGCCTCGTCGGCACGCGGGAGCGTGGCGTGCACGTTAGGCCGAACACGTGCCCGAACGCGCGCGTCACTTCACGCGCCACCGCCTGCATGTCGACCGATTCCCGCTGTGCCTCGCGAGCGACGGACGTCATGGTGACGCCGGAGATGCCGCACGGGACGATGAGGTCGAAGTAGCGGAGATCGGTATTCACGTTGAGGGCGAAGCCATGCCACGTGACCCAGTCGCGCGCGTGGACGCCGATCGACGCGATCTTCCGCCGCGAGTCGCGATCGGCCTCGACCCAGACGCCGGTGTACTTGTCGACTCTTCCCCCGACGATGCCAAACGCGTCGATCGACTGGATCAGCGCCTCCTCGACCTGGCGGAGGTACCAGTGCAGGTCCTTCCGGTGCCGCTTCAGGTCGATCACCGGATAGCCCACCAGCTGTCCGGGACCGTGGAACGTGATGTCACCACCACGTTCCACCTCGAACAGCTCGACGCCGTGAGAGGCGAGGTATTCCGGCGACGCGATGAGGTTGCTGCCCTTGGCCGTCCGACCGAGCGTCACCACTGGTGGGTGCTCGACCAGCAGCAGCACGTCCTCCGCGATCTCTCCCGTGATCCGTCGCCGCGCGACGTCCCGCTGCAGCTCCAGGGCGGACGCGTATGGAAGTGTCCCGAGATCGACGACGTAAAGCTCGCTCACGACAGCACCGTCACGTCGTCAGGCGTGGAGCATCTTCCCTAACGAGTCCAGGCAGGCCTCCGCGACGGCCTCGGACAACGTCGGGTGCGCGTGGATCGCCAGGTCGACCTCTTCGACCGTGAACTCGTTCTCGCGCGCAACCGCCAGCTCGTGAATGAGCTCCGTCGCGTGCAGCCCGACGATGTGTGCGCCGAGGATCTCGCCGTACTTGGCATCGCGGATGACCTTCACGTGCCCCTCGGTCTCCCCAGCCGTGCGCGCGCGCCCGCTCGCCATGAAGGGAAATTTGCCGACCTTGTAGTCGATCTTCTTCTCCTTCACTTGCGCCTCCGTCAGGCCGATCGACGCGACCTCGGGGTGGCAATACGTGGCGTTCGGGATGTTGCCGTAATTCACCGGGTGCGGATGCTGGCCCGCGAGCAGTTCGGCGAGCACCACTCCCTCTCGCTGCCCCTTGTGCGCCAGCATGGGCGCGCCGATCACGTCGCCAATCGCGTAGATGCCCTTCGCGGCCGTTTCGTACGTCTCCGTGTTGACCTTGATGAAGCCGCGCTCCGTGAGCTGCACACCGGCTTCCTTGAGGCCCAGGTCCTCGACGTTAGGCGCGCGCCCCGCGGCCACGAGCACCTGCTCGGCCTCGAGGTCCTTCTTCTCTCCGCCCACCTCGACCGTCATCTTCACCGACCCCTTCGCCACCTTCACGTTCGAGATCTTGGCGCCGGTGAGCACGTCGATCCCGCGCTTCTTGAAGGAGCGCGTCACGGCGGTCGAGCTCTCTGCGTCCTCGAACGGCAGGATCGCCGGCATGACTTCCACGATCGTGACCTTCGTGCCGAAGGCGTTGAAGACGTCGGCGAACTCGCAACCGACCGCGCCCGCGCCAACGACGATCAACGACTTCGGCGCGCCCTCCAGCGCCAGCACCTCGTCCGACGACAGCACGTTCTGCTTGTCGAGCGCGAGACCGATCTGCGGCAGCCCCTTCACGCGCGAGCCGGTCGAGATGATGATCGCCTTCTTGGCGTCGTGCTTCTCCTCCTTGCCGTCGGCGGTCTTCACCGTCACGCTCTTGCCGCCCGCGAGCCGGCCGGTGCCCTTGATCCAGGTCACCTTGTTCTTCTTGAACAGCGTTTCGACGCCCTTGGAATTCTGCGCGCTGATACCGCGCGACCGCTTCATTGCCGGGCCATAGTCCAGTTTCACCTCGCCCAGCGTGATGCCGTGATCTGCCGCATGCTTCACGTGGTTCGCGAGGGCGGCGCTTTCCAGCAGCGATTTAGCGGGAATGCATCCCCACAGCACGCACGTGCCGCCGAGGCCTTCGCGTTCGATCACGGCGGTGGAGAGGCCGAGTTGTCCGCACCGAATCGCGCCCACGTATCCGGCGGGTCCGCCGCCGATGAAGATCACGTCGTACGAAGCCATTGTCGGGAATCGGGAATCAGGAATCGGGAATCGAAACGACTCTGCGTCGGCTGAGGCGAGATCCCGGGAAGGACGGAACCAAGGGGAACCGTGTGCCGACCGAAACCTAGCGCGTCTCCGTCAGTGCACGCCACCGACCTCCGCTTCCGATTCCTGATTCCCGACGCCTATCGATTGACTCGCAGCTTGCGCGTCGTGCTGCGGACGCCATCCGACAGGGTCACCTCGAGGTCGGCTGCGCCTGTACGAATCTGCGCGTTGCCCCCGCGCGCGAACGACAGAATCTCGCCGGTCCGACCATCGCGAATCAGCGCCATTCGCGCGGCGGTGGTGCCCCATTGCACTCGCACGTTACCCGACGGCGTGGCGGTCGCGTCAATCGCATTGATCGCGGCAGCAACACCAGCGGGCGTCAACGACGCTTGCATGACCGCTGCCGATGCGCCGGGACCGCTCAGCCGGATGGAAGTCAGCTCGCCCTGGGTCGCTTGGTCCATGGGGATCGCGAACGCGAAATGTCGAGCGGTCGGGTCCTTTGCATCGGCCAGCTGTTCCCCAGCGAACGCATACGAGAACCGCCGCGAACCGTCGCGCGACGTGCCTTCGATACGATACGGTCCGGCCTCGGCGGGAAGCGACGGTCGCGTCACGACCGAGAACGCGGGCTCGAGCACGAGCTGTCCTCGTTCCACGCGTCCCCACACGAGCAGGGAAGGGACCGCCGCGCGAGCCGGACTGGTCTCCGTGGAACTCGACCCACGGAAGTTCATCACACCGACGTAGTTGTAGTCGCTGATCCAGGGGTTACTGCAATAGCCCATGAGGTCGGGCGACGACGGGAGTCGCAGTGTGCTCGTCGAGAGATCGTAGCCATACACGCCGATCGAGCCATCGGAGTTCGGGAAGTTCGGGTCCCGGTCGGCAACGCCGCCACATGGCGCGTGCAGACGCCCGAAGTTGTGCGTGAGCTCGTGGGCCGCGACGGTGCGCCCGCTCGGCATGTAGTCCCACGCGACGACCGCCTGGCCTCCGATGTATCCGTACCCGGCGATGCCGGAGGTGTAGCTGACCTTGACGACCCCGAAGTAATGCCTAACGCTCGACTCGGCCACCCGCAGCGCGTCCATTTCCGCGAGCGCGTGCAGCCACTCGGAATTGGCGTCGCTCGAGGTCAGCTCGAGCGAATCACTCGTCGTGTACGGCGCGTGGAGCTGCACGTCGAAGTCGCGCAGCGGCAGCATCCGCCGCGCATCGCCCAGGAAATCCTCCGTGTTCGAGGTCGAGACGTTCCCGACGAGGGTCTTGGCGTATCGCTGGATCACCGGCACGAACGTGATTTTCAGCGGAGGGACCGCACGAACGTCGAGCGCTGCGGGAGTCCCCGACGCCGGGAAGGTGTTGTCGGTCTCTTTGCCTTCCACCACGGTGTTTGCCGGATCGACATCCGCCACGTAGCTCAGCCCGGGCTGAATGAACCGACCGGGTACGATGCCGTTCCACGACGTTGCCAAGTCGGCCTGGTCCGGCGCCATCGGCACCGGACTGCTGTTGGTCAGCGTCAGCGTATTCACCAGCGTAGTGCCCATGAAGAGCTTCACGCGCACGCTGGTCGTCGCGCTGGTTGCCTGATTCGCTCGGGCAAACACGCGAATGTACGCATCCCGTCCGGCCACGAGCGGTACCGTGCCGCTGTAGGTCTGGACGGCCTGCGTGATGGTGACTCCGTCGATCGTTAGGTCGAGCAGCCCGTCGCTTCTCGCATAGTTCACGGTCACGACTGCGGTAGTCGCGGGCGAAAGCGTGATCGTCTGCGAAGCGAAATTTGGGACGTAGCTCGCGCCGTTGGCCGTGACCGACTTGGCCTTCACGGTATACGCGCCCGAGGTCACGCCGACGGTGTCACGCGACGCTCCCACGGTGAAGGTCGCCGCGGGAGCGGGACCTGTGACGCTCACATCCGCCGCCACACCATCAGGTAGTCCATTGACGACGAATCTGAGATTGCCGGTGGTCTGCGCGTACCTGACTTGCACGGTCGTCGGCGTCAGGCCCGGAACGAGCTGGACCTGACGAGTGCTTGGCGTGGGGGAGAAGCGCTGTTGATCCGCGAGAAGCTCCGACGCAGTGACCAGGTAGTAGCCGGGATCAATGCCGTCGAACGTCGTCGACACCGCGACCGTTTGCGAAAACCCGTTAGGCCCCGCCACGCGTATTTCTGGCGGCTTGCTCGCCGGCGCGCCGTCGATCGTGACGATAAGCACGGCGCTCGACACCGTGTAATCGACGGAGGCTTCGACCGGCACGTTCGACTTGCCGATCGTGACGGTTTGCGTATCGGCAACCGGAGAATATCGCGTCGCGCCGTCGCGGATCGGCGCCGCCGAGATGTGGTATGCCCCCGGCCTGAGGCCAGCGACGACCTCGGTCGCGGCTAGCACTCGCGAGAACTTGTTTGGGCCGGAGAGCGTGACCTGCGCCGGCGCGCTGAGCGGAAGGCCCGAAATGGTCAGCGACAGCGAGCCGGTGCGAGGGCCGTTCGAGTCGCCGCACGACCCGAGCACCACGACGGCTCCGACAAACAGCGCGATGCGCTGTACCCAACGAGACAACGGCCCTCCGGTCACCTGTGAAGCGAATCAGCCAACGCTGTCAATAGACGAGCATCAGCGGATTTTCGATAAGGCGTCGCAGCGTTTGGAGGAATCGCGCGCCCAGCGCGCCATCCACCACGCGATGATCGCAGCTCATGGTCACGCGCATGCGCTTCCTCGTAGCGAGTGCCCCGTCGATCACCACCGGCTTTTCCTCGAGCGCCCCGATTGCCAGGATTCCGACTTCGGGCGGGTTGATGATCGCGGTGAACTGGTCGATCCCGAACATGCCGAGGTTCGAGACCGAGAACGTGGAGCCGGTGTACTCCTCGGGCTTGAGCTTTCGTTCGCGAGCGCGCTTGGCGAGCTCGCGCGATTCACGAGAGATCTCGCTCATGCGCTTCTGGTCGGCGTCGAAGATGACGGGTGTGATCAATCCGTCGTCGATCGCGACTGCCATCCCGAGATGCACGCGGTTGAAATAGCGGATCTTGTCGCCGAGCCAGTGAGCGTTGACCTCTGGATGCTGGGCGAGCGCGGTTGCGACTGCCTTGAGCACGATGTCGTTGAACGAGACCTTGAACTCATCGCCCATTGCTGCCATGGCACCGCGCATCTCGGCCACGCGCTCCATGTCGAATTCGGCGGTGAGGTAGAACGTCGGAATCGGACCGATGGACTCCGAGAGCCGGCGTGCGATCGTCTTTCGGATCTGCGTGAGCGGCGCGTCGCGGAAATCTTCGCCCGCCGGAACGAGCCGAGCCGCCACCGGCTGCTGGCGCACCGCGCCCGACGCGACGGCTGCCTCGACGTCGCGTTTGATGATGCGCCCGCCGGGGCCACTGCCCTGAACCGCCTGCAGGTCGAGCCCGTTCTCGGACGCCATGCGGCGCGCGAGCGGCGAAGAGCGCATTCGCCCACCGCCGTTGCCGCTTGGTGCAGCGGACGGTGCGGGCGGCGCGGCAGGACGGCCCGCAGGAGGCGCCGGTGGCGCACTGGCGGCCTTTTCCTGCGGGGGTGCGGACGCTTCGCCCTGTGATTGCGCCGGACCCCGAGGTACCGACGTAGCGCCGGCGCTTGCTCCGGCGCTCGCGCCGGCGGGCGCGGCTGGTGCGGCGGCGCCGTCTCCGGCGCCGCTCACGAGCGCGTCAATGTTCTCGTCAGGCGCGGCGATGACCGCGATGAGTTGGCCGACAGGCGCCGCGTCGTTCTCGTTGAGCAGCCGCTTGCGAAGCACGCCCTCGCCGCGGGCGACAAGCTCCATGATCGCCTTGTCAGTCTCTACTTCGGCGAGCGTTTCGCCGTTCTTGACCTGGTCGCCTTCGTTCTTGAGCCATTTGACGAGGCGTCCTTCCTCCATCGTCGGCGAGAGCGCCTCCATCACGACCTTCGTTGCCATACCCGAGGATCCCTCCGCCTACTCGAGGTACATGACTTTTTTCACCGCGGCGACCGTCTTCGCAGCGTCGGGCTTGGCGGCGCGCTCCAGGTTCTTGGCATACGGCATTGGCACATCGGCCTGATGAATGCGAACAACTGGCGCGTCGAGATCATCGAAGCACTCGCGCTGGATGTAGTCCACCACCTGCGCGCCGACGCCGCAAATCTCCCAGCCTTCCTCGAGAACGACCGCACGGTTCGTCTTCCGGACCGACGTGGTGATGGCGTCGATGTCCATCGGTCGAATCGTCCGGAGGTCCACCACGTCCACGTTGATTCCCTGCTTGCCTAACTGGTCGGCGGCCTGCAGTGCCGTGAGAACCATCTTGCCGTGCGTGATGATCGACGCGTGCTCGCCTTCGCGCTTCAGCTCCGCCTTGCCAATCGGCACGATGACTTCCTCGTTCTCGGGCACCTCGCCCTTCGTGTTGTAGAGCATTTCGCCCTCCAGCACGATGACGGGGTTGTCATCGCGAATCGCGCTCTTGAGCAATCCCTTGGCGTCGTACGGCGTGCCGGGAGCGACAACCTTGAGTCCCGGGATATGGGCCAGCCACGACTCCCACGCCTGCGAGTGCTGCGCGGAAAGCTGCAGCGCCGCCCCGTTAGGCCCGCGGAAGACCATCGGGATGTTGTACTGGCCGCCCGACATGTACAGCATCTTCGCGGCCGAGTTCACGACCTGATCGATCGCGAGCAGCGCGAAATTCCACGTCATGAACTCGATGATCGGTCGCAGCCCGACCATCGCGGCGCCAACGCCCACGCCGGCGAATCCGAGCTCGGTGATCGGCGTGTCCACGACGCGCATCTCACCGAACTCCTGCAGCAGCCCCTTCGAGACCTTGTACGCACCCTGATAGACCGCGACCTCTTCACCCATGATGAAGACGCGATCGTCTCGGTGCATCTCCTCGCGGAGGGCCTGGTTCAGGGCGTCACGATATGTAATGACGGACATTCGACTCGAGTTCAGCTGGTTCAAACGCTTTCAGTCGGCGGCCACCGCGGCCTCGGCGTGCGCATCGCTCGTCGTGTCGACGAGGACATCCTCGTACAGTGCCTCGAGCGGCGGCTCCGGGCTCTGCTCCGCGAAGTCCCACGCGTCCTGCACGACCGCTTTCAACTCCGCATCGAGCTTCGCGAACTCGTCGTCCGTTAGCTGGCCGGCTTGCTGCAGCTGTGTGCGGAGGACAATGATCGGGTCGCGTTTGAGGTACTCCTCGAGCTCTTCCTTCGTGCGGTAGGTCCCGCTCACGGCGTCGGACATCGAGTGTCCCATGAACCGATAGGTGCGCACCTCGAGCAGCGTCGGTGTCGACTCGGTCCGTGCTCGATCGACCGCTTCCTGTACCGCGGCACGCACGACCATCACGTCCTGCCCGTCCACGACGCCACGCGGCATGTCGTACGACGCCGCCCGGTTGTAGATGTCGTGGATGGACGACGCGCGCTCGAGCGCGGTGCCCATGCCATACCGGTTGTTCTCGATGATGAACACGACCGGCAGCTTCCAGAGAGCGGCCATGTTGAGGGCTTCGTGGAACGCTCCCGTGTTCACGACGGACTCGCCCATGAAGCACACGCAGACCTGATCACCGCCGCGGTACTTGATGGCGAACCCGAC
>Ga0070681_10002231_pt1 | contig 17653 bp, 14 predicted proteins | sample KBSC83BmetaG_FD_65650 | JGI IMG/M metagenome (GOLD analysis project Ga0070681, IMG submission 65650) | Corn rhizosphere microbial communities from Kellogg Biological Station, Michigan, USA - KBS C8-3B metaG | ecosystem: Host-associated > Plants > Roots > Rhizosphere | place: USA: Michigan... | reverse complement strand
CGCCGCTACCTGATTCGTCAGCCCCGCGAGATACTGGCCAGCGCTGACCACACTGATGGGGCCCGTGAGGATGTAATCGAATAACAGCGACGAAACCGAAATGCGCGCGATGAAGGGCCCCATCGCGTCGCGCACGACCACGTAAACGCCGCCGCGCACGAACATCGACGAGCTTTCGATGTAGACCGACCGCACCGCAAAGCTGAACAGCATGACCGCCAGCACGAACCACGGCGCGCTGCGTCCAATCGCCCTCTCCGCAATTCCTCCGGCGTAGAACGCGGAGGACGCGAGGTCGCTCAGAACGATGGACGCGGCGCGCAGGAAGGAAATGAAGGCCAGCGCAACGGTAGTGGCAACGACTACCCGGGGGACGGTGCGAACCTCAGACTGTGACAAAGGAATCTCCTGATTCCGCTGCCCCTTCGCGGGCAACACTCTCAAATTGGCCTGCGGGGTTAGCTGACGGGCTGGAGCTTGAAAGTACTCCGTCCGGTGTTCTCCGGACTTCGCCCCGATACTCTGGGTCCCCCGCTTGCATCGCGAAGAGTCTCGCAATGAATTCGGCGATTCCAGATTAGCATGGGAATGTACCAAATCTGACATAGGGTAAATGACTAACGAAGAACTGGCGAAATCGATCATCGGACGTTTGCGCGTCGAAGGGCACTCCGCCTGGCTGGTGGGCGGTTGTGTGCGCGATCTGCTGCTCAACCGCGCCCCGAAGGATTTCGATGTCGCTACGTCGGCGCGTCCGAATGAATTGCTGCGGCTTTTTCCGCGCTCCGGGCAGGTGGGGGCGCACTTTGGGGTGGTCCTGGTGCGCGATGGCGAGGCGCAGGTGGAAGTCGCCACCTTCCGCAGCGATCTCGATTACACGGACGGCCGCCGCCCGGCCCGTGTCCACTTCGAAACCAGCCCCGAGCAGGACGCGCTGCGCCGCGATTTCACCATCAACGCGCTGCTGCTCGATCCGGACACCGGCGAGGTCATGGACTTCACCGGTGGCCGGGCGGATCTGACGGCGGGCGTAATTCGCGCCATTGGCGACCCCGTACGCCGCTTCCAGGAGGACCACCTCCGCCTTCTGCGCGCCGTGCGTTTCGCCGCGCGGCTGAACTTCAGCATCGAACCGGCGACGTTCGCCGCCATGCAGCAACTCGCGCCTGCGATTCGCGGCATCTCCGCGGAGCGCGTGCGCGATGAGATTTCCCGCATCCTCACCGAAGGCGGCGCGCGGCGCGGTTTTGAATTGCTGGATTCATCGGGTTTGCTGCGGGAAATTCTGCCCGAAGTGGCGGCACTCCAGGGCGTAGAGCAGCCACCGGCATTTCACCCGGAGGGCGACGTCTGGACGCACACGCTCATCATGCTTGAAGGGCTGCGGAATCCACCGATCGAGCTTGCGCTCGGCGTGCTGCTGCACGACATCGGCAAACCCGCGACATTCCGGATCGCAGAGCGCATTCGCTTCGATGGGCACGTGGAGAAAGGCCTTGAAATCGCGCATCCTCTGCTCAACCGCCTGCGCTATCCCGGCGCCGTCATTGAGCAGGTGGAGGCGCTCATCGCGAACCACATGAAGTTCAAAGATGTGCCCAACATGCGCGAAAGCCGCCTGAAACGCTTCCTGCGAATGCCGAAGTTCGATGAGCATCTCGAACTGCACCGGCTCGATTGCCTGTCGAGCCATGGCAGCCTCGAAAATTACGCTTTTGCCGTCCGGAAACTTCACGAAGCCCCGCCGGAACAACTGCGTCCCCGCCCCCTTATCACCGGCCGCGATCTGATTGCGGCTGGCTTCACTCCGGGGCCAAAGTTCAGTGCTGTTTTGCACGAAGTTGAGGACGCCCAGCTCGAAGGTCGGGCTAGTACCAGGGAAGAAGCCCTGAGTATTGCCATTACTGCTATTACCAGAAGTTAACCTACTCTGTTAGTTAAAACACCTCAGTTTGACTAATGTTACCGATTGTTATTACCGTTTCTCCTCACAAACACGAATAAAGTCATCGTCTTACGATATAGTCCTTTGGTTGTAAGAGAAACGTACTTTTTCATCAAGCCATATTCCTACGAGTACTGAAACGCTCTTTTTGTTACGCTGAGACTTACTCGAGGCAAACTGTTATTGATTCACAATTTGTGACTCAATAGAGTGAATAAAATCACAACAGTAGCAGCCTTTTTCCGAACCAGCTCTTCCGCTGCGCCTCGAGTATCGCGAAATTCTTAATTCCGATTTCGAGGTAACAGCGTGAGAAGCAGTTGTCGTTTTGGTTTTCAACGGATTCTACTGGTGGCGCTCGCGATTCCGGTCGGCGCATGGGCTCAGCCACTGGTTTGGACAACATCCTCGCTGGTGCGCACGGGCAAAACCGATGCGGCCGGCATGGGAACGCAGGCCATGATCTCCGCGGGCCGCGGCGAATACGAATCTTTCCAGATTGCCGTTCAGGCGCCCGCCGGCGGACTCACCAACGTGAACGTCGCCGTTTCGGCGCTCTCCGGTCCCGGCGGCGCCACCATCCCGCAGTCCGCATTTTCGCTGTTCCGTGAGCAATACGTCTATGTCAATAAGTCGAGCCCCGATTGGGAAGGCTCCAACCGCCCCATGGGTGTGGGCTGGTATCCGGACGGGCTGATCCCGTTTAATGATCCAGCCACCGGCCGCCCAATCACCGGCGCGCGCCTGCAGGCCGTGCCGTTCAACCTGAGCGCGGCGAGCAATCAGCCGATCTGGGTTGACGTTCTGGTTCCCCGCGACGCCGCTCCCGGGCAATATGCCGGCACGTGGACAGTGACCAGCGACCAGGGCAATGCCACCGGTTCGGTTGTGCTTACGGTCTGGAACTTTGCGCTGCCGCTGCAGCCCAGCCTGAAGTCGGCGTTTCTTTTCTGGAATGCATCGAGTCTCGCGTCTGACGAGGAATTACTTCGGAACAAGATTGCTCCGCTTCACACCGACGTTTCGATCCAGAGCAACCTGATGACGAACTACGGTCTCTCTACGGTAGGGCTCTCCTACTGGAGCGGCGCGGACGTCAGCACATGTTCGATGTCCGCCGCGCCTTCCGTGGCCGAACTGAAATCGGCTGCGGCCGCGCAGCAGCCCGGTCTGACGCCGCTCATCTACAGCGCCGATGAAATCACCTTCTGCCCGTCGCTCGATGCGCCTTTGAAGCAATGGGCGCGGAACATGCACCAGGCGGGTATCAACAATCTGGTGACGATGGCGCCGGATCCGCTCCTGTTTGATGATGGCTCGGGCACCGGCCGGTCGGCGGTCGACATCTGGACCATGCTGCCGGTTTCCTGGGAGGGCAGCGCCGCGAACGTCTCGAGGGCGATTGCGAAAGGCGATTCCGTTTGGTCTTACAATGCGCTCGTGCAGGATGCCTATTCGCCGAAATGGCTGATCGACTTCGCGCCCATCAACTTCCGCATTCAGCCCGGCTTCATCAGCAACAGTTTGGGGCTCACCGGACTGCTGTACTGGAAAGTCGACGGCTGGTCGTCCGACCCCTGGAATGAGGTAAACAACACCGGCACGTTTTCGCCGGGCAACTATCCGGGCGAAGGGATGCTGGTTTATCCGGGCGATCAGGTTGGGATTCAGGGCGTCGCTCCGTCGATGCGTCTGAAGTGGCTGCGTGATGGCGTGGAAGACTACGAGTATCTGCAGTTGCTCCGGAAGGCCGGCCAGGAATCGTTCGCGCAGGCGAAGTCGGCCGCGGTCGGCGCCGACTGGTCAAGCTGGACGAAAGATGTGAATCTGCTGCTGAGCGTTCGCGAGGAAATGGGCGAGCAGCTCAATCGGATCAATGCGCCCGCTGGCGCGGCGGCGGATAACTCCGACCCCGCGAGCGGCGGCAATCAAACGCAGAATTCGACGCCTCCGTCCAATCCTCCGGTTTCCGATCCACCCGTGACAACGACGCCTCCGCCGTCCGAGCCGCCTGCTTCGACACCGCCGGCTTCTGACCCGCCGGTGACGACGCCTCCGGCGTCCAATCCGCCGGCTTCGACGCCACCGCCCGTGGTTTCCGCGCCGCCGCCGATTTCCACGCCTTCGCTGCCGCCCGCGTGCGCAGCCACCAGTCTTTCGCTCACGGTTTCGCAGCCGACGGCCAGCGCGTCTGTGGAAGCGGGTTCCGCCCAGAACATTCGCGTGCGGATCGTCAATAACTGCGGCAATGCTTTCACCGGCGGCAATGTGCGCGCGACGTTCAATGACGGCGATGAAGCTATCGCTCTCGCCGATCAGGGGAGTGGTACGTGGAGTGGAAACTGGAATCCCGCTCACACGGCTTCGTCCGTGATTGTGTCGCTCGCCGCGAATGGCGGCGGCGTGGCGGGCAGCGCTCAGGTTTCGCTCGCCGTCAAGCCGAATGCACACAGCACCGCCGCCGCGGCCGTGTTGAATGCCGCATCGGGAGCGCAGGCCGATGCGCAGGTAGTGACGCCCGGCAGCTATGTGACGATTTGGGGCACGAATCTCGCCGGTAACTCCGAGCCGGCCGCGAGATCCGTCCCGCTGCCCACGACGCTGAACGGTACACAGGTGTTCATCAACTCACAGCCCGTCTCGCTGATCTACGCCGGAGCGAATCAGATCAACGCCGTTATCCCACGTGGTCTCCAGCCGGGCACTTCTTATCCGCTGGTGGTGGCGAATGGACTCTCGACCTCCAGTTCGATCATGCTTTCGGTTGCCGCGGCGCAGCCCGCCATTTATACGGCGAATGCTTCCGGTTCCGGCCAGGGTGTAGTTGCAATTGTCGGTGACAATGTTCTCGCGGCGACGACTAACGGCCGTCCTGCACAGGCAGGCGAATATCTCACGATTTACTGCAACGGACTCGGGCCGGTTGCCGCAGATAACGGCGCAGCCGCTCCGCAGGACGGAACAGCCACGCCCCTCGACAATATCTTCCGCACCACTGGCTCCGTCACGATCTCCTTCGATGGTGAGGAGCAGCCCACGCAGTTCGCCGGACTCGCCCCCTCCATGGTCGATGTTTATCAGGTGAACGTAAGGGTTCCCGCCGGACATTCCGGGAATGCAGTGCCGCTTGTTATCAAGGTCACTGACCCCGCGACCGGTAAGATTTACCAGTCAAACACAGTAACTGTGGCTCTGGAGTAACAGTTACGATCTGCCTCCGCCGGGTTAAGGCGATTGACGGAGCGATTTAGGGTCTGTGCCTGGTTTTGAGCCGAACCGGGCATCGCCTACCCTGGAATTTACTCGCAAAACACCGCGAGCCGATCGCTTCGCCTATGAAGAACGAATTACGGCCGCGCGGAGTATCTCTTTTCGCGCTGTTTCTTTCTCTCCCCTTCGCGGCCTTCTCCCAGCCAGTCATCTGGACAACATCTTCTCTGGTTCGCACAGGAGTCTCCGATCCCGCAGGCAGCGGCACGCAGGCCGTATTGTCGGCGGCGCGTGGCGAGTATGAATCGTTTCAGATTGCGATTCAGGCGCCCACCGGCGGACTGAATAACGTCAACGCCAGCGTCTCCGCACTAACTGGCCCCGGCGGCGCCGTGATCGCGCAATCGAACATCTCGCTGTTTCGCGAACATTACGTGTACGTGAGTCAGTCGAGTCCGAACTGGGGTGGCTCGAATCAGCCGCTCGGCGCAGGCTGGTATCCCGACGCGCTGATTCCGTTCAACGATCCTTCCACCGGCAAACCAATTCAGGGCGCGCAGATAGAGGCCGTGCCTTTCGATTTAGGGGGCGCGCAGAATCAGCCGCTGTGGGTCGATATCTTCGTACCTCGCGACGCCACGCCCGGCCAATACACGGGCTCGTTTACCGTGACGAGTAATCAGGGAACAGCGTCCGGCAGTATCGTGCTCACCGTCTGGAACTTTACTCTGCCGATGCAGCCGAGTCTCAAGTCCGCGTTTCTGCTGTACCCGGGACAGAGTCTCGCTGCCGATAAGGAACTGCTGCGCAACCGCATTTCTCCGCTCCATACCGATCCCGCCGCGCAGAGCGATCTCATCAATAACTACGGCCTCAATCTCGCGGGACTCGCGTATTACAGCGGCGCTGCTTATGGTAACTGTTCGATGTCCGATCCGCCGTCGGTTGCGGATCTCACCGCGCTCGCCGCCCAGCAGCAGCCCTCGCTGATGAAGCTGATCTACAGCGCTGACGAAACCAATTACTGCCCGGCGCTGGCTCCCACCATCAAAGCGTGGGCCAGGAATCTGCATGCCGCGGGAATCAAGAACCTGGTGACGGCGGCGCCGATCGCGGATTTATTCGATGACGGGAGCGGCTCCGGCGCATCCGCCGTTGACATCTGGACCGTGATGCCGATCGGGTATGACCTGTCGCCTGCTCTCGATGCGCAGGCGCTGCAGCATGGCGATGAGCTGTGGTCGTACAACGCGCTCGTCCAGGATGATTATTCGCCGAAATGGCTGATCGATTTCGCTCCGATCAATTTCCGCATCCAGCCGGGCTTCATCAGCCAGAGTCTCAACCTCACGGGTCTCCTTTACTGGAGAGTCGATAACTGGTCGTCATCGGATCCGTGGAATCAGGTCAACAACACCGGCACTTATTCGTCGAATAACTATCCGGGCGAAGGCTTGCTTGTTTATCCCGGCTATCAGGTCGGCATCGACGGCGTGGCGCCCTCCATGCGGCTCAAGTGGCTGCGCGATGGAATCGAAGACTATGAGTACGTTCAAATGCTCAAGCTCGCGGGGCACGCTTCCGACGCGCTCGGACTCGCAGCTTCCGTTGGGCCCGATTGGAGGAACTGGACGCGTGACGTCAATAAACTGCTCTCCGTGCGCGCGCAAATCGGACAGGAGCTCGATGGTCTGAACGGCGGCGGGTCCAGCGCGCCCGCTGCTTCTCCCACGCCTTCTCCCGCTCCCGCGCCTTCGCCCGCTCCTTCGCCTTCTCCCGCTCCCACGTCCCCGGCGAATACTACGGTCACGATTTCGGCTGTGCTGTCCGCGGCCGCCGGATCGAAGGCCAGCCCTGGAGTTCTGACGCCGGGCAGCTACGTTTCGATCTACGGAAGTAATCTCGCGGGCAATGGCAACCCAGCCGCATCTTCGCTGCCGCTTCCCACCACGCTGAACGGCGCGCAGGTGTTTCTCGGAACTACGCCTCTGCATCTCATCTACGCAGGCGCGAACCAGATCAATGCGATGGCGCCGCGCAGTTTATCGGCGGGTGGATCCTACGCATTGACCGTGATCAATAACGGCTATAGCTCCGTGGCCGTTCCGGTATCGGTCGCGACGATCCAGCCCGCGATCTTCTCCATGGATTCTTCCGGCTCGGGCCAGGGCGACATCTACCTTGCCGGAACAACTACCCTCGCCTCGGCCTCCGGGAATAATGCGCGTCCAGCGCATGCGGGTGAATTCGTCACGCTCTACTGCGATGCGCTCGGTCCTGTGCGGGGGGCGAATGGAGAATCCGCGCCGGCAGATGGCAGCGCCGCACCGGCGGGGGTTACTTTGTACACAGTGAACCAGGTGACCGTCGCGTTCGGCGGCGTTCACGAAACGGCGCAATTTGCTGGACTCGCGCCCTCGTTTGCGGGCGTTTACCAGGTGAATGCTCAGATACCCGCTGGCGTTTCAGGCGATGCGGTTCCCGTGACTCTCACGGTTACCGATCCGCAGACCGGACAGATCCTGCAATCGAACACGGTGACGGTGGCGATCGAGTAGCGCGCGCTACTCGACCACTTTTGTCACGAAGTAGGTGACGGACTGGCCGGGCGCGAGCTTCATCTGATGCGGCGTTTTCGAGGGAATGTGGATCACGTCGCCAACCGTGAGGGTCGCTTCCTGACCACCCTTGATCGAGTCGGCGCGCTTCTCGCCCGGCGCCGTCGTCTTTTCGTCCACCATCGCGCCGCCGTAAATCACGGTCACCGTGCCCGCTTCGATGACGAGAATATCGGCCTGCTTCTCGTGCCATTCCGCCTGGCCCGAGCCTTCGCGGTGCGCCAGCGAGAAAGAGCGATTGCCGACACTGGCGAGCGGTGCGCTCGCCACCTTGTGCGCATCGACCTTCTTCGCCATTTCCTTACCCTGCGCGGTCAGAGTCGAAGCCTTCCAGATGTGGAGCCCCGCGGGATCCGCGGAGAAAGCCGTGGCGGCGGCAACGAGCAGCACTGCGAGTGTCTTTGTCATAAGGGAATTTCCGCCACTCAGCTTATCGTACGCACGATGGCGTCGCAAGCGACCCGCGGCTTTGGCGCCGCAAGTTGACCGCTCTCGCGCTAACATCGTAAATTGCTCGCCCACCTCACCCAGATTCTCATCGACTGGGGCCCGCTAGGAGTCCTGCTGCTTTCTATCCTGGATTCTTCGGGCGTCCCTGTCGCGGGCGCGTTCGACGCGCTTCTCATCCTGATTGCGATCGAGCGCCCCTCGACTGCCTGGTGGTGCGCCGGCATTGCGGTCATCGGATCGTCGATTGGCAACGTGTTCCTGTTTCTGGTGAGCCGCCGCGGCGGCCGTGGGATTCAGGCGAAGCCGCCGGAAGAGGGCCGGGCGAAACGTTTTCGCGCGTGGTTTCTGCGCTATGGCCTGCTCACCGTTTTCATTCCGGCCATGATTCCGATCCCGATGCCGATGAAGCTGTTCGTGATTACCGCCGGTGTTCTCGGCACGCCTATGGGAGAGTTTCTCGGCGTGATCGTGTCGGCGCGGACCATCCGCTATTTCGGGGAGGTCTGGCTCGGCGTGAAGCTTGGCCGCGATTCGACCGGCTTTCTGAAAGAGCACGCGTGGCAGTTCATCGGATCGGCCATCGCGCTGTTCGCTTTTCTGTACGGATTGATGGTGTGGCGCCACCGCACCGCGCCGCCCGAGCTTTAACGAGCTACCGCGTGCGGGGCGGCACGCGGCCTGTTGCGCCTCTGGCTCCGGTCGAGCCGGTCGCGCCCTCAGCTCCAGCCGATGCCACCACGGTTCCGACATCCGCCGCCGACGGCCACTTTTCCTTCAGCTCTTTGACCTGGGCATCGACCTTCCGCGCGTCGGCCATGCGGTTTGCCATCCGCAGCATCACGGCGTAGGATTCCAGCGTCGCCACGATTTCCGGATGATCGCCGCCCAGGCCTTTCAGCCCGATCAGCGCCGCCCGTTCGAAATAATCGCCGGAGCGCTTCATATCGCCGGTGGTGGCGTAAAGCTGCGCGAGGCCGGTGAGGGTATCGATACTCTTCGTTTCCCGAATCGTCAGAGCCTGCCTGAAATAAGGCTCCGCGTCGGAGTAGCGCTTCTGCGCGGAGTAGTTCGTTCCGATCGCTTCGAGCGCCTCCGCGACCAGCGGATTGTTCGCATCTTTCGTGGCTTTCAGGATCAGCAGGGCCTGCTGGAACAGCGGCTCGGCTTCCAGAAATTTGCTATCGAAGAAATACACCCAGCCGAGGTCTTCCAGCGCCGGCGCTACATCCGAATGCCGCGGACCCAGAATTTTTTCGCGAATCGCCAGCGAGCGCTGCAGCCAGGCCTCCGCATTCGCGTAGCCGTTCTTCCATCCGCCGTCCCTCGCGTGCGCGCTGTCAAGCGCGCCGAGGCGGTCGAGAATACCGGTGAGGCCGTAAGCGTCCGGGCCCAGCTTGCCTTCCGAAATGGCGAGGGCGGTTTCAAAATCGGTCTTCGCGTCCGCCGGCCGCGCGTTCCGGTCTTCGAGTACCCCCAGATTGACCCAACTGGTGGCGACATCGAGATGGTCGGGCCCCAGGCGGCTGATCCGCGTCTCCAGCGCCTTGCGATACGCCGTTCTTCCGTCTTCAAACTGCGAAAGCTCCAGGTAAGCGCTGCCCAGCTTGTCATAATCCGCGGAAACTTTGGGATCGTCCGGGCCGAGCGTCTGGTCGGTTGTCAGCAGCCGTTGCAGGACAGGTATCGCGTCGCTCGTCCTGCCCGCCACGCGGAGCGCGCCTGCCAGCCGGATGAGGTGCGCCGACAGTTCGGTCGATGACGTACCGTAGGCCGCCTCCGCTGTCGCCAGCGCCTGGCGGGCCATGGCGATGCCTTCATCCGCGCGCCCCAGCAGCAGGTCGAGGTCCGACGTATTGGCGTACGCGTCCATCACGCGCGCAGGCGGCCGCGCGGGATCGGGTTTGGCAAGTTCCGCGACTGCCGCATGCAACTGCTGATCGGCTTCCACGTAGCGGCTCTGCGAGAGGGCGGTCTGGGCCGCCGTCATGTGTGTCTCAAAGGCCGAAGGCGTCTGAGCCAGGATCGCCGGGGCCAGTGCAAGCAGGAAAATTGCGCGCATAGGTTCATGAGAGGGACGCCGCGATGCGGCGGATTGTTCCGTTCCTCGTACTAAATTTTTAGCACACCGGAAAGTGGGCCAGGGGGGAACTGCTGTCTCCTGATATAGTCCCGCCAGGGTCAGCCGAACAGGGCGTCACGCCAGATGTGGATTGCTTGTTGGGGATGGAATTTGGCTGTGCGCCCCGAACTGGCTGTCAGCGGGTTTTTCCTGGCATCCGCCAGCGGGAAGTAAAGGAAGAGAGGAAGGAAGAGAAACTATTCCTGCGCGGGAAGCTGATGATCGGCATCACGCCAGGCGCTGATCTTCAGCCGGCGGCAAACCCAGCAGAGCTGTTCAGTGGTGTCCACGCTCGATTGATCGCCGCATACGACGCAGCGCGGAGCGCGTGAATTGAAGCGTTCCAGACCGGCCGACTGCCGGGCGTTCTCGATGATCTGCGGTGAGATCACCTCCGACGGCACAACGGGATCAGCCTTGACTGCACTTCGGCGTTTCATTTTCTTTATCCCGATTATAGCGCGTAACCCGGAAATCCTGGTTTGCCATTACAGCTCTTTACACCAGGACTTGTAATCCCGGTCCCAGTGCGCTTTCGCACTTCATAGTACGCACCCGTCAACGGCTGGCTATCTTTTGTTGGATTCTGCCAAGTTCCCGTCGTGCCGTGGACGCGTCCGATGAAGACGGCGCAAGCGCGAGATAACTTTCGAGAGCCTTCGCGCCTCCCTGGAAGTCCTCGCGCGCGATCAGCACGAGTCCCAGCAAATACACACCCTGAGGATTCCTGCCCTGATCGAGCCGCAGTTCCGTTCGCACGCCGCGCTCCGCCGCCTCATAGCGGCCGAGATTGTAATTCGCGATCGCCTCGAAATACCAGGGCGCCGGCGAACCCACAGGATCCAACCGCACCGCTCGATCGAGATAGCGCAGCGCCTCTTCCCACTTCGATTGCGCGCAGGCCAGATAGCCGAGCTCCTGCCACGGACCGACCAGTTTATTGTCAAGCTCCAGCGCCTTTTCAAAAGCCGCGCGCGCATCTTCCGCGTGCCCCAGTTCCCACTGCGCCTTCCCGGCGCCGAGCCAGGCATCGGCATATTTTGGATAGGCGTTCAGCGCCGCCTGGAACTTCGTCAGTGCCTCCGCCGGCCGCTTCTCCGCCGCCAGACTCATCGCCTTTGCATAACTCTTCCTCGCTTCCCTCGGAGCCTGCAAAGAGAGAATGCTGACGGTGTGCCCGTCACTCTCCGCCAGGCGATGGATCACGATCGAGCCCACATCGAAATTCTGCTGCCCCGCGCGCTTGTAGAGGCTGACGTGGCTGGAGGAATACCCCGGCGCGTCCGCGAACAGCTCGCAATTCGCCAGCGGATCGAGACCGCGGCTTCCGCTGCGCGATCCGGTGAGCGACGCGGCGCCGTTGCCGCTCGTCCGTACCACCTGAGAAGCATCGCCGAATGAGGAAGCCACGGTTGTCCAGTGGAACGCGAAGGAACCGTTGGCGGCGGCGTGCGCCATGGCGCGCTTCACCGGTCCGCAGATGGACTGAATCGCCACGTTCGGCGGCAGACTCGATCCGTCATCGGTGATCACCGAACCACTGAGAAAAATCGACGGAGCCGGCCCTGGCGGCTGTCCACCGAGCGGAAGCGGAGCGTCCGCTGTTCCAGAAGACGAGGGCGTCCCGTTGCTGTCGGATGAGGTCGAGCTTTGCGCGAACAGCAGACTCGCGCAGGCAATCGCCGCGAGTGCTGCACGGAGCATTTTATTTCGCTGCCAGGCTTTCCGCCCGCATCAACTGTTTCTTCGCTATGTCCGCGTCGGCGCCGGCGGGAGCGACCTTCAGAAATGCACGGAGAGCTTCCGCGCCGCCCGTCAGATCATTGCGCGCCAGCAGGATCAGCCCCAGCAGATACTTCGCCTTGGGGTTCTTGTTCTGATCCAGCCGCAACTCGGCGCGAATACTGCGTTCCGCGGCTTCATACCGCTGAAGATTGAAATCGGCCACCGCGCTGAAGAACCATGGCATCGCCGAATTCATCGGATCGAGCCGGGTCGCCTGATCGAGATATTTCGCCGCCTCTTCCCACTTCGATTGATCCGCCGCCAGGTATCCGAGCTCCTGCCACGGACCCAGCAGCTTCTTGTCGAGATCCATCGCCTTCTGGAAATCCTCGCGGGCTGAATCCTGGGCGCCCAGTTGGCGCTCGGTCCGTCCGAGGCTGAGCCATGCATCAGCGTAATCCGGATATGCTGTCACGGCCTTGCGGAAGCTGGTCTCGGCATCCTTGAATTTGCGCTGGCGAAACTGATCGGTACCTTTCTGGAAATCCTTCTTTGCGCCTTTCGGCGCTTTCATGGAGAGCACGCTGACGGTCGTGCCTTCGTCGCCCGTGATCCGGTGAATGATGAGTGTCCCCACCTCGATACGATCGAGCTGACCGTAACTCAGAAGAGGAGCATGGCTCGAGAGATAACCGGGCTGGTCGACGCGCAGTTCGCAGTTGGAGAGCGGATTAGCCAGGCCAACTCCCATGTTGCTTGCGGCGCTGCTCATTCCACCCGAGCTGGGGCCAAAGATGGAACTTGATCCGCTCTGGGACGCATCCTCAAAGATGCCGGTATTCTGGCCCCACTGGAATGAAAAATCGCCCTGCGGTCCGGTGTGGGTGACGATCCTCTGATCGGCGCCGCACACAGCCTGGATTTTCATGCTGCCCGGAAGCGGAGATCCGTCATCCGTCGAGACAGTGCCGGAGATAAAGATGGGCCGGGGAGCTGGCGCTACCTGCGTTGGGTTTTGCTGCGTTGGGTTCGTGGGGCCGGTAATCACCCCTCTGCCGCCGCCGGGATTGCTTGTACCCGTTCCGGTGGATCCCCCGGTTGGACTCGAAGGAGCCGTAGTGCCGCCGCCCCCCGCCGCGCCGCCGCCTGCTGCGCCGCCCGTCGATCCACCGCCTCTCTGTGCCCAGGCGCAACTCAACCCGATGGCCGCCGCAACGATGAGATGAAGGGTGATTTTCATGGAAAGCCTCCGGGGGAACCAACTCCGGCGCCCCCCCGATTTGTGACCCAATTATGTCACAAGCCGGAACGGACAATGTGGTGTTCGTGGGGCAGGCCGGAAGGCCGGCAACGGAGCCGGGAAGCTCCAGTCTGTTTTGCGATCTTCCGGCGCGAGTTGGGACGAAGCAGGGAATCATCGCCCCGCGGAAAAATGATGCATCGGATCCGGCCGCCCACCTGGCCGCTCGGGACGCTTCCGATTCAGCAGAAAGATGGCGATTCCACGACGGCCGGAAGGTCAGGACGTTGCGCGCTGCCATGCCCAAAGCAATCCCACAAGGCCTACTTCGCAGCAATAAGATCGAGCCGGCTGAGCATGGCGTTCGCAGTCTTCACATCAGACGGGTCGGGCGTGCCGGCGAGATATTCCCGCAACGCCTGCGTACCCGTCACGATCTCGTTCCGCGCCACCAGAATGAGCCCGAGCAGGAACTGCGCCCGCCGGTAACGGCGCTCGGTGTCGATCCGCATCTCCTGGCGGATGCTCTTCTCCGCTTCATTAAAACGGTGCATCTCGTAATACGCCACCGCGCTGATGTACCAGGGAAGGGCGGACGACATCGGATTCAGCCGCTCGGCTTCCTCCAGATACTGCGCTGCGCTCTTCCAGTCCTTCCGGTCTGACGCGATATACCCGAGTATCTGATAAATTCCCGGCAGCTTTGGATCGACCTCGCGCGCCTTCATTACAGATTTCTCCGCGGCGTCCTGCGCATTCATCTGATATTGGGCGAATCCGAGACCAACCCAGGCCTCCGCAAACTGTGGATCGATTTTCACCGCCTTCTGAAATGAGGAAACGGCATCTGATACCTTTCCCATTCGCGCCAATTCCCGGCCCTTCTCGAAATTTTTCTTCGCGTTCTTCGGCGCGGTCAGCGTCGAAATACTCACCAGGTTCTCGCCGGATGCGGCAATCCTGTGCAGCCAGATCACGCCGACACTGGTTCCGTCATAGGCTGCCGGATTATTGAGACTGATACTGCTCGACCGGAAACCGGAAAGCTGGGCACGCAGGTCGCAATCGGTGTTTCCTTCTGAGTCCCCGCGGGGTCCCGAGGCGGCGTCACCGCTCGCGCTGCTCAGCAGGCTCCAGGCGTTCGTGAGGCCCGACGAGTTACCTCCGGAAGGGGCCGTCGCCAGAAAGACGAAATTGTCCAGAATGCCGGTGTGGGCCACGATCCGTCCGGAGGCTCCGCAGATCAGCTCGATCGCTGCGCTCCCCGGCAGCGGAGATCCGTCGTCGAGCTTCACCGCTCCCGTAATCATGATCTTTGTGAAGTGCGTGGAAACAGACCGCCAGGGGGAACTGCTCATCTGCCCGAACACGCAGGACACACTCAGAGCGCACACATACGCCAGCCGCCAACTGCATTTCATGGGGTCCTCGGGCCGGATGCTCTGGGTTACCGGATGATGGGAAACTCGCATCCGGCTTGCCCCTCGCTATGCAAACTGTCTACCAATTTTGGAAAGGTTCTCAGAAGCCTGTTTCTCTTTTACGGAAGGGCACGTGGTCCGCGGCGTGCAACGCGCGACATTTATGGCCTCCAAAGCGAAGTCACTTGCCGGGACGCGAACACTGGGAGAAATGCCCATGCGCGAACTCGGAAAAACCGGCGAGAGAGTCTCCATTCTGGGGCTTGGCGGGTCGCACATCGGCAAGCCGGATTTACGTTCGCCCGAAGCCGTCCGCATCATTCGCGCCGCGCTCGACGGCGGCATGAATTTCATGGATAATTCGTGGGATTATAACGGCGGCGCCAGTGAAACTCGCCTTGGTAAAGCGTTGAAAGACGGCTACCGGCGCAAGGCGTTCGTGATGACGAAAGTCGACGGCCGTACCGCGAAGGAAGCCACCCGCCAGCTCGACCAGTCACTCAAGCGACTTGGCACGGATCACATCGACCTCCTGCAGCATCACGAGGTCATTCGTTTCGACGACCCTGACAGAATCTTCTCCCCCGGCGGAGCGATGGAGGCATTTGTTGCAGCGCGCGATGCCGGAAAAATCCGCTACATCGGATTCACCGGCCACAAAGATCCTCACATCCACCTCTATATGCTCGAAAAGGCCCGGGAGAACGGCTTTCAGTTCGATACCGTACAGATGCCGCTGAACGTCATGGATGCCCACTTCCGCAGCTTCGAATCCCACGTGCTGCCCGTACTTGTCCGGGAGGGGATTGGCGTTCTGGGAATGAAGAGCATGGGTAGCGGAGTTCTCCTCAAGAGCAAGCTCGTGACTCCCATCGAGTGCCTCCACTACGCCCTCAACCTGCCAACATCCGTTGTCATCACAGGAATCGATAGCCAGGAGATCCTCGAACAGGCCTTTGAGGCCGCTCGTACTTTCCAGCCGCTATTGCCTCAGGACTTGAAGTCCCTGCTCGCCCGAACCGCCGCGGCCGCCCGCGGGGGCGAGTACGAACTTTTCAAGACCACGACGTATTTCGATTCCACCATCGAAAATCCCGCCTGGCTGGGCGGGGAGCCGGAGCGGGTGAAAACGCTGACCGCCTGAACGCGAAAAGAAGGCGTTACTTGCTGGACCGCGTGGATCCAGAGTCCGTTGAGCTGCGGCCCGCTCCAGCTCCCGAAGAGTTCGAGGCGGGGCTGCGATGGCTGGTGGCGTTCCGGCGCGAGTTGGATGTCCCTTTGTTATTCCTGCCGGAATCCGGCGAGGTGGCGCCTGGGTCGCTGCTGCTCGTGCCTGAGCTCGTGCGGTCAGTTGTGGAACTTGCGCCCGTGCTCCCCGGAGTCTGAGGCGTACCGGCAGGCGCCGGAGGAGATTTCTGGCCCCACGCGGCGGGCGTTAAACCAACAATGACGGCTGGGACGAGTAAGAACGCAAGTTGATTTTTCATGTTAGTGGCTCCTCGTGAAGGAGCACATAGTCCGCCAGTGTGCCCGGAGCGACCGCTGCAAAAAAGAGCAGGCCGCCCTTTGCGATTCATTTCGGAATGAATTATTTTCCGGGTGTCGCTGACGTGGCCGAAGAAGACGACCCGGAGGCGTTCGATCCGCTGCCAGGCCTCGCGGCGGAGTAGCCCGAATCGTGGCTGTTGGGGTCGGGTGATGAGCCCGAAGTTCCTCTGGATCCCGGCGGGGATGCAGTGCTGCCGCCGGGAGAGCTGCCTCCGCCCGCTGAAGATCCTGGAGACTGCGCCAGGGCAAAAGGACTGAGACCGATCGAGAGGGCAGGGACCAGCAGGAAAGCGAGTTTGTTCTTCACGTTGTTGGCTCCGTGATAAGGGAGCAGATGGCCCGCCAGCGTGCTCGGAGCGACGGCTGCAAAAAAAAGAGCGGCGTGTTTCCACGCCGCTCATGGTGACCAATTTCAGAATGAATTATTTTCCGGGTGTCGTTGACGTACCCGACGAAGATGACCCAGGCGTGGTCGAGCTGCTGCCCGAGGTGGAACCCGAAGTCGAGTTCACGCTGTTGCTGCTGTCGTTCTTATCCTTCTTGTCCTTCTTGGCCTTCTTGTCAGTGCTCGTCGAGCTGGCGCTGTGGTCAGTGCTGCTCGAGCCGGTGGAGTTCGTGGTGTCGCTTGGCGAGCTTACGCCAGGGGCGCCTGCGGCTCCAGAGGTGGACGGTGAGGTTTGGGCCATCGCGAACGGGCTGAGACTAATCGAGAGGGCCGGAACGAGTAAGAAAGCAAGTTTGTTTTTCATGTTATTGGCTCCTTCAGAGCGGCGTTGTCGTACGCCATATACAGGAGCAGATACCGCGCCACTGTACGCAAGCTTCCGGCCCGAATTATGGAGATGGAATCAAAATGCCACTTAGTAATAGACGCAAAAAGAAAAAAAAGGGCGGCGTGTTTTCCACGCCGCCCTTTTTGTTCTTTTTCGAGGCCGTTACTTAGCCACGGACCCGTGGTCAGGGCTCGTGGAAGATGAACCCGACGAGGATCCGGGGTAAGTTGAGCTGCCCGGGGTCGTGGAACTCGGCGAGCTCGAACTCGGCGAGGTGGACGGTGAAGCTGAACTCGGAGACGCCGAATTCGTGTCGCCAGGCCGCGAAGGCGACGTGCTCTTGTCATCCGGATTCGTCGAGTTTACGCTGTTGCTGCTGCTGTTACCGCTTGCGCCAGGCGTGCTCGACGTGCTGTCCGGCGACGTTACGCCAGGAGTGCTGGGCGTAGTGCTGCCCGGTTGTGCGCCCGGCGTTGCGCTCGGTGTAGACGCACCAGGATAGGTGGAACTGGGGCTGGTCGAGTTGCCCGCGCCTGGCGTACCCGGCGAAGTGCTCGGAGTTTGGCCCCACGTGAACGAACTCATGCAGACACCGAGTGCCGGA